>Ga0307477_10000921_pt1 | contig 27586 bp, 26 predicted proteins | sample atmos_gasesECM2C_FD_203316 | JGI IMG/M metagenome (GOLD analysis project Ga0307477, IMG submission 203316) | Hardwood forest soil microbial communities from Morgan-Monroe State Forest, Indiana, United States - atmos_gasesECM2C_515 | ecosystem: Environmental > Terrestrial > Soil > Temperate...
TTACCGTGCTTCGCCGTGAGTATGCGCCGCTGGAAATGTGGCTTCGACGCTTCGCAGTCTGGGGCGTGATGTGGGCGGCAGCTCTTCTGCATTTTCACTCTTCGATACACCAGACCCTCAGCGCTATCGGCGTAGGAGTCGCGTATTATTTCTGGATCAGGGCCGAGCTTTGCTATTACCGAAACAGAGATCCATGGAAGATCCTGGTGTGGGGCGGGCAGTGGAGTTATTCGCTCTATCTTATTCATCCCATCGTGATCGCCCTGACGTTCAAATACGAGGACCAGCTCCCGTCTTCGCGATTCGGTTGGCTTGCCGTCATTGCGCTCGTACTGATTTGTTCCTATCTATTCTATCTCGTCGTCGAGAAGCCATCTCATAATCTCGCCAGAAGAATTCCGCTTTTCGGAAGGCGAAAAGCGCTTCCGGAAGTCGCCCCGGAATTGAGCCTCGATACGGGTGGCGGGTGAGCCTTATCAAGGCCACTGTGCTTTGGCCCTGTCGCGTGAAGTGACGCGAGTGATGTCTTCTCTGCTCGACACCATCATGGCTTTCGCGAAAGCCCGCGTCATAATTCTCGGTGACGTCATGCTCGATAGATTCGTGTTTGGGGATGTCGGGCGCATCTCGCCTGAAGCGCCGATCCCCGTCATTCGAGCCTCAGGCAGAGAATCGATGCTCGGAGGCGCGGGAAATGTCGCTCGCAATATCATCAGCCTGGGCGGTTCTGCAACGCTGATTGGCGCACTGGGCGATGATGCGGCCGGCGCCGATCTCATGGCCGCCGCCGGGCGCGAGGAACGGCTCAAACTGATTCTGGTGCGGGATTCGGAGCGATCCACGACCGTGAAGACGCGTTTTGTCTCACAGGGACAGCAGCTCTTGCGCGTCGACGAGGAAACCCCCGTGGCGATAAGCGGTTCAACCGCAGAGTCTCTGGCAGCCTCTCTCGAGGAGGAGTTGGAAGGAGCGAAAGTCCTGGTCTGCAGCGATTACGCCAAAGGCGTCATCACCAGTGACATGGCTGTCCGGGCAATCCGCAGTGCCCGCGCGCGCGGAACGACCATAATTGTCGATCCTAAAGGCCGCGATTTCCGTCGCTATGCAGGGGCGACAATCGTCACGCCCAATGCCTACGAAGCGTCTCAGGCGACTGGAATTGCTTGCGATGACGACGCGGGTGTTTCCCGTGCCGCACGGACTATCGCGGAATGTGTGGATTGTGCTGCGGTGGTCGTGACCCGCGGTGCGAAAGGCATGTCGGTGCTATCGTTTCTACGCGGCAAGGAAGAAATCGTTCACCTGCCTACTGACGCTCGAGAGGTCCGCGACGTCTCTGGCGCAGGGGACACCGTAATCGCCGCCCTCGCACTTGCACTTGCCGTAGGTGCGCCGCTGGAAACGGCGGCGCGTCTGGCGAATCTTGCGGCCGGAATCGCGGTAGGCAAGGTCGGCACGGCAGCGGTTGAGGCAACCGAACTCGCACGCGCCATTCAGGTCGCAGACCTTCTCAGCGACAGGACAAAACTGGTCACGCTTGATGCGGCGGCCTCCATGGCCCGTTCCTGGCATCTTCAAGGCAGGACAGTCGCCTTCACCAACGGGTGTTTTGATCTCATTCACCCCGGACATGTGCGATTACTTGAGCGCGCAAAAGCGGAAGGGGACAAACTCATTGTGGCTCTCAATTCCGACGAGTCGGTGAAGCGCTTAAAAGGGCCGAGCCGCCCGATCCAGAACGAACTTGCGCGCGCCACCGTCATGGCGTCGATTGGTGTCGTGGATCTCGTCACGATATTTTCCGAGGATACGCCAATTCGTGCTCTTGAATTGATTCAGCCCGACGTGCTGGTCAAGGGCGCGGATTACACCGAGGCCCAAGTGGTTGGGGCCGATCTCGTGCGGGCGCGAGGGGGAAGAATCGTTCTGGTCGATCTTGAAGCCGGACACTCGACGTCGAATACCGTCCAAAGAGTTGTGCAAGGCACGGGATGAGCAAACGGACCTTGCACATCGTCACGGGAGGCGCCGGATTCATCGGATCCAATATCGTGGCTGCTCTCGACCGCCGCGACGCTGATATCGTGGTAATCGACTGGCTGGGAAATATCAATAAGTGGCGCTATCTCTCTCGATGCCGCCTGATCGACCTGGTGCCACCGTCCGAATGCTTTGCGGCCCTTGACAAGATCGGCGACAACGCAACGTCCCTGATCCATATGGGAGCGGTGTCGTCCACGACCGAGCCCAATGCCGATTTAATCGTGGAAACCAATTTCCGCTTGTCCTGCCGGCTGTGGGATTGGTGTGCGCGCTTTCAAATCCCGTTCGTCTATGCCTCCTCGGCCGCGACTTACGGCGATGGGGCAAATGGTTTTGACGACAAGGACGATCCCGAACATCTCGCGCGCTTGCGGCCGTTGAACGCCTACGCGTGGAGCAAGCATCTATTCGATCGCTGGGTGTTGGATTGCATAACCCGCGGCGGTCCCGCGCCACCGCGTTGGGCGGGTCTCAAGTTCTTCAATGTGTTTGGTCCCAACGAGTTTCATAAGGAAGGACAGCGCTCAGTCGCGCTTCAGATTTTCGAGCAGATACGGCGCGGCAAGCAGGTCCGGCTTTTCGCGTCGGATAATCCGGATTACCCCGATGGGGGCCAGAAGCGCGACTTTGTCTGGGTGGACGACTGTGTCGATATCGCACTCTGGTTTGCGGACGCGCCGCGCAAAAACGGCATCTACAATGTCGGAAGCGGAGTAGCGCGCACGTTCGAAGAGCTTGCGCGTTGCCTGTATCAGGCGATGGATTTGCCGCCCGATATTCGCTACGTGCCGATGCCGGATGTGCTCAAGGGTAAATATCAGTATTTCACTCAGGCGAATATGCAAAAACTGATTCGCGCAGGTTACTCGAAACCGCCGGCCTCGCTCGAGGACGGCACGCGCCGTTACGTTCAGGAATATCTTATCGAAAGCACCTTTCCGATTCCGGCTCCGGTTGCAGTAGGCAAATGATCCGCCTAGCGCATTTTTCGGGTCACACTTTCGTATCGTCCCTGGTGACGCCGAATGGGACGGTATTCGATTTTGGCCTGAATTACGGGGGTTTCTCTAAGGCGGTGGCGCCGCTCTGTGCCCGAGTGATCGGTTTTGAACCTGATACAAGGTGGGAAGGACGAAGACCCTCCTTGCCTGCCAACGTAACCGTGGTGCCGAAAGCGGTCGCCGTCGAGAGCGGGACGTACCGCTTCCATCAGAACAAGGAGGATTCATCATCTTTGCATTTTGCGGACGCTGGCGGCTCAGCTGTCGATGTCGAGGCGATGACCCTGAAACAGGCTCTCGCGTTGGGGCCGGATCGCAGAATCGACCTCATTAAAATGGATATTGAGGGAGCTGAACTCGCGATTCTTCGAAACGCCGATTGCGAGTTGCTCGCTCGCGTCGCGCAGATGAGTGTCGAGTTTCACGACTTTCTCGATCCGACTCAACTGCCGGAGATTCGGCATGTTATCCAAAGGATGCGGCGTTTTGGTTTTTGGGTCGTGAAATTCGGCTGGCGAAGCTATGGCGATACGTTGTTCGTCAACGCACGTGTTCTCCCGCTTTTGCTCCAGCAGCGCATAGCTATAATTGTGGTCTACAAATACGGCCGCGGTCTTGTCCGAGTATTGTCGCGACTCAGGGCCAGGGCGAAGAAGCTTTTCGGGCCGCCCTTGCCGATCGCATCGGACACCCGGGCAGCATCAGAATGACACGAATTTTGATCACCGGCGGCGCAGGCTATGTCGGTTCACATTGCGCGAAGGCGCTGGCCGATTCCGGATATGATTGCATCATTTTCGACAATCTCTCATCCGGACATCGGGAATTTGTCCAGAGCGGAGAGTTCATCAATGGGGATATTCGCAATGCCGCGGCGCTGGATGCGATTCTTTCGGCTGGCCGTGTCGATGCGGTTCTGCATTTCGCCGCGCTGGCATCGGTCGCTGAGTCGGTCGCTGAACCGGGTGCTTATTATGACGTAAACGTCCACGGCAGCAATGTTCTGCTGAACGCCATGATTCGCGCAGGCGTGAAAAGGATCGTGTTTTCTTCGAGCTGCTCGATTTACGGCGAGCCGCGGGAAGTACCGATCACCGAATCGTCTCCGCGTATGCCCGTCAATCCCTACGGCATGACCAAGCTCGTTTGCGAGCGGATGATGGACGATTTCGATGCTCCGCACGGGCTGAAATCGGTTCGGCTGCGCTATTTCAATGCGGCCGGGGCGGATTCCGCCGCCGGACTAGGCGAAGACCGCGCTGTCGAAACGCACCTGATTCCCTTGGCGCTGGATGCGCTCTTGGGCCGATGGTCTTTTCTGTCGCTCTATGGAACGGATTACAACACACCCGACGGAACGGCCATACGCGATTATATCCATGTCTCGGACTTAGCGGTCGCTCATGTCAAAGCCCTGGAACACCTGCTGAATGGTGGCGCGACAACGGCGTTGAATCTCGGCACTGGCAAAGGGGCTTCGGTTCGGCAGGTGCTCGAATCCATTCGCCGGATCTGCGGCAGCGAGGTTCCCGTCCGCATCGAGGGGCGCCGCCCGGGCGATCCGCCGGTGCTGATCGCAGACGCTACGAAAGCCCGGGAAATGCTGAATTGGGCTCCGGCTCGGTCGAATTTGGATAGGATAGTCGCGGATGCTTGGCGCTGGCGTACAAATCGGTTTGCTTAACAGGCGCCCGAACGTACTGCTCGCGGTCTTGCTGTTAACCGAGAACGAGGTTTATCTCGCGTTTTCTGGGAAAACGGCCACCTCCATGTCCGACGTCGGAGCCGGAAAGGTTGCCGGCCATCCGAGAAGAAATACGGTGTCAAGCTCCAGATCTCGTGCAATCTGAGACAGGCTTGCTCCGGCGCAGTCAGAACAAAAATGATTGAAATTCGAGTTCCGACATACAAGCGGCCGGAACTATTACACCGGGCGCTGTCATCATTGATCGACCAAACGTTACAAACCTGGCAAGCAATTGTATTGGAGGATTCGCCTGAAAATGAGAGTCAAACAGTAGTACGAGATCTGGCAGATGAACGAATTGAGTTTAGGGCCTGCTCTAGGAACAGGGGTTCGGTTGCAAATCTCTCCTTGGCATATTCACCCGACGCGTTCTGCAAAGGCACGCGGTACGCATGTGTACTGGAGGACGATAATTACTATCGACCGACGTATCTTGCTAACGCAGTTGCTCGCTTAGAACGATTCGGAGTGGACGTATTTTGTGGCAACTCACAAATTGCGCAGTTGTACGAAGATGGGACAGAGGTAGTTGAGGAACGCTATACGATGAGTCCAACGTATGGGTTCAGTGTGAGGACTGTCGATATACAAGAACGGCTCCGGGCGTTTAGTGGTGAGCATCCAATCAGCAATCTTTCGATTGTGTGGCGACTAAATCGCGGGATCGACTTTTCAGTCTCGTCGGAGCGATACAACTGGATCGCCGCCGAATTGCGTCGCGCATTAGCTTGGCCTGGAGTAATGGTTTACGATCCGGCTGTTAACGCTGTGTGGACTAATTTTGCTGATCGAAAGTCTGTGCAGCCGCCGGGGCCGACTCACGGACGTAGGTGGAGTCGAAGTGTTATCATCATGAATACTCAATGGGTGAAGCTCATAAAAAAATACCGCGTCACTTTTGATACAAAGGACGAAGAAACGGTTAGGGGACGGTGCTTGGACTCGATTTCTTTATCTGCATTGCGCTCGATTTCTGGGGTCTCAGACGTTATTCGCGTGGCGAGGAATTTAGCGATCGTGATCTGCTACTAAGACTTTAGGTCTCGTGACCTGAGTCCTTCATCGTCCGTCCCCTCTCAGGTCCGCACGCCCCGAAAGAATTCGCAAACCGTTGAAGATATGGAAGCTGTCACTTTCCCATTTCAAAAGGAAGAGCCGCAAGAGCCCGCGCCGCTGCAAGTCCAGTGGAATCTCGCGCCGGAAAAAGCTCTGACAATTCGGACTGACATCCAGGCGTTGCGAGCAATTTCCGTTATTTCGGTTGTTATCTTTCATGCCTTTAATTCCATATTGCCTGGAGGATTTGTCGGCGTTGATATCTTTTTTGTCATATCAGGTTTTGTTATTACGCAAACGATTCTGAAAGACATAGATAATAAGCGTTTCTCCATCGCAGATTTCTATCGCCGCCGCATTCGGAGAATATTTCCGGCCCTATCCGTCGTACTGATCTTTTGTCTTATAGCCGGATGGTTTTTTGAAAGCCCTGCAAATTACAAGGAATTGGGGAAGACGACCGCGGCAACGGCTTTCTTCGTGTCCAACTTTGCATTCTGGAGGTCTAGTGGCTATTTTGACGGAGCATCGGAGGTAAAGCCTCTACTCCATACATGGTCTCTGGCTGTTGAAGAACAGTTCTACATCATTTATCCGATACTCATATTCGGCATAACACAATACAATAGAAAATCTGCGTCACTGTATTTAGCAATTCTTCTGTTACTATCGCTGGCACTGTCCCAAGTTCTTATTGGCATATCACCCAGCGCGAGCTTCTACTTGGCGCCCTCGCGAGGTTTTGAACTATTAATTGGGGCCATTGTCGCAGCGGGCGGGTTTAAGTTTATCGATATGGCGAGGTATCGGGCCGTTATTTCGGCCGTCGGTCTCGGGTTGATTTTGTCTTCTCTCTTTTTCTTTTCACCCGATACGATTTTCCCTGGGGTGGTCGCCCTGATCCCGTGTCTGGGAGCAGCGATGGTGATTTATGGGGGAATCAAAACCGATTCCTTGGGGGGAAAGCTTATCTCCTGGTCTCCCATTCAATCGATCGGTAATGCCTCTTATTCGATTTATCTCTGGCATTGGCCATTTCTTGTATTTTGCCGTCAATTTTTTGGCGAAGAACTAAATGCGTATAAGAACGCTATCGCAGTTGGAATCGTAATGGCTTTATCTTTTGCAACATATCGGTTCGTTGAACGGCCGATCATGAGAATAAAAGTAGAATCATCTTCCTTTATCAAATTTGGCTTCGTGACGATTGCGATATTCTCCGTTTTAGGATCGCAAATCTTTTTGGCTCAGGGCTTTCCTATGCGGTTCTGGCCGCAGACATTAACAATGTTTGACTATGCGAATGACTTCAACAAACTCCGAGACAAGTGTCACAATGACCAGCCGCCTGTACGGGACTTCGGAAAAAATTGCGCTTTTGGCGCCGCCTTGACGCCCGCAGATGTCGCCGTGTGGGGCGACAGCCACGGCGCGGAGCTTGTCGTGGCATTGGGATTGAGGGCACGAGGCGTAGGACGCTCCGTTTTGGAGATCACATCGTCAGCCTGCCCTCCATCGCAGGGATTTCGCTTAGACGAACGCCCTTGGTGTCCACTGCAAAACAAAGTGTCTCTTGAGGGCTTACGACGCGATGACCACATTAAAACAGTTATCCTGATCACAAATGCTGCGCGCTATGACAACAGGTCGGATCTGATGAAGGGCTATGAAGAAACTGTTCGGGTTCTCGTGGCGGCTCATAAACATGTGATTTCGGTGCTTCAGATTCCTACGTTTGATGTAATAGATCCCCCCGAGCAGATCGGGATGACCATTAGCTGGGGGAGAAACCCGGAGAATGTTGGGAAATCGCGCAGTACTTTCTTTGATGAAAGTTCTAGTTGGCGTCAGTTCAATCGCGCATTGCGTGGCAAATATGGGATCGACATTCTCGATCCTTCAGATTCGCTGTGCGACAAAACCATTTGCCATGCATTTGATAGGCACGCGGGCGTGCTGTACTTTAATAACGATCACCTAAGCGTTGCCGGCGCGGCATTCATGTCTAAGAAGTTGTCGGACACTCTCTATGGAGAGCGGGCCGAGTAAGGTATCCGGCATCGGATCGACGGCGCGGTACAAAGTCCCTTTCACCATCAAACCCGATAGGCATGCTGGTATTCACCATACCGCTGATTAGCCGTTCCGCTGCGAAGAATTGGCAGCGCGTAAGCGAGCTTTGCCGCCGCACGATACGTTCCTGTTGTGCGCAAAAGTTAAAAGATTTCCATGTCGTACTCGTCGGCAACGAACCGCCGGCAGGTCTGGAGGGCATGGAAAACCTGACCATTATAACGGAATCCTTCCCTATCCCGAGTACCCACAGTGAGAAAATGCAGGACAAGCGGCGAAAACTTCAACGTGCCCTCATCCATCTGCGGGATAGGGCACCGTTCGATTGGTGCAAAGCCGATCCGGACGATTTGCTCTCAAACCGCCTTTGCGACTACATCCGATCGCACGACATTGGCGCCGGTGTCTATTTTCCACGCGGCTACATCTACACCGAAGGCGATCGGCATCTTTTCCTGGAGCGCAGGAATTTCGATCGTATCTGCGGTACGTCCTCAATTCTCCGAATTAATTATGCGGATGAGTTGCCGCGCTCGATGGACCAGAAGCCGGAGGAATTCGAATTCTTGGGCCGCTCCCACAGCGATCTTCGCTCGTTGATGAGAATGGGCCAGCATTTAAACTCACTGCCCTTTCCCGGTGCAATTTACTGCACTGGACATGGCCAGAACGATTCCGGTTTTGGCGGGGTTAAGGATTTCAGTTCGGTGCGTTGGCTGCTGCGGCGGCTCGTCAATTACCGGCCACTGACGAATGGCATCAGTCGGCAATACGGTCTGGTTCCATTACACAAGGATATCCACACCCGAACTGATGCTATCGCCGCGGGCGCAACACCTTAGGGAGCGGGCGCGACTCTGTTTGTGGACCGCAGCTTCGTCGTCAGCCAAACCAATAATTGCCTGCGAAATCTGCGAAACGCCAATGCGAGCGCGCCGCCGACGGCGATTCCCAGGAACAGATCCACCTCAATAATTTGTTGTCCCTTCGGTTCGGTCGGAATCGATAGTGTCCAGGGCCTTTCAAACACATCAGCCGAAAACGGAGCACCCGAGCCCGCGGTCATTGCGTATTGTTCTTCTCCGCTCAAGGTTTCCGCTATGGCGGCGCGCTGCTCCGCGATGGTTACGGAATTCAGCTCTTTGGATAGGTAATCAATATTTCGCTTGCCGCGCAGCAGCGCCTTTTCCCGCAGCATATTATCTGCGGTAGAAGACAAGGTATTCAAGAATCCGACAGCAAAGTTCGGGTCCGGGAAGCGAAAGACGACTTTCACCAGGTAGGGTTTCAACGCGTCCTGGGCCACGTCGAGATTCTTGGCCATGAATCCTTGAAGCGACTCACCATCCGGTGGGCGCCATCGGACGGCGGGACGCAATCCCAAGAACGATCTTATGCGATCAATCACGCCGTCAAAACGTCCCGGCGGCGGTGGTTGCCACGACTGTGTCTGCGCGTTCCAGTAATCTTGAAAGACTGTGTGCATGAGTTCAGGGTCTTTTGCGAGTTCATCGGCGAGGTCGCGCGATTTCAGCATCTCGACGTAAAGGGCGAATTGCGTGAAGCCCTGGGGAACCGGCAACGCCCCAACCATGGCACCGATCGCTCCGAGATTATTGAACCGGTTGGAATTGTTCGTGGAGTCGGCGGTAGGGGGCGGAGTTATCTGCATTTGCGCCACATAAAGGTAAGTGGTGTTATGTAGTGTGTGGATGCCATACCAAACCGAAACGGCAGCGCAGATCGCGACTATGTACCATCCTTTGTAGAAAGCCAAAGTGATCTCGCGAAGATCAAATCCGCCCGGTTGGTTGTCTTGCTCAACGCGCTGCGACATAAGCATCATCCAGGTCTGCTGGGAGTTCAAAAACGAAATCTATCCCTAACGTCTTGGCCGGAAAAAAGAAAGGTCGGCGCTTCTAAACGGCCATCCGCCGCGGCGACAAGCTTTCTATCAAGGTAGCGCTGGCGGTCATCTGGCGTGGCGCAACGCCGCGCAGACCTCCGCCGAGCTAAAGCAGGCCGTGCACGCTTGGCCGCTTCCGCCGCCTGCACGTCGTTCGCCTTCTCCGATCAGGAAACTGCGCCCGCCATTGGTGCCCCTTCGTGATCGACAGGCCGATGGACGGAACGATTTTCCGCCCCTGTGTCGTGGTGGCACCGACGCTTCTGCCCGCTGACATCGTTGTACAAACTGGGGCTTCTTGCCCCTGAAACCTATCTACGCTGCCAACACGTGCGTCGTCCGGAAGTTGCAGCTTCGAGCGCTCGAACTTGAGCGTTGCAGGGAGCAATAAAAGCAAATTTTCCGGTTCCAACAACTTTGTGCCGCCATCCGAGACGGTGAAGGGCCCGAGCACAGGAGGATACTGAGATACGATGTCGCTCAAAACAGAGGGGGATTTACGCGTTCTACATGCGAGCTAGACCACGCTCATGCCGGGTGCAGCCTCCCGCGTTGCGGGTGTGACAAAGCCGATCGGCGGCGGTCTATGGAGAAATCGCCGCCGCAGAGCGCTGATGACCGGCTGTTCGAACCGGAGATGAACGACGATAGCGACTGGAATCGAGGCCAGGACGAACAAAAACACCAGCAGCCATTGCGCAATTTGCGGCCCATGATATGCCCCTTTGAAGACCAAGCGAAGCACAGCAAATATCAAATAAAGATGAGTCAGATAGATCACATAAGAAGCATCGCCGAGCATCAGGAGTTTGCGCGAGCGTACGGCAATCGAAAATCGCCGCTCCAGCATCACTGCGCTGGCGACGAGTACCGCGGCCGGGACACCGAGGAAAAGAAAGCGTAGTCGTATCAAATCGTAGCCGGCTATATTCCGGTAAAAATATTGATTTACAGGCAACAAAATGCAGGCCGCGATGATAGCGACAACGCAACACGCAAAGCTCAGCCCACTCGGCCGGCGAGTTTCCTGCTTTGCAGAATAACGACCGAAGGCATAGAATATCAGGATTCCATATAGGAATTCTACCACGATCGGATCGCCATAGAATGCTTCCGCAGGCGATTTTGGCGCAATGACATCGGTCACTGTCATTATCGTTAAAATCGATGCAGCGGCAATTAGGGTAGCCCATTGCCGCGAGATTCGCATCGATACCGCAACGATACCGTAGAAATACATTTCATAGTTCAATGTCCAACCGAGCAAGAGTATCGGATACGTGCTGCCGTCTGCCCTGTCATGCGGAATGAAGAACAGCGACGTGGCAAGCGTAAGCCAACCGGCGAACCTTTGCTGAACCAGCGATGGCCAGAACGATGAAACCAAGAACACGGCCAGGGTCGCGGTCCAATAGAATGGCACAATGCGGATGATCCGCTTTAGCTCAAACTGGGATGCGTCGACGCTGACGATGTAGGAAATGATAAAACCGCTGATGACGAAAAATATGTCGACGCCAAAAACGCCCAACGAAACCGGCATCTGAAGTCCGAGCATCGCGTGAGAAAAGACGACGGCGATTGCCGCCAATGCCCGCAGCAGCTGAACGTTGCGAATCAACCCCGTTTCTTGCTTCGAGCTGGAGAATTCGCGCATACGGCAACTATTCGTCCTAAAAGCGAAGATGCGATATCTGGTTTCCAAGTTATGTGGACTACAGTCGTTTTGCAATCCAGACAATGGCTCTGCTACGAAAAGGAATGATCGCAAGCACTCGTCCGGTCCGCTCGCGAGAAAGCTCCCCCGTACCTTCGCACCCAAGAGCTCGCCAACGTGCTCCCCTTTCGACGGTTCCAGGCGGCGGGCTTCATTTGCTAAAGCGGGGTGGGGTCCATCAGCCGCGTCGCTTCGATCCCGCGAAGCCGGCATGCGCGGCTGCTTTATCCGTTGTCCCCTTGGTTGGGCAACACATTGTGTCTTGAGGGTGCTTTATGATCGATGCAGCGCAAACATATCGCCAAGGCGAGAAAGCGTACCTGAGTTCGATTGAATATGCCGTTCTCACCATCGTCGTGACAATGGCTTTATTTACTACGGGCTTATCGCTCGACCGGAGCATTTGGGTTGACGAGTTCTTCACGCTCCATACTGCGGAGGTAAGCAGGACTCTCTCCGCCTTTCTCCAAGACATGATGACAAAGTCCCATCCGTTGGGACATTACGGGCTTGTCGCCCTGGCGTATTCGTTTGGCGTGAAGAACTTTGCCGCGCTGCGTGCTTTGAACTATCTCGGGCTCGCGATCGCCGCACATGCGATCTACGTCGGAGTGCGATACAAATCTCTCACGCGTGATCAAGCCTGCGCTGTCGCGGCGGTGTTTTGCAGCGCCGCGACTTTTTTTGACTACTTTGGTGAACTACGTGGCTATTTTCTGTCGTATAGCTTTTCGCTCGCGCTTGCCATCGTGACCCATACGATCCTGCAATTCCTAGATTCGAATAGAAGTTCTCCCCTCGGGCTTCGCGTTCTTTGGTTCTTTCAGCTACTGATTTTAGTCAACATCCATTATTTTGGTACGCTTGTTGGCGGCGCGGCAGCGCTGCTGTTAATGTTCTCCATGGGGGCGAGAAATCATTGGAGAGAGCTCCTGTCAATTTTGGCCCTCTCCGTTCTGGCGGCACTTCCTGCTGTGATTACGCTCAGCGCTCAGATGAAGTGGATCTCAACGACGAGCTCTTTGTCGTTTCCGTTCCTGGATATGAAACAGAGTATTTTGATACTGATTCGAGCATCGGTGGACGCTGCCGGAAACAACGTACCGCTTCTCGCTTCGGTCCTAATCACCGTTCTGTGGGCTGCTACCGATCGGAAATGGTTCCGTGTCGCTTGGCCTGGCTTCCGCTTGCTCCTTACAATCGCGGCGTTCTTCGCGCTCATTCTGATGTTGAATACGTGGAAGCCGCTTCTCGTTTATCGTTATCTGTTCGCTTCGTTTGGCTTCATCATCGTCGGAAGCGTTCTTGCTGGGATTCACGATCTAGGCCCCCGGTTAACCACCGCGGCAGTGTTGTTGTTTGCTATGATTATGCAGCTGCAGGCGATGACGTCGGGTCGTGCCCAAAGTACGGGCGGTGGGAACGGCGGCACGGGATGGGCTGTATCGGCTGCGGCGGTTCAGGCCGAGTGGCGCGCATGCGAGGGTACCCGGATATATGCCGCTCTGTACACCGACCCTACGCGGGAAGATTCCGATGTGCCAAGTTGGGGCACCGGCTACCGTTATTACGCTACCAGATATGGATTTTCGTATCGCGAACTTGGGCGCGACCAGGTTATGGAGCCGGCAGTGAAGTGTCCAACTATACTGTGGATCGAGCACACCAACGTGCCTCATTCGGTGGCCGAGCTTCTGGACGGCATGCGCGTGAAAACGTCTCTCGACCCGGCGCAAGCGGAGGTACATCGGGTGGGCTCAGGTGTGCTCATCAAATGGAAACAGTCGGAGGCGGTTCGGTAGCGCAACGAGCGCCGTGTCGCCCGCAACTTCGGTTAAATCTTCTGCCAAATATATTCATATACGTCTGGGAGCGGGATTCTTATGATGACATTACTCAGACCTGTCACCTTTAGCGCCTTAATTATCCACCGCAGACCGGTGCTGTCGACAAGACCATCGGCGATTTTCAACAGGTCGCTATACGGTTGGTCGCGGCGCATCGAAACGAGTCGAAATCCGTGTCTGGTAACGGTATCGATCAGTAAGCGTTTGGAGAAGACCTGACTGGTCTGGACGCAGAGAATGTACCAACGACTACCCACCAGTTTGTGAAAAAGACAATCATGATAATAGGTGTTGAGCGCCCAGACGCCGCCGGGCTTAAGTGCGCGATGAAATTTCTGGATGACTGCAACCGGATCTTGCAGCACGGTCATTACCCCCCACGATGCGATGACATCATAGTGCTCAGGCGGTAGTTCAATGAGCTCAATCGATTCACCACGGACTGGAACGTTCCAGCGGTGGCTCGCATATCGGGCCATAGGACCCGATATCTCTACGCCTTCCACGTCGTAACCAGCACTCTTTGCTTCGATCAAAAAAAATCCGGCGGCGGACGCAACTTCCAAGAGTCGGCCCGTGGGCCGGGACTGCTTGATACGCTTAATTCTGCGGCGAGCAGTCATTCGAAGGTATCTTTCGCCCCCTATGAAGTCAAAATAATCAATATCGTCGCCGCCTGGTTCGCCAGCAGAAAAAAACTCCTTGGATCCGAAGATTCGTGGAAGTGAATCGGGCGTCGCTGCGTTTGGCGTGTACAGGCAATCGCACACCTCGCAAAGCCGGTACTCCATCTCGTACCCGGCGGTAATCTTGCGATGAGCGGGATGCCCTGTTGTGGCCCCACATACCGGACAGGCCCGGTCAATAAATTCGATTTTTCCGAGCTCGACCCACTCAGGACTTGTATTTTCCATTACGATTCCTCATTAGCTGGAACGACAAATCCCCACTAGCTGGAACGACAAATAAAGCGGTTTTCGCGCAGTGCCACTTCTACAGCGTCGCGCAGATTCCCACCGCGCCAAAGGAGGCCGCGCACTCCCGCCGCCTCCGCCGCCTGCACGTCGCTCTCCTTATCTCCGATCAGGAAACTGCGTTCGCGATCCACGCACCATTCGCGGATCGCTGCAAGAAGAAGGCCGGGCTTTGGCTTCCGGCATTCGCAGACGACCGCATATTCCTTGCGTGTGCCCTCGGGATGATGCGGACAATAATAGAACGCATCGATATGCGCGCCTTTATGGAGCAACTCCGCCGCCATCCAACAATGCAGCTCATGCACGGCTTCTTCGTCATAATAGCCGTGCGCGACGCCAGATTGGTTAGTGATGACAAAGACAAGATAGCCGCTATCGTTGAGTAATTTTGCCGCTTCGACGGCGCCTTCGCTCCACTGGAAATCCTCGCGGCGGAAGACATATCCGGTATCACGGTTCAAGATCCCGTCGCGATCCAGGAAGGCTGCCGGCCGCATGGTGGGCGCCGGCTTTCCCTCCGCGAAGCCGGAACTCAGCACAGTGCTTCTTCGACCAAACCGCAAAGGATATGGCCAATGGTGATATGAAGCTGCTGGATCAGATCGGTGCGTTCCGCCGGCGCCTTGATGCACACGTCGCAATATTCTTCCATTAAGCCGCCATTGGCGCCGCATAAGCCGATCGTACCGAAGCCGTTCTCACGCGCAGTTTCGAGTGCGGCAACAACATTACGGCTTCTGCCGCTGGTAGAAATTGCAATGAGCACGTCGCCCGGCCGGCCCAATCCGCGCAATTGCCGGGAAAACACGTGTTCGTAACCGTAATCATTCGCGATCGCGGTCAGAGCCGACGTATCGACACTCAAGGCCATCGCTGGAAGCGGATTGCGATCCTTAAGAAACCGGCCCATTAGCTCGGCTGCCAAATGCTGAGAATCGGCGGCTGAGCCACCATTCCCGCAAAACATGATCTTTCCGCCGGCGCGAAGGCTGCGGATCATTATCGCCCCGGCCTCGGCGATCAGATGAGATTGCGCGGTAAGGCGTTCGATGCCATCGATCGCTGCGCGCAAAGCAGCAACAATGCTTTCATCGGCCGAGCTGCGTTCCATAGCGTTTTCCTTTAGGCTGCGGCGAGAATACCTAGCGCGCTCGCGTCCGGCAAGGAATGCCGGTACCTATTGCGCGGGCTGGCTTGGCGCAGGATTGGCCAGGGGCCGGCCAATAAGGAAGCTGCAGAGTTCGCCTAATGCGCCAACGGCTGGGTTGGACAATCCAAACAGCACGGAGGCGATTGCGCCCGCAGCCGGATCGGCGCCGATTAGTGAATACGCAGACACGACAGCCGCCTCGCGCAGGCCCCAACCGCCGAGCGAAAGCGGAACCGTCGCAATTAATTGGACTTGCGGAATAACCAATAAACACATGGGCAGCGAAATGGCGCCGCCCACGCCGCGCGCAATCGCTGCAAAAATAAGAGCGCTCAACACGTGCGATGCCAAGGCAATCCCACCCACTGCCCAACCGGACTGGAATCTGAAAATACGCCGAGAGTCACCGGCAATCTGCGCGAGAAATTCTCCGAATAATGGAATTCGCGCCAACATCCCCGGGTCCAGGAGAAGCGCCGATGCCACAGCGGCACCGCAAAGCGAGACGATGACGAGTATGGATACGACGGCGCCATGGCCAATCAGGAAAGCCGAGATTGTCAGGGACACGACGACGAGCAGGAGCAAAGTCCACAGCCCAACAATACGGTCGCCCACTACTGAACGCACCGCCGGCATCAGTCCGGTTTGCCTGCTGACTGCGGCTACGCGAATGGCGTCCGTGCCCACGATTGCCGGCAACAACTGACCGTAGAGAACGCTGCGGCTGGTGCCGGCGAATGCCAACCGCATCGGAAGCTCGCTGGCCGTCAGCAGGCGATGCAGCAACTGCCAGCGCCAGGCAAGGATATAAAGCTGAAAGAAGGCCGTGCCGAGTCCCAGGCCGAGCCACAGGCGATCGGCCTTGGCGACGCGATTAGCCAATTGGGCGATGTCGTAGTGCCGGAACACCAGCCAGATGGCGCTTGCTGTCACGGCAATCTTCAGGAGGAGCATCACCGTGCGCAAGACGCGGGACTTTGTACTCATCGTGTGACAGACTCCAACCCTTCGATCACGCGGTCCTGCTGTTCCAGTGTAAGCCCCGCATGCATCGGCAATTGCAGCGTCGATCCGGCAACGGCTTCGGTTACCGGCAGTTTTGCTCCCAATTTCTTGTAGGGCGGTTCGAGATGCGAGGCCATCACGCCGCGCCGCGTCGGAATACCCAGATCGAAAAGCCGATCCATGAACTCACTCCGGCCCAGAGAGGTGCTCGGCCGCAGGGAGATTTGGTAGCTCTGCCAATTCGGCTCCAGGCCTTCCGGTACAAAGGGCGGCGCCAGGGCGGGATGATTGCGCAGCGCGGCGCCGTAGCGTTCGGCGATCTCGCGCCGACGGCGAAGCATTTCGTCAAGCCGGTCAAGCTGTTTCAAGCCGATCGCCGCCTGGATATCCGTGATGCGGAAATTGTAGCCGATCTCCGGATAGGTTTCGAATTGCGTTGGACGCGTATTTTGGCGCGCATAGTCGGATAACGACATGCCTTGATGGCGCAGCATCCGCAGCCTTTCGGCGAGGGTGCCGTCATTCGTGACGATCACACCGCCTTCGCCGGTCGTCACAACCTTGCGCCCGTGAAGGCTGAATACGGTGACATCGGCGAGCGAGCCGACCGGCCGGCCGCGATTGCGGCTGCCGAAGGCGCAGGCAGCATCGTCTAACACGCGCAATTCGTGGTGCTGCGCCAGCCTGTTGACGGCATCGATATCGCAGGGCAAGCCGATCTGATCGATTGGCAGTATCGCTTTGGTGCGCGGCGTGACCTTACGCGCGATATCGGCCGGGTCGACGTTGAAAGTCGCGCCATCAATATCAGCAAACACTGGCAACGCGCCGGCATGGCTGATGACATTGACGCTGGCGATAAAAGTGAGTGAGGGTACGATCACTTCGTCGCCGGGGCCCACGCCCCAAGCGCGAAGAACGAGGAACGCGCCGGTCGTCCAGCTCGACACGCCGACGGCATGCTTGGCGCCGCAAAGGTTCGCAAATCGCTGCTCGAATTCGGCTAATCGCGGTCCGCCCACCACCCAGCCGCTTGCCACCGCGGCGGCCGCCGCTTCCGCTTCCTCTTTACCGAAGAAGGGTCGAGCGAAGTCGATGGGTTCCAAAGCAGACCCGGCTATGCTTGATGCGCTAGGGGCATTTTTTGCGATGCCCCATTTGCTAATCCGATGCGCAGATAGATAAGGCCAGCTTTCTCGACCTCATTCTTGTCCCACGCAGCCCGGCCATCGAGCACGGCTGTTATGCCGGTGGCACGCCACGAAACGAAATCGGGCTGAGCAAATTCCGCATGCACGGTCTGCAGCACGACTGCGTCCAGCGCGTCCCTACCGGCACGGGCGGGCACAAAACCCCGCGCACGCAGGTCCTCATCGTTGTATAGCGGGTCTTCGATACTAGGGTGCGCACCGGCCTTCGCGAGTATGTCCCGCACGGAATAGGCAGGGCTGTAGGCGTCTTCCCGCACTTGTGGCCGGAACGCGAGACCGAGGATATGGACGCGTCGGCCGGAGAAGCCGCCGAGCACCTCGGACAGGCGTTCCAGTTGATGTCCGGGTTGACGGACATTGAGGGAACGGCCGAGTGCAACGAGTTCTTGCCGCAATCCGAGTCTCGCCGCGCTATTGATCAGGAAATGCGGATAAACCGGCGTGCAGTGTCCGCCGACTCCAATACCCGGCAGGAGGAGCGCTGTCTCAGCGTCGGAATTGGCGGCCTTAAGCAGCGGCCAGACATCGAGACCGGCCGCTTCTGCGAAGGTGGCAAGCTCGTTTGCCAATGCAATGTTGATGTCTCGGTATACCATGCCTGCTAGCTTCACGAATTCGGCCGCTTCCAGGCTGCCGACATTTATCACCGGAGCACCCAGCCATTGGCGGTAGAATGCTTCGCCAGCGGCCGCGCTCGCCGTGTCGATGCCGCCGACGATCTTCGGCGTATCCGAAAGACGCGCAAAGACAAGCCGCGATTTAACCCTTTCAGGGCTAAAGACCACGAAGAAATCGGTTCCCCCCTTGAGTTTGCTCTGCTCAAGCACTGGCACGAGTACACTGCGGCACCCCCCGACCGGCAGTGTCGTCTCGTACGACACCAACGTGCCGCGGCGCAGACCGGCGGCGATTGATTCGCTCGCGTTGACCAGATGTGACCAATCGATGTCGTCCCGGTCCTTTCTGAGATGGGCGGCAACTAGAACGATCACCGCCTGCGCTTGAGCCACGGTGGCGCTAGTCTCTGTCGTCGCGCGCAATCGGCCTTTGGCGATGCCTTCGCGGACGTAGCCGTCCTGTTCCGGCTCGTTATGGGGATCGATGCCAGCATTGATAGAGGCGACAAGTTCGGGATTACTGTCACACACAGTGACCGAAGCGCCGTGGTCGGCAAACATACAAGCCAGAGGAAGTCCCATCTTGCCACCGCCGACTACGGCGATCTTCATAACTGAGTTTGTTGAAACCATTCGAGCGTATCCTTGAGTCCCGTTTCAAGATCAACCACCGGCCTGAATCCCAGGATGGATCGCGCTAGGTCAATATTGGGCGCGCGCACACGAATTGGGGAATGCTTCGTCGAGACTTTTCGTATGTTCCCTTTGCCACAAAGCTTGACGAGCATCTCTGCCAGTTCCGACGTAGTTAGGCGCGCCTTGGGATTGCCGATGTTGAAGGACTTGCCAACGGATTGTTCGTTGGCAAGGATCAACTCGACGGCATCGACAAGGTCTTTTATATGGCACCAAGTACGAACGTCGCTGCCGTCGCCGTAAATTTCCAACGGTTCACCCTTCACCAAGTGGCGAGCAAAATTGCTGATTGCTCCTTCGCCAATCTGACGCGGACCATAAATGTTGAAGGGCCGAACGACAGAAACCTTAATGCCGTGCGTTTCCCCGTAGCGATGAACGATGTGCTCGCCGGCAAGCTTGCTGACGGAGTACACCCAGCGCCGGTCTGATACCGGTCCGCTGGTCGGGGGTGACGTCTCGCTGACATTCTCGGCGTCGGGACCATAGATTTCGCTCGTAGAGAAGTACACGAGCCGCTTGATGCCGGTCTCAACGGCAGTGTCGAGTACGTTGAATGTACCGAGAATATTGACTTGCAGGGTCGTGAGCGACCGTTCGTAATAATTCGAAACGCCGGCAATTGCGGCGAGGTGAATCACGGCCTCGGCCTCTGACATGGCCGCACGCAAGGCATTCCGGTCGAGTACATTTCCTGGCATGACCTCGATACCCAAATTGGCCCGCAGATGAGGCGCGAAACGCAGCGCGTCGCGTTCGAAATTGTCGAACAAGATGATCTTCCACGTGTTCAAAAAACGATCGGCCAGATGTGTGCCACAGAATCCGCCGCCGCCAGTAATCAAAAGGCGGTTTTTCATTTTGCGGCTACGGCCGGTGGCAGCTGATTAAGCGTTCGGAAGGTGGCATTTAATGCTTCTTGGCTCTGTTCGAGAAGCTTGACCGTGCGTAGACCCGCCACGCCGCTGACTGGGGAAGGAATATTGCCGGTAATGACTCGAGCAAAATGCTCTACGAGGCGAGGCAAAGGTTCGCTGTTGACGATCCGCGGGGAATAGATATCGCCGATCCGGTAGCTTGGCACAATGACGCTGCGTTGCGTCTCGGGTTGGAATTCGATGCCGCTGCTGTAGACCTTAAGGCGCTCTTCAAGATTGAGATCGTCCCAGACGGCCATTTTTTCGCTGCCGCAGACCGCGATGCGCCGCACCTTGACCGGTGACATCCAGCTGAGGTTGAGGTGGACGATCATATGCGAGCGATAGTGCGCGGTCACATACACGATGTCGGGCAGATTGGAATTAACGTGGCAATAACCCGTGGCCTCTATGTGCAGTGGTTCTTCCTCGAAGAGATAATCGATAATTGAGAAATCGTGCGGGCCTAGGTCCCACAACACATTCATGTCGGGCTGAAAGAGGCCGAGGTTCACGCGCAGCGAATCGTAATAGGAAATCCGTCCCAGCACACCCGAGTTTTGCATCTCTTTCAATTTTCCGACGGCATTGTGGAAGAGATAGACATGATCCACGAGCAACTTGACGTCGTGTACTTTGGCAATATCGACCAACTCCGCGGCCTCCGCGACACTGGCCGCGAGCGGTTTCTCCACCAACACATGCAGGCCGCGCTTCAGCGCGCGCGCGGCTATGGGGTGATGCGTGCTGACGGGCGTAGCGATTGCGATCGCATCGACCAGTCCGCCGTCAATGAGGTCATCGGCATCATCGTAGACGCGGATCTTTTCGCTGTACGCGCGAGCCTTAGCTTGGCATTCGGGGCGGCGATCTGCGATGGCCGTAAGACTGAATGAGGGATTGGCGGCAAATGAGCGGGCGAGGTTTGGTCCCCAATAGCCGAATCCGCAAATCCCCACCCTGATCATCGCCGTATCCCGCATAAAGCGCGAGCGAGGTTGGGGCAAACGACGATGTTACGCATCCCGCTCAATGCGCATCCAAGCAGATCTCAAGTCCGGAGTCCCCGCGGGATTGATCTCTCGGCCTATCGTCCCCTGAACTCGTTTTATGCGACTTCTCTTGCCGATTCAAGGTGATACATGTCTTGGGCGGCCGATGGTTAAAGACCAAGGCTGGCCGATATTCTCCCTCAAAGAATGCGGCAATTTTCCACTATCGGAGCTCGGACGGTACTGGATATTACCATTGCCGTTAAGACATCTTTGCAAACATAATTCTGCACCGCCGGGTAGCCGCAAGTGGTTTTGCCGGCGCGGCAACAATGGGGCCGCACACAAGCGGCTGAGGATTTGCGATGCCTATTGCCGATAATGTGGTTCTTGGAAAAAACGTGAGGATTTTCCAGAAGGATCTGGTCAACCTTTATGGCTGCCGCATCGGCGACGAAACCAAGATTGGAGCTTTCGTGGAAATCCAAAAGAACGCGATTATCGGGCGCCGCTGCAAGATCTCCTCGCATAGCTTCATCTGTGAAGGCGTCGAGATCGACGATGAAGTGTTCGTCGGTCATGGGGTTATGTTCACAAACGATCGTTACCCTCACGCCACCGCTGAGGACGGACGGTTGCAGACCGAAAAGGATTGGAAGGTGCTGCGTACGCGGGTCCGGAGCAAGGCTTCCATAGGCAGCAACGCAACCATACTTCCGGATTTGACGATCGGCTTCGGTGCGATCGTAGGTGCCGGTGCGGTTGTAACACGGGACGTTCCCGATTTCGCCGTTGTAACGGGGGTTCCTGCCAAAGTGATCGGCAAAGCAAAAGAGGGAGCAGGCGCGGCGTGACGATACAATCGCGCAATGCAGACCTTAAACGGGTTCCGTTTTCCGATCTCGCGCTGCAATGGCGTGAAATCGAAACTGACGTCATGCCTGAACTTAAAGCATTATTCGAGGCGAGCGCTTTCTCGCTCGGTCCCTGGGTCGATCGTTTCGAGGAAGAGATCGCCGCGTATATTGGCACGCCGCACGCCATTGCGGTGAATTCCGGCACTTCGGCGCTGCACCTAGCGATGATCGCGGCGGGTATCGGTCCCGGAGACAAGGTGCTTGTGCCCGCCAATACCTTTATTGCGACGTTGTGGGCGGTGCTCTATGTGGGGGCCGAACCGATTCTTTGCGATGTCGACCGAGCGAGCTGGTGCATCGATCCCACCGACGTGGAACGGCGCATCACCAAAGGCGTCAAAGCAATCATTCCGGTACATCTGTATGGGCAGCCCGCTGACATGGACCGCATCCTGGCGCTCGCAGCGCGCCACAGTCTGATCATTATCGAAGATGTCGCGCAGGCGATCGCCGCGCGTCATCGCGGGAAGAGCCTTGGCACCTTGGGTCGCTTCGGCTGTTACAGCTTTTATCCCGGCAAGAACCTTGGTGCGGCAGGCGAGGGCGGGCTAGTGGTGGCCGAAGCTGCCGATGCTGCGCGCCGGATTCGATGCCTCCGCCATCACGCACAGACCGAGCGCTATGTGCATGGGGAGCTTGGGTTCAACTACCGTATGGATGGAATCCAAGGTCTGATCCTCAGCCACAAGCTCAAGAGGCTCGATCGGTGGACCGAGGAACGCCGGCTAGTGGCGGAGCGCTATCGGGCAGCCTTTGCCGGCCTGCCGGTTGAAGTTCCTCGCGCGGTCAATGGTGATCACGTCTGGCATCTCTTCGTGTTGCACAGCCCAGAGCGTGAGCGTTTGCGCGCCCATCTTACGGCGCTGAACATCGACACGGGGCTGCACTATCCCGTCCCGCTGCACCGCCAGCCGTGTTTCGCGCAGCTCGCCATCGACCGGACAACCTTCCCAAATGCCGATCGCAATGCGCGCGAATGTCTGTCACTGCCCATATACGCGGGCATGACGAGCGGGCAGGTCGAGCGTGTAATCGATGGCGTGCGGTCGTTTTTCAGCCGGCACTGATTTCACGTCCGCTTGCGCCAGACCACAAGCCGATGCGTCAATTTCGCAATGCTAGGATTTTTCAATTTCGTAGCTTCAATGACCTCAAGGCCGTGTTTGCCGAACACGGTCGTAATATGCGGCCCGTACAGACGCATGGGGAGGACGCGTAAATAGCCGACACGGTCCGCTAACGCATTCTTGGTAAAATCGGGATACAAGTAGCCCGCGATCACCAGCGGTAGGCGATCCGCGGTTTTCGGCAAGAGACGCCATAACCGCCGCAGCAACACCCTGAACGTATTGCCGCCGGACTCAATCGGGAAGCTCGCCACTAGCACGCCGCCTGGACACAAATCGGCCGCGAGGCGTTTTGCGAGCGCCTCATCGGATCCAACAACCACATACAGCACACTGTCGCTTACGATGGCGTCGAAGGTTCCATTCTGCCAAGTGAGATAATCAGTGCAGACAGTAGCAATTCGTGCGCTGAAGCCAGCGCGATCGCAGGCGCGTTGCGCCTCCGCGATATTGACGGCCGAGATATCAAGCCCCACCAAGGTAGCATCGGGGCGCGCTCTTGCTGCGGCGACGGTGAGACCGCCCCCACCGCAACCGAGGTCGAGGATTCGCGGATTGCTACGCGTCTCAAGATTAGCAAGTAGCCGCTCGATTAAGCTGTTGACGGCGCCCTCGCCGGAAGCGAAGGTCAACGTGCTGAAGTTCGGACTAATGGACAGCGCGCGCTCCTTCGGCGGTCTCGATTCGATCGAGCAAATCGACCGGCCGAACGAATTCAAAACGAGAATCGTTAGCGATCGATTCCAGGAATTCACGATAGACATGAAGCATCGGTACGTTGCCGGAGAACCCGGACTCGCAATGGGTGAGCAGGCACGCGATACCGCCGGAGCGGGAAATAATCTCGGCGCAGTGGCGCCAGATTTGCCCGATTTTGTTTGGGGAATGGCCAAGAAATTTCAGGCTACCATCGCGCGGCATCGACAACGGAATTTCCCATAAACTTCCAAGCTGCCACGGACGGGCCGAGGCGCAACCATTGTTTGGCACAGGAAATGCGCCGCCCGAGGTAGGTATGCTCGAATCGTACCGGTAAAAACGGCCAAGATCGGTGAGCAATTCCTTGGTGCGTAGAAGGGATGGGGCGCGATACCCGGCGATTTTGTAACGCTTACTGAGCGCATAGCCCGACGCCAGCCGCTCCTGTCTTTCCGCGGCAGCAACGAAAGGGGTGCGGTTGGCATGGTTGTAACCATGCACGCCTATCTCATGGCCGCGCTGCTCGATATCGGCAAGTATTGCGTGGTCTAGCGGCCAGGCGCAGGGCACGATGTAATTCGCGGATCGCGCTGCGACCCTCTCTTCGATTGGCAGAAACATGCGCGCCAGATTATGCAGGCCTTCGAGCGAGTCGATGTCGTGCGACAGCAGCAGAGGTGTGCGTTGAAATCGGATGCTTGGTTGGTTCGCGAGATCGGCCGCGAGGTCGGCGCTCAGATCGATGGGCCACCCGGGATAGCTGCTCCAGCTTTCCTGGCGCATCCGCTGCACCCTTCCGATGACGCCAGCAATCATTCGGCGGGCCGGGGCAGGCACGGTCTGATAACTCACAGGCATGCGCGCGGAAATCGGAGGAGCCGGCGTGAAGGCGGCGCGCAGGCGAAGCTCATCGGCGGTCTTGCGCCACACCGACTCATCGAATTCCGACGGGTTGCCCGTGCGCGGCAACAAGCCTGCTGGAACTTTGACTGCGAGCCCATCCGCCCACTGCGCGCGCAAAGGAAGCCTGGTGGAATCAAGGCGTACTGTTGCGAGAGCTACTTCAGTCATGGCGAATTTCGCACGCGTCATCCGGTCCGAAACGCCGCGAAACGAAATAGAGAGGACGATTTTTGGTTTCCACGAGAATGCGTGAAAGATATTCGAAGATGAAGCCGACCATCATGAAGAGAATACCGAAACAAGTGGTCATCGTCGTGATCAGTCCGGTCCAACCTGCGAGTACGTTATGAGTTAGCCAGTTAATGGTGAGATAGGTGCCTACAGCCACGCTTCCGAAAAACATGACCACGCCCAAGATCGCAAACACCTTGGCAGGCACTAGCGAGAATCCCATGAAGACGTCGTAAGCGGAATTCACCATTTGCAGAAAGGTCCAGCCGGACCGCCCTGCCGTGCGCGGGAGGCGGTCATATTGGACCACGGTCTGATCGAAGCCCGTCCAAGCGACTAGCGCGAAAGTGCTGCGCGAATGCTCGCGAAATTGGCGAAAGCTGTCGATGACGATTCTGTCGACCAGGAAAAAGCTTCCGGTCTGGAAACGCGAACCGCGGGGCATGGCATAACGCCGCAGGATGGTTTCGAGCAGGTGCGACGCAGCTTGTCGCCATCCGGCATCCGCCCGGCTTCGGCGGGCGCCCCAGACGACATCGGCACCCTTGCGCCATTCGGCAACGAATTCGAGAATCGTCTCAGGGGGATCCTGCAGATCACTGGCGAGTGTAGCCACGATATCAGCATCCTTTGGGATATGATCAAAACCCGCGGTCAGAGCAGTGTGCGCGCCGAAATTGCGAGATAGCCGAATAGCTGAGATCCGATTCGAACGGCTGACGAGCCTCTGGATGATTTCCCAACTATTATCCGAGCTGCCGTCGTCAACCAGTAGGATCCGCGCATCTACGTCGGACCGGGACAATAAGACCCGAGCAACGGCGTCGGCGTACTGTGACAGAATCGCTGCTTCGTTGTAGACTGGTGTAATAACTACGAGCAGCGGAACTTGGCGACGCATGCCGTTGCTTGCAAACTGATTTGGGACTTGAAGCGGATATCGTGAATTGCCCACTGCTGCAGATACCACGTCACCTATCGTTTCTAAGCATTAGAATGACGAGTTCTTTTCGATTTTGCCATCCCCGTTATCCATGAGTGAAGCGAATCTGTTACCCCATGTTGTGATTGGTGGCGCCCCTCGGAGCGGGACCACTTTCTTGTGCGAAGTGCTGGTAAAACACCCGGGAGTCTATATTCGCCGCCCTTTCATTCCGGAGCCGAAAGTTTGTCTGACACCACACCCAGCGGGCAATCACGGCCTGCGCGAGCGTTATTCGGTTGTTTTCAAGGATGCGCCCGCCTCCGCAATCCGCATCGAGAAGACGGCAAATTATTTCGAGAACGACGCCGCGCGCGAACGCCTGTTACGGCTATTGCCGGATACGAAGTTCATTTTCATCTTGCGAGATCCGGTCGCGCGCGCCTATTCGAATTGGCTGTGGTCGACGGCGAACGGGCTGGAGACGCTCTGTTTCACCGAGGCCCTTGCTCAGGAGGGCCGGCGCCCGTCTCCATTTCCTCCTGAACGGGATTATGTACGGCCCTTCGATTATCTGAAGCGCAGCAATTATGGAATTCTGGCAGAAGCGTGGATCCAATGCTTGGGCCGCGATCGCATTGCCTTTTTTATTTTTGAGAAGGCATTGGCCGATCCCGCGTCGTTCGTCGAACAACTGCAGCGATTCGTCGGCGTGGAACCGAAGTCGTGGGACACGCTGAAGACCGAGAAGATCAATGCCAATCCGCTGCTCGAGCCGGAGCTTGATCCGGCCTTGGAGATGCTGCTCCGACGACAATTTGAACCGGAGATGAGGCGGTTCGCCAAGGCGACAGGACTGGATCTTGCTGTTTGGGGTTATTGAAGGAGATCGGCCGGTCAAAATCCAAAGGTTTGCCTCTAGGGCTTTCCCCATACGATAAGCGCGCCCGTGCCAACGCGGCGCACTTCTGCCTGGTCGGGCTGAAGGCCGGTTTTCACGCGCATTCCCTTGGGAAGCTCGGCTATCGAAGTTGGAGCTATGTGATAGCTATCGCAATTTCGCAGTGGCGTGAAATCGTACTAAGTGCTTGAAAATACTGGCGTACTTTGCAGGATGAAACCGCGAACTGGCGGGCGCGATTGTCCAGTGGCTGCCATATGTGCCAACGGAACCAGGTGGCTGTTCGGTTCGTTTCCTGATCAGTGGGATCAGGCGACTTGATTTCAAGTTATCGAGCCCGTCCTGAAGGTCCCGCAAACGGCGGACATTCAGCAGGAATAAAAGAAGGAAAAGACCATGTTTAAGGGAAAAGCTTTGGTTATTTTGACTACGGCCCTGATGGCATGTACCGCCGCGAGTTATCCGGCCGCTGCCCAATACAGTGGCCAGCGTTACGGCAACAATCCGTACGATGGTGCTCAGGCACAATACGACCAACGGCGCCAGCAATATGACGAGAGCCAGGCTGCCCAGCAGCAATACTATCGCGGCGGCGCGCAACCGGGCGCTTACGCCGGAGATGGCATGTTTTGGGCGCGCCAGAGTGGCCAGATGGTCATGTACAGCCACGCCTCCATGCTTCAGAACGGCGCTGAAGTCGCACCAGGAATATTCATACGTCCCGGCGGGGGGGATCGTTTATGGGATGCCAGGACCAACTCCTGGGGACCAACGCTCCGTGAATTGGGATTACCGCTGTGAAGCACCCGGCGGGCGCGCGCCTCGTTACCTTCTCGCGCGCCCCCAGCCTCGGCATTTCGCTCCGGTGGTGGGGCTAGAAACAGCTCTTTTCCGGGGAAGCGTGTCCGGATCTGACTGCTGGGGGGAG
>Ga0307477_10000924_pt1 | contig 27525 bp, 24 predicted proteins | sample atmos_gasesECM2C_FD_203316 | JGI IMG/M metagenome (GOLD analysis project Ga0307477, IMG submission 203316) | Hardwood forest soil microbial communities from Morgan-Monroe State Forest, Indiana, United States - atmos_gasesECM2C_515 | ecosystem: Environmental > Terrestrial > Soil > Temperate...
CCGCGCATCAGCCGCGAGCTCCATCTCGACCCCCAGCAGGCCGGCACGGTCGCCGGCATTTTCTTCTGGGGCTATCTCGCCCTGCAGATTCCCGGCGGCCATCTCGCCAAGCATTGGAGCCCCAAAAAATTCATCAGTGTTCTGCTCGTGGCCTGGTCGCTGTTCGCCGTTGGTTGCGGTCTTGCGCGCACCTATCACGAGTTGCTCGTTCTCCGCCTGCTTCTCGGCGTGGCGGAAAGCGGCGTTTTCCCTGCCACCCTGATTCTTCTATCCCAGTGGTTCTCGCGCGCCGAACGCGCTCGCGCCAACGCCATGTGGCTGCTCTGTCTCCCCTGCGCCGTCATTCTTTCTTCGCCTTTTTCCGGTTGGATGCTGGACCACTGGGGCTGGCGCGTCATGCTGATCGCCGAAGGTGCTCTGCCGCTTGTTTGGCTGGCTATCTGGATCGCGTTCATCCAGGATCACCCCGCCGAGGCCCGCTGGCTTCCTCCAGCCGAACGCGAGTCCCTCGTCGCCGCCCTGCGTGCCGAATCCAGCGATCTGGAACGTTCCGAAGACGTGCCTTACTTGCGCGCACTCATGCGCCCGCAGGTTTTCGTCCTTGCCGCCATTTATTTTTGTTTTGTCAGTGGGCAGATGGGTCTGCTCTTTTGGCTGCCCAGCGCCACGGAAAACTTCAAGAAGCTCAGCAGCCTGCATACCGGCATCGTCTACACATTTCCATTCATCATTGGCGCCATCTTTCTTCTGATCGTCGCCCGCCATTCCGACAAAACTCGCGAGCGCCGCATGCACGCCGCCGCAGCTATGGGCCTTGGTGGGATCTTCATCCTTCTCGCCGTAGCCGTGATTCCGTATTCGCTTCTTCTCGCCTTCGTCTTCATCATTCTCAGCGGCGTCGGAGCCTACGGCCCCATGGGCCCTTTCTGGGCCATTCCCACCGAAACCTTGCCCGCAAAAACCGTTGGCTCCGTCATGGGCTTCGTCAACGCCATCGGCAACCTCGGCGCATACTTCGCCCCGCTCATCGTCGGCTACCTCAACAAAACAACTGGCAGCTTTCTTTCCGGCTTCGCATACTTGGGCGCAATTACCGTGCTCGGAGCTGCATTTTGCTTTTTGCTAGAGCCCGCGGCAAGCTCCGTCGTGTCATCTAAGGTCGCGGATGCCGGATAGCCAGCACCGAGAGCAGGTACAGCAAGATCCCGAGAAGCAGCAGCGCCCCTCCTACGCTGATGAACGCCAGAAACGAAAGGGGCCTGGCCCAGGAGAGGCGCACCGACTCCGACAGCAGTCCAAGGATCAGCAGTATCCCCGATATTCATGGCACCCGCCACGCTCCGGTCGGCGTGACGCGGCATGCAGGAATGCGTGATGCCGGTCACGGAACCGAACGCCTATCCCAACCTACCATTTGCGTGCAAACGGACCCGCACAAAGCGGAGGTGCCGATCTGATGGAACACCGAAAGTGTGCATTTCCGGACAGATCATCAATCCAGTTCGCTGTGACAATTAGAGGCCTTTTTTCGGAAACGTGGCCGCAATCATTTAGCTGCCCCGATGTTACTGGTTTATAGGGGAATCCAACTACATCGCAATCAGCGGCAGCAAATGCTCCTGCAGCCGCTGGCTCTCCTCCAGTGTCAGCCGTCCCAGGTGAATCCCCATCTCTTCTCGCCCGTGCATGCGCACCACCGAGCCCACTCCCACAATCGGCTTTTCCATCTTGCTCAGTTGCAGGCACACCTCGACCGACGATCCGAGCGGTACCATCCTTGGCGTGCGGATCAACATCCCTTCCATGCTCACGTTTATTGTCTCTCCTTCGATTTCCTGCCCGCGGAACCGGATGTTCACTTTCGATTTCAGCTCCACTCGCCTCGTTCGCCGCATTCCATTCTCGATCGAAGCCTGCGTCGCTCGCACCAATCTCTGCAGTCGTTCCTTGTCCACCGGCTTGTACAGGAAAAAACTCGCCCCCGCCTCGAATCCCTCGGACACTGCTGCTGGCCTCTGATCGTCGCTGATCATCACAATCGGCGTCCGGCGATTCGATCCCGACGCCCGCATCTGCCGCGCCAGCGCTCGCCCGTCCGGAAAATCCATGTGGTAATCCAGAAACGCCACCGCGAACCTTCCGTGGCGCAGGATTTCCGGCGCCTCCGCACTCTTCGTCACCGTCAGTGATTCTATTCCCGCCAAAGTCAGCACCTTCTCGATCAGTTCGCATGTGGCCGCTTCATCGTCCACAATAATCGCTCGTTTTTCCATGTTGGATTCGGTCTCCGTTAGGCGCTACGTCGCTTAGCATTCGCACCGGCATTTCCGCCCCTATCGCCACATCCACGGGCGCCGACCTCGACACCTCGTAGCAATCAAACTGCACTCCCACCCCCAGCTTTCCGCTGGGGGTTTTGATCTCTTCCACTCGTACCACGTGACCCGTGCATCGCCACTCGCCCGTCGGCTCCCCGACAATCTCCTGCGGCATGTTGAAAAGCACTTCCACGGTCTCCCCTTTGCGCAGCACCGAATTCGTCGCAAAGTAAATTCCGCGTTGCGAAAGATTCACGGACTCCGCCGTACACTCGGGTACCAACGATTTCCAAAGCCGCACGCGCAGCGGCGTTTTCACCTTGTACCGTCCGGACAATCGGCGATCACTTCGATAACGATTCATGGCTGCTTCCTTGCTGCGCTGATCGGGTGGTTAGGGGAGGGCGCAAAGACCGTACGAAGAGGGGGACAAAGAAATTCTCATGTTCTTACGTCGATGTACAGACTCAATTTCGTACTGTCCTAAAAAGCACAGTCCCGTCCTACATGCCCAAAAAGTGGCACAGCCATTTCCGCCTGTCCTTTCTACGCCGCTGCCCGCGCAGCCCCGCATCTTTTTTGGACTGCGGCGATCTTGTTTGTCCCGAGCCTCGAAGGGCTCCTCTGCCGCTTTTTACCTACGCCAAAGCAACACCCAAGAAATCTGCGGACCGAAATGTGAGCGGCGAGCTAATGTAGGGTCGGGTTTCAGCCCGGCCCGCCCCGCAAGGGGCGAGCTCCCCGCCCCCGCGCCAGGTACCACGACCCTAGTGCCGTTGCACCCACCCCAAGGAGGTGTAAAATGGGCACCAGGACGGAAACACAACCGCCCTCCCCGGTGTCTAAAACTATAGAGCTCGACACCGGGTTGAATACGCAGGCAGCACTAAATGCCGAACCCGGTCTTAGGTAGAGAATTCAGCCGTGATGGCTCCCTAGCACCCTCCGAGCTCACTCGCAAGCCCTTGCAGGCTTCGCGAGCGCCGCGATGGGGCGAGCCGGAAAGGCCGTCCGTGTCCGACTGGGCCAGCGCCCTCTCTTGGGGGCGCGATGAATCGGAGCTGGTGACCGAGCTGCAAGCCGGTTCCGAGACCGCATTTGACTGGCTGGTCACCCACTATCACGGCCCGGTCTACAACTTGATCCTGAGCATGCTCGGAGACACCTCGGACGCCGCGGATAGTACTCAGGAGGTTTTCCTGAAAGCGTTTCGCGGCATCCGCTGTTTTCGCCAGGGCAGTTCGCTGAAAACGTGGCTCTACCGCATCGCCCTTCGCGAAGCGCTCAACCATAAGCGCTGGTTCAAGCGCCACCTGCAAAAGAATATTTCGATCGACGCGGAAGCCGAAGAAGGGCGTAGCGCGATTGAAATCGAGGACTTGGGCGCCACACCTTTCGATCAACTTGCCGCACACGAAATTCAACAGGCCGTGCAGCACGCCCTTCAGGAAATTCCGGAAGTGTTTCGCGGCGCCGTAATCCTACGCGATTTGGAAGGTCTGACCTACGAGGAAATTGCCGAAGTCCTCGAGTGCAGCGTCGGCACGGTAAAGTCCCGCATCCTACGCGGGCGCCGCGCGCTGAAGGAACTTTTGGAACCTTGGCTTGGCCAGCGCGAAACACTTGCGCACGCGGAAACGTCCCAGGAACATCGGGCCGGCCGCACCAATCGCGCAGCTTCCGGAATCATGCAGCAGCAAACGGCAACTGGGGAACTCCCATGAAGTGCAACACGGTACGCAACAAGCTGGCTGGCTATCTGGACGATGCGGTAACTGGCGCCGCTCCTGTGCAAGAGCGCGTTCAAATTCGTGAACATCTGGAAGCGTGCGATTCTTGCCGCGAGGAATTGCAGCGTTACCGGAAACTTTCGATGCTACTCTCGCGCGTGCCCAGAAATTTGCCGCCCGCAGATTTGGCGGTGCGCATTCGCGTCGCCGCCGCCCAGTCCCTTCCGACGCAGGATCTCCCCGGCCGCTGGCAAAGACTCCGCGACCGCGCAGAACTTCTGCTTGACAACGTTTTCCGGCCGCTTACCCTTCCGGCCACCGGCGGATTTTTCTCCGCCATTCTCGTTTTTGTCCTGGTTCTGCAACTGATCGCCCCGGGAATCACCACGCGCGCCGTTCCCAATGACGTGCCCCTCAATATCCTCCGCCCTGCGGGATTGCTCACTCTTTCCGATTACCCGTCTTCCTGGGCTCCCGAGCAGCACGACCTCGAGCTCTCTCTTCCGCACGGCTTGCTCATTGATGTCACCGTCGATCAGCACGGCCAAATGGTCGGCTACCAAATTCTTTCCGGCCCCAGGAGCGTCGACCTCCGCCATCAGCTCGATCAGATGCTCCTGTTTTCCCGCTTCCGCCCCATGATGAGTTTTGGCCGCCCCACCTCCGGCGGCCACGTAATCCTCAGCTTCAGCGCCGTCCGCGTGCGCGGCTAACATCGGCGCAAAATGATTGCTCCCTCCCGCGCCAGGCGGGCTACGAAGCGAGCGGCGCAGCCTCCAAAACTAAAAAAATTACTGCCTCCCTCAATTCTGACCATCTTGTTCTTCCTGTTCCCTTGCTCCCTGTTCGCGCAGAAGCCCTCCGCGGAGGAGCAGTTTTTCTTCGACTCCGCCAACCGCGAGCGCGCCGCGCAGCAATTGCCGCCCTTGAAGTGGAACAGCGCGCTGACCGAAGCCGCGCGCCATCACGCGCTGCTGATGGCCAAACAAGAGGACCTCTCTCACCAACTTCCCGGCGAGCCTTCCCTGGCGCAACGCGCCGCTCAGGCCGGTGCGCGTTTTTCGGAAGTTGGCGAGAACATAGCGACGGGCTCGCAGGCTCCTCCAATGCATACCGGCTGGATGCACTCTCCCGGTCACCGCGCCAATATTTTGGACGCCCACTTTACCGCGCTGGGTGTCGGCGTCGTGGAAGACAACGGCCGGTTCTGGGCCGTCGAAGATTTTTCGACGGCGATCGCGAATATAAATATCGAGGCGCAAGAAGAAAAAGTGACGGCGCTGCTCGCCGCCAAGGGGCTTGTAGTCAGCACCGAGAGGGAGAAAGCTCGCAAGCTGTGCTCTGACGACCTGGCTCCTCCTGGGCACCGGGCAATGCTCATCCTGCGCTATGAGGCGCCGGACATCAGCGAATTACCGGAAGCACTGGAGCGGACGATTCGTGATGGTAAGTATCGTGAGGCAGCCGTCGGCGCGTGCCAGCCAAAGGAGAGCGCCACAGGGCTTGCGCGGTTCCGGATTACGGTGCTGCTGTTCTCAGCCGAGCGGGAAGCAATTAAAAAATAATGGTTGTATCCGCAAAGAAGGCAAAATAAACTATCGGCCATGATTCGCACCGCCTACGCCTATTGGTTTCGATTTTGGGTTCCACCTAACTAGGGGGCGAGGGGCGAATTTGTAGGCAAAGCAGTAAAGAAAAAATTCCGACCCACTCGCAACCGAGTGGGTTTTTTGTTTTCTGCAAAATAGTTTCGCGTCGTTTCGCAAAAGTGTTTTGCGGCAGAAAAAAAGTTCGGCGGTAGATAGTCGCCGCAAGAGAACACGGGACGGCAAAGAGGACAGAGCCATGATCATCTCGATGAAGCTGCACGCCACACGCCAGGAGATCGATGAAGTTCGCCACCAAGTCGAGCATTTCGGTTACAAGGTGCATTCCATCGAGGGAGAGGAGCGCGTCGTGATCGGAGTCGTGGGAGTGGGGGATGTGACTGCGTGTCTGGAATCCGTGGAAGCCATGCCGCAGGTGGAAAAAGTGGTGCGCATTTCCGCTCCATACAAATTCGTGAGCAAGGAATTTCGCGCCGGGCGCACGCAGATTCGCGTCAACGGCCTGGAAATCGGCGGCAGCGAATTCATCGTCATGGCCGGCCCGTGCTCGGTGGAATCGGAAAAACAAATCATGCAAGCCGCGGAAGGCGTCGCGAAAGCGGGCGCGAAAATGCTGCGGGGCGGCGCGTTCAAACCTCGCACTTCTCCGTACGATTTTCAGGGCATGGAAGTGGAGGGCCTGAAGCTTTTGCAGAAGGCAAAAAAAGCCACGGGACTCGCAATCATCACCGAAGTGATGAGCGATCGTGACGTCGACTTGATCGCGGAGTACGCCGACGTGATGCAGGTGGGCGCGCGCAACATGCAAAATTTCGTTTTGCTGAAAGCGCTGGGAAAATGCGGGCGCCCGGTTTTGTTGAAGCGCGGAATGAGCAGCACGATGAAAGAATTGCTAATGTCTGCCGAATACGTGGTCGCGCACGGAAATCCCGATGTGATTCTGTGCGAGCGCGGCATCCGCACTTTTGAAACACACACGCGCAATACCTGCGACATAGCGGCCATTCCCGCGCTAAACGAATTGACGCACCTGCCGGTCATCCTGGATCCCAGCCACGCCACCGGAAAGCGCAGCCTGGTGCCCGCGGTAGCCCGCGCCGGCGTAGCCATCGGCGCCGACGGCCTAATCGTGGAAGTGCATCCCGCCCCAGAAAAAGCCATCAGCGACGGCGCCCAATCCCTCGATCTAATTCAGTTCGAGAAAATGATGCTCGACCTGCGCCCCTACATCGACCTGTGGGAAGCGTCGCGCAAGAGCGAGTCCCTCGCCGCCGCTAGTTAGATCGTGAGTGAAGTCGGGGCCATCCAGCTTGTTGCGCCGGACGAAGGGGATTTCTGCCTCAGCTTCCGCGCCGCACCGATTCGAGACGAGACCCGTCCACTCTCACATGCGTCTGGCGGCGATGCGGAGGCGGCGGTAGTCCATGACCCATTGCGAATCGCGAAAGAGGGCGGGCCGGGCCTCGCATTGGACCAGCGCCTCGAACTGTTCGCGTTGCGGGCCGGAAAGCGTTGCGAGGAAAGTGCCACCGAACATTTCCATCCAGTTGCGGAGGCCCCGTTCGCCGTCTTCCAAAGGTGTAGGGCGATCGAAGAGGGTTGCGTAGGTGACTTCGAACCCGTGGTGTTCGAGGAGCGCGGCGTACTCGGCGACGCTCGGATAAAACCAGGGATGAGACATGGCGCCTGCGAATTCCAAATGCGACCATGCGCGAGAAGCCGCAGCGAGGAATTGAGCGGTGTTGCCCTTGCCACCAAATTCGACGACGAAGCGCCCCCCAGAGCGGAGGGAGCGAGCAACTCCTTCGACGACGCGTTCTGGCTCCCGGATCCAGTGCAGGGTAGCGTTGGAGAACACCGCGTCGAAAGACTCGAGAAGTGTGATTTCGCGAGCGTCCATCACCTGAAATCGTAAGTCAGGATATTTTTCTTCCGCCTGGCGAATCATTTCCGGAGAGCGGTCGATACCGGTGACGAGAGCGCCGGTTTCAGCGATTTGCGCGGTGAGGTGGCCAGTGCCGCAGCCGATATCCAGGACGCGTTCGCCCGGTTGCGCGGCGAGAAGATCGAGAAGACCGGTAGCCATTTTCCAGACGAAGGAATGCTTGTCGTCGTACAGGCCGGCGTTCCATTTCGTTTCTTGCGCCATATCAGCTTCCGTCCGAATCAAGCCGCTCCAAGCCCCCTCCAACTTGCGAAGAAGAGCATCATTCCAATTCCCATGCTTCCGCGGTCGAAGTCCTCCGCACATTCATGCCAAAAAACCTTGGTCCCTGTCTTCAGCCCCGAGGTATTGTATCGAAAGTCTTGCACAAAAAACGTGACCTCAACAAAGCCCAAATAGAGAAGTTGAGTAAACGATTCCACATTTCGCCAGCGGCGTTTTTCTGAAGCGGTTTGGTGTGATTGTGCGGCTGGCGACCCGTTTTGGGCGGTGCTAGACTCTCGTCACGAGTGCTCTGGGGGAGGAGACGGTGGCGCACTCAATCGCGGCTTTCATCTTTTTAGGAACCGTACTGGGCGCAGCCCACATCCAAGCGCAGCAAGATAATCCGCAAGCCGACGAACAGATCAAGGCCCAGATCGGACAGATGCGTTCTATTTCTCGGGCCATCAAAGCCTGCCCCAAGGTCGCCGAGTATCCCGACAAGGGAAATGGAACGTTTAACCTCGGCCCACCTGCTAACGTTACTTGGGACGTAAAACCTAACTCCTCTGTGCGCGCCCCGTATTTGGGCTACATCGAGTTCTTTCTGCCAAGAGAATTCTCGGCGTCCGAAAAGTATTGCGCGAAGAATAAGGAATTATGTGCCCGGCTCATGAGTGTAAACTCTTTCCGTTACCGCTTTGAGCTTGATCTGGGACCGGACGGACTGGAACTGACTAAGATACTCGTGAAGTCAGATTCAGAAAGGGATAAGGAGTGGCGCGACGCCCGGTCTGATGAGTCGTGCTGGCAAAGGGCCGCACGCCCCGCGAAACGCAAATAAGACGTACGGAGGTCGGATATGACGATTTACTGGTATGAGGTCTACCAGTTCGTGGTCAGAGTTATTTGGCAAGTCCTCAGCATTAGCACAATGTGGAAAGCTGTTGTATGAATCAAGAAGCGCACAAAGGAAAATCGAGAGAACAGCATTCTTGACACGTTCGGGCACCGAAACTGGCCCTGGCTATCCGGGCCCGCTGTTGTGGGACGACTAAAACACAACGCGGCGTATGACTACGCACCGGCTTTATTCCCACCTGAAGTGACCAGCTTATCGACGTTCTTGTCTTGGCTGCGGGTGTTTCCATACCGGCTCGGTTACTTGTATCGTCGCATTTTTGTGATACCAAGCAAGGAAAGAGCCGACGGGGTCCTACGTGACTTGTTCAAGCGCGGATTATTGATTTGTGCTCCTGAAAATCCGAGTCTTTACCGACTGAAGCACTAAACCAAGAAAAAGCTGAATGCGCCCCACAGAAAGAAGGCGAGACACAGGTGGTTGAGGGCAGCCTAGATATTCATTGGGAAAATTTCGACGACATCGCGGCAACTCCGAAATATCGACTGAGATTCCTGCCTTTCCCCAAGATGCAAACCGTGCTCGGCTCAAAATTGTTGGTAGGCAAAGAAGCCCTTCTCGAATACCTAACGACAATGCAGGATTCGACGGATGCCCCTTGAGAGACGGCAGCGGTACGCGAAAGCATGCGTGCTTCAGGTACACAGCCGCACAACGCTTTCTCTGTCGCTAGTCACGTTCAGCGAATCGCAATTGGAAGATTTCAAGCTCTAAGCAACAGCAAGACGCGAGCATGTGGGAAAGAGAACGCGGGACGGACCTCTCTTCAGCTCGTCGCCGTTCGCTGCTCCTAATAGCCGTTCGCCCCCGAAATTCGACCATTCGCTGACTTTTACTTTACTTCCCAAGAACACCTGCGCTACCCTTCCCCATGGTCGCCCCCGTCCCGGACCCAACCTCGAAGCTCCGTCCGCGTTTACTCGACGCAAACACTCGAACCAAGCAACTTCCCCCTTGCTCGCCGTGGCGGGCGTCATCTGCATCACGTGGGGTCAATATCTCTCCCGCTCTCAACAGCTTCCGCATACTTCCCGTCGGGGTGCACCCAATTCGCCGTCCCCAAGCGCGGTCATTCAGCCGGTCAGAAGCGCCAACTCTTTCACTTGCACGGAGTTGCCGCCTCTTTCCCCTCTCTTTTGCAGCCTTTTCCGCCCTCCCTTCCTTTGTTTTCAGCCATTTGCAGCCTCTTTCTCAAAAACACCCGGGGTGGGGGGTACATCTGCCACGGCTCGGCGCTCTCTGCGTCTCAGCGTTATCACTTGCTATCGATTTTCTACCCCTTTCTTTTCATGCAGTTACAAATCCCTCTTCTCGTAAGTGCTTTGTATTCACATCTATCCAAAACCCCGGGGGTGGCGGCGGGCACGGTGATGGTTAACTTTAGCGATCTACGACACTGCCCAATGCCGGTCTGCGTCGCACTCGGCCTGGCAATCGTTAACACTAGAGAGCAGGATTGCGTCTTGAGCATTGGGGCGGAGTAGGAGTGGAATACGCCTTGGGAACGCCGGTTGAGCTTGGGTTGCGGATGAGGCCAGGAATCGTGACTGCCGGGCGTGTCCCCGATCAGGGCGACGTGGCGTCGCTCGTGACGGCGGCACGAGAGGGAGACCGAGGCGCTTTTGGGCGATTGTACGAGCGGTATGCGCGGATGGTGCATGGGATTTTGCTGGGGCGGGTGCCGGTGGCGGACGTGGAGGATTTGGTGCAGGACGTCTTTGTGCGGGCCATGCGGCAGGTCCATACGCTTCGGGATGTGAACTGTTTCGGGGGATGGCTGGCAACCGTCGCTCGGAATCGGGCGAATGATTATCACCGGAGGTCGGTGGAGTTGGTGGAGTTCACGGAAAATGCGCCGAATCGGGCGCCTGAGAAGCCGAGAAGCAGCGGGGCGGGGGATGATAGCGCGGCGATTTTGGGAATGATACGGGGGTTGCCGGAGGCTTACCGGGAGACGCTGATAATGCGGTTGGTGGAGGGGATGACGGGGCCGGAGATTGCGGAGCGGACAGGGCTTACGGCGGGGTCGGTGCGGGTGAATTTGCATCGGGGGATGCAGATGCTGCGGGAGAAGCTGGGAACAAGGGCATGAGTAAAGAGAGCGAGTTGCTGAAAAACGATTATTTGTGGGATGGCTCGGGCGAGCCGGACGCTGCGGTTGTGAAGCTGGAGCGGGCGCTGGGGAAGTTTCGACACGCGGGGCGGACGCCGGAGTTGCCGGAAGGTCTCGCGAAGGCGCGCGAATCGAGGAAAGCTTTGCAGGGCGCGGGGCTTTGGTTTCAGTTTGCTGCTGTGGCGGCGAGTGCGTTGATCGTTTTTTCGGTTTGGAGCGGGCTGGGGCTGCCTGGCGAAATGACGGCTAGCGGAGTTGGGTGGGGAGTTGAGCAAGTGGCGGGAACGCCGCGCGTGGGAACGAAGTCGATTGGGCGGCCGGGCGAAAAAGGCACGCTGGGGATTGGGCAGACTCTAGAGACGGACCGAGTGTCGCGCGCGAGCATCACGGTTTCTGCCGTCGGGCAGGTGGATATTGATCCGGAGACGCGGCTGCGGCTGGCAGAGTCGCGGACTTCGCGAACACGGCTGGAGCTGGAGCGCGGAACAATTCACGCGATGATCTGGGCGCCGCCGGGGGAGTTCCTGGTGGACACGCCTTCGGCGCTGGCGGTGGATTTGGGATGCGCGTACACGTTGCAGGTGGACGATTCCGGTGCTGGGCTTTTGCGAACGACGATGGGATGGGTGGGCTTTCGGCTGAATGGGCGCGATGCGTTTATTCCCGCGGGCGCCGTGGGGGAAACGCGGAAGGGAATTGGGCCGGGGACGCCGTATTTCGAGGATGCGTCGCCGGAGTTTCGTGCGGCGCTGCGGCAATTTGATTTTGCGAAGCTGAGCGATGGGGAGCGGAGCGCGCAGCTTACGATTGTGCTGGCGAACGCTCGGAAGAATGATGCACTGACGTTGTGGCATTTGCTGAGCCGCGCGAGCGTTGCGGACCGCGGGCGCGTGTTTGACGCGTTGAACGGGTCGGTTCCGGCGCCTAACGGCGTTACGCGAGAAGGAATTGTGCGCGGCGAGCACACGATGCTGGATGCGTGGTGGAATGAGCTGGGATACGACGACATTGGCGTGTGGCGGAAGTGGGAGAAGACGGAGTTTTACCAGCGTTAACAGTTGTCTCCTGGAGGCGTCTTTAGTTTTGCAAGACGTTCGCTAAGAGGAGACAACATGAAATTACGAAAAGTATTTTCCCTGGAATATTTTGTGGTGATGGTTGCGGCTTTGCTTGCGATTGTGGCGCCGGCGGCCGCCGGACCTCCGCTGATCTGCCACGCGGTTGATATTGGCACGGCGAATTCGCTGCCGTGGATGAGCTCGGGATGGAACCTGAGCGGGCAAGAAACTTACGACGTGAGCCATTTGGTGCCGGACACGCTGGCGCTGCTTGCGCCTAGCACGCCGGTGCTGGTGCGCATGGAAACGATGCGGCGCGCGACGCTGTACGCGCAGAAGCGGACGGCGGTCGCGACGGAGCTGCTGATGCGGTTGGAGGCGCGGACGCGTGAGAATCCGAAGGATGCGCTGGCGGCGTTCGACTTCGGTTATCTAGCCGAAACTTACAAACAGGCGAACTGGCTGCAGCAGCACACAGATTGGCTGAAGGCGTCCGGCGGCGGAGATGCGATGCGTGCGAATGTGGCGATGAAGATCGATGGGTACGAGTGGGTGCGCAAAGCGATCGCGCTGCGCGGAAGCGATCCGCAGATGGAGTTTGCCGCGGCATTGATGACTACGGAAAGCTCGCGGAGCGAACATGACCGGCATTTGCAAAACGCGCTGGCCGGAGCGAAGGCGGACGCGCTGCTGGCGCGCAATCTGGCGAGCCGGTTCCCGAAGAGCGCGTAGGATTAACTCAGAAGCAACTTCAGCGGAACGAGGGTTGCGTGGCTTCGGCTGGACACCCAGAAGGCGAGGGTTGCTGGCTGAGCTGCGCGACCCAGCATTCTGCTTTCTGCCTGTTGTCCGCGTCTGACGGCGCTCTCAAATAGTGGCGTAGATCCACGATCACATCATCGATTCGACCAATTGTGAAATGGATCTGCGCGAGAACCAGGCTGGCATCTGGGAACGCACTTTCACTCTGATGGAGCATTTCCATGGCCTCGGGAGTGGCGCGGCCCTGGCCAATCAGTGCGCGGCCCAACACATAGTGCGTGGCCACGGCCTGAGAGTCGATATCCAAAGACTGGCGCGCTTCAGCCTCCGCTTCCTGATATCGATTCAATAACAAAAGCGTGAGGGAAAGATCCAGATGCGCCTGGGCGCTGCGGGGATCGAGAGAGAGGGCGGCTTCGTGCTCGGTTAAAGCTTTCTGATATTCGCCGAGCTGAATGAAGCGGAGACCGAGCGCGATGTGAGCCTGGATGAAGTCGGGAAAGATTTGCAGAGCTTTCTGGAGATGCTCGACGGAGGTGGTGACGTCGCCGGAATGAAAGGCTTTTTGGTAGCGCTCGAATTCCTTGATGGCTTTGGAGGGGATGCGGAGCTGGCTGACAGGGACAGGGTCGGCGGCGGGCCGAGCTGGGGTTGCGGAATTGGATCCGGCGCGCGGGCGAATGGCGGCGAAGGGATCGTTGGGATCGTTGGGATCGAGTGGGGTGAGTCCGTCGTCGACGGTGGCGGAAGGCCGACCGGAGCGGTGCCTTCCTTGCGCGTGCAGGTTCGAAGTAAGGAGAAACGCGAGGAGAACAAGGATCGTTTTTTTCATGTAGCAACCCTGACGGTGAGCATGAATTGTGGCTGGCTCACCGCTCCGTTCTTGAGGCGAGAGAATTTAAGGAGTGGGAACCATTTTTTCGGAGCTGCCACTCCGTACGCTTCAAGGGGAGAGACGGAGAAAGTTGCAAATTTGTTTGGGAAGTTGCGAGTAATTGTCTGTAAATTGCGGCTACATTCGGGGTTTAACATAAAAAAGTTCTTAAGGTTGGCGGTGATAAAGGTTGGGCAGCGTGCGCGCGGGTACAGTGCTGGTGGTATTGGAGCGAAGGCTAGGGGTAGTGAAACGCGGGCAAGCTTAGCCGGAACGCTTTTGGCCGTCGTTTTTGGCGGTTTCGAGCCAGCGCCCGAGAACGGCGAGGGGCTGGGGTTCGACTTCGAGGAAGGAGAGACCGCAGCCGAGGTTCGGCTGGACGTAGATGATTTTTGCTTTGGCGTGGAAGAAATCCTCGCCGGCGAAAATTTTTACGAGCACGAGAGTGTCTTGCGTGAACGGATTCATCATGTCGAGGTAGCAGCCGTAAAGGCTTAGTTCGCTGACGCGGGTGGCGATGCGCACGTCGGTTTTTTGCTCGATGAGCTCGGCGCTGGCGATGAAGGTGTAGCGCGGCGTGCGGCGCTGTTCTCGTTTCAAGAAGATCGGCCTCTGAAATCATAGTCCCATGAAATTGCGCGGGGATTGATGCAGAGTTGCGGAATGGTTATTACTTGGAACGGAGCGTGGTGGTTGGGTTTTCGTCTGCTTATTTCGCACGCCGCAACGTCCATCGCCCGGGAGAAGAATTCACGGGATCACAAGGGAGTCCCGTGGAGGGGAAGAGTGCGCTGCGCGCGGCAAGGAAATGGTCTTTTGCCAAAAGGGAAGTCAAAAACCGCACCCTTGAAAAGCAAAGGGTGCGGCACCCTACGTGATCTGCGCGCTACGATTTCAGCCTCCAAGGCTCGTCGAAATCTCTGCGCCACCCGCCATCACCCCATACAACATCCGAAGCTAGCGCGCGTCCGGTTATCGTGGTCAAGTGATTTTCGATGGGCCGGGCACCTGGTACGCGATCGGTGCTCGTACGAAGTGCGCAATAATCATAAGTCAGGTCATAGAACCGCCAGCTTCATTTAGGGTGTGCCAGCCGCCTTCGGCACGCGGCATTGCTATTGTTGGAACGCATGTGGCGAAGTCCATTGCTGGGGGCAGCTGCTCGCGGTATTCTGAAGTGTTAAGATGCTAATAGGGTATCACGTTGCACCTAAACCTTTTTTGCTTTGAGTTCCGGGAGGCAAACAATGTGTCGGCTCTTTATCTTGGTTCCTATTGTTGGCTTAGCGGTGACTCTTGCAGAGGCGCAGGCTCCCACAGAACCACAAAAATCGCCCAGGGAAGCCGTTGAGCAATTCTACAAGCTAGAGACGCAAGGTAGATGGCTGGGTCCGGAGCACTGGGATGAGCTGCAGAATATCCAAATTAGACTTGAACCGTGGTCTGCGCCCGAATCTATTTCGGTTGTGAAGACGTACCAGGTAGTTGACTGTGAGAAGGATGGTCGGTGCGGCAGAGGCCAAGTTGAAGTGGACTTCTACGAATGGGGCTCGATCAATCCCTTTTTGAATTTCGTGGCGGCCAAAGACTCGAAAGGAAAAAAGTCTGCAAATGGTGAGCCAGTTGAGCAGGGGACATACCAAACTCTATATTTCTCGGATAGTTTCGTCAGTGAATCCGGGGACGAGAAAAAGAAAGGGTCCCTGCGGTGGAGAAGCACGGTATCCCTAACGCTGCCGCGACTAAATGTTGATACTTCCCTGCGCTGGGTTGCTGAGATACGCGACAAGTCAAACGACCCCGCCATTAGGTACAACGCTGAGAAAACGATCGCAATCTTAAAGAGCCTGGTAGTGGGGATCCTGCCATCAACACCCCCAAAGTCTGTTGGGGAATCTCCAGAGGAAATCGCCCGTAGATTCGTTAGCATCGAGAGTAGTTCACTGCCCGAGCAGTGGAATGCGCTCACGGACTATTTCGTTGAGACCCCAAGACCGCGATGGGACAACGTGCATATCGTGGATATCGTGAACATTGGCGCGGAGGAGAACGAGGGCCCTACGGAAAGAGAGGTCGAGGTTTCCACGAACTCGTTGGGAACTCTTGATGCTTCAATGCGTCTGCGAAACTATCCGCCCTGGAGACTGCTACCGAGTAACTCCAGTGCCAACGCTTGCTATGGGGATGACAGATTTGGGTTCACGTTGTTGTTGTCCGAAAAGCGGTGGGAAATCGCAAAAAACGGACTAGTAAAGGAACTTGATAGTCCGCTTGCATGGCGAGTTGAAGACACATCTTTCGTCCCATTGATAACCTTAGACGCGGCAATGCGCTACGTAAGGCAGGTAGCCGATAAGACTGCCGACCCTGTTGTAAAGAGGAATGCTGCCAGGACTCTCAGAATCCTGGATTACTTCTCACAGGGCAAGCTTCTCCCAAAAGAACTGTCTTCCGGTGCGAGCGGAGGTTGCGGTTGACACCTTAGCCCTTATTTAATTCTATTTCGGCGTCGCTAGGCACTGGATCGGTTCCGGCTGATTTGGCCTGAAAATACAAGGTGCCACTCCCATGCCTCCCCAAGGCATCAGGTAGACTGGAGAACTCGTGTTAGCGGGAATGTGCTCGTTTCCCTTTGAGTCTCCGTACGTGTAGGGGTTGACGGCGTCCTGATGCAGGCTGAAGAACAACCCCTTCTTCCATGCGTAGACAGTCGTGTTAAGCGTGTCGGCGATGGCCTGGGCAATTGATTTCCCATTTTGCAATCGCCAACCGGCATGACAAGCTCTCAACGTCATCGTGGCATTTGGCCCCAGTTTTTCACTCGTCAGCGTTGGCGGGTGGGGAAGATCTTTCCTGACATCTCTTGTTCCTTGAAGACACGGAACGAGTATATCATTCGCTCATTATCCTTTGTGGGTAGCAGGCGTATGCGTGGGTGCCGCACCCTTGTGCTTTTCAAGGGTGCGGGTTTTGACTTTTCCGCGGCTCCTAGCTTTCTCCTATGCGCAATCCTTTGCGGCGGTTTTACGGACGCGGAGACCTTCATTTTGTCACCTTCAGTTGTTATCGGCGCCGGCGCTATCTTGGAACACACCGCACGCGGCATCGTTTTGTGAAGATATTGGACGAGGTCCGCTCGCGATTCAGATTTTTGCTGCTCGGTTACGTGGTGATGCCCGAGCACGTGCATCTGCTAGTCAGCGAACCGAAGGAGGGCAATCCCTCGAAAATGTTGCAGGTACTTAAGCAAAAAGTTTCCCGCGCCTTGCGCAAGGCGACGAGAAAGCCGTCCGCGCAGTTATCGCTGGCTTTCGCAGCCGCCACAGATAGTCCGGCGTTTTGGCAGCGGCGCTTCTACGACTTCAACGTGTGGAGCGACAGAAAAGTGCGAGAGAAACTGGATTACATGCACCGAAATCCGGTGCAGCGCAAACTCGTTTCTCATCCCAAGGACTGGCCGTGGAGCAGTTGGTCGCACTATGAAAAAGGAGAAATCGGTCTGATTCTCATCGACACGCTGCACGAAGAAAAAAGTTCGCCGAGTTCGGCGAAACAAAAAAGTCAAAAACCGCACCCTTGAAAGGCACAAGGGTGCGGCACCCTACGTCACACCCGCGCTCCGATTTTAGTCTCCAGAAACTCGTCGAAATCTCTGCCCCACCCGCCCACCCAGAATCGTCAGAAAGGACCTGCCACCCGCCTGACTCTGAATGACACGAAGAGCGAGCCGGACAGGCACCCGCACCCGGCAGGAAGTGTCACTCAGATGCGATTGAAGAGGAGGGGGGCGCCTAGCTTGGAGGTGTAGTTGGGACGATAGCGCTCGGTGTTGTAGAGGGCGGGGAGATCGACCTTGCGAGCGCCCATGGAGGAGGCGGGGAGCGGGGCGTGAGCGTAGCAGCCGTTCTGCACGCCGACCATGCGGCCGGTGACGCCGTCGCGGAGCATGTCGACCGCGATGTTGGCGAAAGTGATGGCGACGAGCTGGTCGATGGCGTCGGGCTCGCCGCTGCGGAGATCGTAAGTCAAGTCGCTAACCATGATTTCGTCGCCGGTGCGGCGGCGGATTTCTTCGCCGAGGGCCTGGCCGATGTCGGCCTTTTTGCGGTGGCCATAGGCGTCGGCTTCGCCAACTTCCTTCACGGAGCCTTCCTTCCAGACGGCGCCTTCGGAGACGATGACCAACGCGTAGTGACTCGGATTGTTGCGTTTGTCGTCGGACAGAATTTTTGCGACGCGATCCACGTCGAACGGATATTCAGGGATAAGGCAGCGAGTAGAGGTGACATAGGCGGTGTAGAGCGCGGTGAATCCGGCGTCGCGGCCGAAAATGCGGAAGACGCCGATGCGTTCGTGAGAGCCTAGAGTGGTGCGCTGGCGGGTGATGAGTTCTTTGGCGCGGGTGATGGCGGTGGAAAAGCCGATGCAGTATTCGGTGCCCTGAACGTCGTTGTCCATTGTTTTTGGAATGGCGATGACGGCCATGCCTGCGGCGGAAAGAGCAGCGGAGAAGCTGAGGGTGTCGTCGCCGCCGATGGTGATGAGGCAGCCGACGCCGAGGCGGTCGAGATTTTCGAGGACGATGGGAGTGAAGTCGTAGTACTTGCCGTCGAAGGGAAGTTTTTTGACGCGATCGGCGGAGACGGTTTTGGGAAGCTTGGATTCGGGCATTTTGCGCGGGTTAGTGCGCGAAGTGTGGAGGACGGTGCCGCCGGTGCGATCGATGGCGCGGGTGTTCTCGCGGTCGAGCGGGCGAATGTAGGGATCGGCGGGATTGGAGGGATCCATGTGGGTGAGACCTTCCCAACCTTTGCGGATGCCGATGACGGAGCGGCCGAGTTCCGTGGCGCGGTAGACGACGGATTTGATGACGGGATTCAGGCCGGGCACGTCGCCGCCGCCAGTGAGGATGGCGATTTTGTCTTTTGCGGGCACCGACTTCTTCTCCTTGTGTTGGGCAGCCGTATAGTTTCGCACAAGTTTGGGAGCGGGGAAGGGTTTGGAGTGTTAAAAAAATTTATGGGACGAATTTAGTTTTCAAACTGGCGATTTGTGGCTAGTCTTAGCGTTCGCGAAGGGGGAATCCATGGCAGAGAGCGGCGCGCGGACGGGCGAGGCGCATTTTGGGGAGACGTTGCGGCGGGATTCGTGGTGGGCGGAGAACATCCCGGTAGTGCTGCTGCTGGGAGGATTCGGGATTTATGCGACGTTGCGCGCGTTTGAGAACCGATTTTTCGAGTGGGGGCCGTATCTATCGCCATTTTATTCGCCGCTGATTGATGAGCACCATAGGTGGTGGAAGCTTTCGCCGGCGCTGCTGATTCTGGGCGGCCCGCTGGGCTTCCGCGCTACTTGTTACTACTACCGCAAAGCCTACTATCGAGCGTTTTTCCAGGATCCCCCAGGTTGCGCGGTGGGCGAATGGAAGCGGAAATACAGAGGCGAGACGAAGTTTCCTTTCATTCTGCAAAATGTGCACCGGTACTTTTTGTACTTGGCGGTGCTTTTTCTATTTTTTCTCTGGAAGGACGCCGTTCAGGCGTTCTTTTTCGACGGGAAATTCGGGATGGGCGTTGGCACGCTGGTGCTGCTGGTCAACATTATTCTGTTGACGATGTACACGTTGTCTTGCCATTCGCTGCGGCATCTCGCAGGCGGAAAGCTGGATTGCTTCTCGTGCGCGACGTTCGGAAAGCCGAGGTACAAGGCGTGGCGCGGGCTGACGATTTTGAATGAGCGGCACATGTGGTTTGCGTGGATGAGCTTGATTTCGGTTGGATTGGCGGATTTTTACGTGCGGCTGGTGGCTTCCGGCGCGATCCAAGACGCGAGGATCTTTTGAGCGAGAGATTCGAAACGCACGAACACGACGTGCTGGTGATCGGTGCCGGGGGAGCGGGATTGCGCGCGGCGATTGAAGCGCTGGGGCAGGGCGCTTCGGTGGGCGTGGTGAGCAAATCGCTGCTAGGCAAGGCGCACACGGTGATGGCCGAGGGGGGAATCGCGGCGGCGATGGCGAATGTGGATTCCGCTGATGGCTGGAAAACACATTTTCGCGACACGATGCGCGGCGGAAAGATGCTGAACAACTGGCGCATGGCGCAGTTGCACGCGCAGGAATCGCCAGAGCGGGTGAAGGAGCTGGAGCAGTGGGGCGCGCTGTTTGACCGCACGGAGGACGGAAGGATTTTGCAGCGCGCGTTCGGCGGGCATACGTTCCGGCGGCTGTGTCACGTGGGGGACCGGACGGGATTGGAGATGATTCGAACGCTGCAGGATCGCGGCGTACACATGGGCTTCGACGTGTACATGGAGTGTACGATCGTGCGATTGCTCACGGATGGAAGGCGATGCGCTGGAGCGCTGGCGTATTGGCGGGAGACGGGGCGCTTTGTCGTGTTCAAAGCGAAATCGGTGGTGATGGCTACGGGTGGGATTGGGAAGGCTTGGCCGATCACGTCGAATTCGTGGGAGTACACGGGCGATGGGATGGCACTGGCTTATGAAGCGGGCGCCGAGTTGATGGATATGGAGTTTGTGCAATTTCATCCGACGGGGATGGTGTGGCCGCCGGGCGTGCAGGGAATTTTGGTGACGGAGGCGGTGCGCGGCGAGGGTGGAATTCTGCGCAATAAGGCGGGCGAGCGATTCATGGAGCGCTACGATCCCAAGAGGATGGAGCTTTCGACGCGGGACGTGGTGGCGCGCTCGATCTATACGGAGGTGAAAGAAGGGCGCGGGACGGAGCACGGCGGCGCGTATTTGGATATTTCGCACAAGCCGGCGGAGTACGTTAAGAAGAAATTGCCGAGCATGTACCACCAGTTCAAGGAGCTTGCGGACGTGGACATCACAAAAGGGCCGATGGAAGTGGGGCCGACGTGCCACTACATGATGGGCGGGATTCGCGTGGAAGCGGAGACGGCGCAGAGTTCGCTGCCAGGACTATTTGCTGCGGGGGAAGCGGCGGCGGGGTTGCATGGGGCGAACCGCTTGGGCGGGAACTCGCTTTCGGACCTGCTAGTGTTTGGGCGGAGGGCGGGACTGGCAGCGGCGCAGCACGCGAAGGAAGTCTCTGCTCCCAACCTGGACGAAGGGCAGATCAGCGCGGGCGAGAGCGAGGCGCTGAGTGCGTTTCAGCGGCAGGGCGGGGAGAATCCGTATGCAGTGCATCGCGATTTGCAGGAAGTGATGCAGAGCCTGGTGGGAATTTTCCGGACGCGCGAGGACATGAAAAAAGCGCTGAGCGAATTGGCGAAGTTGAAAGAGCGAGCGACGCATACCAGCGTTGAAGGTTCGCGGATGTTCAATCCCGGGTGGCACATGGCCATCGAGCTGAAATCGATGTTGATGGTATCGGAGGCAGTGACGCGCAGCGCGCTGGTGCGGGAAGAAAGCTGCGGGGCGCATAGCCGGATTGATTTTCCGGAGCCGAGCCCGGAATGGGGCAAGAAGAACAATATTATCTGGCGCGATGGAAGAGCGATGGAACAGCGGCAAGAGGCGCGTCCGGAAATGCCAACGGAGTTGAAAGAGATTTTGGCTGAAGAGAAGTAGCTGTCGGGTCTGACGCCTGGGCAAGCTGGGGCGCAGCATTCCCTCGCATGGGCTCGGGATAAAGCTGCGCCCCTACGTGGGCGGTCGTTAAGGGAGAACTGAGTGATGGCGGACGCGACGCTAAAGGTGTTCCGTGGAAATAAGGACGGCGGCCAAAGCATGGAGTTCAAAGTGCCGGTGGCGCCGGGAATGGTGGTGCTGGACGCGCTGCACTATATTCAGGGACATCTGGCGCCGGATTTAGCGGTGCGCTGGAACTGCAAGGCCGGGAAGTGCGGTTCCTGCTCGGCAGAGGTGAATGGACGGCCGCGGCTGACGTGCAAGACGCGCATGGATGCATTGCCGCAGAACGAGCCGATTACGGTGATGCCGCTGAAGACGTTTCCGGTGATCAAAGATTTGGTGACGGACGTATCCTGGAATTATAAGGTGAACAAGAAGATTACGCCGTTCACGCCGAAGGCTGGGGCGGATTGGAAGTTTTACCAGGAAGATGTTGATCGGGTGCAGGAGTTTCGCAAATGCATCGAATGTTTTTTGTGCCAGAACGTGTGCCATGTCTTGCGAGATCATGACAAATACGAGCAGTTTGGCGGGCCGAGATTTTTTGTGCGCGTGGCGGGGTTGGAGATGCATCCGATGGACGGAGCCTCGCGGACGAAGCTGCTGAAGGATGAGCTGGGCATTGGGCTTTGCAACATCACGAAATGTTGCTCGGAGGTTTGCCCGGAAGAGATACGCATCACGGATAATGCGATCATTCCCCTGAAGGAGCGGGTGGTGGACCAGTTTTATGATCCGCTGGTGTGGATTGTTAAGAAGATTCGAGGAGCAGAGAGCTAGGGTATTTGTTTGACGAAAAGCCGCAGGGCTCCGCAGACTCCGCCCTGCGCTACAGGTTATGGCGTGAGGACTCGACGTTGAGATGTACCGGGTGTCTTTGTTCGGATAGGCTCAGGATGACAGGTGTAGCTGATGTATGAGAGACGGAGATTTTTTGATGTGAGGGTTGTATGGATCTGAAACTGAAAACGATTTCTAAATCGGGGATTCCGGAGGCTATTGCAAAGGCGGAGTTGTACCGGTATTTGAATGAGCCGGAGGAAGCGGAGTCGATTTGCCGGGACGTGCTGGCGGCGGACCCGAAGCACATGCTTGGTTTGAGAACTCTTGGATTGGCGATCACGGACCAGTTTACCGGCGGACCTGCGGACCGTTACCTCGAAGTGGAAGCAATTTTTCAGAGCCTGGGGGATGCGTACGAGCGGCTCTACTACTCGGGCTTGCTGTGCGAGCGACGGGTAAAGGCGCAGTTGCGCGGCGGGCACGCTCCGCACACTTTGCTGCCGCTTTTGGAGAAGGCGCTGCAATGCTTCGCAGACGCTGAAAAGATTCGCCCGCCGGGGAATGACGACGCGATTTTGCGCTGGAACCGATGCGTGAGGTTGTTGCAGAGCCAGCGGGATTTTGAAATGGAAGAAACGGTGTCTTTCGAAGCACACGACAGCCCGCCGGTGTGAGCGAAGAGGGTCCACCTCTCGCCAGTTGCTTGCTAAAGAGTTCGCTTCGCTCAGCGCAACTTCAGTGACCGCCTGCCAACCTTAAATCGCTGAGTGACACCATCACCTCCAGTTATTGCAAAACCGGAAGCACTATGGACGTCGGATTTTCCTTCGAGCGATAGATGCGCTCGGTGGCTTTCACGAAGTCCGATTCCGTGGCATCTGGGATGTTGATGAATTTCTGCGGGTTGCGATCTGTGAGAGGAAACCAGGAGCTCTGGATTTGTATCATGATGCGGTGGCTGCGGCGGAAAGAGTGACTGATGTCGGGCAAGGAAAAATTGATCGCGGTGGGCTGGTTGGGGGTGAAGGGCTCGGGCTTTTCGAAACTGTTGCGGAATTTTCCCCGGAAGGGCTCGCCGCGGACGAGTTGCTGGTAACCGCCCATTTCCACTTCTTTGGGATTGGGGTCGGGATTGCGGAAGTCCATGGGGTAGACGTCGATGAGCTTTACGACGAAGTCGGAGTCAGTCCCGGAGGTCGAAACCCAGAGGCGCGAGGAAACAGGGCCGCTGACGGTCATGTCTTCTTCCAGCGGGTCGGTTTGGTAGACGAGAACGTCGGGACGCTTGGCGGCGAAGCGCTGGTCGGCGTCCATGTAGGTTTGCGGCACGTCGGTGGTGGGAAAATTCACGAAAGGCACAGGGTGGTTGGGGTCGCTGACGTACTCATCGAAGGCACTTGCCACTTCGCTCGGGGATTCGGGTAGCAGGCGACCGTCGGAGCGGAGATAGAGCGTGCGGGGCTGGGTATTTCTTGGCGGCCAAGAATCGTAGCGGCGCCAGACGTTGGAGCCGGTTTCAAAGACGTAGGCGGTGGGTAGCTTGGCATCGCCGGCATCCTTCAGGTGCTCGCGAAAAAAGGGTAGGAGGATGCTCTCATTGTAGAAGTCGGAATTCTTGTTTGCAAAATTCACATCCCCGAGGTGATCGCCATCCGTGGATGCCCAGCCGCCGTGGACCCAGGGGCCGAGGACGAGCTTGTTGGATGTTGAGGGATTGAACTGCGCGATGGAGTGAAAGATCTTGCCCGGTCCGACCAGATCTTCGGCGTCAAACCATCCACCTACGGTCAGCACGGCGCAGTGCACGTTTTTCATGTGCGCGGAAATGTTGCGGGATTTCCAGTATTGGTCGTAATTGGGGTGAATTACCTGGTCGTCCCAATAGCTTCCGGGTTCTTTGAAATACAACTTTTTGGCGTTGGAGAGCGGGCCCATGTGCAGGTAGAAATCGTAGCCGTCCGTGGTGCCGTAGTCGAAGCGGGGATCGTGCGCGGGAGGGGCGATCGCGGTGCGCGGCTTGAAGAAAGTGTAGAAGCCGAAATTGGCGGAGAGCATGAAAGCGCCGTTGTGATAGGCGTCGTCGCCCATGTAAAGGTCGGTGACTGGCGCTTGGGGAGAAGCGGCTTTCAGCGCGGGATGTGAGTCGATGATGCCGGCGGCGGCGAAAAATCCAGGATACGAAATGCCCCAGATGCCGGCTTTGCCGTTGTTGCCGGGGATGTGGTGCAGGAGCCATTCGATGGTGTCGTAGGTGTCGGTGCTTTCGTCGACATCTTTCGGCGATTTCTTGACGTCTTTGTGCGGGGTCATTTCCTCGAAAGTGCCTTCGGACATGAAGCGGCCGCGAACATCCTGGTAGACGAAGATGAAACCGTCGCGCAGGAAGACTGGCGCGGGTCCGAGACGCTTCGGATATTGATCGGCGCCGTAAGGGCTAACGCTGTACGGAGTGCGAACCATAAGGAAGGGGTAGGTCTGCGTGGCATCTTTCGGTACGTAAACGGCGGTGAAAAGCTTGATGCCGTCGCGCATCGGAATGCGATATTCATATTTTGTGTAGCGCACGCGGACTTCGGCTTCGCCGGGAGTCTCCGTGCGGGATTGTGCGATGGACCAGCGCGCGGGCGCCGCAGCGATGGCGGCAAGCACCAGAAGCGTGCAAAACACAACGAACCGAAAACGGCGCAGGCGAGAGTTCACAGAAGGCTCCACGGATTTTCAGTTTTGCGACCGCGGCAACGATACGTTTTCAAAGCCCGAGTGTCAACGAGCGGAAGGGCCGCTGGTTTTCGCGGTGCAATAGGCGGCAGGGAACGCACTTTAGCGTGGGCTCGACGACTTGGCGGAAACATCTGCTGCGGATTCGTTGAGTTTTAGGATGAGAACGCGGCCGTCGGAATGGAACGAGCCGCCGGTGGCGGTTTTAGCTTTTTTGAGCGCGTCGGCGGGCAGGACATGAGTCACCTCGGCGACCAGGCCCGTGGAGGTGAGAGTTTTCTCGACGTAGTCGCGTTCGAGGTCAATATCGGGATCGATCTTGTGGGTTACGCCGTTGTTGCGCTCGTCGCGCTCGAAGCCGATGTCGTGAGTAGCGGCGCCGACCCAGAGCGTTTGTGAATCGACCTGGAACGGAGCCTTCCAGATGCGCAAGTGATTGCGGGAGGCTACGACCTTGATGGGTTCGGCACGCGCCCAGCCGTAATCCTGCGGACGGCCGAAAAGGTACAGCGGGCTCATCGGCATGGTGAGATACGATTCCTTGGAAATGCTTTCGAGGATGCCGTGAAGCACGGTGCCTCGCACGTCGGCATCCACCTTGACCCATCCAGCAGAGGTGAAAACTTTTTGCATCGCGTCTTCCGAGCCAAGGACGAGGAGGTTGACCATGTCGCCGGGGTTGCCATCTTTGTCCGCAATGCGGCGCGGAAGCTTGATGAAGACGCTGGCGCCCACACCTGAAATGGTTTTGACTTGGCGCGCTGGGTGGTAGGCCGCACCTGGATCAGGTGCGTGGATATCGATGTGCACGGTGAAGGTGCCTTCTCCGGTGTCGTCCCCGGCTTGATTGATGCCGATGGCAAGCCGCCCGGCGACGGGAGCGATGACATCGTGGTTGGCGCCCAGGAGAAAAGGCTGCGCGATTTCCGGTTCGCCGATGCGGCCGATCAGCACGCCGCGGCCCGCGCCGTTGAACGGCAAAACCCGCAGGAGGTCCTTGAATCCGCGGGTGATGCCGTCGGGACCGTTGTCTTCCTTGGCGTCGGCGTAGCGGAGCTTGCCGGTCGCGGTGACGACAATGTGTTCGCCGGGCTGCACGTCGATTCCGGTATCGGACCAGAACTGGTCGCCGGTAATTTGAACTTCCTGGGAGATGCGGCGCTTGCCGGCGGGGGGTTGCTTCCGCGCTTCGCCCGACTGCACCGGCGGGGAAGTGTCTTGACGAACGAGTTGTGCACGAAGGGGCTCGACTGAGGCCAATAGCGCCAGGGCGGCGGAGCACAACAATAAGGGCCTACGGGATTTCTTCAGACGCGCGGAAATCATAAGAGGCGCAATGGTGCATCTCACTTAAACAGATGCTTTTGCAGGGCGCAAACGTTGGCCGCAAAAATTGGAGAAATATATGCGGATTCCTTGACTCTTCACTGCGACGCCTTGTATGTTGGCAGGATGCTGGTGGCTTGTCGAAAAAGCAAGAGCTGGCGGGTCATTGCGCTGGCACAAGGATCGTAAGGAATAGGACCGATACGGGCTTCATGACCAAATCCCTTTTACATCTTTGGCTACTGCTGTGCTGTAGCGCCGTGTTGTGGCCGACCGCGGCGAATGCGCAAGCGCCGCCACGGAAGAATACGCCTCCTTTGGGACCGCGGTTGCGGCCGAGTCCAATCACGAATGTGACCGTGGACGGCAGCGAAGCGATGTTCACCACCATGTGCGCGCTGCTGGCGGCGGGATTCGAGGCGGACGTGAGCGCGGCTAACTGGCATCCGCTGCGCGCGCAGCTTCGCGAGCGAATGCAACACCAGCAAGGGCCGGCAGTCGACGCAGTGCGGGAGTTTTATAAGAAGCACCAGTTGGCCGACGAAGGTGCGATGCTTTCGCAGTACGTTTGGTTTGGATTGGTCTCCGGCGCTGCGCCCAAGTTTGAGCTGACCTTGCGGCGCGACGAATTGCCGCCGGAGGTCATCGCCCTGGAAGGATTCAGCGAAATCCTTTCGGCCTACTATCAGGAGCAGAAGATCGGCCGGTTGTGGCGCGAACTGCAGCCTTTGTACAACCGCGAGATCGAACATCTGCACGACTCGGTATCGCAAATCGTTTTCGTGGCCACGAACTATCTGCGCGAGATCATGAATAATTCGAATCCGCGCACATTCATGGTGATTGTTGAGCCGCTGGTTGGGCGGATCACGAACGTGCGCAACTTTGGCGACCACTACGCCATTGTGTTGAGCGGAGGCGACGATCTCCCAACAGATACGGTGCGCCACGCGTATCTGCATTTTATGCTCGATCCGCTGCCGCTGCGATATCCGCATGTTGTCGCGGTGAAGAGACCGTTGTTTGAAGTGGCGGCGCGGGCGCCGCGGTTGGTGCCGGACCTGAAGGACGATTTTGCATCGTATTTCGCGGAGTGCACGGTGCGAGCCGTGGAGTTGAAGTTGAAACGGATGTCGCCGAGCGAGCGCGAGGCGGCGATGGACATCGACGATGCGGATGGGTATGTGCTGGTGAGGCCGCTGTTTACGGCGCTGGGGAACTTCGAGAGGTCCGAGCCTTCGATGAAGTTGTTTTTTCCGGAGATGGTAAGGTCTATCGACGTCAATGCCGAGTCCAAGCGCTTGCAAGCCATAAAATTCGCGCCCGCCGCGGTCACTGCAGCGAAGCGGGATGAGACGGCGGGCGAAGAAGTCGCACGCAGAAGGAGACTGACCCCGTCCACAATCCCGAACGATCCTGACGCAATCGCGGCGCTGACGGAAGGAGAAAGAAGGATCGCGGAGAAGAATCCGCGTGCGGCGGAGTCGTCGTTTCAAAAGGTATTGGCGAGGTATCCTGACCAAACGCGTGCATGGTACGGTATCGGGC
>Ga0307477_10000925_pt1 | contig 27507 bp, 27 predicted proteins | sample atmos_gasesECM2C_FD_203316 | JGI IMG/M metagenome (GOLD analysis project Ga0307477, IMG submission 203316) | Hardwood forest soil microbial communities from Morgan-Monroe State Forest, Indiana, United States - atmos_gasesECM2C_515 | ecosystem: Environmental > Terrestrial > Soil > Temperate...
TTCGCCGGGATGGCGTGGGAGGGCCGCTTCCGCACCGCGCGGGCGATGGCCAGGCGGCTCGAAGAGGAGGGGGCGGCCTACGACATCGCCAGCCATCGCGCCTCGCCGCCGGGCCTGCGGATCTGGACCGGCGCCACGGTCGAGCCGGCCGATGTCGCACTGCTGCTGCCCTGGCTCGACTGGGCCTGGGAGGAACAACGCCGGTCGGCGGAGGCCGCATAGAGCATCGGAGTCTCTGCATGCCGAAGGTGCTGATCGCCGATGCCCTGAGCGCGCGCGCGGCCGAGATTCTCGCTGCGCGCGGGATTGATGTCGACTTCCTGCCCGGACTGCCGGCCGCCGAGCTCAAAGAACGCATCGCCATCTATGACGGGCTTGCGGTGCGCTCGGCGACCCAGGTCACCAAGGGGCTGCTCGCCCCCGCCGAGAAGCTGCGGGTGATCGGCCGCGCCGGCATCGGCGTCGACAACATCGATGTCGAGGCGGCGACGCAGCGCGGCATCGTCGTTATGAACACCCCTTACGGCAACTCGATCACCGCCGCCGAGCACACGATCGCCTTGCTCTTCGCGCTGTGCCGCCAGATCCCGGCAGCCGACCGCTCGACCCAGGCCGGCAGGTGGGAAAAGTCGCGCTTCATGGGGGTCGAGCTCAGCGGCAAGACGCTCGGCGTGATCGGTTGCGGCAACGTCGGTGCCGCGGTCGCCGAGCGAGCACTCGGGCTGCACATGAAGGTCGTCGCCTACGACCCTTTCCTTTCGGCCGAACGAGCCCGCGATCTCGGTGTCGAGCGGCTGTCGTTGAAGGCGCTGCTCGCGCGTGCCGACTTCATCACCTTGCACACGCCGTTGACCGAGGCGACCCGGAACCTGATCGACCGCCGGAGGCTCGCCATGATGAAGCCCGGCGTGCGCCTGGTAAATTGCGCGCGCGGCGGTCTCGTCGTCGAGGAAGACCTAGCCGCCGCCCTCGACAGCGGCCATGTCGCCGGTGCGGCGATCGACGTCTTCACCGAGGAGCCGGCGGTCGAGAGCCCGCTCTTCGGCCGTGACAATGTCGTCGCGACGCCGCACCTCGGCGCCTCTACGAGCGAGGCGCAGGAGAACGTCGCCCTGCAGATCGCCGAGCAGATGGCCGATTTCCTGTTGACGGGCGCGGTCTCGAACGCGGTCAACATGCCGTCGTTGACCGCCGAGGAGGCCCAGCGGCTCAGCCCCTACATGAGACTGGCCGAGCAGCTCGGCAGCTTCGCCGGGCAGCTGACCGAGACCGGCATCAAATCGGTCGCCGTCGAATACGAAGGGGCGATCGCCGAGCTCAACGTCAAGCCGTTGACCGCGATCGCGCTGACCGGGCTCCTGGCACCCCAGCTCGCTGCGGTCAACATGGTCAACGCGCCGGTCATCTGCCGCGAACGCGACATCCGCGTCAGCGAGACCCGGCGCGCCGAGCCGGTCGATTACCAGACCTTGATCCGGGTCGTCGTCGAGACCGAGCGACGCCGGCGTGAGGTCGCCGGCACCTTGTTCGGCGGCGACAAGCCGCGTCTCGTCTCGGTCGAAGGCATTGCCCTCGAAGCCGAGCTCGGCCGCAACGTGCTGTTCGTCCGCAATTCTGACAAGCCGGGCTTTATCGGCGCGCTCGGCAACGCGCTGGGTGCCGCCAAGGTCAACATCGCGACCTTCCATCTCGGCCGTACCGCCCCAGGCGGGGAGGCAATCGCCCTGGTCGAAGTCGACCAGGGGCTGACCCCGGCGATCCTCGATACCGTGCGCGGCCTGCCCAACGTCATTCAGGTCAAGGCGCTGCGCTTCTAGGCAAAGCGCTCTTCGCCAAATTCGCTAAACTATTCGAGCCATGAACGAGACCGCCCATCCCGCCCTGCTGCCAACCGGCATGCACGACCTGTTGCCGCCCGAGGCCGAGACCGAGGCGGCTGTCGTGGCGCAGCTGATGGCGACATTGACGGCGCACGGCTACGAGCGGGTCAAGCCGCCGCTCGTCGAGTTCGAGGAGACGCTGTTATCGGGCGCCGGGGCGGCGATGGCGACGTCGACCTTCAGGCTGATGGATCCCGTCTCGCACCGCATGATCGGCGTGCGCGCCGACATGACACCACAGATCGCGCGCATCGCCGCCACTCGGCTCGGCGGCGCGCCACGCCCGCTGCGGCTCAGCTATGCCGGTCAGGTGCTGCGGGTCAGGGGCTCGGAGATCCGGCCCGAGCGGCAGGTCGGCCAGGTCGGTGCGGAATTGATCGGCGCGGTGGGACCGGCTGCCGATGTCGAGGCGATTGCGGTTGCCGGCGCGGCCCTCGCCGCGCTCGGCGTGCCCGACCTCACGGTGGACATCACTTTGCCGACCCTGGTTCCGGCGATCGCCGAGGCCTACGGGATCGGCGGGGAGGCTGCGGCCGCGCTGCGCGCCGCCCTCGACCACAAAGACGCCGCCGCGGTTGCCGCGCTCGCCGGGCAGGCGGGAAAGCACCTGGAGCGGCTGATCCTTGCCGCGGGGCCCGCCGCAGCGACCCTTGCCGCCCTCGATCGCCTCGACCTGCCGGGGCGCGCGCGCGCCGAGCGGACACGGCTCGGTGGCGTGCTCGACGGGCTCGCGGCGCTGGCGCCCGAGCTCAAGGTGACGGTCGACCCGGTCGAGAACCGCGGCTTCGAGTATCACACCGGGATCAGCTTTACGTTTTTTGCGAGCGGATCTGCAACCCACGGCCCGCTCGGCGAGCTCGGCCGCGGCGGCCGCTACGACGCCGGCAACCCGGAAGCGCCGGAGCCGGCGACCGGGTTCACCCTCTATACCGATACGATCCTGAGGGCGTTGCCGGAGGCGCTCGCCCCCCGCCGCGTACTTCTGCCGCTCGGCGCCGATCGCGGGCGGGCCGAGGCCTTGCGCGCGGCGGGCTGGGTCACGATCGCCGCGCTAACGCCGGTCGGAGACTGGTTGGCAGAGGCACGGCGCCTTGGCTGCAGCCATGTCCTACAAGGAGACGATCCGGTGATGGTCGGCTGAGGGAGGCGGGAGATGGGCAATGTCGTCGTCGTCGGCGCCCAGTGGGGCGATGAGGGCAAGGGTAAGATCGTCGATTGGCTGTCGGAGCGGGCCGATGTCGTGGTCCGCTTCCAGGGCGGCCACAATGCCGGCCACACCCTCCTGGTCGGGAATACTGAGTACAAGCTGAGCCTGCTCCCGTCAGGGGTCGTCCGGCCGGATAAGCTCTCGATCATCGGCAACGGCGTCGTCGTCGATCCCTGGGCGCTCGTCGCCGAGATCGAAACGATGCGCGAAAAAGGGCTCGACATTTCGCCGCGGAATCTGCGGCTCGCCGACAACGCGGCGCTGATCCTGCCCTCGCATGGCGCGCTCGACCGTGCCCGCGAGTGCCGGCGCGGCGACCAGAAGATCGGTACCACTGGCCGCGGCATCGGTCCGGCCTACGAGGACAAGGTCGGACGCCGCGCGATCCGGGTGTGCGACCTCGCCGACCCGAAGGCGCTCGAATGGCGGGTTGACGATGTGCTGCTGCACCACAACGCGTTGCTGCGCGGACTGGGCGAGCCCGAGGTCGATCGCACCGAGCTCATTGCTGCGCTGCGCGAAATCGCCCCCCGCATCTTGCCCTATGCCAGTCCGGTCTGGCGCTTGCTCGACGAAGCTCGCACACGCGGCAGGCGCATCCTGTTCGAGGGCGCGCAGGGCGCCATGCTCGATGTCGACCACGGCACCTACCCGTTCGTCACCTCGTCAAATACCCTGGCCGGGCAGGCGGCCGCAGGGTCGGGCATCGCGCCGGGCGCGGTCGGTTATGTGCTCGGCATCACCAAGGCATATACCACACGGGTCGGCAGCGGGCCGTTTCCGACCGAACTCACGGACGCGATCGGCGCGAAGCTCGGCGAACGCGGCCGCGAATTCGGCGTCGTCACCGGGCGTAAGCGGCGCTGCGGCTGGTTCGATGCAGTCGCGGTGCGGCAGGCGATCAAGACCGGCGGCATCGACGGCATCGCATTGACCAAGCTCGACGTGCTCGACGGCTTCGAGGAGGTCAAGTTCTGCACCGCCTATCGCTGTGGCGGCGAGATCTATGACTACGTCCCGGCGGGGATGACTACACAGGCTGCGCTCGAACCGGTGTACGAAACCGCCGAGGGGTGGCGCGAAAGTACCCGGGGCGCACGCTCGTGGGCCGATTTGCCGGCAACCGCGATCAAATACATCGTGCGGCTGGAGGAGTTGATCGGTGCGCCGGTGGCACTCTTATCGACGAGCCCCGAGCGCGCGGACACGGTGCTGGTGCGCGATCCCTTCGCCGATTGATGTTGATCCCGAGCCGCGCAAGGCCGCGACTACCGCACGCCACGGGCCTGCGGCCCGACAGGGGTCCTGCCGGGTCGGGCATGCTCGCCGATATAGCCATCGACATGGGTAGCAATCGTCTCCAGGCGATCGGCAAAATAATGATCGGCGCCGGCGATCTTGCGAAAATCGATCTTGATGTCGCGCTGATGCGACAGCTTGTTGACCAGCCGCTGCACCGATTCGACCGGCACCACGGTGTCCTGATCGCCTTGGAGGATGAGACCCGATGACGGGCAAGGAGCGAGAAAGGTAAAGTCGTAGACATTGGCCGGCGGCGACACCGCGATGAAGCTTTCGATCTCGGGCCGCCGCATCAGCAGCTGCATACCGATCCAGGCGCCGAACGAGAAGCCGGCGATCCAGCAGAATTGGGCATTCGGGTTGTAGGTTTGCAGCCAGTCGAGCGCCGAGGCGGCATCGGACAGTTCGCCTTCCCCGCGGTCGAAGGTGCCCTGGCTGCGCCCGACGCCGCGGAAGTTGAAGCGTAGGGTCGAGAAGCCATGGCGCACAAAGCACTGGTACAAGGTGTAGACAACCTTGTTGTTCATTGTCCCGCCATGCTGCGGATGGGGATGGAGCACGATCGCCATAGGCGCCGCGGGCGCGCGGGCATGATGATAGCGCGCCTCGATCCGTCCCTCCGGGCCGTTGATGATCACGTCAGGCACAGCAAATCCCAGTGTGTCGGTCGGACACCGGCGACCGAGACGTCGCCCGAAAGTCCGCAATTCTTGATCATTTTCGTCGGACAATTATATGTTTGCTCGCACCGCCCGCGATGCGGCGTGGTGAAGCGCCGCATCGAGGATTAATACAATATAGTGACATCGATGCTTTTCAAAAACCTGCGCGACGAAATCGACGCTACCCTCGCCCGCGATCCCGCCGCCCGTTCGCGCCTCGAAGTCGTGCTGTGTTACCCGGGCTTTCACGCGCTGCTGTTTCACCGCCTCGCCCACTGGCTGTGGCAGAAACGCCGGCTGCTCGCTGGGCGTTTCGTGTCGCATGTCGGGCGGGTGCTGACCGGGATCGAGATTCATCCCGGAGCGCGCATCGGCAAACGCCTGTTCATCGATCACGGTATGGGAGTGGTGATCGGCGAGACTGCCGAGATCGGCGACGACTGCACGCTGTATCACGGCGTGACCCTGGGCGGCAGAGCCCCTCGGCGCGGCGAGCACGGCCAAAAGCGACATCCGACCCTTGGCAACGGCGTCATCGTTGGTTCCGGCGCGCAGATCCTTGGTCCGTTCCGCGTCGGCGACGGTGCCCGGATCGCGGCACAGGCAGTTGTGTTGGCGGAAGTGGCCGACGGGGTGACAATGGTCGGCCCGCCCGCCCGCCCGGTCGTCCGGCGCAGCACAGAGAAGCAGTCCGAGTCGGTGTTCCAGGCTTACGGCATTCCCGGCGAGGACATCCCCGACCCGATCGCGCGGGCGCTCAACGGCTTCCTCGACGAAGTCACGAGCCTCAGAGCCCGTTTGGCCGAGCTCGAAAAAGGCGAGCGGGTATGCTCCAGCGGCGGTCAAGCACCGGAACTTCAGCGCGGCAACGGGGCGGACGACGAGGAGCGCGTAGCCTGAGGATCGGACGATGAGGCTGAGCACCAAGGGCCGCTACGCCGTGATGGCGATGGTCGATCTCGCGCAACACAGCGTGGGCGCCCCGATTTCGCTTGCCGAGATCGCCGAGCGGCAGGAGATTTCGTTGTCGTATCTCGAACAGCTCTTCGCCATGCTGCGCAAAGGCGGGCTCGTCAAGAGCGTGCGCGGCCCGGGCGGCGGCTACCTGCTTGCCCATGACCGCAGCGAGACCCGCATCGCCGACATCATCCTCGCCGTCGATGAGCCGATCCGCGCGACGCGCTGCACCCCTGGCGCGCCGGTCGGATGCCGTGGCAATCGGACCCGCTGCGCGACGCACGATCTCTGGGAGGAGCTCGGCAATCAGATCCACCTCTATCTCAGCTCGGTCTCGCTCGCCGACGTATGCGAGCATCGCGTGCTCGGGAGCAGTGGTCGCGTCCATTGCGAGACTTTTGGCAGAGCCACCGCGACGGGGACGTGATGAGCGAGGTGGCTCGGGCGCACCAGGGCGTCATGGCTCGAACCGAAACCTATCTCGATTGGAACGCCACCACCCCGTTGCGGCCCGAAGCAGCGGTGGCCATGTCCGCCGCGCTCGCCCGCTGCGGCAACCCTTCCTCGGTTCACCGCTGGGGTCGCTCGGCACGGCAGGCGGTCGAGCGGGCTCGCTCGGCGGTCGCGGCCCTGCTCGGTGCGCCGCGCGAGGGTGTCGTCTTCGTCAGTGGCGGTACCGAGGCGAACCACCTTGCTCTATTGGGCTCTGGGCGAGAGCGCATCCTGGTCTCTGCGGTAGAGCACGATTCGGTCCTCCGCGCGGTTCCCCAGGCTGAGCGGATCCCGGTCGATCGCGATGGCGTCGTCGTGCTGGACAGGCTCGACCGTCTGCTCGCCGCCGATCCACGTCCGGCGCTCGTCTCGGTAATGCTCGCCAATAACGAGACCGGTGTGCTCCAGCCAGTGGCCGCTGTCGCTGCGATCGCGCGAGCACACGGCGCGCTGTTCCATTGTGATGCCGTGCAGGCCGCGGGCAGGATCCCCCTCGACGCCCGGACGATCGGCGCCGATTTTGTCACTTTGTCGGCCCACAAGCTCGGCGGCCCCCCGGGTATCGGTGCGTTGGTCGTGACCGGGGAGCTGGAGTTGACGCCGCTGTTGCGCGGCGGCGGGCAGGAGAGCGGTCGGCGCGCCGGCACCGAAAACCTGCCGGGAGTCGCTGGTTTTGCCGCCGCCGCTAACGCTGCGACGGAGGAGATCGCCGTCTACGACCGAGTTCGCGAATTGCGCGACGCGCTGGAGGCGAGTGTCGCCGCAATAGCGCCCGAGGCAGTGGTGCTCGGTGCTGCGGCGCCGCGCTTGCCGAATACCGCAGCGATCTCGATGCCCGGTGTCGCCGCCGAGACCCAGGTCATCGCCCTCGATCTCGACGGCGTCATGGTCAGCGCCGGTGCCGCCTGTTCTTCGGGCAAGGTCGGGCCGAGCCATGTGCTCGAGGCGATGGGGCTGGACCCCGATCTGGTCAGCTCAACGATCCGGGTGAGCCTCGGCTGGGATTCGTCCGAGGTCGATGTCGCTCACTTCCTGAGGGCCTGGACCGCGCTTTATCATCGTTGCCGGGCTTCCTTGATCGGAGCTCGCGCGGCATGAGCTCGGTTACCGCTGCCGCCCCGCCCCGCCCCGAGCCGCATCTCCGCAATGCCATGCCGATCTATCTCGACAATCAGTCGTCGACCCGGGTCGATCCCCGTGTGCTCGAAGCGATGCTGCCGTATTTCACCGAGCAATTCGGCAATCCCCACAGCGCGAGCCACGCGTATGGCCGGATCGCGGCCGAGGCGATCGAGCAGGCGCGCAGCGAAGTCGCGGCGCTGATCAATGCCGATCCGCGAGAGCTCATATTCACCTCGGGTGCCACCGAGGCGAACAACCTGGCGATCAAGGGCGCCGCGCACTTCGCCCGCCTTTATCCGGAAAGCGGCCAGTCCCGTGATCACATCATAACCCTGGCGACCGAGCACAAATGTGTGCTCGAGAGCTGCCTTCAGCTTCAGCGTGAGGGCTTCAGCGTCACGTATCTCCCGGTCGAGCCGAATGGTCTTGTCTCGCTCGACACGTTGGCGGGAGCGCTCAGCGAGCGGACGCTGCTGGTCTCCGTAATGGCCGCGCACAACGAGATCGGCGTCATCCAACCGCTTGCCGAAATCGGCGCCTTGTGCCGCTGCAAGGGCGTGCTGTTCCACAGCGACGCGGCCCAGGCGGTGGGCAAGATCGCGCTCGACGTCGAGGCCATGAAGATCGATCTCTTGTCGATTTCGGGCCACAAGGTATACGGACCCAAAGGCATTGGCGCCCTTTATGTGCGACGGCGGCCGCGCGTGCGATTGCTACCGCTGATCGACGGCGGCGGTCAGGAGCGTGGACTGCGGTCGGGAACCTTGCCGACGCCGCTCTGCGTCGGGATCGGCCGCGCCGCGGCGATCGCCGCGACCGAGATGGGGGATGAAGCGGTGCGGCTGCGCCGGCTCAGGGATCGGCTGCTGGCGGACCTCGCCCGCCGCGTTTCCGGGCTCCGCCTCAACGGCGACGCCGAGCGCCGCCTGCCGGGCAGCCTCAATCTCGGCTTCCCCGGGATTGCGGCGCTGAAGCTGATCGAGGCCTGTCCAGGCATCGCGATCTCGACTGGTTCGGCCTGCACCTCGGCGAGTGTCGAGCCCTCGTACGTGTTGCGCGCGCTGGGGCTTTCGGAGGCCGAGGCGAATAGCGGCATCCGCATCGGCCTCGGCCGGTTTACGACGCCGGCAGAGGTCGATTACGCGATCGACGCACTTTCTGCCGCGGCCTCCCGGCTGACAGCCTTGGAGACCACACCCACATAAGAATAGAATTGTCGGCTCGCGCGGATGCCTTTGGAGACGATCGGATGAGGGCGAGGAAGCAGGCCTTATCGGTGACGGACGCTGCAGCGGAGCGCATACAAGCGCTGCTCGCCAGGCGCGGCAAGCCGTCGGTCGGCGTGCGGGTCGGCGTGCGGGCCCGCGGCTGCTCGGGGCTCAGCTACACGCTCGAATATGCCGACGAGAAGGGCAAGTACGACGAGGTCGTCGAAGACAAGGGGGTGACGATACTGGTCGATCCGAAGGCGGTCATGTTCATCCTCGGGACCGAAATGGATTATGTCGAAGAGAAGCTGGAGAGCGGCTTCACCTTCCGCAATCCGAACGAGAAGGGGCGCTGCGGCTGCGGCGAGTCCTTTCACGTCTAGCGCGGCGCGGGAAGGCGCGCGGGGCAGCCCCGCGTGAAGCTGTTCCAGATCGAGGAGCCGGACGGCGGACCGGCGGACCCGAATGAACCGGGAGCCGCGATCGGCATCGATGCCGGAGGCGCTCGTGCCGAGGTGGCCTTCTCGGTTGGCGGCAATGCGCTCGTTCTTGATGATCGCCCGGGCTTCGAGCAGGCGCTGTCGGTCCCGGCGACGGACGCCGGAGCCGAGGCGTGGCAAGAATTGCTCGAAGGAGCTCGCATGCGCGCTGAGCGCGCCCTCGCGCGGCCGGTCACGCACGCTGTGGTCGTGCTCGCCGCGGCGCCGGCTGCGGTCGCCGAAAGGCGGCTGCGGCAAGCGGCTGAACGCGCGGGCCTCGAGGTATTGCGACTTGCCGGCGGGGACGAATTGTCGACGGGTCAAGCCCTGGCGCTTGCCGCCGCGATCCTCGCCGAGGATTTGGCGCCGCGACCGGAATTCGCTGCCGCGCCGGATCCCGGTTGATGCCGAAAATGACCTTTATCGAACGCGACGGAACCCGTCGCGAAGTCGATGCGCCGCTCGGCGCCTCGGTGCTGCAAGTCGCCCGCCGGCACGACATCGACATCGAAGGTGCCTGCGAGGGCTCGCTCGCCTGCTCGACCTGTCACGTCATCGTCGATCCGGAATGGTACGATCTACTGAAGGAAGCGAGCGAGGATGAGGACGACATGCTCGACCTCGCCTTTAATCTGACCAAGACATCTCGGCTCGGCTGCCAGATCATCATCACTGAAGAGCTCGATGGGCTGACGGTGCGGCTGCCTGCGGCGACCCGTAATCTCCTTTTCAGCTGACCCGGCGTGACCGCGCTCTTTTCTCGCCTGGTCACGGCCTCAGAAGAGGCCTGGCTCGCTTATACCCGACACCAATTCGTCCTTCTGCTGGCCGCTGGAGAGTTGCCCGAGGCGTGTTTTCGACGCTACCTAGTTCAAGACTACCTATTTCTGCTGCATTTTGCGCGCGCCTGGGGATTGGCGGTCTACAAGTCCGACACATTGATCGAAATGCGTCGGGCGCAACGCCTCGTCGCGGCGACGCTCGATGTCGAGATCGGGCTTCATATCGACTATTGCCGTGGTTGGGGTCTCTCGGAAGCGGCGATTGCCGCGGCACCCGAAGCGCCGGCGACGATCGCCTACACCCGTTTCGTGCTCGATCGCGGTCTAGCCGGCGACCGGCTCGATCTCGAGGTGGCGCTGGCCCCTTGCGTTGTCGGGTATGCCGTGATCGCCGCGGAGCGAATGGCCGACCTCCAGACTCGCCTCGACGGAAACCCTTACCGTGAATGGCTGGCCATGTACGCCGGAGCCGATTACCAAAGCCTCGCCCGCGAGGCTGAAGCCGCACTCGACGACCAGTTTATCCGGCGCGGCGGGGAGGGGCGCGTCGCCTCGCTCGTGGCCAATTTCGCCCTGGCGGCTCGGCTCGAGGCCGATTTTTGGCAGATGGGTCTCGACGCGCAGCCATGACCCCACTGGCATGACCCCCCTGGCATGACGCCCCTGGACCTCGACCTCGCCGGCAGCCCGGCCGACCATCGGATCGTCGTGGCAATGTCGGGCGGCGTCGACTCTTCGGTGACCGCGGCCCTTCTGGTCGAGCGCGGCTGCGAGGTCGTCGGCATTACCCTGCAGCTCTACGACCACGGAGCCGCGATCGGCCGAAAGGGCGCCTGTTGCGCCGGCCGGGACATCGGCGACGCGGCGCGCGTCGCCGATCGTCTCGGCATCGCGCATTACGTTCTCGACTACGAGGACCTATTCCGTAGGGAAGTGATCGAGGATTTCGCTGAAACCTATCGCCGTGGTGAAACGCCGATCCCGTGCATTCGCTGCAATCAGCGGATCAAGTTTCGAGATCTGCTGGCTACTGCCCGCGATCTCGGTGCCTCCGCGCTTGCCACCGGGCACTACGTGCGCCGAATAAGCGGGCCGAACGAACGCGAGCTGCATCGGGCACGGGATGGGGCGCGCGATCAGAGTTATTTCCTGTTCGCGACGACCCGCACGGAGCTCGACTTTCTGCGCTTTCCGCTGGGCGGGCTCACCAAGGAGGAGACACGTGTATTGGCGCGGCGGTTCCGCCTGGCGGTCGCCGAAAAGCCCGACAGCCAAGATATCTGCTTTGTCCCGCACGGATCTTATGTGCGGCTCGTCGAGCGGCTGCGGCCGGAGGCGGGCGAACCTGGGGACATCGTTGATCTGAAGGGCCGCGTGCTCGGCCGCCATCACGGCATCGCGCATTTTACGGTCGGGCAAAGAAAGGGGCTCGGGATTGCCGCGGCAGAGCCGCTCTACGTGCTGCGTCTGGATCCCGAGGAGCGGCGTGTCGTCGTCGGTCCGCGCACGGTGCTGGCCGAGACGCGACTGTCCCTTGGCGATGTAAACTGGCTCGGCCCGCCAGCCGAGCCGGGCAAGGCGGTCACGGCCAAGCTCCGTTCCACGCAGCTGCCGGTGCCGGCGAGGTTCTATCACAGCGCCGCCAACGGAGAGGCCGAACTGATTTTGGATGCTCCAGCCGGTGCGGTAGCCCCCGGCCAGGCCGCCGTCCTCTATGATGGCGAGCGGATGCTTGGCGGCGGCTGGATCCGGCGGCGGTCAGCCGCCGCTGCTTGACCCTCGACGGCCCATCACCTATATGCGGGCGCCTCGCGGCGGGATAGCTCAGCTGGTTAGAGCAGGGGAATCATAATCCCAAGGTCGGGGGTTCAAATCCCTCTCCCGCTACCACCCCCACACACCCGGATTTCGGAATTGCGACCGCCGCTCCTGGGACCGCCTTGTTCCTGTCGCAGCTTGTCGCAATTCCGAGGTCGACATCTGGACGGAGCGGTGTTGTTACTCGGTCGCTACCACGGCACCAGTTGCGCAGCCGCTCCGGGCGCTGGCCGCCGGACGCGCTGGTGGTGCTGTGGTGGTCGATGCGGGCCAACCCAATGGGCCGCCGGCTTCGCCGAAGCCGATTGCGTTGGTTGCGGTTCCTGAGGAGTCGGGGTGAGCGCACCCCGGTCTGAGGGGGGCAGGTTTGGCTGCTTATCTGCAATCGGGTCTCGGGACGACGATATGATCCCGGCCGGCTCGGTCCGCGCGGCGATCGAGGTCGTCGGCACGACACTGCTCGACCCCTCCGTGACCTCACCCGCCGTCGTCGAAGGTGCACCGCGTGCAAGGATGCGGTTGATTTCGAGCGCCGGGGACGGCAGGACCGCGGCCGAGCCCGTACTTGTCTCCGGCGTGACGGCGGCGGTCGGACGGCTCGAGGCCGCGCCAGCCGACAGCTCGGCCGAGAGACACCAGCACATGATCCCCACAATCACCGCACCCGCGCCTGCGGTGATCGCCAGCCATAAAATTTCGCCCGCAAGCCTCGGACGGCGTTCCCCGACGGCCACAGTTGGCATGATCCCCTCTTGCGTGGTCGACTTCAGTCGAGGACGCTAGCGTTTTAATAAAGGTTAATCAACGGTCGCACTAGGCACGCGGCGCCGGGCAGCCGCGCCGATCCGCCTCTTGAGCTTGGCGATGAAGAAAACCTCGCCGGCGGGCGAATCGGCTGAAATAGGGGGTCTCGCGGCAGCTGAAGCCGGCGGGAACACGACCCGCGCAGGCAGTCGTCCCAGCCATGGCGTCGGCTCCTCACGATCCCCGTGTCATTGGCGTGTCATTGTGACCCGCGGTCTGCCCGGGAACGGACCATCAGGAGTCACGACCAAAAGCCAGGCGCGGACGGGGTCAGGGGAAAGCCAAGTCCCCGGACTATCTCCCGTCGAGCTCGGGGATGAATAAGACTTCCCTGCCCGGGCGGATCGGTTGGATATAGGCGGCGATATCGGTAATTCGGTCAGGCGGCGATGGACGGTGCCGTCGATCGCGTTGGCGATCGCCGCCATCGGCGGCACGATGCCGACCTCGCCGACCCCCTCGGCGCCGCAGGGGTGGGCCGGGTTCGGCACCTCGACCAGGATCGGCTCGATCATCGGGATATCGGAAGCGACCGAAATGGGGAAACGGGGCGCGGAAAGACGCGCTCGAACAAGATTTGGAGCTGCGGAGCAGTGCAATGTAACCCGTCTATTCGTTTCCTGTTTTTAAAGTGACCGGACAGTAAACGCGCCAGTCTGGCCATCAAGAGCGGTGATCTGCATAATTAGCTTGGGTTGAGGGTGGCAGTCCGCGATTTCCCGGGGGCTGACGTTTACCTCCTTAGCTTTCGTAATGACCACCCGAAAGACTCCGTTACAATTGTCACGAGCCCAGGCGAGGTTTTCGAGCCGTTCGCGGTTGCCAGGCCGCTCAGTCCACCCGGGAGTTTCTCCCGCTCAGCCTCGTCATATGTGACAATGCCTGCGCTGTAAATTAGGCGGTCTTCCCATAGTGTGATCACTACTGTCTTGCCGCCGCGACTTCTGGCCGACCAACTCCAGCGCGGATTGCTTCCCACAGCACCGAAGTGCGCGAAAGACTTAGCCAATGTCTACTTCTTGGGCATTCTCGCTCCGCTTCGCGATTGGCGCCATGCCTGCGGGTTGGGCTCGCGTCAGGAGGGGCGCCGGGAGCTATCCCCCTTCGAGCTTGGGGATGAAGAACACCTCGCAGCCCGGGCGGATCGGCTGGAAATAAGCGGTCTCGTGGATCTGGCCGTCGATCGCGACGGTGGTTTCCTCCTCGAGGTGATGGCCCAAGCCGGGGTAGAGCTGATCCATCGCCTTGATGACGCCGCGCAGGTTTCTGGCCTCGACGGTGAATTCGCGCACGCCGCCGGTGTAGCGGCGGCTGAACCCGGCGGTGAAGACAACCCGCGCGGTCATGTTTTGGCTCCTCCCCTCACCCACCCAGCCCTTGCGGGCTGGGTCCCCCCTCTCCCGCGGTGCGGGCGAGGGGCTTTATGCCGGTTACCGCGCCGCCCCTCTCCCGCATTGCGGGAGAGGGTGCTGAGCGCAGCGAAGCGGGTGAGGGCTATCTGCATTAATCGTCCGCCTGGCCGGCATCGAGAGCGGCGACGATCTTGGGCGGCGACATCGGCAATTCGGTCAGGCGGCGGTGAATCGCACTGTCGATCGCATTGGCGATCGCCGCCATCGGCGGCACGATGTTGACCTCGCCGACGCCCTTCGCGCCGTAGGGATGACCGGGGTTCGGCACCTCGACCAACACCGCGTCGATCATCGGCAGATCGGAGGAGACCGGCACCCGGTAGTCGAGGAACCCGGCGTTATCGAGCCGGCCGTTCTTGTCGTAGATGTATTCCTCGTTCAACGCCCAGCCCACACCCTGGGCGACGCCGCCCTGGATCTGGCCCTCGACATAGGAGGGGTGGATCGCGCAGCCGACATCTTGCGCCGCGACAAAGCGCAGAATCGTCACCTTGCCGGTCTCGGGATCGACCTCGACGTCGCAGAACTGGGTCGAGAAGCCGGGCGCCATGCCGCCGGCATTGACCGAGGCCGCGGCGGTGATCGGGCCACCGGTCAGCGCCTTCTTGGCGGCCAGCTCCTTCAAAGGCAACGGCGGGAAGTCGCCGACATTGCTGCTCCCGGGCTTGGCCTGGCCGTCCTCCCAAATCACACCCTCGACATCGACGTCCCAGATCATCGCGGCACGCCCGCGCAATTCGTCGACCACCTTCTTGCTGGCTTCGATGACGGCCATGCCGGTGGCGAAGGTGACGCGTGAGCCGCCGGTCACCCCGGTGAAGCCGATCGAGGCGGTGTCGGCGACGATCGAGCGGATCTGATTGTAGTCGATCCCCAGGGTCTCGGCCGCCATCAACGCCATCGAGGCGCGCGAGCCGCCGATGTCGGGGCTGCCGGTTGCGATGATCACGGTGCCGTCCTCGTTGACCTGCACCGACGCGCTCGACTCGCCGCCGCCGTTGAACCAGAAGCCGGAGGCGACCCCGCGACCCTGGTTCTTGCCGAGCGGCGTCTTGTAGGCGGGGTGCTCGAGCAAGGCCTCGACCGTCTCGGCATAGCCGCCATGGGCGATCTTCGGCCCATAGACCGTCTGCGTGCCGGGCCGCGCCGCGTTTTTCAGCCGCAGTTGGAGCGGGTCCATCCCGATCCGCTTGGCCAACATGTCGAGCACGCTTTCGACGCCAAAGGCCGAGATCGGCGAGCCGGGGGCGCGATAGGCGGCCGATTTCGGCCGGTTGCAGACGACATCGTAGCCGATCGTGTGGACATTGGCGATGTTGTAGGGGGCAAACCCGCACATGCAGGCGTTCATGACCGGCGAGCCGGGAAAGGCGCCGGCCTGATACTTGAACACGCCCTCGGCGGCGGTGATCGTGCCGTCCTTCTTGACGCCGATCTTGACCCGCATCGAGGCGCCGGAGGTCGGGCCGGTGGCCTTGAAAACGTCCTCGCGGCTCATCACGAGCTTGACCGGGCGGCCCGATTTCTTGGCGAGCAGGGTCGCCACCGGTTCGAGGTAGACGATCGTCTTGCCGCCAAAACCGCCGCCGATCTCGGCCGGGTAGACGCGGATATCGCCGACCCGCATGCCGAGCAAATTCGCGGTCATTGCGCGGATCTGGAAATGCCCCTGGCTCGAGCCCCAGATCTCGGCCTGGCCGTCCTCGTCGACCCGGGCGATGCAGGCATGCGGTTCGATATAGGCCTGATGCACCGGTGCCGTCTTGAACTCCTTCTCGACGATCTCGTCGGCCGCAGCGAAGCCCGCCGCCATGTCGCCGATCGAGAACTCGACGCGCTTGGCGATGTTGGAAGGCCTGGTCGGAGCCGGCTCGACGCCGCGCGTGATCATGTCCTCGAACAGCAACGGCGCGCCCGGTTTCATCGCCTCGTCGACATCGATGACGTGCGGCAGCACCTCGTAATCGATGTCGACGAGCGCGGCGGCCTCCTCGGCGGTGGCGCGGTCGATCGCCGCGACGGCGGCGACCGCGTGCCCCTCGTAGAGTGCCTTCTCGCGGGCCATCACGTTGCGGGTGATGTGCCAGGCGTTCTGCTGGACCCGCTCGGGGCCGACATAGCCGAATTTCTGATCCGGGAAGTCGGCCGCGGTCACGACCGCCTTGACCCCGGGGAGGGCCAGCGCCTTCGAGGTATTGATCGAGCGGATGAGGGCATGCGCATGTGGCGAGCGGATGACCTTGCCCCACAGCATGCCCGGCATCGCCATGTCGGCGCCGTACTGTGCGCGGCCCGTCACCTTCGGCACCCCGTCCGGACGGATCGGCCGTGTCCCCACCCACTTGAACCGTGTCGGCGCAATGTCGTTCATCGCTCTTCTCCGTCGTCGCGTTGTACCGGTTGGTCTCAGCTTACCGTGACGCAGCGCGCGCTCAAACGCAAAACCGTGAGCGCACTCCTTGGGAGTTCGTCGATCGCGCCTCGCCATCTCGCCGCCAAGATCGTGACGTATCATCGTACCGGATCGAAGAGCCTCGTTCTGCGTTTACGGCCGGCCAAGACAGGATGTCAAAAAATTGTCAAAACCACCCTGTTAGAGTGCTTCATTTTCTCGTAATATGTTGAATTGAACCAATTTATCGGTTCGAATCGCAATTTTCCCCTGCTTTCCAGGGGAGAACAGGGGGTTCAAGGGGCTGACGCCACCCTGCTCGGCCGAACTACGTGGCCGAATCCGCGGGATTGGAAGTACGATGGATGGTACACGGAGCAACTGAGACGACGCGTATGTTAGCATCCGGGGATTGGCGAATGACGGGGTACTCTTTAGGCCGCGACAGTCGCTGGCAGCAGCCCGGACACTCTTGAGGACTTTATGCATAAGCCCGTTCGCAAAGCCGTTTTCCCAGTCGCCGGGTTGGGAACCCGCTTTCTGCCGGCAACCAAGGCGATGCCGAAAGAGATGCTGCCTATCGTCGACAAGCCGCTCATTCATTACGCGGTCGAGGAGGCCAAGGCGGCAGGGATCGAGCAGTTCTTCTTTGTCACGAGCCGGGGCAAGAGTGCGATCGACGATCATTTTGACCGTGCCTTCGAGCTCGAGGCCACCTTGCGCGAGCGGGGCAAGGAAGACGTACTCGCCGAGCTCGAAGCGCGGCTGCCCGAGCCCGGACAAATCGCCTACACGCGGCAGCAGACCCCGCTCGGGCTCGGGCACGCGGTCTGGTGCGCGCGTGAACTCGTCGGCGACGAGCCTTTTGCCGTGCTGCTCGCCGATGATCTGATGGTCTGCGAGATACCATGCCTCGCCCAAATGGTCGACGCCTATAGCCAGACCGGCGGCAACCTCGCGGCAATCATCGAGGTACCTCGTGCCCACACGCGGCGCTACGGGGTGCTCGATGTCGTCGGCGATAACGGGAGGCTGGTGCGGGCGCGGGGCGTGGTAGAGAAACCGGAGCCTGCGGCGGCACCTTCTACCTTGACCATCATTGGGCGTTACATCATCCAGCCGGAAGTCTTTGGTCACCTTACCCGAGCGGAGCCGGGCAGCGGCGGAGAGATTCAGCTGACCGATGCGCTCGCTAAGCTGATCGATGACGGGCAGGCCTTTCATGGACTGCGCTTCGAAGGCAAGCGTTTCGATTGCGGCGACAAGCTCGGCTTTCTCGAAGCCTCGATCGCGCTTGGCCTGGAGCACCCGGAGCTCGGGCCGGGGCTGCGCCAGCTCTTGTCTACCTACCTCTGAGACCCGATGGGCCATCGCTTCGACCCGACGATTCTGCGCGAATACGACATCCGCGGCGTCGTCGGAGAAACCTTGTCGAGTGCCGACGCACAGGCGATCGGACGGGCCTACGCCGGCATCCTCTCCGAGGCCGGAGGACACCGTGTCGCGGTCGGCTATGATGGCCGGCTGACCTCACCCGAGCTCGAAGCCGGAGTGGTCGACGGACTCGCCACCGAGGGCGCCGATGTCGTGCGGATCGGCCGCGGACCGACGCCGATGCTGTATTATGCGGCGGCGACGCTAGGCGTCGACGGCGGCATCATGGTCACCGGGTCGCACAACCCCCCCGACTATAACGGGTTCAAACTCGTTCTCCGGGGCAGGCCGTTTTACGGAGCCGCGATCCAGAGGCTGGGCGAGATTGCGCTGGCGCTCGGCGCTCCTCGATGCGCGCAGGGCCGGGTCACCGAGCACGCGATCCGCGGCGATTACGTCGCGAGGTTGGCGCGGGACTATGACGGCACGCGCCCGCTGACCGTCGCATGGGATGTCGGGAACGGTGCCACCGGCGAAGTGGTCGAGGAGCTGACCGCCCGCTTGCCGGGCAGGCACATCCTGTTGAACGAGATGATCGACGGCACCTTTCCGGCGCATCATCCTGATCCGACGATCCCCGAGAACCTCGTTCAGTTGCAACAGGCGGTGGCGCGCGAGCACTGCGACCTCGGCATCGCCTTTGACGGCGACGGCGATCGGATCGGGGTCGTCGACGGGCGCGGGCGTATCTTATGGGGCGATCAGCTGATGGTCGTGCTGGCCCGCGATGTGCTGGCCCGCCATCCCGGAGCGCCGATCATCGCCGACGTCAAGGCGAGCCAGATACTGTTCGACGAGATCGCCCGGATGGGCGGTCGCCCGGTCATGGCGGCGACCGGCCATTCGCTGATCAAGGCCAAGCTCGCCGAGACCGGGGCGCCGCTCGCCGGCGAGATGAGCGGGCACATCTTCTTTGCGGACGGCTATTACGGCTTCGACGATGCCGTCTATGTCGCGGTGCGGCTGCTGGGCGTTCTCAGCCGCTCCGCGGAGAACCTCGCCGAATTGAGCGATCGGCTGCCCGCCGTGGTCAATACGCCTGAGTTGCGCTTTTCGTGCGACGAAACCCGCAAGTTCGAGGTCGTGCGCGAGGTCCGCGAGCGATTGCGCAAGGCGGGTGCCGAGATGACCGACATCGACGGCGTGCGCGTGCGAACCGCCGACGGATGGTGGCTGCTGCGGGCTTCGAACACGCAGGCGGTCCTCGTCGCCCGCGCCGAATCGACATCCGAGAGGGGTCTCGCCCGTCTCAAGAGCGCACTCGCGGCGGAGCTCGCCGCCAGCGGTGTCGCACCGCCCGAGATCTGACCGACGACGTCGGTCGGACCTGGGCTCGCTACTTCCCGGGCTATCGCGCAGCGACCTTTAGGCCGGCCAGCGACACAACCGAGCACTCCATCTTCTTTTTGTGGAGCGCGACGCAGGCGCTCCACGCTTCCTGCGGCGTGAAGTTCAGGAGCCGAGCCCGATAGAGGCGCTCTTTGTCGGCCCTGGCGGGCTCGACGATCTGTACCGGCCTACCCTTGGCTCCGACAAGGCTGGCGGCGGTGCGCGCGGCCTTCACAGCCGCGCTCTCGGCGTGGAAGGCGCCGAGTTGAATGCTCCAATGCTCACCCGCCTGTGCAGCGCGCTCGTGCACCAGCGGCGCCGCCTCCGCCTTGCCGAAGGGCGAGAGATGCGCGGCGAGCCGCGAGGCGGCTTTGGTGATCATCCCAGGCTTCTCTCGCGGGGCCGGCGAGGGAGCCTGCTCGGCTTCGGCGACGGTTGGCGGCGGCGCCTCGCGATGCGCAACCATGGTGGTCCCCGCGCCGACTTCTGCGAAGCCTCGGTCGAGCAGCGCGGCCATCTCCCGATCGCGCGTCCCGGCCGACGGCCCGCCCATGATCACGCCGATCAGCCGGTGCCCGTTGCGCACGGCCGAGGCCGCAAGATTGAAGCCCGAGGCACCGATATATCCGGTCTTGATCCCGTCTGCCCCCTCGTACCAGTCGAGCAGATGGTTGTGATTGTGGATGGCATTACCACGAAAGTAGAATTCTCGCGTCGAGAAGTAGCGGTACTCCCGGGGGAAATCGCGATAGAGCGCAAGTGCCAGTTGCGCCTGGTCACTTGCGGTCGTGTACTGGTCGGGATCAGGCAGGCCCGATGCATTGCGATATGCGGTGCTGGTCATCCCGAGATGCCGGCCCTTGTGGGTCATCTGCTCGGCAAAGGCCGGCTCGCTGCCGGCCAATCCCTCGGCAAGCACGCAGGCGGCGTCATTCGCCGATCGGGTGACGAGGCCGAGAATCAGGTCTTGCACAGCGATCGATTCGCCGGGTCTGAGACCGAGCTTGGTCGGCGCCCGGCTTGCTGCCGCGTAGGAGACCGGGAGATATTGATCGAGCCGAAGCCTGCCTGCGTTCAGCGCCTCGAACGTCAAATAGAGCGTCATCATTTTGGTGAGTGATGCAGGGTAGGTTATCGCGTCGGCGTTCACCTGGCCCAAGACCTGGCCGGTTTCGACATCGATCACGATCGATTCGCTAACCAGGACTCGCGCTAAACCGACGGCCGCATGATGAGCATGCGCGTGGAAACGCGGGTGCTGGGTTGCCCTGGCCTGGCTTGCAGCAAACATCACCAGAGCAATACTGGCGCCGACGCCGCCGCAGGAAAGGATTCGAAATACACGAGCGACAGCGTAGCCGGACGCAGCGCGGCCCTTGCACGCGAGGACTCTCACTCCACAACCCCCCATTCCCCCATCGACTGCAAGGCATCGCCGATATCCCCGCAATCGTCGCCGATAGATTAGAAAGAAGCTGCACCGTTGTCCACGATCGGAACGACGAGTCAGCAGAATGTCGGTGCCGATTGCGCGTCGGATTTCGATTCAGGTGCAGACTCCCGCAGTGCTGAATTGCCTGGCAACCTGTCTTCCACTCATCGAAATGATTGCTGGACCGGCGCCATGATCAGCTCGTTTACCATCTTTGTCATCCCTCATCGTCATGATCGCCATGAATTCGCCGGGATGGTGGGCAAATCGGTGCCGCAAGGATACGAATGGACGCGCGTGACGCAGTTTTGACCCTCTTGTGCATCGCACAAATCCCCTTGCGACTTTAGCGCATACCATCTATTTTTGTCATTGTGCGGCGCAGTAGAGCGCGGCGGCTCGAGCAGACGAGGATCAGAGGCATGGAATCGAAGGGGAGGCGCGCGTCGCGCGCGGTGGGCCCGAGCATGAACCCGGCGGAAGCCGTACCGCCGGCCGAGACCCCGCCCGGAGCAGCAAAACCGGTAGAAAGCCCGGCCGAAGAGCTGATGTCGGCCAAACCCCCGGCAGAAATCGTGATCCCGGCCGCAACTTCGATGGCTCCGCCGAGCGTCGAAGCGCGCGCCGAGACGGTGAAGAGTGCATCGTCTGAGAATCTCGGCGATTTCGGCCGTGAGGCCTTCGCGGCCCTCGTCCAATCGCAGACGGCGGTGGCTCGGGGGCTGGAGGCGCTCAGCGCCGAGCTGGCAGGGCTCGCCCTTTCGGGGATCGATGCGGCGGCGCGTACGGCGACCGATATGCTGCGGGTCAAGACGCTCGCTGACGCGATCGAGGTCCATACCGGGTTCACCCGCAGCAGCTTCGACACACTCGTTGATGGTTCTGCTAAGCTTTCGGAACTCGGCACTAAGCTGGCTGCCGAGGCGTCACAGCCGATCCTGACGCAGCTTGGCAAGGGCTGGATCAAGGCGACACGCTTCGCTTTCTGAGCGTTCTTTATCGACGCTCACGAGGCTGCCCGCCGCTATTCGACCTTGGCCAGGAATGCCCGGATCTGCTGATCGATGAAGTGCCCTTCGGGGGTCTCAGGAGCGGCGCGGGCGGCGCTGTGGCCGAGATCGGACGGAATCTCGGTATAGCTCGCGTGCTTGACGCCGTCGCGGATCTGGCGCGCCCCATCGAGCCCGAGCAGCCGGTCGCTGGCGCTGGGCAGAATCAGGGTGGGGGCTGAGATTTGCGATAGCGCCGAGGTCATGTCGCCGCCAAAGGGTGCGGCAACATCGTGCTCGCGGCTCGCGGCGTAGCGAAAGACGAGCGAATTCGCGTCCCAGCTGGCGTAAGAGCGCGCATTCCTTTCAAGCTCCTTTGCCAACTGCGGTGACTGGAGCCGACGGAGATAGGCGGCCGATACCGCCCAAGGATAATAGAGCATGCCAGCGAGCCGCAGTCCCTCGATCGGGTTGTGAGTGTAACGACCGCCTTCCCACTCCGGATCGAGCGCAATGACCGAAGTCATCAGATCAACGGTCAGCTGGAAGTTGGCTTCCGCTTTGGGGCTCGGGACAAGCAGGATCAGGCTCCGCACCATCTCGGGATGGTGAATGCCCCATTCGAGGCTGACAAAGGACCCCATCGAGCTGCCGCCGACCGCCCGCAAGGTCGCAAGTTCCAGCCCACGGGTGACGAGCGCGTGTTGTGCGGCCATCATGTCGCGGATCGTGTAGCGCGGAAAATCCTGCCCTAGCCCATCCTTCGGCGAAGACGATTCACCGCCGCCGATCGCATCGGCCGTGATCACGAAATATTTGTTCGTGTCGAAGGTCTTGCCGGGCCCGATCACGGAATCGAAGGCGTGTCGGTCGCCGCTCGTTCCGTGGACCAGCAGGATGGCGTTGTCGCGGCCGGGGTCGAGATTTCCGCGGGTCTCGTAGGCGACCCGCACTTCGGATAACACCGAACCATTCTCGAACGCGAAATCGTAGGCGAGGAAGGTCTGGGTGTCGGCGCGCGCGGCGACCGCAGCGCACAGCGCCAACGCGAAAACCAATGGCGTCTTCATTCCTTCCTCCCGGGTGGAACCTAAAGGTTAACGATTTCGTTCGACATTGTGGCCGAGCTGTCGCTAAGCTGGCCCGCCAAGCTGGAGGGAGCGGCGCCATGCGTATGCTTCGGTCGGCCTATGTTTCGCGAATCATGCCCGATTCGGCGAGGGCACACACCATCCTTGCTGTCCTGTTGTGGGGCGGGGTCACGATCTTCATCTTTGGCATCCTGGTCGATGTGATCCGCTGACCGTCAGTCTGCGGCCGGCTGCAGCCATCGTTCGAGGCGCGCGAACAGCAGATCGGTCAGGATTGCGAACAGCGCGACCAGCACGGCGCCCTCGAGCACGAAGGGAAGCTTGTTGGCGACGAGCCCGTCGAAGATCGGCGTGCCGAGCGTCAATGCCCCGACCGTTGATCCGATCGTCGCCGTGCCGATGGCGATCGTCACCGAGACGCGCACTCCGGTCAGAATGACCGGAGCGGCCAATGGCAAATCGACTTGGTATAGCCTTTGCCAGGCCGAGAGCCCCATGCCTTCGGCCGCCTCGCGCACCCCGTATGGCACCCCTTCAAGCCCGGCGACCGCATTTTCGATGATCGGCAGGAGACCATAGAGGAACAGCGCGATGACGGTCGGCCGGGCGCCGAAGCCGACCATCGGCACGGCAATCGCCAGCACTGCAGCTGGAGGAAAGGTCTGACCGACAGTGGCGAGCGCGCTGACCATTGCCCGGAAATCGCGCCCGGCAGGACGGGTGACAAAAACCGCGAGTGCCACGCCGACCAGGCTCGCCGCTAGGCTCGCGACAGCGACGAGCCCCAGCTGTGACAAAAACAGCGAGAGGAAACTGTCACGGTTGTAGATGACCGGTTCGATCCCGGGAAACACGAGCTGGAGCAGGGGCTGCAATGCGTCGATGCGTAGCAGCAGCGCGGCGAAAAGCACCCCGACCCACAAGACTGGACTTCGGAGAAGCCGTCCGCCGCGCATCACCGCACGAGATCGGCGAGTGCGATGACCCCGATCTGCCGGCCCTCGGCATCGCACACCGGCAGGCGGTCGGTGCGCCGCGCGGTCATTGCGGAAAGCGCCTCGCCCAACGAGGCGTCGAGCGCAAGCGGTTCGCCCTCGGCGGTCTCGCCGCGGCGCAGGCGGTCGCTCACCTTGCGTACCGACAAAAGCTTAAGTCCCAGACCCTGACGCCCCACGAAGTCGCGCACGAAGTCGTTCGCTGGCCGCTCCAGAATGTCGAGCGGCGCGCCGAGCTGCACGATTTGGCCGCTATCCATGATCGCGATGACGGTGGCGAGGCGCAGCGCTTCTTCAATGTCGTGGGTTACGAACACGATTGTTTTCCCGGTCGCCCGGTGGATATGGGCGAGTTCGCCTTGCAACGCGTCACGGGTGATCGGGTCGACCGCGGCGAACGGCTCGTCCATCAGCAGCAGTTCGGGATCGGCCGCGAGCGCACGCGCGACACCGACGCGCTGCTGCTCGCCGCCTGAAAGCTGGTGCGGGTATTTGCCGCGATAGCTCGGGGCATCGAGGCGAAACAGTTCGAGCAGCTCGCTGACCCGGTCGCGGACCCGCGGCTCGCGCCATTTCAAGAGCCGCGGCAGGGTGGCAATGTTGTCCTCGACCGTCCAATGCGGAAAGAGCCCGATCGACTGGATGGCATAGCCGATGCGGCGCCGCAATGCCTCGGCGGGAACAAGCGTCACGTCCTCGCCGCCGACCCGGATCGATCCGGAATCGGTCGGGATCAATCGGTTGATCATTCTGAGCGTCGTTGATTTGCCGCAGCCGGAGGAGCCGAGCAGCACGCAGAGCTCGCCGGCGCCGACGGTCAGCGACAGGCTGTCGACGACAACCCGCTCGCGGTAGGATTTGGTGACCTTGTCGATCTCGATCATGGTGCCATGCGCCGGCGCAGCACGGCGGCGAGGGTCTGCAGGACAAAGTCGGCGGCAAGCGCCAAGAAAATCGCCGGCAAGGCACCGAGCAAAACGAGATCGACCGCGTACTGGCCGAGCCCTTCAAAGACGAAGGTGCCGAGGCCGCCGGCGCCGATCAGCGCGGCAACGACCGCGAGCCCGATCGCCTGCACCGTCACGATGCGCAAGCCGGCGAGCAGTACCGGAAGGGCAAGCGGCAGCTCGACCTGCCGGAAGATCTGCAGCCGCGTCAGCCCCATCCCGCGCCCGGCTTCGATGACGGCGGCATCGACCCCGGAGAGGCCCGTCGAGGTGTTGCGCACGACCGGCAGCAGCGCGTAAAGCACCAATGCCACGATCGCCGGTGCGACGCCAATGCCGCCCACTCCGACCGCCGCGAGCTGCGGGACCGCTGTCGCCAGCGCCGCGAGCGGGACGATCAGCAATCCGAAGAGAGCGATCGAGGGGATCGTCTGCAGCACATTGAGGACCGCGAAGAGCGGACCCTGCAGGGGCGGGTTCCGTGCCGCTGCGACCCCGAGCGGAAAACCGATTACAATTGCCGGCCCGACCGATCCGGCGACGAGTGCCATGTGGCGCACCAGCGCATCGGCGAAGAGCTGCCGGCGTGTCGCGTATTCGCGGGCGATCGACAACCCCTCGAAGGTGCCGGCGGCTGCCAGCAGCGCGGCACCGGCACAGATCGCGGCCACCGCGAGCACTCGCGTAATCGGGCCGGCGCCGAGGCGCTGCAAAGCATCGACGACGGCGAGTGCCGCGCAGGAGACGAGCACCCAGAACGCCGCGCCGAGCGAGATGCGGACAGCCGGTTTGGCGCCCACCGCCAGGGTGTTCGCCGCCTCCCCGGCGGCGACCAGCACGAGCAGCAGCAACGCCGCTGCCAACCCCGCTTCGGCATAGTGGAGCGACCGGCTTGGGGCGGCGAAGCACATGGCGAGCAGCAGCGCGCCGATCAGCACAATGATGATGGTCAGGGGAAGGCTCGCGGCCTCCCATAAGGCAATCGGTTTGCCCGAGATCAGTCGGTTTGGCGCGTAGGCGACGAAGCCCGATGCCGCGACAGCCGCAACCGAAGCAATCACCAGCGTGAACAGCACTTGGTTGCGGATTAGGGTCACGGTAGGAAATGCTTCGACTTCAAATAGGCCGCCGCGACCGCTCCGGCATCCTCGCCGTCGACGGCGATCTCGGCGTTGAGCCGCTGCAATGTCTCGAGGGTTAGAGTGGCGAAGACCGGGTCGAGCACAGTCGCGATCTCCGGGCGCTGCTGGAGCACCCCTTCGCGAACCACCGGCGCCGGCGCATAGACGACCTCTGCCCCCTTGTCGTCGGCGAGTGCGGTGAGGCCGAGGGCCGCCAGCGCCCCGTCGGTGCCGTAGGCCATCGCGGCATTGACCCCCGACATCCCCTCGGCTGCGGCGCGCAAGGTGGCCGAGGTGTTGCCTCCCGACAAGGTCAGCAATTGCGCATCGGAGAGCCGGAAGCCGTAGGTTGCCTCGAAGGCCGGCAAAGCCGACGGGCTCTCGACGAACTCGGCCGAAGCGGCGAGCTTGATCCGCCCGCCCCCTGCCAGGTATTTGGCGAAGTCGGCCATCGTCTTGAGGCCGTCGCGCTCGGCCAAGTCGCGGCGCACCGCGATGACCCAGGTGTTGTTGGCCGGCGCCGCGGCGAGCCACACGAGGTGGTTCTTCTCGCGGTCGAGGGTCGCGACCTCGTCCGCACCTCGCGCCCAATCCTTCCACACCGGATCCTGCTCCAGGTGAAAGAACAAGGCACCATTCCCGGTATATTCGGGATAGATGTCGATCTGTCCCGCCAGCATCGCAGCGCGCACGATGTTCGTCGGGCCGAGCTGCAATTTGTTGTCGACCGCCAGGCCGCGGGCTTCGAGCAGGGACACGATCATGTTGCCGAGCAACGCCCCTTCGGTGTCGATTTTCGAGGCGACGACGATCCTTCCTTCCGCCGCGCCCGCGGCGATCGGCATGGCGGCGATAAGCAGCGCGACGACGGCGCCGAGCACAATCCGGAGGAGCCTTCGCAGCGGCGTCATTTACCGGCCTTTGCCTCGAGCCTCTCGTCCCCTGTTTTTCGGCGATAACAGCGGGAAAAATCCATTCGGCACTCCAATCGTCATACAAAATCTTTCATAATCAATAGCTTGTATACAAATCCGCGCGCAGCTAGCAGGGGGTTTTTGCATCGCCAACAGGGGGCCCGATTGCACTAACAGGGGGGAACAGGGGGAGACAAGGTTCGGCTCCTTCATCGGTTACGCCGCACAGAATACGCCTCGATCTTGATCCGAAGATGGCGAGGTTTGGGGGATCGGCATGGCGGCTCGTGAACCGCCGGCAGCCTATGTTAACCTCCCCCCAAGTCTCGAGAAGGGGTCCGAAATGGCAGAGCGCATCGCCTTCGAACTGAACGGAGAGACGCGGACCGTCGAGGTCGCCCCGGATACGCCGCTCTTATATGTGCTGCGCAACGAGCTCGGGCTCAGCAACCCGCATTTCGGCTGCGGGCTCGCGCAATGCGGCGCCTGCACGGTGCACCTCGACGGCGCGCCGACGCGGTCATGCTCGGTGCCGGTATCGGCCGCGGCCGGGACGAAAGTGACAACCCTCGCCGGGCTCGGCACACAAGAGAAGCCGCATCCGTTGCAGGCCGCCTTCATCGCCGAGCAGGTGCCGCAATGCGGCTATTGCCTCAACGGTTGGATCATGACCGCGGCGGCGTTCCTGCGCGACACCCCGCACCCCTCGGAGCAGCAGATCCGCGACGGGCTCTCCGG
>Ga0307477_10000926_pt1 | contig 27453 bp, 19 predicted proteins | sample atmos_gasesECM2C_FD_203316 | JGI IMG/M metagenome (GOLD analysis project Ga0307477, IMG submission 203316) | Hardwood forest soil microbial communities from Morgan-Monroe State Forest, Indiana, United States - atmos_gasesECM2C_515 | ecosystem: Environmental > Terrestrial > Soil > Temperate...
CCACCATCTCGACGGACATGGCGAACGTCTCGCTCGCGGTGCCCTCGATCCACCCGCTCGTGGGACTCGACGCCCACGGGGCGGTCAACCACCAGGCCGAGTTCGCCGCGGCCTGCGTCGGCGCGTCGGCCGAGGTGGCGCTGCACGACGGGGCGCTCGGCCTGGCGTGGACGGCGATCGACGCCGCCACCGACGAAGGCCTGCGCTCTCACCTGATGTCGCGCCTCGCCTGAGCACCGTTACCGACGTGTGCACCGTTACCTACGTGTGCACCGTTACCGACGTGTGCACCCTCACCGGCGTGTGACGTGAGGCCGAGGCCTCCCGCTCGGTGTTGACCCTCCGCCTTCAGCTGGTCGGCTGGTAGACCCCGAACTCCTGACGCAGGACGTCGGACACCTCGCCGAGGGTGGCCATGCGGCGCAGGGCCTCGCGCATCGGGACGAGCAGGTTCTGGGTGCCGCGTGCCGCGGCCGACACGTCCGCCAGCGCGGCGTCCACGGCCGGCTGGTCGCGCTCGGCCCGCACGCGGCGGGTGCGTTCCATCTGGGCGCGCTGCAGGGCGGGGTCGAGCGGGAAGACCTCGGTGTCCTCGCCGTCACCCTCGGTGAAGCGGTTCACACCGACCACGATCTTCTCCCCGTCGTCGACGGCCTTGGCGTGCGCATAGGCGGAGAGCTCGATCTCGTGCTGCATGAAGCCGGCTTCGATGGCGGGCACCGCCCCGCCCATGGCGTCGACGCGCTCCAGGTACTCCCACGCGCCGCGCTCGACGGCGTCGGTGAGCGACTCGACGAAGTACGACCCGGCGAGCGGGTCGACGGTGTCGGTCACGCCCGACTCGTGCCCCACGATCTGCTGGGTACGCAGCGCGATCTTGGCCGCCTTCTCGGTCGGAAGGCCGAGCGCCTCGTCGTAGCCGTTCGTGTGCAGGCTCTGGGTCCCGCCGAGCACGGCGGAGAGAGCCTGGACGGTGACGCGCACGATGTTGTTCTCGGGCTGCTGGGCGGTGAGGGTCGACCCGCCCGTCTGGGTGTGGAAGCGCAGGAGCTTGGAGCGCTCGTCCTGCGCGCCGAAGCGCTCGGTCATGATGCGCGCCCACATGCGCCGCGCCGCGCGGAACTTGGCGACCTCCTCGAACAGGTTGTTGTGGGCGTTCCAGAAGAACGACAGCCGCGGCGCGAACTCGTCGACGTCGAGCCCGGCGGCGAGCGCGGCGGTGACGTAGGCGATGCCGTTGGCGAGGGTGAAGGCGATCTCCTGCACGGCCGTCGAGCCCGCCTCACGGATGTGGTACCCGGAGATGGAGATGGTGTTCCAGTTGGGCAGGCGCGTCGCGCAGTAGGCGAAGGTGTCGGTGATGAGCCGCATCGACGGGCGCGGCGGGTAGATGTAGGTGCCGCGCGCCACGTACTCCTTCAGGATGTCGTTCTGCACGGTCCCGCCGAGTGCCTCGGGGCCGACCCCCTGCTCCTCCGCCACCAGCTCGTACAGCAGCAGCAGGATGGCCGCGGTGGCGTTGATGGTCATGGAGGTCGTCACCTTCTCGAGGGGGAGTCCCTCGAGAAGCAGGCGCATGTCCGCGAGCGAGTCGATGGCGACGCCGACCTTCCCCACCTCGCCCTCGGCGCGCGGGTGGTCGGAGTCGAGGCCCATCTGGGTGGGCAGGTCGAAGGCGCACGACAATCCCGTCTGGCCCGCGGCCAACAGGAACTTGAAGCGCTCGTTCGTGTCCTCGGCCGTGCCGAACCCGGCGTACTGCCGCATGGTCCACAGCCGGCCCCGGTACATCGTGGGGTAGATGCCGCGCGTGTACGGGGGATGGCCGGGCTCTCCCAGCCGGGTGGCGGGGTCGAAGCCCTCGAGGTCCCGGGCGGTGTACACCGGCTTCACCTCGATGCCGGAGTCCGTGTGGCGCACTCCGCTTCGGCTTCCGCTTCCGCTTGGGCGGTTCCCGGTCGTGGCCTTGCTGCCGTTCCCGGTCGGGGCGTTGCCGCCGTCCTGGGTCGGGACCTCGCTGTCGCTGCTCGTCACCACATCCAGGTTACGAGACGGGCGAGTTCCATCGCCTACCCGGTGGAGCCAGGTTTTGCCCGTCGAGGAGGTGGGGTCGGGCGGGGCCCTGTCAGGCCGGTGGAGCGACGGGATGCGGCATGCAGAGCTCGTCGTACTCGGCGATCACGATCGGGGGCGCGTCGGGACCGCACGCCGGGCACTGCGGGTCCGGGCGTACCTTGAACGTCCGGAACGACTCCTCCAACGCGTCGTAGGCGAGGAGCCGGCCGACGAGCGGGTCGCCGATCCCGAGGAGCATCTTGATGGCCTCGACCGCCTGGATCGAGCCGACGATCCCGGGAAGCACCCCGAGAACACCCGCCTCGGCGCACGACGGCGCGAGCTCGGCCGGAGGGGGCTCGGGGATCATGCACCGGTAACACGGCCCGTTGTACGGATCGAACACCGTCACCTGGCCCTCGAACCGGAAGATCGAGCCGTGGACGACGGGGATGCGCTTGAGGAGCGCGGCGTCGTTCACCAGGTAGCGCGTGGGGAAATTGTCGGTTCCGTCGACAATCAGGTCGTAGCCGTCGATGATGTTGAGGATGTTGTCGGCCCCAAGGCGGACGTCGTAGGTGACCACGTCGACATCGGGGTTGAGCGCCGTCAGCGTCTTCTTGGCCGAGTCGACCTTGCGCTCGCCCACCCGGTCCATCGAGTGCAGGATCTGGCGCTGCAGGTTCGAGGCGTCGACCACGTCCATGTCGATGATCCCGATCGTGCCCACCCCGGCGGCCGCCAGGTACAGCGCGGCGGGCGATCCGAGGCCACCCGCGCCGAGCAGGAGCACCCTCGAGTCGAGGAGCTTGAGCTGCCCCTCCTCCCCCACCTCGGACACGAGCAGGTGCCGCTGATAGCGGTTGCGTTGATCGGGCGTGAGTGTCCTCGGCGTGCGCCACGGCCGGCCCTCGTCCTTCCACCGGTTGAACCCGCCCGTGAGCGACACCACGTCCTCGTAGCCGAGCTCGCCCATCGTCTGCGCCGCGAACACGGAGCGGACCCCGCTGGCGCAATAGACGACCACGGGCTTCGACTTGTCCGGGACCTTGCCCTCGATTTGGAACTCGAGGTGCCCCCGGGCCAGGTGGACCGCCCCGGGCAAGGCGCCCTGCTCGTACTCGTCGGGCTCGCGTACGTCGAGGAGCACGACCTCGCCGAGGCGCGGCTCCACCTCTTCGGGTACGACGTGGCGGGTTTCCGCCTTCGCCTGCTTGAGAAGGTCCCGAGCGGTAGTCACAGCGTTACGACCTCTTGATATCGGTTTGGCGCGGGCGGTCTGGCGACCTCTCTGTGCCCGCTTGGGCTCGGCGTCACCCTCCTGGGCGACACCCTCCGATACATAAAACCCTACCAGGAGGGTCGACATTCCCTGGGCGTCTTCAGGGTGTCTTCAGGGCGTCTTCTGGGCGTCTTCCGGGCTTTCGGCCGGACGCCGAGGCTCGATGGGTGTCGGTATGGTCGCGCCGCATGGAGCTGTCCGCCGCCGTCGGCAAGAGGCGGATGGTGCGCAACTTCACCGGCCGGGCCCTTCCCGAGGGCGTGCTCGACCACATCCTCGCGTTGGCGTGCCGAGCCCCGGCGGCGGGGAACACCGCCGGATGGGACGCCGTCGTTCTCGAGGGTCCGGAGGAGACCGCCGCCTTCTGGGACGCGACGACCTCGCCCGACTGGCGCAGCACGTCGAAGCGATGGCCGGGACTGTCGCGGGCGGCGGCCGTCGTCGCCCTGTTCGTGTCCTCCGACGCGTACCTCGCCCGGTACGCCGAGCCCGACAAGGCCCGGAGCGATCTCGACACGGGGGTGGACGCCTGGCCCGTGCCCTACTGGTTCGTGGACGGCGGGTTCGCGGCGCTGCTCATGCTCCTGGCCGCGGTCGACCACGGGCTCGGGGCGTGCTTCCTCGGGAACTTCCGAGGCGAGGCCGAGCTGCGCCGCCGATTGGGAGTACCGGAGGGTCGCCGCTATCTGGGTGCCGTGCTCCTGGGCGAGCCGGACCAGGCCGACGCCCCGTCGCGGTCTGCGGCGCGGGGTCCGAGACGGGTCGAGCAGGTCGTGCACCGCGGACACTGGTAGCCCGCTCCGAGAGGGGCTTCTCGGGAGCAGCCCTCCAGGTCGGTCCCTCGAGAACCGGCTCTGTAGTGTTCGGGTCGTGGCGCGAATCGCGGTCCCAGCAGGAGAGGGAGGCGATGCCGTCCAGGTCTGGACGCTGCGTCCCGAGATGGGACGGGCCGTCAACCGGCTGGTGGACACGGTCTACAACCGGAGCATCCTGCCGGTGCGGGTACGAGAAGCGGCTCGCATGCGGATCGCGCAGCTCAACGACTGCGCCGTGTGCCTGGCGTTCCGGGCGACCTCGGTCAAGGAGCAGGGCGTCACGGAGGACCTGTACCGGCACGTCGCCGACCACAAGGTCGCAGGCGGCTACTCGACTCAGGAGCAACTCGCCATCGAATACGCCGAGCGCTTCGCCATCGACCATCTCAACATCGACGACGACCTCTTCGCCCGGCTAAGGGGATCGTTCTCGGACGAGGAGATCCTCGACCTCACGATCTGCCTGGCCGCCTTCTTGGGCCTGGGCCGGATGCTCCGGTCGCTGGGCATCGACGAGACGTCGCTCGCCGACGTCTAACGCCGGGTCCGGCACCGGCGACCGGACCTCAGCGCTCGACGAAGGGGGAGGTGGTCGGCGGGGGCACCTCCCGGGTGGGCGTCGCCCAGAGCCCCTCCGGTTCGGCCTCCGGCCCAGCGGCTTCGGGCTCGGCGGCATCAGCCGGCTCGGCGGCATCAGCCGGCTCGGCGGCATCAGCCGGCTCGGCGGCATCAGCCGGCTCGGCGGCATCAGCCGGCCCCGCCTTGTCGTTCTCCTTGCCATCGGGCCTTGCAACGACGAGGGGCGCCGCCGCGGTGGGCTCCGCCTCGGGCTCCTCGATCTCGAGCGCACCCTGCTTCAGCAGCCCGAGACGGACGAGGGCTTCCGAATCCCACTCGAAGAGCGGACCCTGAGCGAGCTCGCATCCGAGAGTCTGGAGGAGGGTGACCTGAGTGTCGGTCTTTACACCCTGCGCCACGACGGAGAATCCCAGCGCACGGCCGAGTGAGATCAGGCCTCGGACCATCGCTTCGCCCCGTCCGCCCTCATCCGACTCGAGCGCGTCCACGACCTGGGGGGCGAGCTTGAGCCCGGTGATCGGCAGTTGCTGGAGCCAGTCGAGATTGGACGGCCCCGCGCCGAATTCGTCCAGCGCCACGACGACACCCCGCTCGCTCAGGGCGTCGAGTGCCGCGGCGACCGCGGGGAAGCCGGCTCCTTGTGACTCCCGGATGTCGAGACCCAACGAGGTGGCGGGCACACGGTGCTTGGCCGCCAATTCGTCGACCGAGTCCAGGTACCCGGGCTCGGTCACTTGCGCGGCCGACACCTTGATCCACAGGCGGTAGTCGGGGGCGAGGTCTCCGGCGGCCACCTGGGGAGCGAATTCGGACAGGGCGGTGTCGAGGAGCCATCGCCCGATCGGCGCCGCCAGTCCGGCGTCGTCGGCGTCGTCGAGGAGCTCCCACGAAGAAGCGGGCCAGGCCTCGTCGCTGTCGGCCGAGGTTGCCCCGGTCGGGCCCGAACGGACCAGCGCCGCCTGACCGATGACCTCTGCCGTGGTGAGGTCCACGATGGGTTCGAACGCGAGCGCGAGGTCGCCGCTTTCCATGGCGGCGCGCAGGCCCTGGCGGCTCCGGTGCCGGGCAGTGGCGTCATCTCGCATCGAGGCCTCGAACAACTTCCACGACGCTCCGCCTTGTTGTTTGGCGAGTCGCATGGCCAGGGCGGCGTTGCCGAGCAACATCTCCGGCCGCTCCGACACGACGCGACTCAGGGGCCCCGTGTCTGCGGTCGCCGAATCGCGGTGCACTTCGTCGGCCGTTTGGTCCGTCGCATGTCCGGCATGTCCGGCATGTCCGCCCGACGTGACGACGACGCCGACGCTCGCGGTCACTTGGTGCTCGACTCCGTGGACCGAGGTGGGCCGCCCGACGTCGTCGAGAATTTGCTGAGCGATTCGTGACGCGTCCTCAGCTGAACCGACGTACGGGCAGACGACGACGAACTCGTCGCCACCAAAGCGAGCGACCGTGTCGATCCGGCGTCGGGATGTGGACAGCCGGGACGCCACGTCGTTCAGGAGGTCGTCCCCGGCATGATGCCCGAAGAGTTCGTTCACCTGGCTGAAACGGTCGAGTGCGACGAAGAAGACGGCGATCGGCGCGTCGCGGTCGTGGCATTCCGCGATTGCCTCACGCAACTTCTCGTCCAGCAGGACTCGGTTCGGGAGGAAGGTGAGGGGGTCGTGCAGCACCCGGTCCTCGACGAGGGGAGACGGCGCGGACAGGATTGCCCCGAGACCCTTGCCGAGACCGCGCCGACGTGGCTCCGTCGATCTCTTCAGGTCGGAGCCGTCTTCTGTCTCGTCCTGCACCAACTACCGCTCCGATCCCCTCGGCTCACTGAGGAGCCTTCGACCTCTATTTGACGCTTCCGACCTGGGCCCGGAGCGCGAAGAGCCGGTGATTTTTGTCCAGCAGATGGACGGCAGGAGGGACATCTGCCCCCGCACACCGTCAACAGATCCTACGCGTACCTGACCGTGCATTTCGACACGGCTGCGTCTCCATTTCCCAATTTTGATGGAAGGAACACGCGCGATCGGTGGATGGGGTCGCCCTGGACCCAACCCCCGTCACCTCGTGGTCCTGCACCCAACTGCAGGTCGGACAGGTCGGGGATATCCGCAAGATCGCCGCGTGTCGTCCGTATGAATCTTTGGAACGACAGAACCGATCCGATGCACAGGGGATCGGGGCGTGGATACGGGGGGTAGCCATGCGAACGGGTTTGGGAACATCGCAGGTGGTCTCGCAAAAGTGGTCGCAGCCAGACCATCGTGCGGGGAACATTTCCACAGCGACACTGGCCGGCTATCACTTCTGGCGCGATCTCCTCGACCTGTGGGAAACCGCCAAGAAAAACGTTCACGTGACATTGACACCGGTGGGACGCGCTGCCCTCTGACGGCTTCTGGGAGGGCCGACCGCCGTGTGCACCTTGTGTGCGGCGCTCAACTTGGTCGTTCGTTGATCGCCCACCGCCACGGTGTGTTTCGCACAGCCTTCATCGTCGACTGCGTGCGTCAGCAACGCGTGGCCGGGACCGACGACCCGTCTGATTGCCCCGTATGATCGAAACGCGGGGATCGAAAGGCGGGACAGAAGAAGGAATTGCTAACAGGGATGCGCAGGTCGTTCGCGCGACGCGAGCGACACCCGCGACACGAGCGACGCGACGGGATCGGGCGGAACCCGACTGTCAGGCCTCGCTCTTACGCCTATGCCGCCAGTCCACGACCCGAGCGCCTGCCGTGGAGCTCGACTGTGGGACTCGCCGCGGCAACGTGCGACGTCCGCTCGTCGACTTCGTAGCAGCTCAGGTAATTCCGCCACTCGGCCATGGCCAGTTCCGCGTCCCGGTAGCAGCGTTCTGCCCGGACGCGAAGCTCGGTGTCGCTCAGCAACGCCGACAGCCGCTTGGGCCGGTTCCCCTGCCCCGACTGTCCCGTTGCTTTCCTCGTCTGGCTCTTGAGCTCCCTCATCGAGCCCCCCTTCCCCGCTTGCCTGAACTACGTCCAGGTCAGCCACAACTTGCGGCTCGGGAAATCGGTTCGGAACCGGCTCGGAACCGGCTCGGCACCGGCGCGGAACCGGCTCGGAACCGGCGCGGCATCCCCCACCGCAAGGTCCCCACGGGCGGACCGTAGTGAAAGGCGTCCTGGGGCCGAGGCCGGGGCGGCGGCCACGGCGACCAGGGCAAAGCCGGGGGATAACGGGGGTTGCGGAAGGTGGATCGACGCGAGGCTCGCCGCCAAGTCGGATACCTCAGGCTTCGCCGCCTGACCACCGTTGCGGCGCTGGGCGCGACCGCTGCGGCGGCGTGGCTCACGAGCGTGGTGGCCCAGGCGATTCCCGGGCATGCCCGCACCGTCGCGACCAGCCCCGGTTCGGCCTCGACCACGGGCGGGTCGACGGCCGCGGCCAACCCGTCGGGAGGAGCAAGCCCCGCCGCCGGAGCGGCTCCGGGCACCTCGGCCCAGACACCCACCGCCACCGGCACGTCAGGCTCGCCTTCGGCGGCAGCAGCCCCGTCCTCGGGGGCGGCCGCACCGGCAAGCTCGTCGAACGCTCCGGCTCGGGCCCCGAGCGCGGGAGCACCCTCCTCTGCTCCGGCCGCCGCAGCCCCCGCACCTACCGGGGGTCCGGCCCCCGCCGCCCCCGCCCCAGCCCCGAGCAACCCGTCGCCGAGCAACCCGGCGCCGAGCAACCCACCGCCCGCGAACGCACCCCCGAACACGACGCCCACCACCGCTCCACAGCCCCCCAGCCAGCCGCCCACGACCACGACCACCAAGCCCGCCACCACGTCGGGCGGGACCAAGCACCACTGATCCGCGATGACCCACCGATGCCCAGCAGGTGGCCCAGCAGGTGACCCCCAGGTGACCAGGCCATGACCGCGCTCCGAGTCGACTTCGACGCCATCGGCACCACCGCCACCGTGGTCGCCACGCGGGCCGCGGACCTGATCGCCGCCCGGCGCGTGCTCGAGACGGAGCTCGAGCGCATCGACGTGACCTGCAGCCGGTTCCGCGACGACTCCGAGATCGCCCGGGTCCACGCCGGTTCGGGACGGGCCGTCGGCATCAGCGAAGACCTGTTCGAGGCGATCGAGGTCGCGCTCAACGCCGCGGAGGTGACCGACGGCCTGGTCGACCCGACCGTCGGCGCCGCCATGATCGCCAACGGCTACGACCGCGACTTCGCCGCGGTCCTCGCCCAGCTCGACTTCCGGGTCGCCACCCCCCTCCCCCCACCGGGGTGGCGATCGGTGCACCTCGACCGCTCCGGCTCGACCGTCCGTGTCCCCCAGGGCTGCGTGCTCGACCTGGGGGCGACCGCCAAGGCGCTGGCGGTCGACCGGGCGGCGGCCGGAGCGGCGAGGGTGTGCGACACCGGGGTGCTCGTCAGCGTGGGCGGCGACCTGGCCGTGGCCGGTCCTCCCCCGGTCGAGGGCTGGTCGGTGCGCATCGCCGACAGCCACGACGCCGGCCCCGAGAGCGGCGGTCCGTGCGTGGGCGTGCACGACGGCGGCCTGGCCACCTCCTCGGTCACCGTTCGCCGGTGGATGCGCGGCGGGGCGCAGCAGCACCACATCCTCGACCCGACGACGGGAAGGCCGGCGGCCGAGGTATGGCGGACGGTCTCCGTGGCGGCGAGCTCGTGCGTGGGCGCCAACACCGCCAGCACCGCGGCTGTGCTCATGGGCGAGTCCGCCCCGGCCTGGCTGGCGGCGCTCGGCCTTCCGGCCCGCCTGGTCCGCTCGGGCGGAGACGTCGTCACGGTGGGCGGCTGGCCCGACGCGGCGGAGGCGGCGGCATGACCCCGGTACTCGCCGCGATGAGCGGGCGCGAGATGTGGTACTTGACCCGCGCCACCGGGATCGTCGCCCTGGTGCTGCTCACCGGGACGATGGTGCTGGGCGTGGCGGCGGGCGGAAACTGGGCCCGGCCCCGCTGGCCGCGCTTCGTGACCCAGGGGCTGCACCGCAACCTGTCGCTCTTGGCGGTCACGTTCGTCTTCGCCCACGTGACGACGACGGTGGTCGACGGCTATGTGCCGGTGGGGTGGCTGAGCGCTTTCATCCCGTTCACTACGCCCTACAAGCGCGTCTGGCTCGGCCTGGGTGCGGTGGCGTTCGACCTGATCCTGGCGCTCATCCTCACCAGCCTGGTGCGGCACCGCCTCGACCCGCGCACGTGGAAGGCGGTGCACTGGCTCGCCTACGCGTGCTGGCCCATCGCCCTCGTGCACGGTCTCGCGGCGGGGACCGACGTCACCACCGTGATCATGCGCTGGGTGACCGCGCTGAGCATCGTCGCCACCGGCGCCGCCCTGGCCTGGCGGATCTCCCGGCGGTGGGCGTTTCGCACGCTGATCAGGGTCGTGTCGCTGGTCGCGCTGGCACTGCTCACCGCCGACGCGGCGCTGTCGGGCACGTTCGGGTTGCTGTCGCACAGCGCGGCGCGGATGGGAGGTGCGGGATGAACGGTCCACTGCCCACATCGGTCGTCGCCCACGACGTCCCGAGCGCCACCCGGCTGCCGCGCCTGCTGCCGACGTCGGGACGCGAGGACCTCACCGCCCACGTGGCCCGCTTCGGCGCGCTGGCCCCCGTGGCCCAGGCGCCTTCCCGGGGGCGCCACACCCAGGCTCGTTCCCAGGCCCGTTCCCAGGCCCGCTCCCAGGCCCGCGCCCGGATCCGGACGCGGGTCCGGGACGAGGACGCCATCCGGGGCGAGGGGCTGATCAAGTCGGTCGAGCTCGCCGGGCTCGTGGGGCGCGGGGGCGCGGCGTTCCCCACCGCACAGAAGCTCCGGGCCGTGGCCGAGGCGGTCGGCCGGGGCCGGGGTTCGGCCCTCGTGGTCGTGAACGCCATGGAGGGCGAGCCGACCAGTGCCAAGGACCGGGTGCTGCTCCAGCTCGCCCCCCATCTCGTCCTCGACGGCGCGGCGCTCGTGGCCGACGCGGTCGGCGCGGCCGAGGTGGTCGTGTGCATCCCCCGCACCGACGACACCGTGCGGTGGGCCGGCGCCGACTCCCCCGGCGGCCGGACCGGGTCGGGGCCTGACCTCGACAACCCGGGGAGCGACCTGGAGTTCGCCGCGTGGTCGGTGGCCGCCGCCATCGAGGAGCGGGGCAGCTCGGAATGGGACTCGGTTCCGATGACGATCGCCCGCCCCCCGGAGCGCTTCATCTCGGGCGAGAGCTCCGCCTTGGCCAGGTGGCTGGGCGGCGGGCCTGCGCTTCCCGTCTTCAGCCGGGTCCGGCTGGCCGAGCGCGGCGTAAACGGCGTTCCCACCCTGCTCGACAACGCCGAGACCCTGGCGCACATCGCCCTGATCGCCCGGTACGGGGCGGGATGGTTCCGGGCCCTCGGCACCGAGGCCGATCCGGGGACGGCGCTCGTCACGGTGTCCGGCGCGCTGGCGCGGCCCGGTGTGGCGGAGGTTCCCCTGGGCGCCACGCTCGGTGATCTGATCGCGGCGGCGGGCGGGCCGAGCGAGCCCCTCCAAGCCGTCCTCCTCGGCGGGTACGGCGGGACGTGGGTACCGATCGAGGAGGCGCTCGGGCTGCCCATCCTCCACCGGGCTTCGGACGGCCGGCCGTCGATCGGACCGGGGATCGTCGTGGCCCTGCCCGTCGAGGCGTGCGGGCTGGCCGAGACGGCCAGGGTGGCCAGGTACATGGCGGGCGAGGGCGCAGGCCAGTGCGGCCCGTGCGTCTACGGCCTCCCCGCCCTGGCCGGGGCGGTCGACGCGCTCGCCCGTCCTGTGTCGCTGGCGACGGCGTCCGCGGCGGTCGAGCAGATCGGGCGGTGGGGAGCGCAGATCGAGGGCCGGGGCGCCTGCCACCACCCCGACGGCGTCGTCCGCTTCGTCCGCAGCGCCATGGACGCCTTCCGCGACGACGTGCTGCAGCACGCGGCCGGGATGCCCTGCGCCCACACCAGGCGGACGCCCGTCCTCCCCGTCCCGGGCGAGCGTCGGGCCAGAGACGGGAGCCGGCTGTGAGGGGGAAGTGGCGGGTTCGCATCGACATGACCAAGTGCTCGGGCCGGGGACTGTGCGCCGAGCTCCTGCCCGAGCTCGTCGACATGGACGACTGGGGCTACCCGATCCTCTCGGATGCCGTGCTGCACGGCGAAGTCCTCCGCCACGCCCGGAGAGCAGTCGCCGCCTGCCCTGAGCTGGCACTTTTCCTCGAGCCGGTCCGCCGCGGGGCGCGGAGCGGGGGCCGGGGCGGGAAGCCGGGACCGGGGGCGGTCGTCAGGCGGCTCAGGCCGCCCGGCCTGAGGATGGCCCGGAAACCCCAGAGCCCGAGGAGCACCAAGCCCACCAAGTGGGGGGATATCGCAAGGAGACCGAGGGCTGTCCGTAGTGAATCGCAGATCAGGAATGGATCCGAAAGAGACGAGCGAGCACGGACGAATGACCGGTGACCCGATCGGGGGGTGGCCCAAGGGGAGGGGCCCGGGTCGGGAGGCACGGTCTACGGAGGTGAGCATGTCCGAAGCAGCGGGTTCCACGAACATCCCGTTCATCCCAGTCGGCGCGACCCTTTGGGCCGGGCCGGCCGACCGCGAGCGTCACGACACCGAGGCGGCCGACCGCCGCACGAACGCTCGGCGTGACGACGACAACTGGGAGCCGGCCCCCTTGGTGCCGCTCCGGTCGTCGCTGTGGGTGACCGCACCGACCACCCCCGAGGACCCGATCGTCCTGCCGGGCGACGTGCCTCACGCAGCCCCGCCGGTGGCGACGGCTGCCTTTGCCCCGTCCGAGCCATTGGCGGACTCGGCGTCGGAACTCGCGCGGGTGGTGCATTCGGTCCCGGTGATCAACCCGATCCCCGTGATCAACCCGATGCCGGTCGTCAACGCGATCCCGGTGATCAACCCGATGCCGGTCGTCAACGCGATTCCCGTGATCGACCCGACGCCCGCCGTCAGCACGATCCCCGTGATCGACCGGATCCCGGTCGTCAACCGGATCCCGATGGTCAACCCACTCCCGGCGTTCTCCCGGCGCGACGAATCCCCGGGGGACCAGGCCGCCTCGCACAACGACGAGATCTCCCGGAACGAAGAAACCACCAAGGCCGAGCGCCTCGACCCTGACGGCAACCTCGAGGATCACGAATGGTCGACGCACATCGTGATCGGCTCCACCGTCGGCTCGGTCCTCGCCGCCGGGGGCGCTCCTGCTCAGACTGCGCCCCGCAGCGGGAATGGGGCCGAGCACCGCGAGCTCATCGGGTTGTTCGACTTGCCGACTGCGGAAGAGCTGCTCCAGCCGGTGGACGACAGCGGCAGGCGCCTCCCCATCGGGCGTCGAGAGCTCGGGCACCACACGCCGGCGCTGTTCAATCTCCCTGGCCTGGACCAGGTCACAACGCCGGGCGCCGCCGACATCGAGGGCCCTTCGGTTCAGACCGGGGCACCGTCGGACGTCGCGGAACTTGTCGACATCTCGATTCATGACGAAATCGACCCGTCCGATGTCGTCGACCTTGTGGACACTTCGGACCCGGCTGAGTTCTCGGGCCTGGTCGAGGCCGAGGATCGTGCCGAAGAGGCCACCGCGCTCGAGGCTCAGGCACAAGAGCCGGAGCCCCCAGCGGCCCGCCCGGCCGAAGCTGACGCCACCGGTGGGATCGTCCTCGTCGAGTTCGGCGCCCTTCAGGCGGTCGTGCCGAGCGACATCCTCGAGGACTCCGATTCCGATCCCTCCGAGGCCATCCCCGCCGCCGAGGCCATCTCGATCCACGACAGCGTCGACACTGTCTCGCCCGTCGACACCGACGACGACACCGACAACGACACCGACCCCGACTCCGCCGACGCCCTGGTGACGAGCGGCTCGTCCGACATGGCCGGAACGGTTGTTGCCACCGACGTCGCGTCTGATGAGCACGAGGACGACACCCCGAAGTCCGAGGTCGTCTTCGATGTCGGAAGTCTCCTGGCCCTGGCCGCCGCCGTCTCCGCGTCGACTACTCACGCCGGTCCGTCTGAGAACATGCCGGTCTCCGGGATGGCATCCGCACCCGAGCCGGACTGCACGGCCGCGCTGAAGAGCGCGTTCGAGGCGCTCGACGCCCTGGACGTTTCCCGTTCGACTGACCTGGTGACGTCCCTGGAAGCGGCCGCCGAGGCGATCGGGCGTGACGTGTCAGTGTCGTCACCGATCGTTGCCCCGAAGGCGCTGCACCGTCGCCCGCGTAGCGCCCGCCACAACCAGCGCGAGACCTCCGCCTCAGACCCCGAGGCTCCGAACGGGTCGAAGCACGAGAGGCACTCTGGTCGCGTCACCGACCGTCACGCTGCTCAGATCGAAGCAGGGCATCGCCGAGGTCACGGACGAGCCAAGCGTGACGACGAGGGTTCGGAGCTGACCCCCCGCCGTCTCAGCTCCACTGCTTCCGGGGCGGTAGCGGCGTCGATTCTGGGCGTGCTGGCCGCGGCACTCATCATGGGCGGCAACAGCAAAGCCGGCAGCTGGGGCACTGCTCTTCCCAACACGCAGCAGGCCGCAGCCGGAGCCGCGGGCGCAGCAAGCGGCGAGCACGCACTGAGGATCGCCGAGATGGCTGCTCGCTTGGGGCTTCCGCCCACCGCCGCGCTCTCACCGACACCTCCCAACGGTTCGGGAACCGGGTCGTCCCACGGCGGGACGAGCTCTTCGAACTCCGGCGTGCACGGCACGGCGCCCAACGGTGGCGGCGGCTCCAACCATCCGACCAACGGCACCCTGCTCGCGTCGGGTGCGACGCATTCCACGTCCGGCTCGAGCACGACCACCACGACAAGGCCGCCCACCAAGACGCCGAGCAACCCCACCTCGATCCTGCAACTACCGGGTGGGATCACCGGCTCGCCGACGCCCAAGCCGCCCGGCGTTACGATCCCGCCGACGCCCAAGCCGCCCGGCGTGACGATCCCGCCGACGCCCAAGCCGCCTTCCGTGACGATCCCGCCGACGCCCAAGCCGCCTTCCGTGACGATCCCGACGCTCCCTTCGGCCCCGCCACCCCCCAAGCCTCCCGTCACGCTCCCCCCGCCTCCTCCGATTCCGATGCTGCCCTCGGTCACCCTCCCCGCGGCTCCGCCTCCTCCCCCTCCTCCCCCTGCCCCGAAACTGCCGGTCCCCGTGCCCTCTCTGCCGACGGTGAGCGTTCCGACCGTGACGGTGCCCCCGCCGCCTCCACTGCCGTCGGCGCCTACTCCGATCAGAACCGGAACAGGGCTGGTCTCCGTACCGCTCGTCTAGGTCAGTCCCCGCTCCTCACCGGCTCCGCCCCCCAACGGGGGTGGGTCTGAGGTTGCGTTCCACCAGTCGTGCACCCGGGTCCGTCGGCAGACTCGTTCCCGGTTGGACGTGTCCCCGCGCACCGTGTAGGTCGGTTCGCTGCGATGTGCGCCGCAAGGTCGAGTCGCCAGTCTCAGGCGGTCCCCCTGCGACGGACCGGGCATCTCGGTCCGTCGTCCCTCCTGGAGATGGAGCCCGCCAGATGCCGCCAACCCTGCACCGGTTGCCGACCTCGGCCATTGACGGCCGATCGCCAACACTGACCGCCGAACCCTCTCGGCGCCCAGAACCCGACACCGCCTCGACGTCTGCTGCGGTTCCCGCTCCGTCGGCGCCGGAACGCTTGCGCGTGGTCGGATGGCCCGATCCCGTGATCGACAAACTGGGCTACGACCCGCGGTCGCTCTACGTCGAGTTGTTCTGGCTTGGCGTTCTGGGGCCGACCAGCACATGGCTCATGCGGCGCCTCGCCGCCGGACTGGAAGAACGCCCGCACGGTTTCGACCTCCAGGTCGACGTCATGGCCCGGGCACTCGGCCTCGGAGGGCGATCGGGTCGGCACTCCCCGTTCCAGCGTGCGTTGGCGCGCTGCGTGAACTTCGACCTGGCGATTCGACCTGAATCGACGACCTTTGCTGTCCGCCGACGGGTCCCGCCGTTGCCTCGGCGCCACCTCATGCGGTTGCCGGTGGCCGTGCAGGAGTCGCACCGACGCTGGATGGCGGCAGCACACCGGGGACCAACGTTGGACGAGGTCCGGAAGAGGGCGCGGCGCCTGGCGCTGCACCTTCTCGACTCGGGTGAAGCAGCCCAGTCCGTCGAGCTCGAGCTCATGCGGTTCGGCGTCCACCCCGCCATCGCCCACGAGGTGACGATCTGGGCGACTGGGTCGTTCAAGGACGAGAACGGGGCCGCGCACCACGCGCCATCCGCGACCAACGCAGGCGAAGTGGCAGGACGCTGACCGCGCTCAAATGGATCCGCCCGAGAGGACTGGCCCTTAACCTCGGCGTCGCGCGGCGGAAACGGTCCGTTCACTTCGAGGCCCTACCCTGTCATGGTGGCGAGCTTCCGGCTCCGCATCGCGCTGCCCGACCGCCCTGGAGCGCTCGGAGCCGTGGCCAGCCGGATCGGGGCAGTCCGGGGTGACGTGGTCTCCGTCGAGATCGTCGAGCGCCTGACCGAGCGCGCCGTCGACGAATTCATCGTCGACCTGGCCGACGAAGATCGCCTCGCTCTGCTCCTGAGCGAGATCGGCGAAGTCGACGGTGTCTCGATCGAGGAGGTCCACCCCATCTCCGGTTCGGGCCGCCATCGCAGGTTGGATGCCTACGACACCGCCATTGCCGTCCTGCGCGAGCGCACCCCTCATGCCGTGCTGGGGGCGCTGGCGGCACGCGCCGTGGCCGAGCTCGACGCAGCGTGGTCCGCGGTGCTCGACGTGGAAGACGTCATCGTGATCGCGTCGGCCGGCCGGCCACCCGCCGGGCCGTGGCTGGTCACCTACCTCGACGGCAGCCGGTCGAGGGACAACGGCGGTCGGGGGCGGGCTCATACCGATCGTCAACGCCCCCGCGCGCCTCGGCTTTCGGCGCCCAAGGACACCGGGGACGTCGGGTGGGTGGACCTTGCCGCGTGGGACCTCGTCCTTCTCGCCGGGCGACCCGGCTGGCGCCTGGGAGAGAGCGACCGCGCTCGATTGCACGCCTTGGCCAGGTTGGCCGATGCCCGTTGGGTGGACCTGGCCGAGCGCGAGGCCCGGACGTCACACCCCAGTCGAGCCGGCTGAGTTCCGGGCCCGACCGAATCAACCGGGCCGGAACGACTCGAGGAGCTCGAGGAGGGTCCGGACCCCGTATCCCGTCCCACCCTTCCTGGCGACACCGCTGTCGTCCTCGGACCGCGCCGGGCCCGCGATGTCGAGGTGGACCCACGGCGTCCCGTCGTCGACGAACCGGGCCAGCAGTAACGCGGCCGAGATCGCGCCTGCCTGTCCCCCTTTGCCGACGTTCTTCATGTCGGCGACCTCGGAGTCGATGTGCGTGGCGTAGTCCTCGTACAAAGGCAGCGGCCACGTCGGCTCCCCTGCGATCTCGGATGCGACCCGCACCTTTCCGATGAGCGCGTCGTCGGACCCGAACAGGCCGGCGATCGACGAGCCCAGCGCCACCACCGCCGCCCCGGTCAGGGTGGCAAGGTCGACAATGGCGTCGGGCCCCAGCTCCGATGCCAGCGAGAGCCCGTCCGCGAGGATGAGACGTCCCTCGGCGTCGGTGTTGAGGACCTCGATGGTTCGCCCGTTGCGGATGGTGAGGACGTCACCGGGCTTGGTGGCGCGGCCACCGGGCATGTTCTCGGTCATCGGTGCGATGGCGGTGACGCGCACCCGGACCCCGAGGTCGCCACACGCCGAAACGGCCGCCAGCACGGCCGCCGCGCCGCTCATGTCGGTCTTCATGGAGGTCATGCCTTCGGCCGTCTTGAGGGACAGGCCGCCGGAATCGAAGGTGATGCCCTTGCCCACGAGGACGACGTGGGGGACCCGGCCGTCCACCTCGACCGGATCGGACGGCTGGTACTCGGCGCGCACCAGGCGAGGTGGCTCGGCCGATCCCCGAGCCACGCCGAGCAGTCCTCCGAGCCGCTCCTGCGCGACGCGCTCCTCGTCCCACACCTCGAGCGTCACGCCGGGTCGTCCTCCGACGTGGTCGAGTGCGGCAGCCGCCAGGCGCCTCGGGGTCATCCCGCTGGGCGGCTCGTTCACCAGGTCCCTCGCCAGGCACACGGCGTCCGCCACAACGGTGCCCCGCCGGACCCCCTCGTCCAGAGCGGCGGCATCGATCCCGACACCAGCCACGACGAAGCGCTCGACGCGTTCCGCGTCGTTGTCGCTCTTGTGCGCCACGAAGCGGTAGGCAGCCAGGACGCCGCCCTCCACGACGGCTTGCACACCGCGCATCTGCGGTTCTGACCGCTGCGTCTCCGTCTGCTGGGTCTGCCCCGCGCCCCCACCCCGCGCCGCGAGCGTCCCGGGCAGCACCATGACGGCGGTCCCAGCACGGCCGGCGGACCGGACGAATGCGGCGGCGGCACGCCGCAACGTGTCGATGCCCACCTTCTCGGAGGGCCCGCATCCCACGTAGACGATGGTCGGGTCGTCGACCCCGGGCCCGTTCACGACCATGGTCTGGCCGACCTTGCCCGTGAACCCCCGTTGGCGAGCTCGACCCGTTTCGGGCGGGTCGATCGTGAACTCGAGGACGCCCCCGCCGTCGACGCCGCCGTCGACGCCGACGCGCAGAGTGCCGGGCACAGCGTCGGCAAGGACGGGCCCGTCGTCACCCTCGTGCACGGGAACGCCGACCACAACGCCTCCCGTCCCGGTGCTCGTGCCGGCTCCAGCCGCCCCGGGGCTTTCTCCGCCCGCCGCGTCAGCTGTGGCGGGACTTCCCGCCACCACCCCGGTAACGGGCAACCGCGGGGTCCGGACGATCGACGACGCCTCGGTCACGAGATCGATCTCCTGGTGGCGACCGATCTCCTGGTGGCGACCGATCTCCTGGTGGCGACCGATCTCCTGGTGGCAAACGATCTCCTGGTGGCAACCGATCTCCCGGAAGCGGCAGTGCGAGCGCCCGGCGTCACGCTTTCCCCCGGGCGCGTCCGGCGGTACGGGAGACGACGTGCTCGCCTTCCTGCCACCGCGCCATCGTCCACAGCAGATCGGAGAGGCGGTTGAGGTACGGGACCACGTGGGATTCGGGCGCGGGAGGCGCCGAGGCCGCCATCCGTTCCGCTCTGCGCACCACCGTGCGCGCCAGGTCCAACGCGGCCGCGACGCGGTTCTGTCCCGGCACCACGAACTCGGTGGGCATGTCGAAGCGCTCGCTCAGGGAGTCGATGCGGGCCTCGAGATCCGTCACCATGGTGGCGGTCACCATCGACTGGCCCGCGGTCAGCTTGGGACGGTTCTTCGGCGCGGTGGCGACCTCGGCCATGAGCACGTAGAGGTCCCGCTCGAGCGCGACGAGCAGGTCGTCGAGCTCCGAACCCCTCGGCGCCTCGGCCCGGGCCACTCCGAGCACCGCCTGTGCCTCGTCGACCGCGCCGTTCACCTCGATGGCGGGAGCGTTCTTGGCGACCCGTCCGCCGTAGAACAACCCGGTGGTTCCGTCGTCACCCTTGCGGGTGTAGATCCTGACCACGGCGGCGCATGCTACCGGTCGGCCGGGCGTCGCCAGGCGGAGTGCGGATCCGTGCGGGCCGTAGACTGTCGCCACCGTGGACCCCGACCACCAGGACGTTCCTGCCTCGCTGGCCCTCGACTCCCTCCCTCTCGACGAGCGGGGCGCGGCCTACCTCGACGCAGCGCGACAGCGCGTCGTCATCTTCGACGGCGCCATGGGGACGAGCCTGCAGATGGCGCACCTGACCGCGGACGACTTCGGCGGCCCGGCGCTCGAAGGGTGCAACGAGGCGCTCGTGCTGTTCCGGCCGGACGTCGTGTCCGACGTGCACCGGTCGTTCCTCGACGTCGGCGTGGACGTCATCGAGACCAACGCCTTCGGTGCGTTCCGGGTCGTGCTGGCCGAGTACGGGCTCGAGGACCGCGTCGAGGAGATCAACCTGGCGGCGGCGCGCCTCGCCCGTGAGGCCGTCGACGGGGCGGCGAGCGACGGCCGGCCCCGCTGGGTGGCCGGCAACATCGGGCCCGGCACCCGTTTCCCCACGTTGGGCCAGATCTCGTACGCGGACGCCCGTGACGGGTACGAGGAACAGGCCGCCGCGCTACTGGCGGGAGGCGTCGACCTGCTGCTCGTCGAAACCGTCTACGACCTGCTCCAGGCCAAAGCCGCGCTGAACGGGTGCAAGCGGGCCATGGTGGCCGCCGGGCGGCGTGTCCCGTTGCAGGTCCAGGTCACCATCGAGCTCACCGGGCGCATGCTGCCCGGTACCGAGGTCGGCGCCGCGCTCACCGCCCTCGACCCGATGCGCCCCGACGTCATCGGGCTCAATTGCGCCACGGGGCCGGCCGAGATGGGCGAGGCCATCCGCTACCTCGCCCACCACTCCCGCCTGCCCGTGTCGGCTCAGCCCAACGCAGGGCTCCCGTCGGTGGTGGACGGCGCCATGCACTACGACCTCACCCCACAATCGCTCGCCGACCATCTCGAGCGATTCGTGACCGAGCTCGGGGTCACGGTCATCGGCGGGTGTTGCGGCACCACCCCCGAGCACCTGGCCGCGGTGGTCGAGCGGTGTCGCGACCTCGAGCCCCGTCCCCGCACCCCCGAGCACGAGCCCGGTGCGGCCTCGATCTACTCGAGCGTGCCGTTCCGCCAGGAGACCTCGTTCCTGGTCGTGGGGGAACGCACCAACGCCAACGGCTCGAAGAAGTTCCGCGACGCCATGCTGGCGGGCGACTGGGACACCACCGTCGCCATGGCACGCGACCAGGTGAAAGAGGGCGCCCACCTTCTCGACGTGTGCGTGGACTACACCGGCGCCGACGGCGTGGCCGACATGACCGAGGTGGCGAGCCGGCTCACCACCCAGGCGAGCGTGCCCCTCATGGTCGACTCCACCGAGGCACCGGTGGTCTCCGCTGCGCTCGAGTGGCTCGGTGGGAGAGCCGTGCTCAACTCGGTCAACCTGGAGGAGGGCGACGACCCGGGCACCCGCCTGGACCGCTTCCTCAGCCTGGCCCGCGAGCACGGGGCGGCCGTGGTGTGCACCTGCATCGACACCGAGGGCCAGGCCCGCACGGCCGAGTGGAAGCTGCGGGCGGCGCGCGCCATCCACGACATCGCCGTCGGGCGCTACGGGCTCGAGCCCTCCGACCTCATCTTCGACCCCCTGGTACTGCCCCTGTCGACGGGCATGGAGGAGAGCCGCCGGGACGGCATCGAGACGATCGAGGGGGTGCGCCGGATCAAGGCCGAGCTGCCCGGGGTCAACACCATCGTGGGGCTCTCGAACGTGTCGTTCGGGCTCAGCCCGGCGGCCCGCCACGTGCTCAACTCGATCTTCCTGCACGAGCTGGTCGAGGCCGGCCTCGACGCGGCGATCGTCCACGCGGCGCGCATCATCCCGCTGTCCAAGATCGACGAACGGGCCCGGGAGGTATGCCTGGACCTCGTCTACGACCGCCGTCGCGACGGCTACGACCCCCTCCAGGAGCTGCTGTCGTTGTTCGAGGGGGTCTCGGCCGGGGCGCTCGCGGCCGAGGACCGTTCGGGCTGGACGGTCGAGCAGCGTCTCGAGCACCGAATCGTCGACGGCGACCGGAACGGTCTGGACGGCGACCTCGAAGAGGCGCTCGCGGCCGGCCACAGCCCCCTGGCCGTCGTCAACGACATCCTGCTGGCCGGGATGAAGACCGTCGGCGACCTGTTCGCGTCGGGAGAGATGCAGCTGCCGTTCGTGCTGCAGTCGGCCGAGACGATGAAGGCGGCGGTGTCGTTCCTCGAGCCCCGGATGGAGAAGGCCGACCAGGGGGGCAAGGGCACGATCGTGCTCGCCACGGTCAAGGGCGACGTGCACGACATCGGCAAGAACCTGGTCGACATCATCCTCACCAACAACGGCTACGAGGTCGTGAACCTCGGCATCAAGGTCGGGATCACCGAGATGCTGCAGGCCGCCGAGGAGCACCGGGCGGACGCCATCGGCATGAGCGGGCTGCTCGTCAAGTCGACGCTCATCATGCGCGAGAACCTCGAGGAGATGAACACACGGGGGCTCGAGTCCACGCCAGTCCTGCTCGGCGGGGCCGCGCTGACGCGCAACTACGTCGAACGCGATCTGCGCCAGGTGTACAACGGCCGCCTCTTCTACGGCAAGGACGCCTTCGAGGGGTTGCGGACCATGGACCGCCTGGTCGAGATGATGCGCACCGGCGAACACGACCCCGACTTCGGGCGCGCCCTCGGCGGTCGGAACCTGCCGCCGCGCAAGAGCCAGCAGGTGACCGACGTCCTCGACCGACCGGCGCGCGCCACCGACGTCGCGGCAGACAACCCGGTGTTCACCCCCCCGTTCCTGGGCAGCCGGGTGGCCAAGGGGATCGCGCTGGACGAGATCGGGGCGTACCTCAACCTGACGGCCCTGTTCCGCAACCAGTGGGGATACCGGCCCGAGGCGGGCGAGACCGACGCCGACTTCAAGGAACGGGTGAGCGCAGTCCTGCGCGCCGAGTTGGACAAGGCGAAGGCCAAGGACCTTCTCGTGCCGCAGGTGGCGTGGGGTTATTTCGCGGCCAACGCCGAGGGCGACGACCTCGTCTTGTGGACCGACGACACGCGCCGCACCGAGCTGGAGCGCTTCGCGTTCCCTCGCCAGTCCAAAGAACCGTGGCTGTGCATCGCCGACTTCTTCCGGCCGGTCGAGTCGAACGAGCCCGACTACGCCGCGTTCTGTCTGGTCACGGTGGGCCCACGTGTCTCGGAGGAGACGGCCCGCCTCTTCGGGGAGAACCGCTACACCGACTATCTCCACCTGCACGGGCTCGGGGTCGAGACGGCCGAGGCGCTGGCCGAGTACTGGCACCACCGCATCCGCGAGGAGTGGGGATTCGTCCAGGAGGACGGGCCCACCCTGACCGGGCTGTTCCGCCAGCAATACCGCGGCGGCCGGTACTCGTGGGGCTACCCGGCGTGCCCCAACCTCGAGGACAACGCCAAGGCCGTGGCGATCCTCGAAGGCGACCAGATCGGCGTGACGGTCAGCGAGGGGTTCCAACTGCACCCCGAGCAGACCACGGTGGCCATCGTGTGCCACCACCCGCAGGCGAAGTACTTCGTCGCCTAACCGGCCACCCAAGCCTTCGTCGCCTAACCGGCCACCACGTACTTCCTCACCGAGCGGAGCCGGTGGCGGCCGGGCCGCGGCGCATCGGGCCCGAGCGCGCGTCGGCCCGTCACTCCTCGTTCTGTTCCTTCTGTCAGAGGGCAGGCTGTTCCTTCTGTCAGAGGGCGAGCAAGGCGCCCCCGTCCACGACGATCGCCGCTCCATTCACGAACCCCGCGTGGGCCGAGCACAAAAAGGCGACGACGCGGCCGAACTCGGCGGGGTCGCCCATGGGGAGCGGGGCACCGTCACCCGTGCCGCCGCCCGACCCGGCCAGCTGCCGCATCCGGTCGGTGGCGTGCGGGCCCGGGCACACCAGGTTCACGGTGACCCCCGACCGTTCGGCCGCGAGGTCGGCCGCGGCCGTCTTCGCCCAGGCCCACAGGCCCGTCCTCGCGATGTTCGAGAGCGCCAGGCCGGGAAGCGGCTGGACCACGCTGTACGACGTGATGCAGCACACCCTCCCCCAGGCGCGCTCTCTCATGTGCGGGATCGCGGCGCGCGCCAGGCGGATCGACGCCAGGAGGTTCGTCTCGACAGCAGCCCGGATGGCGTCGTCGTCGACCTCGAGGGCGCGCCCGGGCGGCGGGCCCCCGGCGTTCGCCACCACGATGTCGACCCGCCCGAAGCGCTCGACCGCCGCCTCGACCAGCCGGCCCGGCGTGGCCGGATCGGCCATGTCCCCGGGCACGGCCACCACGGTGGCGCCAGCGTCGCCCATGGCCCGGGCCGTGGCGGTCAGCTGCTCCTCACCGCGCGCGCTCACCAACACCGAGGCACCCTCGGCCGCCAGCGCCTCGGCGCTCGCCCGGCCCAGCCCGCGCGATGCGGCCGTGACGACGGCGACGCGTCCGTCGATCCCGAGATCCACGAGACCTCAGGTCGGGGGGCTCACGACACCGTGACTGACGACACCGTGACTGACGACACCGTGGCTGACGACACCGTGACTCACGACACCACGGCCATCGAATGGTCCACGGTGTTGAGCGACTCAGCGCCGCCGTCGCGCACCACGACGATGTCCTCCAGCCGCATCCCGTACCGCCCGGGGAGGTAGATCCCCGGCTCGATCGAGAAGGCATGGCCCGGGACGAGCACGGTGTCGTTGCCGGCCACGATGTAGGGGTCCTCGTGCTCCTCGATGCCGATGCCGTGGCCCGTCCGGTGGATGAAGCGGTCGGCGAGGCCCGCGTCCGCGATCACCTCTCGAGCCACGTTGTCGATGTGCTCGGCGGTGACGCCGGGCCTGACCGCGGCGACGGCCGCCTCCTGGGCGGCGCGCAGCACGGCGTAACAGTCGCGCACCTCGGCCCCCGGCTCGCCCACCGAGACGGTCCGGGTGATGTCGGAGCAGTACCCGACGCCGCCTGCGGACGGGTACTCGCCCCCGAAGTCGCACACCACGGTGTCCCCCACCGCGATGACGCGCTCCCCCGCGTCGTGATGCGGGCTGGCGCCGTTCGGCCCGCTGCCCACGATGGCGAAGTTGACCCGGTGGTGCCCCGCGGCGACGAGCCGCGCTGCGATCTCCTCCGACACCTCGATCTCTCTCCGGTTCGCGAGGGGGATGTCGCCGGCCTGCAGCGCGGCCGCGACGCGGTCGGCCGCCGCCCCGGCGGCGCGCAGGGTGGCGATCTCGCTGTCGTCCTTGACGGCCCGCAGCGCGGACGTCACCGACGAGGCCGCCAGCCACGAGGCGCCGCGAAGGCGCGCCTGCAACGCCAGCAGGGTGTGCGCCCAGGCGCGGTCGGACAGCGCGTACGTCCGGGACCCGTTCGCCGGGAGGAGCGACACGGTGATCGCGACCGGGTCCTCGGTCTCGTCCCAGGGACGGATCTCGAAGAGCCCGTCGGGATCGGGCACGCGGGGTGCCTCGAGCCTCGGCACGAGGAGGACCGGGTCTCCCCGGCGCGGCACCACGAGGAGCGTCAGGCGCTCGAGCGGCATGGCCCGGTACCCGGTCAGCCACGGCAGGTCGGCCCCGTGAGACAGGAGCAACGTGTCGACCCCGAGGGCGTCCATGCGTTCGCGCACACACCGGATGCGGTGTCGTCTGGCTTCGGACACCGGGTCGCTCACGCGGGGAGGGCTTCGGTACCTCGGGCGAACGCGGCGGCGGCCGCGCCCCGGGCGTGGTAGCTCGACCTCGTGAGGGGCGACGCCTCGACGTGCGCGAACCCCATCTCCTCGCCGAGGACGCGCAGGCGGTCGAATTCCTCCGGTGTCCACCACCGCGCCACGGGGAGGTGCGCGGCGGTGGGCCGTAGGTACTGCCCGAGCGTGACGATGTCGACACTCACCGACCTGAGGTCCGCGAGGGCCCCCACCACCTCGTCCTCGTGCTCACCCATGCCGAGGATCATCCCGGACTTCGTGACCAGACCCGCCGCCTTCGCCCGCGCCAGGACCGACAGGCTGCGCGCGTACCCGGCCGACGGACGCACGGCGCGCTGCAGCCGGGCGACGGTCTCGAGGTTGTGGTTGAGGATGTCGGGCCGCGCCTCGAAGACGACGTCGAGGGACGGAGCGTCGCCCTTGCAGTCGGGGATGAGGACCTCGACCGCGGTGCCGGGACGGGCCCGCCGGATGGCACCGATGGTGGCGGCGAACGCGGCGGCGCCACCGTCCGCCAGGTCGTCGCGCGCCACCGCGGTCACCACCGCGTGCGCCAGGTCGAGGCGCCTGACGGCGGCCGCCACCCGCTCGGGCTCCTCCCGGTCGAGCGCCACCGGGTGACGGGTGTCGACCAGGCAGAACCCGCACGAGCGCGTGCACCGGTCGCCGTTGATCATGAAGGTGGCCGTCCCCTCGGCCCAGCACTCGAAGATGTTGGGACAGCCGGCTTCCTCGCACACGGTCACGAGGCCGAGGTCGCGCACCGTGCGGCGCAGACCGAGGAAGTCGTCGCCCATGCGCGCCTTGACCCTCAGCCACGGGGGCTTGCGAGCCGAGTGCGCGAGTCCGGCCGACGGGTCGACCCCCGCCTGGCGCAGCCGGATCCGCAGGTGCTCTCCCGGCTGGCGTGCGGCGGCGGGCGGGCGAACGGCACTGGGCCCGGCCGCGACTCGTGTGTCGGATCCCGTGCCGGGCCACGCCACGTCCTGTCGGTCGACGGCGCCGTCGGCCGCCCAGCGCGCCCCGGCGTGCCGGGCGAAGGCGTCGACCACGTCGCGCATGGAGACGTCCACCCCCTCGGCCTCGAGCGACGTCACCGACTTGTCGGCGATGCCGCACGGGACGATGCGGTCGAACCACGACAGGTCGGGGCTGACGTTCAGTGCGAGCCCGTGCATCGAACGGCCCCGGACGATGCGGACGCCGACGGCGCAGATCTTGCGCGGCGCCGGCCCATCCGCATCCACCCACACACCGGGGTAGGCGTCCAGCCGGCCCGCGCTCACGCCCAGGTCCGCCAGCGTGTCGATCACGGCCTGCTCGATGCCGTGCACGTGGGCGGGCACGGACCCGGGGCGGCGCGGCACGTCGACGATCGGGTAGACGACGAGCTGGCCGGGCCCGTGGTAGGTGACGTCGCCGCCCCGGTCGACCGCCACGAGATCCGCTCCCACCGCCTCCGGGTCGACGAGCACGTGCGACGGATCGGCCCGCACCCCGAGGGTGAAGATGTGGGGATGTTCGAGCATGAGCACGTAGTTGGCGCCCTTCGCCGCGTGCAGGGCGTGCTGGAGGACGAGCGCCTGGTCGTACCGGACCCGGCCGAGCCAGCGGACCCGGAGCGATGCGGCCGCCGGCGCGCTCAGAGCTCTGCCGCCCAGTCGTGGCGGGCCAGCAGTTCGACCACCCGGGCCACGAACGCGGCGGCGTAGGCCCCGTCGACGGCCCGGTGGTCCCACGACAGGCACAGCAACCCCATGGAGTGGATGGCGATGGCCTCGGTGCCGTCGTCCTGCACCACCACCGTGGGGCGGCGCTTCACCCCGTCGGTCGACAGGATGCCGATCTGCGGTTGGTTGATGATGGGAGCGGTCAGGAACGTGCCGAACGGTCCGGCGTTGGTGATCGAGAACGTCCCACCCGAGATGTCGTCCGCCGTCAGCTTCTTGCTCCGGGCGCGATCGGCCAGATCGTGGATGCGCCGCGCTATGCCCCGCAGCGTCAGCTCCTCGGCGCGGTGGACCACGGGGACGATCAAGCCCTTGTGGTCGAGGTCGACGGCGACCCCGAGGTTGTACTGGTGGTGCACGATCAGCGCGTCGTCCCCCACCGACGCGTTGAGGTTCGGCCATTCGTGCAGCGCCTCGACCGTGGCGCGCGCCACGAACGGCAGGTACGTGAGCGAGAACCCCTCCTCGGCCCGGAACTGCGCGCCATGGGTGCGCCGCACCCGCTCGACCGGTTCGTAGTCGGCTTCGAGCACCACCAGTGTGTGGGCCGACGTCGCCTTGGACCGGACCATGTGCTCCGCGGTGCGTCTGCGGATGTTGGTGAAGGGGACGATCTCGTCGGTGCCGGCCCGGGGCGCAGCGGCGGCTGCGGTCGGGGCAGCAGGAGGTGCCGGGGTAGCCGACGCGGCAGGAGCTACGGGGGCGGCGGGCGCGGCGGCCGCAGGCGCGGC
>Ga0307477_10000933_pt1 | contig 27215 bp, 33 predicted proteins | sample atmos_gasesECM2C_FD_203316 | JGI IMG/M metagenome (GOLD analysis project Ga0307477, IMG submission 203316) | Hardwood forest soil microbial communities from Morgan-Monroe State Forest, Indiana, United States - atmos_gasesECM2C_515 | ecosystem: Environmental > Terrestrial > Soil > Temperate...
GAGCTGATCGCTATGCGGGAGCCCGGTCGAGTCGAGAAAGGTTTGATCGTTGAAGCCGTTGCTCTGAATCACCAACGTATCGCCTTCATAATGGCCGGACGAATGGCCGCCATAGTTGAGGAAAGCGAGAGTTTGCTCGTAGCTCGGCAAAGGCTGATCCAACGGAATCGGGCGGATCTGATGGTTGAGCTCATGGACAAAGGTGACTTGGCCCGGCGGGAGTTGGAAAACCTCGAACGGATAGGGCGTCTCGAGGATACGGGGCACGCCATCAGGCAAGCAGACCTTGCGCGCCGGATCGATGATCGAGCCGTCCTTTAAACCTGCCTGGTTTTTGCGATAAGCCGCTTTGCCCGCCTCGCTCAAGGGCGGGTCGCCGCCACCGAGGACTTGGATTTTCGGACTATAGCTCGTGGCCCAATAGGTACCCGAAAGATCCGGTATGGCTGCGGCTGCATAGGCCGCCGAGCCAACCACCAACGAGGTCAAGAAACCCGCCAAACCAGCGCAGACGGAAACTCGAGCAACTGCCATCGCACCCCTCCCAAAGGTCGGGCAACTCTATAATTCGTCTGGCGCGTCCAAACAACCAATTCTCGCGCCACTTTGCGATCGGATTGAGCGGGGAATGCCCGGCATTTCCCTACCTATGTGTTCTTTCTTGACAGTTTTTCGCACTTTCGGTTCTGGTACAGGGTATAGAAATGGGCCGCACATAGGACGGCCCATCGACAAGACTGGCAGGCATTGATGAATATCCGGAGGCTCGGGCTAACCGCGGTTGCGGCGTCGTTGTTTGCGGTGCCCGTACTCGCCCACCATTCCTTCGCCATGTTTGATGCCACAAAGAACGTGACGCTGAATGGCACGGTGAAGAATCTGGAATGGACCAATCCGCATATGTGGCTGAACGTGCTGGTCGCGCAACCCAATGGCGCGCCCGTTTTATATCAGTGCGAAATGCAGGCTATTGAAGGAGCCGTGCGCTTTGGCTGGACCCGCGACATCGTGAAGCCCGGTGACAAGGTCAGCTTCGAAATCCATCCCTTGAGAGATGGCCATCCTGGCGGACAATTGCTGAATGTCACGCTTGCCGATGGCAAAAAACTCGATGTCATGCGTGCGCCGGCGGCCGCGCGCGTAGATTAGCCTCTGATACTTGCATTGGCATTTCTTCGGCGGGGGCCGAAGCAATCGTCTAAGGCCAGTCAGCGCACACTGGTGGCCCAAGGAGCTTGGCGGGATCGGAGGCACAACGGCCGCCAACGGCGCGACGATCGTCTCTTCCTTGGGCCGAAATTGGCGCCTCGTGGTCACCAAACAGTTCTAAGGCGGCCGCAAGGTGCCAAGTGCTTTTACCGGGGAGCAAAAAAGCGTATGTTATTCACGGGTTAACATCACCATTGACTGCCGGATAGCCGGAGGTAGGTTTTAAAAAAATCGCTCCTAAGCTTGATGATGCTTTAGGCGCAATATGAGGAGAGCGTCCATGCTTGTAAGACACGTTATGCAAAGCGCCGGAATTCCTTTGCTGCTTTCCGGCTTGCTGTTGGGTTCGACGGCGGCATCCGCGCACCATTCCTTCGCGATGTTCGACAATAGCAAGAGCGTCACCGTGACGGGAACCGTGAAGAATGTCGCCTATGCCAATCCGCACGTTTGGGTCGACATGGTCGTCATGAGCGACAAGGGACAGCTGCAGACCTGGGGGATGGAGGGCGGAAACCTCATGGGCCTCTATCGTCAGGGGTGGGCGAAGGATACCGTCAAGGCCGGCGACAAAATCACCATGGAAGTTCATCCGCTACGCGATGGAACGCCGGGCGGCCAAATCGTGAAAGTCACCTTGGCGGATGGCCGCGTCCTTGGCCGCGGCGGACAGCCGCCGCAGCAGTGAGTTGGCCGGTTGCCGGAATAGTGGAGGCGGACGTCGAATGATGTCTGCTGGAATGGGAGGAGTTTTGACATGTGCTTTCGGACCATAGCGCTCGGCAGTGCCGTATACGGCGCGCTGATCTGTACTTTGCTGGCGAGCGGCGCCAGTGCGCAGCCGATGTTGAACGGACACCCGGACTTCAGCGGCCTATGGCAATGCCGGGTGAATTGCGGTAACGGCACACTCCTTCCGCACGATAAACTCGACATGACGCCTGAAGGCGTCAGGCTCTATGCCATCAAAAAAGCGGGCGTCGACAAGGGCGATCCAGCCTATGATACGGGCCTCATGTGCCATCCGCTGGGACTGCCGCGCTTGGCGATGTTCGGGACATTCGACATTTTCCAAAAGGATGACCACATCGGGGTCATCGGCGAATGGCTGGGACCGGCGCGCGAAATCTATTTCCAAAACACGCACCGCAAGGATTATTTTCCCACCTTCATGGGCGATTCAATTGCCCATTGGGAAGGCAATACGCTGGTCATCGACACGACGAATATCGACGAGGAGACATTGGTTGATAGCAGCGGGTTCCCGCATTCCGACCAAATTCACTTCATCGAACGCTGGACCCTCTCGCCCGACGGAAACACCATAACCTCCGCCTGGACTCTCACGGACCCGAAAATCTTCAAGGCAACCTTCCAAAGAAACGTTGTTTACAGGCGGAAGGATGCCAAGGACGAAAAGCAACGGGTCGTCGAAAACGTTTGCCAGAACGTCGAGGTTGGCGGCAAGCTCAGGTGAGTTGACTGCACCCGTAAAGGAATAAATCAGGCCGTCTATCTGCTCGATAGACGGCCTGCTTTTTTACACCCTCTGAAACTACGGAATTAAGGAAACCGGCCCTGAGCGCGCAGCGCCCGCGCTTCGGCCACGCCCCTCACTTGCGACAGATCGCGGTGGGCGGCGTCGTTGCAGGAATAATCCTCCATGCGGATGTCGTTGCGCTGCGTATACACGAAGCGCGCCTGCCAATCCCTTGTGTACATATTGGGATCGTGGATCGTCACCACGTCCTCGAGCTGATTGTTGCCGGCTTTGCGAACGCGCTCAGTCGTGACCATCTGGTCGCTGTGCGGCAGGCCGGTTGAGTCGAGGAAGGTGTCGTCGTTGTAGCCGATGCCTTGGATCACCAGCGTATCGCCTTCCCAGTGCGCGACCGTATGGCCGTTATAATTCTCGAACGAGGATACGTCCTCGTATTTCGGCAAAGGCTTGTCCAACGGGATCACCCGAAGCTGATGATTCAATTCGTGAATCATGGTGATCTGACCGCGCGGCACCTGGTAAATCTCGAACGGATAAGGCGTTTCGAGCACACGCGGCACGCCGTCCGGAATGCACACCTTGCGCGCCTTGTCGACGAGGCTGCCGTTACGTAATCCACCTTCGTTTTGGGCATACTGCGCCTTGCCGGCCGCGTTGAGAGGCGGATCGCCGCCGCCCAGCACTTGGATTCGCGGGCTGTAGGTTGTCGCCCACCAGATGCCCGAGATATCGGGCTCCGCGCCCGCAGCAAAAACCGCCGGCGCGGCCAGCACCGATGCCAAAACCGCCACGCCGGCACCGGCGGCAAAATTACGAAAGTCGTGCATGAATTCCCTCCCTCGCGATGAGCCTGAATCCGGTTTGTCCGCAGTCGGGGCCGGCTCCAATCCCTGATGCAATATGTCGTCGTTGTTCGCCGCGCACGAATCTTCGACCATTTCCTCTCCTTGCACGCGATAACGCGACCGTCTCGCGGAGAAAGGCTTATAGAACGTACCGGGATCGTCCATGGTCATCGACACATCCAATCTCTTGCCGCCATCGGTGATCTTGAATCGCTCGATGACATGAAGCTGGTTGGTGTGCGTATCCCCTCCCTCGTAATGTCCGACCGACTCGCCCCACCCGGACGGCGTCGGATTTCTCGAATGTGGCACGTTCAGATAGACGCGGCGGATTTTTCCCTCTTGGATCATGGTCACTTGTTTTGGCGTCTGAATGAAAAACAGGACAAAGGGAGCCTCGTGAATATCCTCCTCTTGTCCTTTCCTCGCAAACCTTACTTGTCGGCCGATCGTGAAGCAAACCTCACGCGAACTCTCTAAAATATGCTCGGAATCTGCTATTCTTGACAAGCAGAGGTGGCGCAAATTCCGGCCATCTGATTGCAGCGAGCATAGAGGGCGAGATGAGAAAACTTCCCTGGGCTATTGGCGGTGGCGCGGTTTGTCTGGCCGCCGGTTCTTACTTTGCGTTTGCGGCACAGGCGCCGGCTGCGCATCCGATGACGTTTTTTGTCACCAGCGTCGGCGTGCCGGGCGGCGCCAATCTTCACGGCCTTTCCGGAGCGGATGCCCACTGCACGGATCTCGCCAGGAACGCAACCGGCGACAAGACAACCTACACTTGGCACGCCTATCTCAGCACTCAGGAACGGCCGGGCCAGCCCGCAATCAACGCGCGCGATCGCATCGGCAAGGGTCCCTGGTACAACGCCGCCGGCGTGATGATCGCGAAGAGTGTCGATGATCTTCACAGTCCTGAGAACAACATCCGTCAGGCAACCAGCCTCAACGAACTCGGCCAGATGACTCCCGGCCAGGGTGCACCCTCCGATCCGCGCGACCAGTCCTGGGCCTATATGTCGACGCATCCTTATTCCATCCGCCACGAGATTCTCACCGGCTCCACGCCGGATGGCCACGCCTTCCCGTCCGATCACGACCACACCTGCAACAATTGGACGAGCGAAGAGGACGGCAACTCGCCGCTGCGGGCCCGCACCAACACCGGCCCAGGCGCCCAGATCGGCAAATCCGACGGGATCGGTTCGTGGAATTCGTTTGGCATCAGTGGCGGCTGTGCGCTCGAAGACCTTGCGCGCAGTCACGGCGCGGGCCTGTTCTACTGCTTCGCCATTAATTGAGCGTGGCGCGCCAGAAATTCTCTGACGCGCCACGATCTTGCCCGCTTATCCGCCGCCTTGGCCTGGCGCCGGGGCATTGGCCGGCGCGAAAACGGCGTTAAAGCCGTCGCGTGCGCCGCGAGGCGCAGCCACCCTGGGCGGCTGGGGACCAAATACTGTTTCCATCGCATTCTCGGCACAGAGTTGCTCGCCCCCCGCACCGCCGCCGACTCCGATAGCGCCGATGATCTGATCGTTGACAATGATCGGCAAACCGCCCTGCTGCGGGTTAAGCCCGAACTGTTCCATGCGGAGCTCTGTCTGCACGTCACCAAAAACTCGCCCGGTTATCACCCGCGAGGGCTCGCGCGTGATCAACGCCGTCTTTGCTTTCTCTTCCGCGGCGCGTTGATTGAGGTAGCTCTGGCCGTCCATCCGGTGTTCGTGAATGATGCGGCCGGCGGTATCGAGAATAACCACGGTTGCGGACGCATTATGCGCCTTCGCAAATTGCTCGCAGGTGTGAGACAGCCGCTCCGCCACATCGGCCGAGATCGTCATATGGTCGTGAACGCCAAATTTCGATCCAGCCTCCGGGCTGATGAGATATTGCGACGGCACCGGGGCCGAAAAAGTCAAAGCCGGCGGCTTCGGCCCGCCTTGCTGGGCCGCATAAGCGCCAATGCCCAAAAGCGCGAATGCCGTGCCTGCGATCAGCGAGATGCGTGTGACGCGCGTGAATTTCGCCATAAATCCTCCTCCGATTCGAAATCGACTGCCGAGCGCCTGAAAGCCCCTTGACTGGCGCTTGAGGCCGACAATACCAAGACTTGCCAGCGCCTCCAACCGGCATAAAGGTTAGGTCAGCCGGCGTGGGCCTTGATCGACTGATAGACATAGCGGACCCATTGATCGGTCCGCATGTCGTCGCCACCGCGCTTGGCGTAGTAATCGGCGAGCGGCTTGGCGCGCACCACCTCGTCTACGCTCTTGCCTTCGGCGATCAGCTTGGCAATCCGGTCGCGCGATGCTTGGACCATCTCGCGAAAGGCGACAAGGTCGGCCTTCTTGGCCAGCGGGCCGTGGCCAGGCACGATTTGGGTATTTTCGTTGACCAGCTCGATCAATTTGTCGGTCGAAGCGATCATACCGTCGATGCTGCCCCCGCCCCGGAGATCGCCGGTAGGAAAGCGGGACGAGCCGAAAATATCGCCGGTCGCCAGCACGTTCTCGGCCGGAAAATAAACATAGGAATCGCCGTCTGTATGCGAGGGCGCAACATGCCGGACTTGTGCCGTCTTGTCGCCCAGATGAATGTCAATTGCGTCCACAAAGGTTATGACTGGAAGCGCCGCGGCAAGCTGACTCTGCCCATTGGGGCCGGGAGTGGCGAGATGCTTGCGCACATTCTCTTGTGCCACAATCACCGCCCCGTCTTTCGCGAAGTTCGCGTTGCCTCCGGTGTGATCGGGATGGTGATGGGTGTCGATGACGAAGCGCACCGGCGCCGGACTGACTTTGGCAATTGCGGCTTTAATTTTTGCCGATACTGGCGCGAATTGGGAATCGACCATGATGACGCCCTCAGGCGTGGCCGCGACCGTGACATTGCCGCCGGCGCCTTCCAGCATATACATGCTGTGCCCGAGGTCCGTGGTCTTGATTTCGACCTTCGAGAAATCCTGCTGCTGCGCCTGAACCATGGCCCCCGTTGCGAAAAACGCCGTCGCGACCGCAGCCAATATCGACGTTTTCATTCGTGCTCCTCCCGTGAATGGCCGATCATACGTTTGAAGTCGGCACCCTGGCAAAGTGGTTTCCACATTGGCGAACTGTTAGTTTTGTTGGATGGGAGGACAGCATGAAGAATCTTAGACTTGCCGGATTTGTCGCATTGGCGCTGTTGCTGCCGCTTGCCGGGATGCATCCAGGGTTCGCGCAGCCGCGTGAAGGCACATGGTCGAAGGCCGCGCCCATGACGGCGCCGCGGAGCGAGCTCCAGGCCATAACTCTGAACGGAAAAATCTACGTCATCGGCGGCAACGTCGTGGTCACGAAGGACGGCCGGCCCATGACTGTGCCCACCACCGGCATTAGCCAGGTTTATGATCCCGCCACGGATTCCTGGCGCGATTTGGCCGCCGTGCCGTTCGGTTCCACACATAACGGCATTGCCGTGCTCAACAGCAAAATCTACATCGCCGGCGGCTTTGCCGCTCGCGGCCACGATCAGGCAACCGACCATTTTTATTCCTACGATCCCGCAACTGATCGCTGGCAGGAATTGGCGCCGCTGTCCTCGCCGCGCGGCGCGCCCGCTTTGATCGCGCTCGCTGGAAAGATCCACATCATCGGTGGACGCAACAGTCCGGCGGCCATTGCCACCCATGAGATTTATGATACGGCGAGCAATAGATGGTCGTCCGCGGCGCCCCTTCCGGTCGCGCGCGACCATGTCGGTGTCGCCGTCGTAGACGGCAAAATCCATATCTATGGCGGCCGCACCACAGGCGATACGAGTAACGTCGGTTTGCACGATGTCTACGATCCGTCTACGGACAAATGGACGACGGCAGCCCCCATGCCAGTCCCGGTGAGCAGCGGCACCTTTGCGCAATATCGCGGATTGCTGATTTATCTGGGTGGCGAGTGCAAACCAAACCAGCATACTTTCGACGAGGTGCAGGCTTACGACCCCAAGACCGACCGCTGGCGGCTGCTCGCGCCCTTGCCCGTCGAACGGCACGCCAATGCGGCCGCGGTGGCGGGCGGTAAGCTCTATATGTTTGGCGGCGCAAACGGCTGCGGTGCGAACGGGATCGTGCCGGATAACCTGGTGTTCGCCCTGCCCTAGCCCCGCGGTTTCACCGCCATGGCACGCGTGAAACTATCCTTGATGATCACCGGCTCGCGGGGCGTCTGGCTCGTGGGCGCCGCGGCGTCAATGCGCGCAGCGATGAACCACGGCCCATCCGCGTCGAGCGCGCGTTCGATCAGCGCTTCGAAATCGCCTTCGTCGCGCGCCCAAGCGCTCTGCGACAGGCCTGCGCCGCGCGCAATCTCGACCAGATCAGCACGGCCCGCGGTCGCGGTGGGCTGCGAGCCCGTAATCTGATAAAGCCCGTTGTCCCACACCACGATGGCGAGATTGCGGGGAGCCAAGTTGGCCGTCGTGGCGAGCACTCCTAGCTGCATCAGCAACGAGCCGTCGCCCTCAAGCGCGAACACTCGCCGCTCCGGTTGCGCCAGGGCAACCCCCAACGCGATCGGCACCGCAAGTCCCATGCTTCCGAGCATGTAGAAATTCTGCGGACGCTTTCCGGCATTCCAAAGATCGAAATTGGAATTTCCAATCCCGCCTATGACCGCTTCATCTTTCTTCAGCCGTGCGACCAGGCGCTGTGTGAGATTGAAACGGTTCATGACCTTGCCGATGTTAGAAGCGGCGAAAGAATAAGCGCGGCCGGTGCTTGCGTCTTATAGGCCTGCTTGATCGTGCGATCGACGATGAATTGCGCCTCGTCCAGACGCGTCAGCGTGTGATGCTCGATACCGAGCGATTGCAGGATCGGCCGCATGGCGCGAGCCGAAATCGCCTGGGCAATCTGGAAATCGCCGAGCGTGCCGCGCTCCGAGATCATCATCAGCGCCGGGATTTGCGCGGCAACAGGAAGGGTAGCGAGCACGTTAGCAAGCGTCGCAAAGCCGCTCGTCTGCATCAGCACAATGCCGCGCAAGCCGGCCATGGCCGCGCCGCAAACGATCCCGATTGCCTCCTCTTCACGGGTTGCGGCGAAAACGCTGAAGTATTGGTCTGCTTCCACCGCGGCGATCAGCGGCCTTAAGACATTGTCTGGGACGTAGACGACCAGTTTGACGTCATTGTCCTTGAAGGCGCGGACGACCGGCCCATGCCAGCCGGCATCTTCGTTGCTCCGCGAGAGAGTCTTAGCGCTTCCCATCAGAGTCGAAATTTCCTCTCACCGGTGCCGCCTGTAAAGCCGTAACATCGACGCGCGAGGCAGAAAGGCCATCCTATGTCAGAGCGGAATTACCAACACCTCTATATTGGCGGCGAATGGGTGCTTCCCCATTCGGGGCGCACAATCGCTTCCATCGATCCCGCGACCGAGGCGGTGTGGGCGAAAGTCGCCGAAGCCGGCGAGGAGGACGTGAATCGCGCCGTCGCAGCGGCACGCGCGGCGATGCAGGGGTCATGGAAGACGAAGATCACCGCTTCGGAACGAGGCGCACTGTTGGCGAAATTGGCCGGCCTCATCCGCCGCGATGCTGCGCGCCTCGCCGAACTGGAAAGCCGCGACAACGGCAAGCCGCTGCGCGACACCATCGGCGAGGTGAACCGCGCAATCGATTGGTTCGTCTATTTTGCCGGCGCCGCGGACAAAATCGAGGGCGAGCAGATTCCCATCCGCCCGAACGCGCTCGCCTATACAAGCCGCGAACCGGTCGGCGTGGTCGGCGCCATCCTGCCATGGAATTCGCCGATCCTGCTTTACTCTTGGAAAATGGGGCCGGCGCTTGCGGCCGGCAACGCCATGGTCTTGAAACCCGCCGAACAAACGCCGGTCACCGCGATCGAGCTCGCAAAGCTGGTTGAGGAGGCAGGATTTCCCAAAGGCGTCCTCAATGTCGTTCCGGGTCCCGGCGCCACCGGGGCTGCGCTCGCCGCCCATCGCGGCGTGAACAAGATCTCCTTCACGGGCAGCCACGCCACTGCGCGCAAGATCATGCAGGCCGCTTCAGGCAATTTGAAACGCTGCACCTTCGAATGCGGCGGGAAATCGCCCCACATCATCTTTGCCGATGCCGACGTGGAGCGCGCGCTGGTCGTGGCAACACAATCGGCTTTCCGCTCCACCGGGCAATCCTGCTCGCTCGGCTCGCGGCTGTTTGTGCAGCGTCCGATTTACCGCGACGTTCTCGAACGCATTGCCGCGCGAGCGAGCCGCATCCGGGTGGGCATGCCCCTTGATAAAAGCACCCATATCGGGCCGCAGAGTTCGGCCGAACAGCTTGCCAAGACGCAATCCTATATTGCTCTGGGCAAACAGGAAGGCGCACGCCTCGTCGCCGGTGGCGGCCGGCCGAAAGGCTTCGAGCGCGGCTATTTCATCGAACCCACAGTCTTTGCCGATGTCGACAATCGCTCGCGGTTGGCTCAAGAAGAAATTTTCGGACCGGTGCTCGCCGTGATGCCGTTCGACACTGAAGAGGACGTCATCCGCCTCGCCAATGACGTCGAATATGGCCTCGTCGCGGGCCTCTGGACCTCCGACGTGTCGCGCGCGCATCGCGTTGCTGCACAAATCGAAGCCGGTCTGGTGACGGTTAACACCTTTCGCACCACGCATCCGATGCTGCCCTATGGCGGATATAAAATGAGCGGGTTAGGGCGCGAAAACGGTCTCGAAGCGCTCCGCCACTACACCGAAGTGAAAACCGTGGTGGTGGATTTCGACTCCGCTCCGCCCTCCGACCCCTTCGCGGACTAATCCTTTACCCTGTACCGCGCGTTCACGTCCGGCATGTCCGAAGTGACGATGCGCCCCTGCCGCACGCCCATCAGCAGATGCGCGAGCACAGTCAAGCTTGCCGCGGGTTTCAGCCGCGGATCGAGGTCCAAATAGATACGATCGACCATTTCCGGAATCGTCGCAATTCCATCGCGGAGCGCGCCCAAGATTTGCGCATGCCGATGCACGCGATGCGCCAGATAGGCATCGACGAGCGCCTTGGGATCGCGCACGGCGCCGCCATGCGCCGGCCAATAGATGCGGTCGTCGCGCGCAAGCAGCCGGTTCAGGCTTGCGAGGTAATGGCCCATGTCGCCGTCAGGCGGAGCGACGACGCTGGTCGACCAGCCCATCACATGATCGCCGCTGAACAGCGCTTTCTCTTGCTTGAGCGCATAGCAGATGTGATTGCCGGTATGGCCGGGTGTGTGCACGCATTCGATAGTGAAATCCGGTCCCTGGATGACGTCGCCGTCGCGGACGGTGACGTCGGGCTTGAAGTCGGGATCGCCGCCTTCCTCGACGACGGCCTCCAATCCGCCGGCATATTCGTTTTTTCGCTTTCCATGCGGGCCGAAGCCATAGGTCTTCGCGCCCGTCCACTCTTTGAGCGCGCGGGCGGCCGGCGAATGATCGCGGTGCGTATGCGTCACCAGAATGTGCGTGACAGTCTCGCCCGAGAGCGCCGCCCGCAAGGCTTCGACATGGTCGGGATCGTCCGGGCCCGGATCAATTACCGCGACCTTACCATGACCCACGATCGCCACACTCGTGCCTTTGAAGGTGAAAGGCGAGGGATTGTGGGCGAGCAGCCGGCGGATCAGCGGACTGACGGCTATGGCCTCCTCATAGGGCGCCTCGAAACTCCTATCGAAAACGATTGCCATAGCGTTCCCACACAATTGCCTGAGCGGTCGCGCCGCAAGCGTCAGCCTAGGCGCAACGCCGGCGTCGCCCAAACGTTTTCTTTTACGAGACCCAAGAATGGAGAATACCCATGCTAAGTTGGGCGATCACTTTCTTGATTCTCGGCCTGATTGCCGCGCTGTTCGGGTTTACCGGAATCGCGGGCGCCTCTATTGCGATTGCGAAGATTCTGTTCTTCGTGTTCCTGGTAGTGTTTGCCGTGATGCTCGTCATGAGCCTCACCCGAGGAGGCCGAGGATCGATGCCGTAACAAATGTGGCATGATCAAACCGTTTGAACCGCCGCGCTTTGGTAACCAGCGCGGCGGTTTTCTTTTGCGGCCGCGGCGATTAGCCGGAAACGTGGTGGAACCCATACGGCATCTCCCTGTTATGTCCAGGAGCAGTCAAGGAGTCGCCCTCGTGCGCGCTGCAATCGCCCTTTCCCGCCGTTTGTCTGTGTTTCTCTGCGTCTTATTGGCCGGGTTATGGGCTGTTTCCCATGCCGCTTCCGCCGAGACCTACCAACTCACGTATAAGATCACGCACTCGAAGTACGGCAACATCGGAACCTACAGCAATACGATCGACACCAATGGCCCCAACACGACGGTCACGACTCAGTCGAACATCGTCGTGAAGGTGCTCGGTATCGTAGCGCACAGGCAAAGCTCGCAGCGGGTGGAGAGATGGAACGGAGACCGGTTGGTCTATTTTCATAGTGTGTCGAGCGTGAACGGCAAGCAAACGACGGTCGACGGCACCTCGCAAGGCGATCATTTCGCCGTCACTACGCCAAGCGGAATGACCATGGCTCCCGCCCTGATCCGCGTCGCCAATCCCTGGTCGCCCAAATTGATGACCGGCGACACGATTCTGGCGCCCGATGAGGGCACCGTCGAGAAAGTCCAGATGGCCCCGGCGCAGGACACGATGGTTTCGATCAATGGACAGGACGTGGCGGCAAAGCTCTACGATATCGGCTTCATGGGGATCAAAAAGCACTGCCAGGTCTGGTTCGACTCCTCGGGCATTCCGGTGAAATTCACGCAGACCGATTCGGACGGCACCGTCACTTTCACGCTGACAATTCAAAAACCGGGCAATGACCTGGTGGCACAAAAGCAATCGAGTGCATCAGCGCCGCTGAGCCGCTGAGCGGGCAACACCAAATCGGGTAGGCTTATTCGCCGGGAGCGCCCAACAGACTCGCGTCGATGTGCGCCGTTTCGCCCGCAGAAACCGCGGCAAGTTTTGGCGTGCCATGCGAATCGAGTTTCAAAATGAGGGCGAGAAGTCCGCCCTTATTGTGTGCGGCAGCCGCGCTGGGCACGGCAAATCCGGCCGCGCAGGACAGGAAATCCGAATTTCCCGGACGCATGACCTGATAGATTCCCGGCGCAAACGCACATTGACCCGAGAACAGCAGGTTTTTTGCCACGAATTCGTCGATCGGAATTCCCAAACTGTGCGCCGGCGCGCAATCGGCAACAGCCAAGAGGCTATCTGCCGAATGCGTTGCGCGTTCGCAGTCATGGCGCGCCGAGACTTCGCGCTGCCGATAGGCCGCGCTCGGGATTCCGTACATCGCGGCGCGCCGTGCGATAGTGCTTTCATCCCACGCCGCATCGCGCTCCGGCAGCAAGAACTCCAGCTCGTCCGCCGACAGCATGTACATTTCTTCCGGAGGAGTCGCGAACATCAGCTCGGCCAGCAGCGGCGAGACGCGCATCTCCTTCAGATAGTCAACGATCTTTGCATGCACCGCGTCGAACAACCGCTCGAAATCGGCCGTGCTGCCGTCTCGCGCGCCGGTGGAATAGGGACGATGCACGCCCACGACCCGCCCTTGCGACTCGGCGAGTCCAACGCGTTCCACCGCTCCGGCAAGCAGGAACACGCAGGCGCTGGCGCAAATCTCCTTGGTGGTGATCAGCGCGTTTGCGGAACGCAGGTAGCGGCCAAGCGCCAGCGTCTCGTCGAGATCGCCCCCAGGGCTCTCCACGTCCAGCCATAGCCATTGACGCGGGTCGTAAAGCGAATCCGGCGTTTTGGCCTGCAGCTTGGCCATGAGATCGCGCGGTTTGGCTTTTTCCAGCACGCCAATGATGCGGGCGGCGTCGCCGGCATGGACTTCGCCACGCAACTCCACCCGCAGCGGAAGTCCGGTCTGCACGATGCCGACTTCCATGGCGGAGGCCGAACCGCCAATCAGGCAGCCCATAAACAGCGCAAAAGCGAGATAAGAGATCAAGGACCGAAATCGCATAAGCTTGCCCCTCAAGCCATGCCCGCGCTGTCCCCCATCGCGTGCTTGGTTTAAATTCTCTTGCGGACCAAATTAAACTTTCTCAGTGCCATTAAAATCCGTTCTGTTACGCTTGCCTAATGGTTTTTTTACTTATCCTTAACTGCTTGCCGTACCTCATAGATTGGTAAACACAACCCGTTGCGTCCGGTTTGCGAGCGACAGACAAGGGAAATTAACCCTCGAAGCGAAAAACCGGGCAATTACGCGGCAGGTTTTTTACTTCAAAGAATTTCCGGCCGGTTAGTTTAACTGGCACGTTTCTCAAGGCGGCTCCTTGCGTATCGTAACCAAAGCCATGCTCGGATTCGGCTTGGCAATCGCCGCTTTGGCAAGCTTCGCGGTTGTGACCATTCCGGGCCTCGGTGCGCTTATTTGCCCCTATTGCTTCGGATTTGAACGGCTCCAAGGCCAGCTCTTTATCGAGTCGCGTGCATCCGCCCATGACCGCAACGAAATACTTGCGTCGGTGGATGCGAGCAGGCAGAGCGTGAAGGAATTCTTCGGTGCCCAAGAGAGCGATCCAAGAATCTTCGTCTGCGTGACCGAAACCTGTTACCGGCGCGCCGATGGCGGCGAGGGCGAGACCCGCGGACGGTCCTTGTGGGATCGTGCGGTCCTCATTTCTCCGCGCAGCTTGGACGGCGTTGTCTTAACCCATGAACTGACCCACATCGAATTCCATCACCGGCTCGGCTTACACATGCGCCGCGTTCCGGCTTGGTTCGACGAAGGCCTCGCGGTTTATGTTTCGCAAGACCCGCGATATCTGGCGTCGAGTGGGTCAAATGAACGCTGTCTTGCAGATTCGTCCGCGCCGTTGCCGGTATCCGGCTTCGCCTGGCTGCGAGCGATCGAAGCCGATGCGAGCGTCTATGCCCTGGCAGCCTGCCGCGTAAGCAATTGGCTGGCTGAGAAGGGCGGCAAGCAGGCCGTGCTGGATTTTATTTCGCGAATGAACGCGGGAGCGTCCTTCGCCGGCCTCTATCGGTAATTCTTCTCACACCCGCTTCAGCGGCTGGTGCGGTCCTTCCGGCAGCTCCACCTCTATGGCGTCGCCGGCGCGCACTTCGCCGCCTGTTAGCACGATGCTCATGATGCCGCTTTTGCTCGTCATATTGCCGTCCTCGTCGCGCCCCATCAGCGCGGCCAACAGGCCGGGGCGGAAGGCATCGATTTGGCGGCAGGGATTGCGCAATCCGGTCACTTGCACCACCGCGCTTTTACCCAAATGCAAACGCGTGCCGGTGGGCAGGCCAAGCAGATCGAGTCCTCTTGTGGTGACGTTTTCGCCGATAGCCCCAGGGTACAGAGAGAACCCCGCATCGCTCAATTCGTCGAACAGTTCGGAATGAATGAGATGAACCTGCCGCAGGTTGGGGCGGCTGGGATCCTCGCGCACTCGCACCCGATGCTGCACGGTCTCGCCGAGATGGGCATCGCCGCGCACGCCAAGCCCGGCGATCAGCTCGATGCGATCGACACTATCCTTGGTGAACTCGTGCACGGCGCTGCGGCTGACCGCGGTTACCAAACCTTGCATGGGCGTCCTGATCCCCTCGCCTTCATGTTTATCGCGCGCTCTTCTCCACGCGCAAGCCTTTGCTGAAATTTGCCACCGCACGCTGCGCATCTTCGAGATCGCGCGTCATGCGCTCGCGATAATAGGCCAGCGTGGCGCCGCAGCCCTCGCAGGTTAGTCTGGTGTTCGCCAGCAGCCAGCCGATGCGCTTACACGTCATGGCGCCGCAATTGGGGCAGTAAACCGGCCACTCGTCATCATCGCCGAACATCGCACCCCCATCGCGTCTTTCGAGCAAACCTAGCCTATACTTAGCCAACCCACATGGGAGGATCGGCCATGAAAAACGCCTCGTTTTCGTCTTATCTGTTGGTGGCGCTTGCCGCAGCGGCGGCTTCGAGCGCCGGTACGCTGGTCACAGTCCATTCCGGCTCCGCCGCGCATGCAGCCGAAACACCGGCAGCGAATGTAGCGTTGATGACGCAGGCCCTGCCTGATCTTCCCGGGCGCGAAGTGCGCATCACGCTGCTCGAGCGCGGTCCTTTGGCGGCGAGCGCCCCGCATCACCATCCCGGACACTACACGTTCGGTTATGTGGCCGAAGGTACCTATGAGTTCGGCATCAACGGCCAGCCTCCGCGCACGCTTCATGCCGGCGAAGTTTTCTACGAGCCGCCGGGCGCCGTGCATTCGACATCGCGCAATCCCAGTCCGGACAAACCGCTGAAGATCGTCGTCTTCATGGTCGCCGACCAGAAGAACCCCAGCACCGTGAACGAGAAGTAATCCCCGCTTCCGGCAGTTGGTCATTGCCCGCGGGTGAATTCGACCGCTGTTGGCGTGGTCATGCTCCTGTCCCAGCCGCAGGGATCATATTGCTGGCGCGGAAAATCATATTGCAGCACGAGCATCTTTCCATCGGCCGAAATCGTGCCGCGCACGGGAAGCCTGAGGTCGGGCATGTTGCAAAGCCCGCGCAAGGTCTGGCGGAACAACAGCGTGCCGGTCAAATCGCGGCCCGTGGCCGAGAGCTCGAACAGCCAATCGCTGCCGCCGCCCGCACTCGCGCCGTTGGGACCGTTCTCCAGGCGGATTCCCACCGAGCGCACCGTCATGGTGCCGGGTGCGGTCGCTATTGTATATAAAGTGACGAAAGTGCCGCCCGAATCCGCGGGCTCCCGGCTGACCCAATTTCCCGCCAGATCGCCCAGCGTTTGCCCAGGGGCGCTTTGGCTCGCGAGCACAGCCCCAAACAGCAACGCCGCTCGCAGTAGAATTCTCCCGCCCATCCGATCCCCATCCGGCAATTCTCAAGCTTACGGCGATCCTTGCGCTCACGTCCATCGGCCAATGCGGTTGACCGGGGCCGCCCGCGCCGATATCTCAATCGTGCCGGCGCATAATCATAGGAACCGCGCGTGAGTTCGTCCGAAGCCCAAGCAGTCCCAGCCGCCGCCGCCCTGCCCCGCCAATCCTTCACCGCGCTGAAACATCCCGCCTATCGGCTCTATCTCGCGTTCAACGTGCTCGCCATGATGGCCGATTCCATCGAGCACGTGATCACCTATTGGATCGCCTTCCAGAAATTCCATTCCCCGGCGCTGGGCGGCTTTGCGGTGATTTCGCACTGGCTACCCTTCCTGTTGTTCGCCACCTCGTCGGGGGCGCTCGCCGACCGCGTCGATCCGCGCCGCTTGGTGCAAATCGGCATGGGCTTGTTCATGTTCTGCTCGTTCGCCTGGTCGCTCTTGTTCCTCACCGGCCGTCTGGAGATGTGGCACGCCGCCCTGCTGCTGCTGATCCATGGCTGCGCCGGCGTGTTCTGGGGTCCGCCGAGCCAGGTGCTGATCCACGACATTGTCGGCGGCGAGAAGATCTCCAGCGCGGTGCGGATGATGGCGACGTCGCGCTATCTCGGGCTGCTTGCCGGGCCCGCGGTCGGCGGCGCCATCCTGCTGGCGCTCGGTCCCAGTTACGGCTTGATGTTGAATATTTTCTTTTACGCTCCATTGGCGGTGTGGCTGTGGAAGGCGCCTTATGGCCCTCGCTTTCGCACCGGCCCCGTGCAACCGCGAATGGCGGTGCGCGGCCTGGCCGATATCATCGACACTGCGCGGGCAATTCGCGGCCAGCGTACGATCATCTCCATGATCCTGCTTTCGGGAACGGCGGCGGCCGTGGTCGCCAACGCCTATCAGGCGCAGATGCCGGAATTCGGCCGCGACCTCGGCCATGGCAATGCGGGCCTGTTCTACAGCGCGCTGCTCGCCGCCGATGCAGCGGGCGCGCTGACCGGCGGGATATTGCTGGAATTCCGTGGTCTCAAACCCGATCCGCGCACCGCCTTCCTGTTTGCCATGCTGTGGTGCTGCGCGATTGCGGGCTTCGCCCTTTCCGGCTTTTATCCCCTGGCGCTTGCGCTGCTGTTCGCAGCCGGATTTCTCGAGCTTTCCTACAATTCCATGGCGCAGAGTCTGGTTCAGATCCATGCGCCGGCGGAAATACGGGGGCGCGTCATCGGTCTCTACAACATGGCTGCCCTCGGCTTGCGCTGCTTTTCCGGCGTCACGGTGGGCCTGATCGGCAGCGTGATCGGCATTCATTTCTCCTTGTCGCTCGCGGCGCTCGTTTTGCTTGCGCTGATCGTTTCGCTCTTCGCCGTCATTGCTCCACCGCGCCAGTCGAAAGTCGCCGCTGCCGAATAGGATTCTGAGGACCATGCTTCGCGCCGGTTTGGCCGTTTTTCTTCTTTGCGCGCCGGTTGGAGTGCTCGCTCAAGCCGTCACGCCGGATCTATCCGGTAACGACGCGCATTGGATCAGGGACGCGGCGAAGGATTGCTGGGCGGCCGATGCCGATCCGGAACCCGGCGAAAGTATCGTGTGGACGGGCGCCTGCGTCGATGGGCTGATCAGCGGTCAGGGCACGCTCTCCTGGTATCAAGGCGGTAGGCTGGTTGGCCGCGACGAAGGCAATTTCCTCAAGGGCGAGCTCTTCGGCCATGGCCACATCGTCCGCGGCGACGGCGCGAGTTTCGAAGGCGAGTTCCCCGGCAAAGGCGTACTCACTTTACCCAATGGCGAGCGGGTTAACGGGGTTTCCGTCAAGGAAGCCGTGGGGTGGAGCGTCGAACAGACCCGGTGAACTCTGCCAACAGGATCGGGAAACGAAAAAGGCGGCTCCTAGGCCGCCCAGATCGGTAATGAATCGCTCTTCGCGGCGATTAGAACGTGATCCAGATGCGGTTGCGGTAATAACCGCGGCCAGCATGATATTCGCGCATTTGACGGTCCTTTTGATCGGTCCAGGTTTGATGGAAATACCAATGGTCTGGATGAACCTGGGCTTTCACTTCGGGAGCATATTTGTATTTGCTGTCGGTATGCCAGCAATCGCCTGAGGCACTGCAAACGACATAGGCAGAGGCCGTTCCCGCCGTAACCGCCAGGGTACCGACGCCACAGAGCGTGGCGATCGCGGCGGTCAATAAGACATTTTTCGCCGAAAACATGACGCGTCTCCTTTTGAGGGGTGTCTAAGGTGAACCCGGCAGCACGCCTTCCGTTCCGCATCGCGCCCCTTCTCGATCGCTTCATCGATATCCCTTTAATTTCGGCCTCAAACGCCATCGGAAAAGTTTCTGGTTTCAAGCGGTGGTTTATCCGTGTACGGAACCGATTGCCGGGAACTCCGTTTACCCTTCGGCTCCCCCACCGTGGCGGGAGCTTGGCTCACGCAAAGCCCGATTGGCTGAGCCGGTATGACACGCAGGGCGCGGTTGGAGGGGCGCCGCTTGCGAGATTGATGGAGTGAAGGGCAATGAACAGCCGGACCGTAATTCGCAAAGTCGATGATTGGCTTCGCCACCGTCAAGGCGAGTGCTATTGCGACGATTGCATCACCGAAGCGCTTGCCGACGAGCCGCGGAAAGACGTCCAGCGGGTCACGAGCATCTTGAGCAACGGGCACAATCCCGATTTCAGCAAATATCCCGGGCGTTGCGAGCGCTGCGGCAAGCCCGCTTTGGTCACCATCGCCAGCCCTAATTTAAGTTGGGCCGTCTGACGACGGAAGCCGGAAGCCGGAAATCTGAATTCCGATTTCTGTCCTCTGGTTACTGCGCGCAGCTAAAACTCGCCGCCGCTTTGGGATCGCCCTTGCCGTCATAGTGCGGGAATGCCGGGTATAGGCACATCGGCCGCATCGCAGTGACGGTAAAAGGCGCCTTCCGATCCTGCGTCACCTGAATGAGCGTTCCCGGCGCCATCCCCGCATCCGCCCAATCGTCGAGAGCGCCAAGCAGGTCGACTTTCGCCGGCACCGGTTCGCCCGATGCAAGCAGCCCGTTGCCGGGATGGTTGACGCCCGGCGTGACATAGAAGCGGATGAATTGGTCCGCGCGCGGCCGGCCCATTTTTGCGACCACGGATTTATAATAGGTGATCTCCTGCAGCACGCTGCGCTGATAATCGGCGCCGTTGCCCTTGATGATCAGCTTTCCGCCATGGCCGGCGAAAGCCGACAGATCGGGATTTGTGGTGTCGAACAGCTGCGAGAGTTCCAACAGCCGGGCACGGAATTTCTCCGGCGAGAAGGTCAGCGGATTGAACTTCGGATCCTGCGCGATGTAGTAGCGCACAAAGCCACTGTACAACGGCCAGCGGACCGCTTGGCCTTTGTCGGATTCGGCGGGAAATTTCGGCGGTTCGCGGCCGGTGACTGAATCGATCATGCCGCCCGGCTGGTCTTCGCTGCCATAGGTCCACCCCGGAAAAGACGCCGTGCCGTTGGCCAACGGAAACGGGTACGCAAATGGACGGTGCACAATGCGATCGGCCTCGATTTGCGCATCCGAAAGGCAGTCATCGCCGGTATCCGCGCCGTTGGCGCAACGGACGACTTTCGGATCGAATATTGAAAGGCATTTCTCATAGGCGCTGATCACGCCGTCAGCCAACCCGTCCAGCGAATCGCAGGCGGCATTCACTGCATTCCTCAGTGCTTTGACCTTTTGCGGATTGATCCAGCCGCCCTTCTGCTCCAGCGCAAAGAACGAGGCCGATGCCACATTCATGCCCGTGTAATTCGCCACCGGCACGGCGCTGACGATGCCGTCGAAATCAGCCGGGAACCGCTGCGCCATGGTCAGGGCTTCGCGGCCGCCTTCCGACCCGCCGTAGAAATAGAGTTTCGCCGGCGCGCGGCCGTAGAACGCGGTGGCGATGCGGCGGCCCACATCATGAGTCTTCTTGTAAGCAGCGTAGGCCATATTGACGAGCGCCTCGCGGTTCAGCGCAAAGGCGTGCGGCTCGGCAAGCTGCTTGTTGTCGTGGCCGGAATCGGTGCCCCAGCTGGCGAAACCGCGCGCCACCGGCACCGGCGTGTCGGCACGGGCATCGCGCAGCGGCGCCAGCCCGGTGATCAGTGTGCCGTTCGTGCCGCCGCCGCCATATTGAACCGCCTTGCCGTTCCAGGAGAACGGCAGATTGACCTCGAAATTCACCGGCGGCGCATTGGGATCGACGGGAGCAATCGCGCCCAGCACTTTGCAATATTCCCGCGTGGCGCCCGGCTCCGCGGGATTTGCCACCACGGTTGCGACTTGCGCGGAAGCGATCTTTACGCCGCCGCTCGGCAAGCCGATTTCGGCTGGTGCGATGGTGAGATTCGCCAGTGCAGCGCAGCTGGTCGCGTTCTGTGCCACGGCCGGCGCAGAAGTCATCACGATCAAGCCTACTGCGATACCGGCCAAAAACCGTTCAGCGTCCCGGTTGCTGCTCATATCACCCTCCTAAACAACCCTCCCCTTGAGCGAGGGTCAAATTTGCAAAGCAAATTCGGGGAGGGGAGCAACTGATTTTCCGCGTCACAGTTCTGCACGAAGCAGCTGCAACGCGTTTAGCCGCTCTTGGTCCCCTCCCCGAAAAATGCTTCGCATTTTTCGACCCTCCCTCAAGGGGAGGGTCGAGTCAGTTGCTTCATGCGCCGTCGCTTATTGCGTTGTTCGCGAGACCGCTGATCTGTATGTCATAGCCGAAGGGATCGACCATGTGCAGGCTGAACATCCCGCCGTCGCGCACTTTCTCGACGCCCATCGCCATCAGATCGGCCTTGACGCGTTCGCGGTCGAAATCCGCGACGGTGTAGGCCATGTGATCGATCACGTTGGTTGCCTTCGGGCGCTGAATTCCCGTGGTGCCGATGGTGCCCGTGAGTTCGCGCGTGCGGCAGATCAGAAATGTCGGCCCAACGTCTCTTGCCGTGATGCCAAAGGGGTGTTCGCCCATTTTCCCGAACGGCAGGTTGACATTGTGTCCGTCGTCATTGACCTGCTCGAGGTTGAACACTTTGGAATACCAGTCCGCAGCCTGTTTGTAGTTGGGATTGGTGTAGGAGATGTGATTGACCGCCACGACTTTGGCGGGCGGCTGCTCGGCCGCTTGCGCAGTGGTGGCGGCGGTCGCGGTCGCGGCGGCGACCAGCGTCTCGATCAGTCTGCGGCGGCTGATCTTGCCCTGCTCGAATTCTTCGAGTTTGACGGCTGTAAAAGCTTCCATGGCCGTTCTCCTCACTTTCTCCAGGCGTTCTCGCCCTGAATCGAGGCGAGCTGCACCTGATAATTATTGGGGTCGAAAATATTGATGCTGCCGCCACCCGGGGTGCGATCCACCGGTTTGGTGCCGGCGGCGGTAAGGCCCGCCATCAGCCGCTGATCGTTCCAATTCGGAATCGTGTAGCAGATATGGTCGACCTGCGAGCGGCCGGGTTGCTGCGGCACGTTGCCGAAATTGCGGGCTACGACAAAGGCGCCGCCTTTGCCCGGCTCCGGCCCGAAAGCGAGATTGGCGCGGTTCTTGTGATTGTCGTTCACGACCTGCATTCCGAGTACGGACGAATAGTAGTCGCGTATCTTCGTGTAGTCGGCGCAGGAATAGGAAATGTGATTGACGCCGAGCATTTTCAGCCCGCGCGCGGGCGCTGCTTTGGCGGCATCGCCCATGCCGTAGACGGCGGCGGCGAGCGCAACCGCCTCGCAGAACTCGCGCCGCGTGATTTTACCGTTCTCGAAATCTTTCACGAGACCGGCGATGAAGCGTTCCATGCTTTGGTCCCTCCCAGCTTCTTTACCGGCCGCTGCGTTGCGGCACGGCTGACCCGATCATATGCCGTTTGCCCGGTCCGCGTAAGGTCAGCCGGGATTCGTCGCCGGAGCGGCCGGCGCCTGGGGCTGAGGCGCGGCGGGCGGAATTGCTTGATTCGGCCGTGCCGAGTTTTGCGCGTGCAGCAAAATCAACGGCAGCGCGATCTGCGGCGGTAGATTGCCGAGAAGTGAGGGGAGGCCGGCGCTCTGCGGCGACGGCTGCGCGCTGGAAAGTAAACCCAGCAGGACCCGGTTGTAATTCACCTGATTGGCCGCGTTCTGCATTTGCTTCTGCCTTGCCGCGTTGAACGCGGTGAGATTCTTCGCCGCTTCCGGCTGATGCAGCATATAGGCGCCGGCGTCTTTGAGCGCCGCCGAGATGGCGCCCAGCGCATCCGCCCAATTGGCCTGATGCGGCGCCGGATCCCCGAGCAGACTCTGCGGTTGCGGTTGTGAATCGCTGAAAAGATAATCAAGCAAACCCATGGTGGCAAACTCCGTTTGCAGAATTGAGAAATCGGAAAGCGGACAGAAGATCAGAGAAGTCCCAGTAGGCCGGCGGCGCCGCCGAGCGCCGAACCGATGCCGCCGAGCAGGCCGCCGGTGGATTGTCCGGCTGCGGTCGGATTGCTCGTTCCAGCGCCTCCCAACATGCCGAGGCTCGAATTGATCAGCCCTTGCATGGTGATGGGATATTGCATTTGCGCGAGATATTGCTGATACGCTGCGTTGAGCGCGTTTTGCTGCGTCTGCTGGGCTTGCGCGCCCCAATTGTTGAGCGCGTTGGCTCCGGCGAGATAATTCGCGTTCTGCGCATTGCCGAGCGTGCCGAGCAGTCCCGCGCCTTGCAGATTGATGCCGCGCGCCGCATTCATGGCGTTCTGGTTCGCCTCTCCTGCCTGCAACGCCGCGTTGAGATTGGCGAGCCCGACCTGATTCGCCGCGCTTTGGTTCGCCAGATTCGCTTGCTGCCGGTTGCCGGTATTGAATTGCAGCGCGCTGTTGAGCGCAGCCATATTGGCGAGACCGGTCTGCTGCTGGTTGGCGGCGTTGAATTGCGCGTTCGCATTAGCCGCGCCCAGATCGGCCTCTCCCGCCTGTTGGGCGAGGCCCGCGTTGAACTGGTTGTTCTGTAAGAGGTTCGAGAGATTGAACTGGCCCATATTGTTGAGCGCGCCGGCATTGAATTGCCCGGCCTGGTTAAGCGCGGCCTGGTTGTTGAGGTTGGCGGTATTCAAGAGCCCGGCGTTGAACTGGCCCATCTGATTCTGAGCGCCCGCGTTGAACTGCGAAGCGGCACTTTGCGCCGCGGCATTGGCCGCTGCTGCCTGGTTGCCGAAGCCGAGATTGGAGAGCGCCATCTGCTGCCGGTTGGCCGCATTGAATTGGTTCAGCGCGTTCTGGTTGGTCGCGTTGAACAAGCCCGCCTGCTGCTGGTTGCCGGCATTGGTGTTGGCGGCGTTGAGCGCGGCGTTCAGATTCTGTTGCCCGGCCTGTAAGCCCATCTGCTGGTTGTTCTGCAGCAACCCCGCCGCGGTGTTGAACCCTTGCGAATTCAAATTGGCGAGAGTCGACGCTGCCGCGCGCGCGTAATCGTCATTGGTGAGCGCGTCGGCCACGGCTTGGCGTGTGCCGCCGAAGGCGTTCTCCGCGGTTGCGTTCTGGTTGGTGTTGTCGAGCGCGATTTGATTTTGGCGGTTCAGCTCGGCCATCGTGGGATCGATCACGCTCTGCGTATACGGATTCATGTACCCGGAGAGCTGGGCGAGGCCATTGGGCGCCGGCAGCATGGGCAAGGTTGCCGGATTGATCGTCGCGGCATTGGCGGCGGCGTTAGGACCGGCCAGGGCCGCTTGGCCCGCGACGGGATTAAACAGCGACGGCGTGGCGAGAGCCCCGGGCCCGGTGCTTGCGGCGTTCATCAGCGACGGCGCCATGGCCGATGCGGTGATTGGTGAAAGCAGTCCCGCATTGGCCGACGCCATGGTGGTCAGGCTGGCTTGCGCGCCTTGCGCTTGCGCCGGACTCGGCATCAATCCCGCCGCGGTCATGGCGGCGTTCGCCGAAGGCGGCTGGATCAGCGGCGCTTGGTACTGCGTCGCTTGATCCGCGGCATTCACGCCCGCGTTGAGCGCGCCCGCGCCCGCATTCATCGCGCCGTTTTGTAAGAACGATCCAGCCTGTTGCTGCGCCGGCGTCAAACCCGCTGCGAGCTGTCCGGTGTAGGGCTGATAGCGCGTATTCGCGATGCCTTGCGCGCGGGTCACGTTCTGCGACAGCAGATTGTAAACCCGCGGGTCGATTGTCGATGAGGACGAGCCTCCGCCTTTGCACATGTGCTCACTCCGTTCGCAGAAATCAGAAGCCGGAAGTCAGAAGTCGGAACAGCCTCAGAAATCTGACTTTCGATTTCGGGTTTCTGATTTTCAGTGTTCCGGTTTCCGCGCCAGGATGGCGTTCGCTTTGGCGAAGATTTTGTCGCGTGTGGATTTGGACATCTTGCCCTTGTTGTATTGAGCCTGCGCGCGGCTTTTGGCATTGGCCGCGTGCCGCCAGTCGGGCATGGGGTATTTGTCTTCGCCCGGCTCGCCGAATTCCGACTTGGGGAGCTTGTTGCGCTTTGCGGCGCTTAGAACTGTCATGTCAAATCTCCTTCAGCATCACGCTAAGCGTGGTTTCGTAGCCGAGCGGGGCCAGTACGCGGCCCCAGCCTTTGCGTCCGGTTTGCGCGACGCGCGTGCAGCCGAGCGCTTTCGCCCATTGCACGATCGCGGGCTCCATCTTTTCCAGCAGCTCGGATAAATCGCCGCCCACCAGGAAGAAGTTCAGCGCCTTCAAACGCGGATAATCGACGAGCTCGGTCACGACGGCGCAACGCTCGCCCGGCCAGAATTGCAGGCGGCCTTCGGCGATCTGGCGTTCCACATCTTCGATCGTGTGCGTGCCGTAGCAATAGGTGAGCGCCGCTTCGATCCAGGGTCTGCAGCGCGCCCATTCGGCGTTGATATTTAAGAAGGTCATGAATGATACTTCCAGCGACCCCCACCCGAAAACGCTGCGCGTTTTCGGGGTCGAGTCACACGGCCGTGGCCGAAAGTATGCCGGCGTTGGATACGGTCACCGCGTACCGCGTGCCGTTGGGCGCAGTGAGAATCAGCTGCGCCTTGCCGATTTCCACATTCGCGCCTTTCTTTAAGTTGCGCGCATCTTCGCGGGACAGAGCCGCCCGCGTTTGGGCTTCGTTCTGCGCGTCATATTGCGGCGAGGGTTGCGGCAGAATCATCGCCTTCCTCCGGCCACGATATCGAGTCTGGGCGTTCCCACGCGCCAATCGTCCTTCATCGCGCCGTCATAGCGGAGCCGCGCCTGGCGGCCGGAAAACCGCACATCGGTGAGCGCAGCGAGCGCATAGGGCCCGTACGCGCTTTCCGGCCCGTTGGGATAAAAGCGCGTCTTGAACGTCGCCGTCACATCGCCTTGGGTGTTCTCGTCGGGCAGCAATTGCCGCGCATAGATCACGGCATCGCCGAGCCCCAACTCGAACGGCCCGGATTCGAGATAAGGCGCCGCGCCGCCATAATCGAACCCGGCTTCGTGCTCGTAGACATAGCCGTCCGCCCCAACCAGCAGCGGATAGAGCATGGCGCCGCGATCCGCGCCGGAAAGCCGGGCAAGCGCGCCGAGCGTCCAATGGTTCTCGCGATAATTCCAGGTGACGTAAGAATCGATCTCGGTCGAGGTCGCCGATGGGTAGAACCAGGTCACTTCCGCGAAAGCCGAATTGACGAAGCACGAGACTTTCGAGGCCTGGCTCGCATTCAAATTGGCGAACAGATAATCGGAAACCTCGCACGGCACTTTCTGGACATAGCCGTTATAGGTCCAAAAGCCGCTCTCTCCCATCCAGACCACGAACTGATCGAGCGAAGCCGCGGCATTGCGCGAGATCGCTCCGCACGAGGATCCCGCCTTGACGAAGGAATAGACGAAAACATCGCCGGTATAGGTCGCCACCCAGCAATCGAGATCGGTGAGCAAGACGGTCGCGCCGCGGAAGCGTTTGCCCAGGAGCAATTTGCCCGCGGTCTGCAAATTGAAGCTGCCCGCTTGGTTGGTGGCCGACGGCGTCCAGGTGGTGTTGTTCTCCTGATCGCTCCAGGCCACAGCTCGCGGGTTACCGGCCGCGCCTAAGGCCATGAGAACGCGCTGATCGGTGACCACAATGGCGGTGGCGGTGGGCGCGTTCGCGAGCGCCGCGGCGGGCGCATTGGTGTTCAGCGTCCATTGATAAATCTTGCCGTCCTCCGCGGTAACCCCGAGCAAATCCTCGCCCCAATTATCGAGGCTCCAAACGGTTGCGTCCTGGATCGAGGCGGTGTCGGGCGGCGGCGCGCTATAGATGCCGGCGCCATAGCCGCCTCCGCCATAGCCCCGCGCGAGCGGCGGCGTGTCGGATTGAAACGCCTGGCCGTAATTGCCAAAGCCATAGGAGCCGCCGCCATAGCCCGTCGCCACCACGGCATCGGCGTAACCCACGGTGTAGCCCGCGGGCGTGATGTCGTAGAGATAGCCCGAACGGGTGACGGCATAGAGCTTCTGCTCGGTGCCGACCGCAGTCCAGGCGACCAGTGCATTGTCCTTCCAGGTGATGATGGCGCGGCCCTTGCCGGTGAGCGTGTTGGAGGTCTTGGCGCGCCAGCCGCCGATGGGGCGAATCGTGCCCTCGTAAAAGCGGACGAGATTGGCGTCATACCAGCGCCCCTTGGCCTGATAGAGCGTGCCGTTCTTGTACAGCCCGGGTGGAAAGGCGAGGGAAAGATAAGGCATGGGTTTTAACCTGCGTCCAGTCACAGATAACGGCGCTTCGGGCCGTTACCGCGACGGGCATTGTGCTAGCATTGGCGAAAGATCGAAGGCTTGAGCCGTTCGAAATGTCACAGACCAAACGAGATGTGGTCAACAACATCCAA
>Ga0307477_10000935_pt1 | contig 27175 bp, 23 predicted proteins | sample atmos_gasesECM2C_FD_203316 | JGI IMG/M metagenome (GOLD analysis project Ga0307477, IMG submission 203316) | Hardwood forest soil microbial communities from Morgan-Monroe State Forest, Indiana, United States - atmos_gasesECM2C_515 | ecosystem: Environmental > Terrestrial > Soil > Temperate...
CAGGAGGCGTGATTGTCCGGTGCGAAATTCGGGATCGAAGCGCTTCCCGTCTGTGCCTGCGCGCCAAAGCAAACGGCTACGGCACAGATTGCGCTCATGCAATAGGCATGGCGGCGCCTCAATTTGGCGAAAAAGTCGATCATCCGGTACTCCCGATTGCGAGGCATCTTTCTGCTGGTCCGGCCTATAGCATTGCGCGAAGCCGAACAAAAGACGAGTGCCGCCATCCAATGGAAGGCAGCAATTGCAACTTATTACCACTTCTCAGACCGTAAAACTCCACTTATTATCCGCTCGATCTGGGCGGAGGGTCCGCCCATCCGGGAAACGTCAGCTATACGGCCGACAATGCTCCGACACTCACGGCGAGTGGGAACATTTGCGGCCATGACATCCGCTAGCTCAAACAAACCCAGGGAGGCTTTATGAAGAAATTCCTTATCACCGGTTCGCTCTTGGCGACTACCGCGCTCGGCCTGTGGGCCGTCACCACTCATGTAGCAGCCCAGGGACAGCAGAACGCGCTCGTCATTCAGGGCGGCACGCTCATCGATGGTAATGGCGGTCCGCCGGTTGCGAACTCTGTCATTGTCATTCAAGGAAATCGCATCACCGCTGTTGGACGCGCGGGCCAGGTACAAGTGCCGGCGGGCGCGCAGATCATCAATGCGACCGGCAAATGGATTACGCCGGGTTTGATCGACGCCAAAGCGAATTGGAACTGGGAATATGGCGAGGGGTTCCTTCATTGGGGCGTCACCTCCGCAATGGTCACCGGCGCGCGCAACGATCAAGGCATAGCGGAACGCGACGCGGTCAATCACGGGATATTCCCGGGACCCAGACTCTATCAAGGCTTCATCAATATCCAGGGCGGCGGACCGGACGGGAAACGCCGGAACGCGTACAAGCCGGGAGATGGCGACCACATTGCTCGCACACCGGAGGAAGGGCGTGCGCTGGTTCGGTACTTCATCGAATCGGGCGCCGACTTTATCGGCACCAATGACGGCAATGCTGCGCCGGAAATCTTCGCCGCGATCGCCGACGAAGCGCACAAGGCAGGCAAGGGCGTCGTGATGCGCTGTGTCGGTCCGCAAACGCGCGGCAAGGAATGTGTGCTGGCCGGAGCGGATGTGATGGTTCATACCGGCGAGATTGGCGATCAGATCGCCAAGGATCCGGACAAGTGGAAGAACTATGTCGGCCTGCCGCCGGACGCTTATTGCGACATGGATGCCGCGAAGGAAAAGGACATGATCGCGTTTCTGGTTGCGCATAATGCCGCGCCGGAACCCGATTTCATGGCGGCCGATAGGAGCTTTTGGTCTCAGATCAAACGCATCCAGCAGGAGACCCGGGATGATTTCACCGACCCGAACATGCTGGCCTATTATCCCAAATTCGCCATTCTCGACGTACAGGATAACCAGGCATCGCCGGAAACCTATCTAACCCCCGACCAGATTGCCCAACGCGCGTGCGGTTATAAGAACCACGCCAAATTCATCGGCGACCTTGTTGCCGCCGGTGGGCAGGTGGCGGTGGCTTCCGACATCACGCAATCGCCGCCGGGTCTAGGCGTACACCAGGAAATGGCCGTGATGCAGGAAGATGCACACATGCCGCCGATGAAGGTTCTGCAGGCGGCCACAAGTTGGAATGCCAAGCACTTCCACATCAACGATATCGGCAGCATCGAGGTTGGCAAATTCGCGGATATCGACATCGCCAATGCCGATCCGCTGCAAGACATCAAGAACCTGCGCAATCTCGACACGGTCATCAAAGACGGCAAGGTGATCGATCGCAATTATCACCCCTGGTTCAAGGGCGATATGTTTGCCGACTCCCATGATTCCTACGATCGCGACGTCGTCGACATTTCGTGGGAACAAGGATTGAAGGCCGCGACTGCCACGCGGGGCCGCGGGGCCGCGGCCCCGGCTCCAGCGGCCGAAGGCGCTGCACCGGGTGCAGCAGCGGCCGGCCCTGCAAATGGCCGGCGTGGCGGAGGTCTGGGCGCCGTGCCCGATCCGCAGCTCTCGCCCTCGCCGGGCATCGAAAACATTTTCCCGCATACGATCATCCAGGGAACGGCCGATACGACCTTCACGCTCACGGGCATCAACTTCGTCAAGCGTTCGATCGTGTATGTGGACGGGCAGCCGATGCCGACCAATATCAGCAGCCGCACCCAACTCACGTTCGTGGTCGACGGGAACACGCTCAATAAGGCCGGAAAGCTGAGGGTGCGGGTGAAGAATCCCGAGCCGTTGAGCACTCCGGATTGGGGCCCCATTTCGAACGTCGCTTATGTGTTGGTACCGTTCTCCTTCACGACCGCCTGGTCGCGTAACAAGGACGTGGGCGACTTCCAGAAGTAATCCGACTCATTGGATGGCGGGCGCGAACTGCGTCCGCCATCTGTTGCAAACAGGAGAATGGCATGCGCAAGACAATGCTGGCTGCTGCTCTAGCGGCGATTGTTCCGCTGTTGTTTGCCGCCTCACCCGCAGCGGCAGATTTGAAAGTATTCGGCGGCGGGCATTTCCAGGGCAGCGGAAAGCCGGTCGTCGAGGCATTCGTCAAAAAGACCGGCATCGCCGCGACCTATACGCCGGGCAATACTGGCGGCGCAGCACTGACGAGAAGGCTGAAGGCCGGCGAGCAGATGGATGTCATCGTCATGACTCGCGACGATATGGACGAACAAGCCAAAGCCGGAGTGATAAAGCCGGACAGTGTCGTCAGCTTTGCTCGCGACGGCATGGGCATAGCCGTATTGAAAGGCGCTCCGAAGCCGGATGTCTCGACCAAGGAAAAACTTCGCGCGGCGCTCCTGGCAGCAAAGGCGGTAGGCATACAGGATCCCGATCCGGCGCATCACTCTGGCGTCATCGTTCACCAGATTCTCAGTGAGCTCGGCGTGCTTGACGAAGTCACCAAGAAAGCCGTCATCATCACCAATCCGGCCGCCGACCTCGTGGCCGGGAAGGTGGATTTCAGCATCTGGTCTTTGCCTGAGCTTATGACTCAAGCAAAGCTCGACGTCGCCGGCGCGGTGCCTCCGGAACTCGGCGGCTACACCGAAGAAGCCGTGGGAGTTCTTACGAGCGCCCAGGATCCGGCCGACGCGCAGGCGTTCGCTCGCTTCATCGCGAGCCCGGACGGTCAGGCCGCGTGGAGCAAAACCGGCCTGGTACCGCTGGCGAAAACGCGGGAGTAATCGGCGAATCTAACGCGCCCGGAGTGAGCCATGAGGACCTATCTGCTTCCTTTTGCGGTAGCGGGATTTCTCGCCGTGGGCGTTACCGATATCGGGTTCTGCGGCAGCGCTTGGGCGGCCGATGCGGCGAACACGCTTCGTTACGGCATCGATGACGAGCAGAATATCAATCGCCTCCCACAAGTGGTTGCCGAACGCGAAGGGCTCTTTGCGCACGAAGGATTGAAGGTAGACCTCATACCCTTCCGGTCTGCGTTTCGCACTCGGGCGGCAGGACAGGTTCCTGCTGCCGGCGCAACGACGGTGCGCGAAGGCATGGCGCAGGGCAGTATCGACATGGCGCGGCAACAATTGCCGCTCTTGATCAACGATGTCATGGCTGGTGGCAAATTTGTCGGCGTCGCGGTTACGGCGAGCAATCCTTTATATTTTCTCGTCGCGCGACCCGAGATCAAATCCTTCGCCGATCTTAAGGGTAAGACGGTCACCATCACCAATCCCCATGACGGGATCACCATCTGGACGCGCAAATTATTGGCGCTGCACGGGTTGAAGAACGAAGATGTGCAATTGAAAAACATTGCCGGTTCCGAAGCCCGGGTTGCGTGCCTCAAGTCGGGCGAATGTGCCGGCGCTACCCTGGACCAACCGGCAATCTTCGAGGGACTCGATGCCGGCGGCCACACGCTGGGACTCACAAACGAAATCGCCCCGCAGCTCTATCAGGTGGATATAGTGAATCCCGATTGGGCGTCGGCGCATCGCGATCTGGTGATGAAATATATTCGGGCCACCAATGCGGCGATGGCTTTCATCCGCGACCCCAAGAACAAGGAGGAAGTGGTCAAAGTCACCATGGCATTTACCAAGCAGCCCGAAAACCACTCGCGGCAGATGCTAGCCTATATTTGGGATCCGAAGAATCGTGTGTTCCAGAGTTCGGCGCCCAATATGAACGCTGTCAGAGCGGCGATATCCCTGCTCGGCGAGTATGACGTTTTGAAACAACCGCTGCCCGCGCCGGAACGCTTCGTCGATCCTGCTTACGCCAAAGCCGCCGGCCTATGATGGCGCCCTGCATAGTTGCCCTTCCCTAACGAAGTGTAGGATAAGGGCGTTAAACCGGCCCGTTCGGAGTGGCAATCATGCCTAAATCAGCCCTGCTGCTTGGTGTTTTCCTTGGCGCCTTCGCCTGGCCCGCTTTAGCCGACCCGGAAGCTACCGGAGACTCAATACCTGATTTTTCCGGCGGCTGGGCTCGCCTCGGAAACTTGGTCGAGACCTTCGAGACGATACCGGGAAATGCCGGCGCCGGGCCCATGGTCGTCGATCCCAAATACCCCCATTCCGAGGGTGGTGATGGGCCGCTGCAATGGGTTTCCTCGCTCGACAATCCGATTCTCAAACCCGAAACCCGGGCGAAGCTCCGTGCCATTACCGAAGCTGAGATCAACGGCATCCCGCATATCAAGGACGAGGGCATGTGCCAGCCTTCCGGCGTGCCCATGCTGTTGAACCGGCGCGGCAGCGCCCTCGAATTGCTGCAGACCCCTACGCAAGTGACGATCATCAATGCGCGCGATGAACAGGTCCGGTTCATCTACCTGAACGTGCCCCATTCGAAGAATCCAGCTCACACCTGGTACGGCGAATCCATTGGCCATTATGAGGGTGGCGACACGCTGGTCGTCGATACGATCGGGCAGAACGACAAGACGCAGATCGACCGGTTCGGCACGCCACACTCCGATCAGATTCATGTCATCGAGCGTTACCGCCTGTCGCCGGATCGCAAGTCGCTCGAGGTGCAGTTTACGGTTGACGATCCCGGCGCATTCACCATGCCGTGGTCCGGCCGCGCGCGTTTTGCCCGGAGGCGAGGCAATTGGGAAGAAGAAGTTTGCGCCGAGAACAACCGCTTTGTCGGCACGGTGAGTGTCGGAGGCAAGATTACGACTCATGTCCCCACTCCGACGGCAGACAAGCCGGACTTTTAACCGGCTGCATTAAGGTAGAGAGCCGATGAGGACGGTCACAGTCGGTCTAGCGTGCAGCGCTGTCCTAGTGGTCTGGACGCTTAACGTCACTCCGGTTCAAGCGCAGTCGCATATCCCGGACTTCGACGGCGTTTGGGGACGCGATGCGCATAATTACCCCAAGCCCTATATGTCGGGTAACTCGGCGCGGAACGCCACCATCACAGACGGATACAACAACCCGATTTTAAAGCCGTGGGTGGTGGAAGCCTTGCGGCGGGACGATTTGGTGGAAAAGAGCGGACACGCGACCGTAACCGCCCACTCCATCTGCTACCCCGAAAGCATCCCCTATGTTTTCGGCGGTACGCAAATTCAAATCCTGCAGTCGCCAACCGAAATCATCATGCTGTTCGGCGATCCCGGTCAGTTTCGCACGATTTATATGAATCGCCCCCATTCGTCTCACGTCGTGCCGAGCTGGTACGGCGAGTCGGTTGGACATTTCGAAGGCGACAGCCTTGTCGTCGATACCATTGGCCTCGCCGTCCATCCTGAAGCGGGCTCCATGGGGTTCTTCGGGACTCCGCATACCGCAGCCCTTCATGTCGTGGAGCGCTACCGCTATCTCGCTCCTGGTGAGACGTCGCTTGCCCCACGCCCCCGCAACGATTCCTTCGACGCCAATGCAGTTATAGCCGGAGGCAAAATATTGCGGTTGACCTTCACGCTGGAGGACCCCGGCGCATACAAAAAGCCGTGGTCTGTCACCTTGGATTATCTGCCGCTCAGCTCCCACATCCGGGAATATGTCTGTCAGGAAAACGAGCCGGACGCCGATTTGGCGCCGCTTCTGCCCACAGCCGGCGTTCCCGATTTTTAGTCGCGCATTCGGAGATGTTTATGAAATTGAGAGCCTTACCTGTTACAGGCGCATGCATTGCCGCCGCGCTCCTGATTGCTTCCGGCGCCGATGCTCAGCGTGGCGGCGGACGGGGTCAGCAGGAGGCTCCGACCGGAACACCCGGCGGTCCCATCTACACTCCGCCCTCGCCGGCCATGAACATTTCGGGCGTTTGGTGGACGGAAAGCTACAGTCGGAAAATCCAAATCGCCGGCGGCGGAGATCTTCCCTACAATGATATCGGCAAGGCGCAATACGCCAAGAATATTGCAGCCTTGAAAGACGGCTCGCTGAAGGACGAAGCGCGGCATCTTTGCGTGCCCGATGGCCTGCCGCGCATGCTGGGCAATCCGTATCCCTTCCAGATCATTCAGACGCCGGGCCAAGTGACATTCGTCTACGAACTGAACCACGTGATCCGGCCGATCGTGTTGGACAGGCCGCAAGTGTCCGCCCACGATTTGGAAGTTGCGCCCTATTATTCCGGCCATTCGGTCGCCCATTGGGATGGCGACACGCTGGTGATCGAAACCGCAGGCTTCAACGACAAGACTTTTATCGACGGAACCGGCGCGCCGCATTCCGACGCGATGACCACCGTCGAGCGGATCAAGAAAATTAACGACAAAACGCTCGAAGACGTCATCACGGTCACGGATCCGCAAATGTTCACGAGGGCGTGGAGCGTCCGCTTCGTCTATGACCTGCATCCGGAGGTCCGGATCGAAGACTATGTTTGCGGCGAGAAGCACCGCGACATTTCAAGAGTCAAAGGCGTCGTTGTGCCGAGGTAAGGCGGCTTGTGCGCCACTCATTCGCCGCGCCGACGCGCGGCGGCTGGATGGCCCGATCGCTACGCGCCGGGCCACGACACATAGGTTTACTGACCGGGTTGGGTCTGCAATCGGCGGACTCGCGCCACATCGGTCTGCTGATCCTGATTGATGAATTCCGTCTCGATGGCGAGCGAAACGGTGTCGCCGATATTATGCGGGGCAATATCCATGCCGTAATCGGTCATGGTGAGCAGCGCGGTGGCGGAGTAGCCCATGCTGATGCGCCGGCCGGCCGGTCCGCCGCCGTTGAAGGCGACGTTGAACGTGATCGGCCTGGTGACGCCATGAAAGCTGAGACTGCCCGTCATGGTGCCGTGATCCACAGCGGTGCGTTTGATCTCAGTCGAGACAAATTTGATGACCGGATATTTCCCGGCATCGAGGAAATCCGGCCCCGCCAGCCTCTTGTCGAAGCGGGGCAAATTCGAATCGATTGACGCCGGGTCGATGGTTATTTCGACTTTGGTCGTTTCCGGTTTGGCCGGATCGTAAACGTAGCTGCCATCTACTTTGTCGAAGCGGAAGGTGTAATAGGAGAGCTTGCCGTGCAGGACGCGCCCCGTGACGCTGGTGTGCGTGGGATCGATTTTGTAATTTCCCGCCGCAGATTTGGCCGGGTCCGTGAGAATCAGCGCGTTCTCCGGATGTCCCACGACGCCCGGAAGCTGTTGCGCCGCCGCAGCGCCCGCCACAAGCAGCGCGCCCAGCATCATGCCTATGTGCTTTTTCATGTCACAGCGCAGCCTTCACGACGCGTTCGGGCCCTCGCGCCAAAGCGGCTTTCACGCGCTCGGGCGTAAAGGGCACGCGGCGCAACCGCACCCCGGTTGCATCGAACACCGCGTTGCTGAGCGCGGCGGGAAGCGGACCGCAAGCCATTTCCGCGGCGCCCGATGTCGGCTGATCGGGACGGTTGATTGTGACGACCTCAACCGATCTCGGCACGCCCGGCATCTTCAGCACGGGATAGGTCAGCCAATCCACGCTGTGCACCATCTTGTCGTCGAACTGGACCTCTTCGTGCATGGTCCGGCTGGTCTGCCAGATGATCTGCCGATCGACCACGTGCTTGATGGTCTCCGGATTGACGATCAGGCCACAATCATGGGCAACGACGACGCGCGGAATTTCGATAACGCCCGTATCGCGATGCACGCGGACTTCTGCGATCAGCGCAATAAATGTGCCGCCCAGCGTGCGATAGGCAAAGCCGCGGCCGACCGCGATATTGCCTTGCTGATTATTGCGCGGCGATGGCCGCGTATCCCAGCCATATTGCTTGGCGGCGGCCGCAAACAAATCATGCTCCCGATCCCTCTTGATGTATTTCAAGCGGAACTGGATCGGATCGGTTTTCAAATGGACTGCGATCTCGTCGATGAAGGCCTCGCTTCCGAACATCAGCGGCGGACCAAAGGGATCGCGGATGTGGGTGGTGCGCAGCGGCGAGCTGCGATCCATCAACGGCGCGATCAACTCCCAACCCCAATGGGCGTTTTCGAACTGATAGGCATTGCCCGGCGTGCCATAGGCCGCCCGCCAAGTGAGCGGATGGCCCAGCGCCATGCCGGCCAGCGTGTCTTGGGGGTGACGCTCGCGCGTATTGCAGTCTTCCATCGAAAACGACTTGGTGATGTTTTCGTAGGCGACCACATTGCCTTGGGCATCGAGCCCAACGCGATTGCGGCTGACCGACGCGGTGCCTTTGGGATCCCAAGCGAGCGACTCGTGCCGCATATATTGCACGCGCACGGGCCGCTTCAGCTGCCGTGACAGAATGGCCGCATCGGCCGTGGCGTCGCCCTGCGCGTCGCGGGCATAGCCGCCGGTCCCGAACATCCAGATGGCCCGGACTTTTTCCGGCGGCAGGTCGAGCAATTCGGCGATGCCGAGCTGGCAGTCGAACGGCTTCTGCGTGCTGGTGTACACCGTGGCGCTGTCACCGCGCACGTCCGCCACTGCGCAGGCCGGTCCCATGCTCGCATGCGACATGGTGGGATATTCGTATTCGCCCTCCAGCACGACAGCCGCGCTCTTGAACGCGTCCTCGGCCGAACCATTGGTGCGCTCTTGAGAGGCGCCCACGGCCCGGACATTGCGGTCGCCGGAGCGCGCAACAACAGGCGCATTGCGGATGTGGTCGAACAGCTTCTCATGGCCCGGGAAGTTCGCCTTCGATTCGGACCATGTGACCTTCAGCTGCTTCGCGGCCCTGACGGCGTTCCACTCCCTCTCCGCCACGACGCCGAGGAAGTCCTTGATCCAGACCACCTGCGTGCCGGGAATATCGGCGATGGATTTTTCATCGACGGTCACCGGCACGGCGCCCGCCACGGGCGGACGGACCATTCGCGCATGCGCCATATTAGGCAGCTTGACGTCCGCCACTTGCTGGAGCGTGCCGAATACTTTGCCCGGCATGTCGCGGCGTGGATAGGACTTGCCGATGACCTTGAACTGTTCCGGCTTCTTCAACGGCGCCTGCACTTTGACCGTGAGCTGCTGCGCTTCGCCGTGAAATTCGACGGGCGCATCGAGCGGGCGGCCGCCGATCAATTCGGCATAGCTGATACGCTTTGCCGGATCGGACACCGAGTGCACGACGCCGTCGGTCACCGTAAGATCGGCGGGTGCAATACCCAATTTATCGCCGGCCATCTGGATCAGCAGCCGGCGAGCTTCTGCCGCGGTCTGCCGCAGGATGATGCCGCCCTGGCGCAAGCCGTTTCCCGCGGTCGATCCGCCCATATTCACGCATTGACCGGTGTCGCCCAGAACCACGCGCACCCGCTCCCAAGGGACATCGATTTCATCGGCGACCAATTGTGCGACGGAAGTTTCCAAGCCTTGGCCGCCATCGATCTTGCCGTAATAGGCGACCACGCTGCCGTCGCGTTCGATGGAGATATAGGACGATAGCTTGCCGGGCCTGACGCCCGCCGCCGCCGCGGAATCCGGTGTGGCGGCGCTGAGGAATTCAGCGGGGCTGGCAATCGCTACAACGAGCGCGCCTGCGGTTGTCAGGAACGCGCGGCGGCTAAGTTGATTGAGTTCGAGTTCGAGCATGACGGCCTCCTCACGCTTTCTCGGCAGCGCGCATGACCGCCTTGACGGCCGCGTTGTGGGTCCCGCAACGGCAGATCAGGTCTGAGAGCGCATCTCGAACCTCCTCTTCGGTCGGATGAGGATTGCGCGCGAGCAGTTCGGCGCCGGTCATGATCCAGCCATTGATGCAGTAGCCGCACTGGTTCACCTGTTCGGCAATCCAGGCGGTTTGGAGCGGGTGAGGTTTTTCCGGCGTGCCAAGCCCTGCAAGCGTGGTGATCTTGCGATTTGCCACCAAGGACACCGCAATGGTGCAGGAACGCACCGCCTGCCCATCGACATGCACGGTACAGGCGCCGCATTGGCCAAGGCCGCAGCCAAAGCGCGGATTGCTGAAACCAAGCTCATCGCGCAAGGCGTAGAGCAGCGGCATTTTGGGGTCATCGACGGTGATGGAGTGGGCCTTACCATCGATATTAAGAGTGAGATTCTGCGCCATAGACTTCCTTCCCGCGCAAATTGCCAAATTTTTATTGCTCTTATGCGATTCACCTTAGTCATACTGTGGTTTTAAAGCAAGGAAATGCCGGCGAATTGGTGCGTTGCACGACAACGTGTCCAGCTCGCGGCGCTCCGAAAAACAGCATTAAATTAATCAACCAACCGCTCTCAGGCGGACGGGCTTATTGCATCGTCAGTTGGAGCGTATCGGCGGTTTTGCCGCCGCCGCCACAACGCGACGAACCACCAATGAAGAAGAGCTTGTCGCCCGCAACGGCGGCAGCAAAACCATGCCGCGAACCGGGCAGCGCCGGAAATGTCAGCCAACGATTGTTTTTGAGATCGTAAGCCTCCACCTGATCGTAAGTTTTGCCCATGCGGCATTCGCCGCCGGCCACGAACAGAAGGCCGTGATATTCCACAAAGGCGACACTGGAACGCGGCGTGGGCATCGGCGCCGCCGGCGTCCATTTGTCGGTGGCCGGATCGTAGATGTCGTGCAGCGCGGTATTTTCGGTGGCTTCGCCCGTCCGTCCGCCGATGATGTGGATCTTGCCGTCGACGACAAAGATCGCGGCGTGGTCCCGGGCGGTCGGCAGAGGTGCGGCAGGGCGCCAGGAATTGGTTGCGGGGTCATACACGTCATGGAATGCGAAGGTCCCCTCCTCGCCCATATAGCGCCCGCCGATCGCGTGGATCTTGCCGCCGACGGCCGCGAGCGCGACGGCGCCGCGAACGGAAGGAAGCGGGGCAAGCGTCTGCCAACGGTCGGTTGCAGGATCGTAGGAGTACACCCCCGCAGACGGAATCGTGTGGTGACCGCCGGCGAATCCGCCCGCCAAATAGATTTTTCCATTCAGCACGGCGATTCCCTGATGCGTCAGGCCTTCGGGACCGTGGGCGCGTTCACGCCAGCTATTGGTCTGCGGATCGTATTCCGACATGAATCCGTCAGTGTAAATTTCGAGCCGCTTGCCATCCTTCATTTGCTCCCAAGCACCACCGACAAGATAGATCTTGCCATTCACTGTGGCAGCTTGGACTTCGTCGCGCGCGCTCGGGATCGGCGCAGCCGTGGACCAGGTTGCGGCCTGTTGTTGTGCAAGCGCAGGCGGAATCGCCAACGCGCCGGCAAATGTCGTGGCAAGAATGACCCGGCGAAGCATTTTATTTTGAGACATCAGAAGACTCCGATTCCTGGGCGCTATGGGTTCTTGGAGGCGACGTAAGCCGCAATGTTCACGATATCGTCGTCCGTCAGCTTAGCGACGACGGGTTTCATCAGCTGCGTCGCGGATGCGTCGCGCGAACCCTGTTTGATGTCCAGCAGTTGACGGACGATATAGATTGGATGGAGACCCGCAATGGCCGGCACGTTGCCAAGACCCTTCAGATCCGGTCCGTGACACACAGAGCAGGAAATGGTCTTGCCGTTTCCCCCGGTGGTGACGAGCGCCTCGCCCTTTTTGATGCTCCCGGCAGGGACATAGGCAATGAATCCCGAGTGCGGGTCGCGCAACTCAACGCGCTCGGCGTCTTCCGGGACCTCAATGATTCGCTCTCCGATCGCTTCCACGCCGCCATCGGGTTTGACGAATCTCATATTGCCGCCGCCAACATAGGTCACGGGAACGGTATTCGTCTCCTTCACCTTGACCCAGGGAACGGGCTTTAAGCTGGCGAAATATGCCGCCGCCGATTTGATCTCATCGTCGGTCATCGCTTTGGCGATCGTCACCATGCCGTTGGAGCGCGCCGGTATGATGTTCTTGCGCTTGCCGCTTTGGAAATCCTTCACTTGCTGGAAGAAATAATCGGGATTCATGCCCGAAAGATCGGCCGATTCGGGATGGCCCAAACCATTGGGAAGATGACAGCCGGCACAGGCTCTCACGTCCGGCCGCCGTCCGTTCTGCACCACGTCCGGCATGGGCGGGCGCTCATTGGGAAACCAGTCCTTGATGCCGAAGAAATTGCCGACTTCGCGAGCGGTATAGGCTTGGTCGCTTCCCGGCACATGCTTGGGCGTGCCGTCATCCTGCGCGCGCGGAGCGCCGGGTTCCTGCGCCGGATAAGCCCAGGGCGGGGCCACTACATCGTCAGCGCCGATTGCCATGGCCGGCAACAGAGCAAGGATCATGCCCGCAAAAACTCTTTTCATATTCGCCTCTTCGTCTGGCCGGATTTGGACGCTTTACGCTTACAGCGGTGGTTGCGCTTGATTTGGCCAATCTATCCGAGAACATTTGGGGGGGCAAACCCAAAGCCATCACGCCCCACAAAAACGCAGGTTTTTATTCCGATTGCGATCCGTTTGGCATATTGATGAGAGACAACTCACGCGCCGAGGAAGCGAATGGCGAATGGACGCATACCGAGCTTACTCAGCATTCTCGGGGCGACAGTCTGCGCCTTTGCCCTGGCAGGCGCGGGCAAATTCGAAGAAAAGACTGCGGCGCCGGACTTTTCCGGCCCGTGGATGCGTAACGGGAATGCTTTCGACTTTGCCGCACCGCCTGCAGGGACCGGCCCAGGACCGCTGGTCAACACCTCCGGCGACAGGCTGGTGCCGGTCGGAAATTACGATAGTCCACTGCTCAAGCCCTGGGCGGCGGCCATTGTGAAAAAACACGGTGACACCCTGCTGGCGGGCACGCTCGCGCCCGACGCGCATACGGCTTGCTATCCTATGGGCGTGCCCTATGTGCTGCAGGTGCGCGACAATGTCTGGCTCTTGCAGACGCCCGACTGGATCACGATCGCCTACCAGAACGGGAGTCAGCGGCGGCTGGTGCATCTCAACGCCAAACATTCGGAGCATCCAACGCCGTCCTGGTTCGGCGAGTCGGTTGGCTATTATGAAGGCGACACGCTGGTGATCGACACCATTGGTGTCGCGGTTCACGAGACCTCGGCGATCGATCGCTTCGGCACGCCGCATACCGATGCCATGCGCGTCGTCGAACGCTATCGCGTGTCGGACGATCGTAAGTCCATGCGTGTCGATTTCACAGTCGACGATCCGGGGACCTTCAACATGCCGTGGCACGCCTCGGTCAGCTACGGGCGGGGAACGGCGACACCTGGGGAATATGTCTGCGCGGAAAACACCAACAATTATTTCCACGAGGACGAGTATCCGATCCCCGAAACGGATAGGCCGGATTTCTGATTCTGGTGTCATGGCCCCGAAAAGCGGGCCATGCAGGCGAAGTGGCCCGGTCAAGCCGGGCCACGACGCGAGCGAGCGCTAATCGAGCGGCTCGACTTTCAGCAACTCGGCGCTGTGATTGGCGCCGATCCAGAACTCGTTCCGCGCATTGTCGAAAAAGACGCGTCTGATGTCCACGTATTGCGGCATCAGATAATCGACGAATTCGCCGGTGGCCGGATTAAAGCGCGTGACCCGGTCGGTGTACTCGCCTCCCGTCCACACTTCGCCCTTATCGTTGCGCACGGCATCATAGGGATTGGTGCGCTTGGTCGGCAAAATCCATTCCTTGAAGTTGCTGGTCCGGGGATCGAACATGGCGACTGCGTTCGCGCCGTTTTCCGCAAACCAAATATTGCCATCGGAGCCAACGCGGCCGCGCCGCGGGCGGGAATTGGGGAATGGGGTCTTGAAGATCTTCACTTCTTTGGTGTTGGCGTCGATACGTCCGATTTCCGACCCCTGGAACTGTAGAAGATAGAGATTGTTGTTTTGATCGGGCGGCATGCCATAGCCGTTGATGGTCTGACCGGTTGCAGCCTTCGCCTCTCCCAGGTTTTCGAATTTCCCTGTTTTCACATCCAGCCGCAGGACAGAATGATCGTCCTGATTGTTCGTCCATACCTTGCCGTCCACATTGGAGAATTGGGGCGAGACCATGGATTCCTGGGTGCTGTTGGACTGCCATTCTTTGGGAATTTCATAGACGGAGGTTTTCTTAGTCTTAGCGTCGACTTTGCCGATCAGGCCCTGATACATGCCCGCGCCCCAGACATTGCCTTGCGAATCGGCCTCGATTTCCAGGAAGCCCTTGGGTTCACGCGGTTTCAGCGTGGGAAATTTGTAGTCCGTTACCTTGCCGGTCTTCGGATCAAGCTCACCGATATATTGATGGCCGAAGTCCGAATACCAGGCGTGCCCGTCGGGCGTAACGATGGCGTCGTGCGGCATCGCTTCGGGACGCGGCAGATCGTAAGTCGTAATGATGACGTGGGTTTCACGCCCCTTTGGGCGCGGCATGGTTTGCAGCGCGTAGCTCCAATTCGGGCCCTTGCTGAGATTGATGCTGGCAAGATATTCGGCGGTCCGTCTGACCGCGGCACCGCGCGGCCCCTCGTTCTCGACATCGCCGCGCGCCGCCGCCTGACGGAGCTGCCGCGGACCCGGCACGATCGGTTGCGGCGTCTCCGGCGTGCTGCCGTTGGAATAGGTCGACATCCGCTGAATAATCTCGACAAATTCGTCGGCCGTATGCGTTGAATTCACGATGCGCTGGATGCTGTGGCAATTGACGCATCCGGCGCCCCGGCCGGGCATGCTGTCCATCCATTCCGCGTTGGTGAGTTGGGCGCCCAACTCGTGAACGTCGGTCACTTTTTTCAGGGCGAGATTTTCCGTCATTGCTTTGTTCGCCGCGATGTCCGCCGCTGTCGGTCCGTTCAGCTTGTACCCCACGGCGCGAATCGTAATGTTGTAATGGCCGGGTTCCAGTCGCGATGCCGGAAAGGCGTAGTGGCCTTTCTCATCGGTAACCACAGTCGTGGTGATGGTCGAGCCGGTTTTCTTGGCGCTGACCAAAACGCCTTCCATCGCGCCTTCTTCAGTCGAGGTGACAGTGCCTTGCAAGGCGGCCGGTCCCATCGCCGCCGTCGTCTGTGCCTGTGCGCTCGCCGAGGCCAACAGGACACAGGTCAACATGGATATCGAAAGGCGGGGCAAGCTCACGGAAACCTCCCTGATCTGCAACCGAAAATCTCGGTTGCGGTATTGGGCCAAAGGCGCAATGCCTGAGGCTGCTTTTCAGTCCATTGATACTACAGAGACCGGAATGGGAAAAGTTGGTCTTTGCGGGGTAAAATGATATATGCAGATTCATCGAAGGCGGCATAGGGAGGATAAGATGACCATAGATCGCTCAGAGGGCTTGACGGCTCCCTCGCTCCGTTCATCGGCCTTTGCCGCCTTAGCCTGTAGCGCGGCCGCATTGTTTTTGAGCTTGAGCCCCCCTCCGGTTCAAGCGCAGACCCATCCCGAGGGAAACGCCCCGAATTTCACCGGGATTTGGGCCCGCGACGCGCATAGCTACCCCAAGCCCTATATGAAAGGGCGGACGATCGTTGATGGCTACAATAACGAATATTTGAAGCCGTGGGTGGTCGAAGCGCTGCAGCGGGACGATCTCGTCACCAAAAGCGGCAGGGCGGTCGTGACCTCCCACTCCATTTGTTATCCCGAAGGCATTCCGTATGTATTCGGCGGCGCCGTCATGCAAATGCTCCAGACGCCGTCGGAAATCACCATGCTGTTCGGCGACACCGGCCAATCGCGCACGATTTATATGAATCGGCCACATTCGGAACATGTTGTGCCGAGCTGGTATGGCGAATCGGTTGGGCATTTCGAGGGCGACACCCTTGTTGTCGATACCATCGGGATTGCGGTGAATCCGCAAGCGGGATCGATGGGAAACTACGGCACGCCGCATACCGAAGCGCTGCATGTCGTGGAGCGCTATCGTTATCTCGCGTCCGGCGAGAAGTCGCTTGCCCCGCGCCCCAAAAATGATTCCTTTGATGCGGATTCGGTGATCCCCGGCGGCAAGACCTTGCGCCTGACCTTTACGCTCGAGGATCCCGGTGCATTCAAGAAGCCATGGTCGGTCACCTTGGATTACCTGCCTATAAGCCAGCGTCTCCGCGAATATATTTGTACGGAGAATGCTCGCGAAGCCGATTTAGCGCCTCTGCTGCCCATAGCCGAGGTTCCGGATTTTTGAGACAAGTGATGGATCAAGTTTCAATCGATGGCATGAATCGGAGCCTTACGAAACGCGCTCTTGCGGGCGCGGCCATCGCCGCCGCCATCAGTCTAGTGTTCGTGGCGGCGTCGGGCGTGTTGGCGCAGGGCAAGCCGGGTGACGTGTCCGGCGTGTGGTGGAGCGTCAAATACAGCCCGAAGCTGGAAATCGCCGGTGGTGGAGAGATTCCCTATAATGACAAGGGCAAGGCGCTCTATGCCAAGAACATAGCGGGCCTCAAGGACGGCTCGATCAAAGACGAGGCGCGTCATCTCTGCGTTCCGGATGGCATTCCGCGTATTCTCGGCAATCCTTATCCCTTCAAGATCATCCATACGCCGGGCCAGACCACGATCGTTTACGAGCTCAATCGCGTCTTCCGCATTGTCCTAATGGATCAGCCGCAGGCCTCGGCCCATGAACTGGAAATCGCGCCCTATTATTCCGGCCATTCGGTGGGACATTGGGAAGGCGACACGCTGGTCGTCGAGACCGCCGGCTTCAATGAAAAGACGTTCCTCGATGCCACCGGCGCGCCGCATTCCGACCAGATGACGACGGTCGAGCGCATCCGCAAAATCAATGGCGGCCGGCAGCTTGAGGATGTGGTCACGGTTAACGATCCGGAATACCTAACTCGGCCAATCACCGCCCGCTACGTCTATGATCCGCATCCGGAAGTGCAATTGCAGCAATATGTCTGCGGTGAGCCGCACCGCGACATCTCGCGCGTGCCCGGGGTGACGGAAGCGCGCCGCGCCCGCGGCGGGTGAACGGCCCTCAGCGGCCGATATGCCGGAATTGATGATTGTAGACGGCGTCGATGTGTTCGGCGCGTTTGGTCAAGCGCTCGACCTCACCCTTCAATCCGAGAGCCTCGGCAATTTTGATCGCGTGCGCAAGGGAGAGGCGGGAATCTTCGTAGCAGTCTTTCACATTATGAGGCACGGCGTCATACATCGCGTTATAGGCGGCCTCGGCGCGTGCTTCATAGCGGGCTAATTCATCGCGATCCATAACCTAATGGCCCGGTGGAATGGTGTGAATCTCCTGCCATCCAAGACCAGGTGAATTTTCGCTGTCGGTTTGGCGGATTTCCTGATTGGCGTTGACGTAGGTATGGGCGTAGGAATTGTCGAGATTGCCGTACCGCGTGCCGCTTTCCGAAGCAAAATCCGACGTACCGCGCACGCCGTACTGATCATATTTTTCGATCGCGTTGGAAGTTGCGTTAGACCGGGCCTGTCCAGCCTGGAACATCCGTTCGCTGGTTGCGGCAAGCGTCTTTCCGTTCTCGATGATCGCATTGGAGACGGCTGCATTGGCCTGCGCCACGACGCGGTCGAATTGGGCTGTCAAATTCCGCTGACGGTCTTGCCAATTCCGGTCGATGGCAAAGCTCGCCACCATATGGGTCAGCAAGCCATAGGCTCCGGCGGCTCGCGGCGTGGTGGCCGTGAATCCGACGAGCGATTTCACATCCCAGAGCGCGCCCATTTGGCTTTGCACCAATTCAGTTGCGGCAAAAACATAGCCCGTTGCCGGCGCGCCGCCGAGAGTGCAGGCAAAACTTGCTTCGCCCGCGATGATCGAGGTCCTGATGCCGCCTTGGGCATAGGCCATATCGATTGCTTGACTCGAATCCGGCCGTGCTCTGTTGTTCGTTCGCAAGACGCCGGCGCAGCCTTGCGCGATGCGTTGTGCGCCCCATTGAGCCGCAAACGCCTCTCCGTTCAGATAGGGCATGATGAGCATCTGGACGCCCTGGCCGGGATTGTAGGTCATGCCTTGACGCAAACCTGCCATGGCCAGCATCTGCGACGGCACCGTGAAAATCGGCACGCCGGCATCGCCGTAAAACAGAGCGATCGTGCCGTCGGGCGATACCGCATCGACGCCCGAGCGAATCTCGACCGCGTTCATGCGCCGCGTCCCGCCGGAAACACGCCAGCCTGCCGGGACATCGATGGTGAAGGCGTGTTCGACCGGATCGGTGAAACGAACCCATTGGATGTCGGGCCGCGCCGCGTTTTTGCCTGCCGGCGGGTTTGCGGCAACTGCAACGGCCGGCAGCAGCGCTATCAGCAGCGCGGTGCACAACGGCTTTGCCATCGATTTCCTTACGGCGCAGCTATTATTCATGGGGTTCCCTCAACACGTCGCGTCGCAGACATTCTCCGAGGCTTTGATTAAAAATCGCTTGCGGAGGCCATGTAACGCGAAAGCAAAAAAACGACATCAGGTCTGCACGTCTGCACGGAAGCTCGATTTTATCGATGTTATTTGCACGTTTGCAGGTTGCACGCGAAGTTGCACGCAAGTTGGCGAGGTTGCACGGGGTTCGTCACTCCCTTCTCCAAAAATAATGCGCCCGGAACGTTTTTCGCCCCATCTTTCAATCATTGCTGAAACACCTAGTTCCATCCCCGGGGATGATCAAGCAAGTGTTTTGCGCAAAACAGTTTCGAGAGACGCACGCCGAGCCGCCGCAGGCCTCAATTTTTCCCCTGGAAATGCTTGCGCCCGGCAGCTTCGTCAGCTCCGGGCGCAAATTTGATCAAGGCTGAAACACCTATCTCCATCCCCGGGGATGATCAAGCACGTGTTTTGCGCAAAACACTTTGGCACGATGAGGCTGGCGCTCTAGTTCCTGCCGTTCAGTTTGATCTCGGCGGTGTCGCCCCTCACCTCGACGTTCGTCCCAAAAGGCCGTGACAGATCGGCCAGCCGCTCAAGGATATAATGCGCTTGCTCGCCGGTAACCGGTTTCGGCAGGCCGCGGGTCTGGAGAAAGAGATTGTTCGTGTGCTCGTCATGCGTGTCGGCCTGGCCTTCGCCGATCTTGTTCTGCGCAATCGGCCGGAATCTGACGGATCGCAGATTCCTTCCCTGAAACTCGACATAGGCGACCACGCTTTCCCAATTGATCGGTTCATCGAGCAGTACATCGCTGGGGGGCGCCTGAAAGATGAAATTGCCTAAATCGTAAAAGATCGGCCGGCCGCGATAGATCTCAACGCCGTGCAAAAGCGGTGCGCCATGCATGACGATGATATCGGCGCCTGCGTCAATCTCTGCGTGCGTCCATTTCTTGAGCCAATCGGGCGGCGCCAGGCGCTCCGGCAGCTCCTCCAGCATGATTGTCGCAAACGGTTTATCGAAGACGTGATTGTGCTCGTACACGACGACGAGGTCGGCGCGGTTTCTGGCGTTCCGGATGCTTTGCAGAATGCGCTGCGCATCCTCCGGGTTTGGCTTGTTGCCCTCGATGCGCAGCTCATTCACGCCTGGCCGGTTTGCCGTGGCCGAACCTCCCTCGGTAATCAGACCCGATGCCATCGCCACCAAGGCCACCGTGCCTTTAGGCGTCAGCAAGTAACCGGGTGCAACGGCTTCTTCGATATTGTTGCCGATTCCAGCATGAACCAGGTTCAGGCGCTTTGCCTGTTCGAGCGTGTTCTCAATGCCCGGCACCTTGAGGTCCCAAGCATGGTTGTTGGATAGCGACACCAGATTGAAGCCAACCGTCTTCAAGGACTCGAGCGCTTCAGGCGGCGAGAGAAACCTGCCATCCATCGGCGATTGGCCTTTTCTCACGTCGAGGATGGTCGATTCGAAATTCGTGAACACCACATCGCCGTTCAACAGCGACTTTATCACCGGCACGGTGGCCGGCGCGTGAGCGCGAATATCCGAGCGAATCATCGATTGTCCGGTGAGCGTGACGTTGAGCGTGGGCGATTGCGCCCCTGCCGGAGCTGCAGCGGCGAGTAGAATGGCGAGGTAGGCTGCGGCGCCCAGGAGCCGGCTTAATTTTGCCATTTGCGTTCTCCCCCGAAGGACGCTGCAAGACCTATCTCCATATCTGGGAATGCGCAACGATGCGTCGACGCTTCGTTCACCATAAAGATCAAGGAAGACTGCGGAATGCCGGCACGGAACGGAAGTTCTTAAGACCCGCTTAACTGATTCGCACACATTTTCTCGACAGTTTTACTCAAACCGCTAGGTTCGGACGCGATTTGCGCAAACTTCTTTGGAGCAAGGTGGAAGCCATGAACTATGACCAGATTGGATTGGCCGGGCGGCGCACGATTGGTTCGCGCAGGCTGTGGCTGTTGGCGTCTGCGCTGCTCTCAACTGTCGCATCGCTCGATGCTGCCCATGCCGTAACGGTGCTACCCACCGGCGGACAGTTTGCGGCGGGTTCCGGCGGGATCAGCCAAAATGCGAGCACGACGACGATCAATCAGACGACGAATCGCGCCGTGATCAATTGGCAGACATTCTCAATCGGCTCGGGCGGCACGGTCCAGATCAATAACGGCTCCGGCGCCACGCTCAACCGCGTCGTCACGACCGGCAACCCATCCAATATCATGGGAACGCTCAACGGCACGGGTTCGGTGTACCTCGTCAATCAGGCCGGTATTGTTGTTGCGCCCGGCGGCAAGGTGGTGACCGGCAGCGATTTCGTCGCGTCGACTCGCGACATTTCCAACAAGGACTTCATGAACGGCGCCCCGATGACGGCCTCTGGCACATCGTCCGGAACGGTCGACAATGAGGGGACCATCACGTCCAACAACGGCAATGTGACGCTGATCGGCAAATCGGTGACCAACGAAGGTCAGATTTCCGCAGCCAATGGTGGGGCTAACCTCGCCGCCGGCGACAATGTCCTGTTGCAGCCTTCGGACAGCGGTTTGCAGATCGAGGTCAATTCCGGAAGCGGCGACGTGACGAATAATGGCGGCACCATCGCCGCCGCGCAGGCGCAGCTCAACGCCGCGGGCGGCAACGTCTATGCGCTCGCCGTTGGCGGCAACGGCATCATCCGCGCCACCAGCACCCAAAGTAAAGGCGGACGCGTCTATCTCGTTGCAGGCGGCGATGTCACCGTTTCAGCACCGATACAGGCGACCGGCGATGTCACGATCAACGGCGCCGGCGGCGTTTCGGCTCCGGGCCCCTATGGCGTGGAGATCGCGAATGTGATCACCGCCGGCGGATCAATCTCCATCACGGGTACGGGCGGCAACACGAGCGCCGGTGAAAATTATGGCGTCTATGTAAATGGCGGCGCAGTCGAAGCCACCGGCACGGGGCCAATCACCATTGTCGGTACCGGCGGCGGCGCCAGCGGCAGCAGCTTTGGCAATGATGGCGTATTCATTGGCGGGTTGATTGCAGGCGGCGGCGGACCGGTTACAATCACCGGCATCGGCGGCGCGTCCGCAGGCCCCGACAATTTCGGCATCACGAACGAGGGCGAAATTGCCAATACCGGGAACGGCAACATCACGCTGACCGGCACGAGCGGCGCCAATGGCCCTGGGGCGGAAATTTCCCCCCTCGGCCTCGGTCAAATCGGGGTTGCTAATCTCGGATACATTCTCGCGGGAACCGGTAATATTGCGATCACCGGAACCGTCGGCGCCAATGCGACGGGAGCGGGCAATTTCGGCGTTGGAATCGGTGGCGGAGTCATCTCCACCGGCGGCAACGGCAATATCGAAATCTCCGGCACGTCGAATGGCGCGTTCGGTAACAATGCCGGCGTTTTGATGCTCGATTTTGGCTTCGGTCCGCCCGTCATATCGGCCGTGGACGGACATATCCGCGTCACCGGCACGAACCAAGGGGCGGATTTCGGCTCCGATTCCGGTATTGCCATGACAGGCGGCAGCATCACCACCAGCGGCCATGGCGACGTGAGCATCACGGGCGAGAGCGGCAATTCGGGCGCGCCCGGCACCGACAATGGGGTCGTAATTGGCGGATCGGTCACTGCGGGCGACAAGATCATGCTCCGGAGTGACGATGGAGACGTCGTGCTGCTTCCGGGCGGGTCGCTCACCGCAGACGGCCACGGCGCGGCGATCATCATCGACGCGGAGCAAGGCTTCTACGATTTCGGCACGGTGTCGACGCCGAACGGGTTTACGAAAACCAGCAATTGATCCGGTAGTACCGGGGGCAATCAAAGGGGTTGCGTCTAACTTGACGCAACCCCTTTGCGCGTCAGTGGCGTACGACCGCACGCGGTATTAGCCGGAGCGAGGAAATCGACTCTGATGACTACCAGCGGCTCCGCCAGCCACCGCCCCAGCCGCCGGCACCTCGGACGAGCCGGATGATCACGAGGAGCGGGATGGCGCCGAGGGTGGCATTGATAATTGCGCCGAGGGTTCCGGTCCCAAGATGAATGCCAAGCTGCGGGAACAGCCAGTCGCCAATGAAGGCGCCGATAACGCCAATGACGATGTCGCCAATGAGCCCAAGCCCGGTCCCCCCTACGAGGTGCGAAGCCAACCACCCGGCCACAAGGCCAACCAATAATATGACAAGGAGGCTTTCATTTGACACGTGCATGGCGATCTCCTGAGGAGGACTCGCTTACGCTTCCGCATCGCGGTTGCGAGCGAGTCAACATACAGTTGTGTCAAGGACAACGCGGGGGCGCGCGAAACTGTTCCACGCCGGTGCGCTTAGCCGCGCGCATTTTCCTTTGCAACCGAATCACCATCCAGCGTGCGATCCCGTTTGGATTTTCCTGTTTCATCATCTGCGTGACCGTCACGGCTTAGCCGAGTGTTCCTTCCTATTTGGCGCGACCTTTGAAGCCCTCAGCTATCATCGGCAGCTCATATATCGTTTTTGCGTTTTGCGCCGGGCTTTCGACGCCGCGTTCGTCGACTGCGCCTTGCCCGATAATGAAGAGCATCTTCTTGTCCGGTCCGGAGAACGCGACACTTGTGACCGGCCGCGGCGAAGGGATCACGCCGAGGAATTTTCCCTGCGGGCTTAGCACCTGCACGCCGACGCGCGTTGAAACATAAACGCGGCCTTCCGAATCCACCGTCATTCCGTCGCCGGCCACTCTGTTGCCCTGAAGCCTATCGGATTCGTGGCGATTATTGCTGCCGGTGCCATCGGGAAGCAGTTCGATGATCGCGATCGCATCCCGGTCGGACACATAAAGCGTCTTTTCATCCGGGCTGAGCGCAATACCATTGGCGCGGATGCCATCACCGAAACTGAACATCTTCCCGTCGGGCGCGAGGTAATAGACGCCGGGCGTGGGCACTCTGCGGCTTTCATCGAAATAAAGGCCGCCCCGCTTTTCGACGACCAGATCGCTCGCGCCCTTCAAGGGAACGCCATAATAGTTGTCGGTCAACAGCTTGCGTTCCGGGCTGAGAATAGCGACCGACGGGTGGTCGCGCAGTACGGCGACGATGCGGCCCTGATAGTCGATGCCCAGCGAGCCCCCGCCACTGGTGTTCTCGACGACGACCGAGGTCTTGCCATCCGGATCGACCTTGCGAACGCGGTTGACTTCGCGCTGTGCGAAAATGACGCCGCCATCGGGCGTCCCGACAATTCCGTCCGCGTTATCGTTGGCGGACCAGAAGATCTTCCACTTCGCGCCGGCCTCAACGACGCCGGGGATTGCGGTGACCGCGGCCTCTTTGGCACCGCGTTGCGCCGGCGCCTGGCCGAGCGCAGGCGTGGATAAGAGAAGCGCAGCCGCAATCGCGAATGCAATTTTCGGTTTCATAAGCATACCCCCTTGGCCGGCACGACTCAGAAGTCCGGCTTCTCGGCCGTCGGAACCGGATCGAACCCCTGGTGCAGTATGTCGTCATTATGCGACGCGCATACGCGTTCGTCATAGGGATAGAGCACACGATAACGCGGCTTGCGTGCTCCCCAAGGCTTGTAGAAGGTCCCGGGATCGTCCGCCGTGAAGGAGACGTCGAGCACTTTGCCTCCATTGGTGATCTTGAAGCGTTCCACCACGTGGAGCTGGTTGGTGTGCGGCGTCCGGTAGCCATCGACGAATGTCCGGTCACTTAGGCCGATCGTATCGACAACCAGAGTATCGCCCCCCTCATAATGACCGACCGATTCTCCAAACCAGGACGGTTTCGGATTTTTTGAATGCGGCACGTTGAGGTAGACGCGGCGGACCATCGGCCCCGCGCCCGACAAGAGCATCACGACCTCTTTCGACGTCTGGATGAAATACATCTCCCAGGGCGCCTCATGAATATCGGGAACGCCCGTCTCCCAGCATCGGGCCTGGCGCGTTTCGCCATTCCTGTTCGCCAGCACAAGGGCATTTTGCTTTTTTAACGCCTCCAAAGCCCACGGCATCAGATTCTTGGCCGCGGGGCTGTTCAGGTCCGCAACGCGGTAGGTCGGTGCGACGTGCAAATCGTTGGCGACGCCATTGTTGTAATAGGGGTGAACGGGATCGGCGGTCATCGGACCGTTACCGCTTAGCGGCGGCAACCAGTCGTTTTGCACGCGATCTTGTTCTAGCTTCTCCGGGCTCGAAAGCGTCCGCCGGTTTGGGAAACGCCCATCCCAGGCGACGCCGGGTTCCTGCATCAGGGGAGGAATGGCGGTATTGGCATTTGCCGCAGTCGGGGTTGCGGTGTCTGCGGCGTGCGCCGGAAAAAGCAGGACGGACGCGCACGCCAACGCAATCAAAGCGCCGCCGGTGTTGGGGCCGCGCCAAGTCATGCCGGCCAATTTGGCGATTACCACAGGTTTGCGCATCGTCCCCTCCCAAAATTCCTTTTCCACGCCTGTAAGCTAATTCTATCCTAACTCTATCTTGCGGTAAAAAAATCCGCGCCTCAGCTTCAGCCCTTATATATTCTGTCGCCGGTCAGAGGAGGCCCTTATGTCCAGGTTCGGTTCGATCAGTACAGCCGCATGCACGATCCTGGCCGCCGGAACCGCGCTCGCGGCCGACGGCGAGAAAAAAATTCCAATGTTCATGTACACCGATCAAACCGCCTGGCAGCTCGATCGCACGCTTGGCCCCGACGATCTGCTTGCTCCGCCCGGCGGTGGGCCGGGCCCGGTGACCTATGACAGGCGCTATCCCTATTTCCCCAACCAGCAGGGGCGCCAATCCACTTACCGCGTCGCCGATCTGAGCAACCCGATCCTTCAGGCATGGCTGAAGCCGTCGATGAAGAAGGCCAATGACGAAGTGATCGCAGGCAAGGTGCCGTTCCGCGCACGCGAACGCTGCTGGCCTGTGGGCGTGCCCGGCTTTGACGCCTATTCGCCGGCCGAGCCATTTTATTTCCTGCAGCGCGCCAACGAGATCATCGTGATCAATCCGGGCGGCCCGGAAATCCGCCACATCTACCTTGATGTGCCGCATTCAAAGGTGGTCAAACCGTCCTGGTACGGAGAATCCGTCGGCCATTTCGAGGGCGGCGACACGCTCGTCATCGACACCGTCGGGCTGAACGACAAAACCTTCATCGACAACTACCGCACGCCGCATACGGCGCAATTGCACGTCATCGAGCGCTGGAAGCTCGCTCCCGACGCAAAGTCGATCGACATCTCGGTGTATGTCGAGGATCCGGGGGCGTTCACCACGCCATACCGCGCCATACAGCGCTGGCTGCGGAGGGAAAACGCAACTCTGCCGACCGAGCCCTGCAACGAAAACAACGACGACCACTTTAACCAGGGTCTGGTCCCGCTCGCCGAGGCCAAAACCCCCGATTTCTAAGCGATTTCTGTTGTGGGGAAGTTGTGCGCTAATTTCCGCCGGTACGTTCTATCAGTTATAACCCTAGCGACTGCGTACTATCCTACCTGACAAGGCCATGGAATTGGCCGAACCCTGGATATCACCTCGGGCCTTCGTGGTTTCCCAAAAGCCATGGAAGGCCCGTTTTTTGGCGAGGGTGGTCTGCCGGAATTGGTGCAATGAGGGTTTATCATTCACACGCCGTGTGGGTTGCCGCCTTCTGATCAGCGTAATACTGTACCTTACGATGGACTCGGCCACCGCCTGGTCCTCATCTAGGGGCCTTCTGCCCTCTTATCCCCCTCGTGGAAGGCCCCCTTTTTTCTAAGCAGATGCCCCCGGCAACACTACGGTTGCTTCGGGACTTCGAGTGCGGATACGATTCTTCCCAGAGTTCGGCTTATGTGGCGCGGTCTGCGCCCTTCATGCGATCCTCAAATTGCGTGCGATACGCTTCGCTATCTTCGGGCGTTCTCCGCCGCGTCCTACTCCCCGCCAGTCACACCGCTTAATTCGTGGGATTGTTCAAGCGTCTGACGACTCGCTCCGCAATATCGAGCACGTGCCTGCCGGTCGGCAACAGCGATGGTGGTCATCGATGCGCTCGAGCAAGCGCGCCGTGCCTTCGGCCTGCCGCACACGATTCGCGTTGATCAGGGCTGTCAGTTCACCTCGAAGGAGTTAGACCTATGGGCTTATTCGAACGGGATCACGCTCGACTTCTCAAGGCCGGGAAATCCAACTGATAACGCCTTCGTCGAAAGCTTCAATGCATCGGTACGGCTGGAATGCCTTGGCCAACACTGGTTCTTGGATATGGACGACGCGATCAAGAAGATCGAAGATTGGCGCCATGAGTACAATGAAGTGAGACCTCATAGTGCAATCGGTGACAGGACACCGATGTCGTTGATTCAGAAGCCTCCGCGGCGTGCTGAGGCATCGCAACTGCCGGAGATTCTCATTTGGTCCGGTCTAAGAATTGGGATGCGGCCACAACCGCCAGATTCAAGTCGCAACTGGATAAAAACTGGGGGCAACGTCATACCCAGTACGCGAACGACTTGCCGGACTACAACCGCACTCGTATCATGCAACTGCTTAC
>Ga0307477_10000936_pt1 | contig 27132 bp, 24 predicted proteins | sample atmos_gasesECM2C_FD_203316 | JGI IMG/M metagenome (GOLD analysis project Ga0307477, IMG submission 203316) | Hardwood forest soil microbial communities from Morgan-Monroe State Forest, Indiana, United States - atmos_gasesECM2C_515 | ecosystem: Environmental > Terrestrial > Soil > Temperate...
ACCTGGGAGCGGCACCGGAGGTCACCATGAGTGTTGCACCGCGTGCGGGCAACGGTAAAATTACCGTGCCGGACATTCAATCCCGCAAATCCAATTCCAGTTCTGATTCGCCTGAAACAAATAAGAAAATCACTTGCTTGACGGCGTACGACTATCCCACCGCGCGTCTTCTCGACGAAGCTGGGGTGGAAATCTTGCTGGTAGGAGACTCCCTGGGCATGGTCGTGCTGGGCTACGACAGCACATTGCCCGTCACGCTGGAGGAAATGTTGCACCATACCCGCGCGGTTCGGCGCGGCACCAAGCGAGCATTGTTAATCGCCGATATGCCCTACGGCAGTTTCCACGTTTCCATCGATGAATCCATCCGCAACGCGATGCGATTGGTGAAGGAAGGCGGAGCCGAGGCGGTAAAGATCGAAGGCGGAGAACGTCGGATCGAATTGATCGCGCGTTTGGTGGAAGCCGAGATACCCGTGATGGGCCACGTCGGCCTAACTCCGCAATCCGTAAATGCGCTCGGCGGATTCCGCGTTCAGGGCAAATCCGCTGACGCTGCGCGCCAACTCGAGCGCGACGCGCGAGCGGTCGAGTCCGCAGGCGCATTTTCGGTCGTGCTGGAATCCGTGCCGCGCGAACTTGCTGCCCGGATTACCGAGAAGCTCCGCATCCCGACCATCGGCATCGGCGCGGGCCCCGATTGCGATGGGCAAGTTCTCGTCTTCCACGATCTCGTGGGCCTTACCATGGGCCACAAACCAAAGTTCGCTCGACAGTACGTGGATCTCGGAGCCGAGATTTCTCGCGCTGCGGAAGCCTTTTGCCGTGATGTGCGCGCCAGCAGCTTTCCGTCCGATGCGGAATCGTTTCATTCGCCGGCCGAGTTGCGGGAGCAACTGCCGGCAAAGCAGCAAATCTGAACCATCGCGTTCGTTTCGAAACCGTGGACCTCACATTCTGAAGCAAGGGAATTCGTATGAAGGTCGAAGACTTTCGCCGCTTGTATGATTACAACTCCTGGGCCAACCATCGCACGCTCGAAGCCTGCGCCACGCTTAACGACGAACAGTTCACGCGGGACTTGCACTCGAGCTTTCGCTCCGTGCGCGACACCTTAGCTCATATTCTTCTGGTCGAATGGTTATGGCTGGAGCGATGGCAAGGCCGTTCGCCCGACAAGTTTCCGCCGGCGACCGATTTCCACACTCTAGAATCGGTGCGCCGCCGCTGGGCTGGAGTCGAGCGCAATCTTCTCGATTACGTCGCGGCGCTCAAGCCGGAAGACATCGATCGCGTGATTGCTCATAAAACGACCGCTGGTGTTCAGCAGTCCGCGCCACTCTCGCAAATGTTGCAGCATTTGGCGAATCACAGCACTTATCACCGTGGCCAGGTCGCAACGATGTTGCGCCAGCTCGACGCCAAGCCCATCGCTACCGACTTGATCTTTTTTTACCGTGAACGCGCCGCCCAGGCGAAAACATGAAGCAGCTAGCTCACTCGCGACGACCTGGGATGTGACAATTCCCTGACAGATTTCTTCCCGCGACCAATGCCATGGAGATAATCCGAACCATATCGTGGATGAGCCAAGTAGCCCGCGCATCCCGCGTGCAGGAGCGCATGGTAGGCCTGGTTCCAACCATGGGTGCTCTGCACGAAGGACACTTTTCGCTGATGCGCGCGGCAAAATCCGAGTGCGCTCCAGTTGTAGTTTCGATTTTCGTCAACCCCAAGCAGTTCGCGCCATCCGAGGATTTCCAAAAGTATCCACGCGCTTTCGACGCGGACCGCACGGCGCTGGAAAATCTCGGAGTCGATTATTTGTTCGCGCCAACTCCTGAAGAAATGTATCCACGCGGCTTTCGGACCACTGTCGCGGTGGAAGGCCTAAGCGAAAAGTTGGAAGGCCGTTCACGACCGGGCCATTTTCAAGGCGTCACCACCGTGGTACTGAAGCTTCTGGAAATTGTGCAGCCAAGTCTCGCATACTTCGGACGCAAGGACGCGCAGCAAGCTCGCATCATTCGCCAGATGGCGCTCGACCTCAATCTCGGAACTCACATCGTCGTGCGCCCTATTCTTCGCGAGCCAGACGGCTTGGCGCTTTCGTCGCGCAATGTCTATTTGAACGCCGACGAACGCCGCGCCGCCACCGCGCTTTATCGCTCGCTCAACGCTGCGCGCCTGGAAGTTATGGCCGGTGAACGAAATCCTGCGCATTTGTTGGCTGCATTGCGCCGCGTGATTGATGCGGAGCCTGCTGTCGTTCTCGATTACGCGGAAATTGTCGATGCCGAAACGCTCGAGCCGGTCGAGATCCTGCGGGGCGAATGTCTTATTTTGCTCGCGGCAAAAGTGGGCAAAACGCGACTCATCGACAACGCGCTAATCGAGCCGGATAACCAGACTTTCCGCGTGACTTTGTAGCCCGCATCTTCCCAGCTTATCCCGCTTCGATTGCCGCGATCACTTCGGCAGCGTGGCCTTTCGGCGTCACTTTATCCCAGATTTTCCGAATTACTCCGTCCGGACCGATCCAGAAAGTCATGCGTACGATGCCCAGGAACGATTTCCCCAGAAAACTTTTCATCCGTCGCGCACCGTAGGGCTCAATCACTTGGTATTCGGTGTCCGCCAGCAACGGAAAATTCAGCTTATGTTTGATCTTGAACTTCGTTTGCGCTTCCACATCGTCCCCGCTGCATCCCAGGATGGAGGTGTCCAGCTTTTGGAATTGCTTGATTGCGTCACGAAACTCGGACGCTTCGTTGATTCAACCCGGAGTATTCGCTTTGGGGTAAAAGTAGAGGACCAGATTCCGTCCGCGGTAATCCGCCAGCGAAACGGTCTTTCCGTTGTCCGCTGTTACCGAAAAATTCGGAGCTTTGTCGCCTTCTTTCAACATGTAGGTCTATTCCCTTTGTTCGCTCACCTTAAGATTCCGCCAGCACTCTGTTCAGAATGTCATTCACTACTTGTGGATTTGCTTGCCCCCGCGTTTCCTTCATCACTTGGCCTACGAAAAACTTGAACACGCCTTCGTTTCCCGCCCGATACTTTGCCGCGTTTTCGACATTCTTGGCCACTACCGCACGCGCGATTTTTTCAATCGCGCTTGTATCCGTGATCTGCGCCATTCCTTCGGCGGAGACAATATCAGCCGCGCGCTTCCCGGTATCGAACATCGTCGCAAAAACTTTCTTGCCGGTTGCTGCGGTAATTTCAGCGCTCTCGATTTTCGCGAGCAATTCCGCCAGAGCTATCGGTGGTACCGGACAATGCTCAATTCCTTTTCCAGCTTCATTCAACCGGCGCAGCAACTCCGTCGAAATCCAGTTCGCCGCCGATTTCGCCGGAGCTCCGGCGCGCACGGCCGCTTCGAAATAATCCGCCAACGCGCGCGTGGCGGTCAAAACCTCCGCATCGTACGGGGTAATGCCATATTCCCGCAAAAAACGGCCGCGCTTCACATGCGGAAGCTCGGGCATCTCCACGCGAACTTCCTCCACCAGTCTTTCCGGGGCCGAAAGCGGCAGCAGATCGGGATCGGGAAAATAGCGATAGTCGTGCGCGAACTCTTTCGAACGCATCGGTTCGGTGCGCCCGGCCGCCACATTCCACAGCCGCGTCTCCTGCACGATTTGTCCACCCGATTCCAGCACTCCGATTTGCCGCTCGATTTCGTATTCCAAAGCGTGCTGCAGATAACGAAACGAATTCAGGTTTTTCGCTTCCACTTTGGTCCCAAATTCCGGCGCACCACGCAGCCGCACGCTCACGTTTGCGTCACAGCGCAGCGAGCCTTCTTCCATATTGCAATCGCTCACATCGGTGTATTCCAGTACCTGCTTCAGCGTCGTCAAATAGGAGTACGCTTGTGCGGGCGTGCGAATATCAGGCTCCGACACAATTTCTATCAGCGGCACCCCGCAGCGGTTGTAATCGATGTAGCTCCAGCGGTCGGAATCCGAAAACCCCTCGTGCAGATTTTTTGCCGCGTCCTCTTCCATGTGCACGCGCGTGATTCCAGTGCGCTTCAGCGCGCCATCGAACTCGATTTCCAGCCAGCCCTTGCTGGCCAGCGGAAGTTCGTACATGGAAATCTGGTAGCCCTTCGGCAAGTCCGGATAAAAATAATTCTTGCGAGCGAACACAGAACGTTCATGGATCCCACAATGCAGGGCGAGGGACGCTCGAATCGCTAAATCGCGTGCTTTTCGGTTCAGCACCGGCAAGGCACCCGGCAATCCGAGGCACACGGGACAGGTATTGGAATTTGGAGCGTCACCGAAACGCGCCGAACAGCCGCAGAACGCCTTCGTCAGCGTTTTGAGCTGTGCATGCACCTCCAGCCCGATCACGGCTTCGTAACGCTCCATAATTTCCGGCGAGACGCGAGGCCGTTCCTGTGTTGTCCGGCTCATTGGTAGCGCAGAATTATAACATCCGCCCCGGCGCAATGCCTTTCTTCAAGGTGAATGGCCATCCACTCGAGAATGGAGCTATCAGCAGCCGCGAAAAAAACCTCGCGTCTCGCCCGGAAAGATGCGCTCTAGTCTCGGCCCCAGACGTAATGAATTCCCAGGCGATAGTTCCGGCCCAGCGAGGGATATCCCACCGCGTCCTGATACCTCCGGTCGAACAGGTTTTGCACCTGCGCGATGGCCGAAAGTCCCTTTGCCACCGGAACATTGGTGGCCACATCCCAGCGCACATAGCTCGGATCGCTTGTGATACCCAGGCCGTCAAAGTCGCTATCGGTGCGCCGACCCACATAGTATCCGGCGAAGTTGATGTTGGCGCGTGGGAAATGCGCGTTGGCGATCAAGCTGCCCGAGTGCAGCGGCCGCTTGAACAGCCGATTCCCCTGTGCCAGTGCCGGATCCATCAGCGGATTGGTCGTTTTCAGCACCTTCGAATTATCGTAGGTGTAGTTTCCCACGATGTTTAACCAAGGCAGCGGCTTTGCCTCGATTGTCGAATTTATACCATTGGCCCGAGCCAGGTCTGTGTTGAAGAAGCTTCCAAAGAACGCGGGGCAGTTCGGATTGTTGGTGACACTCGCAAAGCTTACGATGTCTTCGAACCGGTTGAAAAACGCGGTAGTTGAAAAACGAAGACGGCCGGATGCGAACACCTGATCGAATCCCACATCCGCCGTGCGGCTGCGTTCGGGATTGAGTTGCGGGCTGCAAGCCGGCGGAAGCAGCTCCGGCTCTTTAATTCCCAGGCCGTACGATGCGCGCAGCCGCGTCGAGCCCCAGAAACCGGAGCCATAGCGCAACGCGTACGCCGCGCCCACTCGCGGAACCGCGCGCACACCGTAAAATCCATTGCCATCCACACGCACGCCCGCGATCACCGTCAGCCGGTGTACCGGTTGGTAGTGCGCCTCCACGTAGCCCGCTTGATTGTGCCGCGCCGTCGCTCCGCCATTCTCCACTTCGAAGAAATACCCGACCGAGACGCCGCCATTATGAAAAAGATAGCTCGAACGCTCGTTCAATCCCGCGCGATTGAAATCCGACGGGAATGAACCGAATGGGCCTACAGCAAGCGAATAGTCACGGGCTTCGAATCCGATAATCTGGTGCTGCCAGTCACCAGCTTTAAAATCCCAGGTCAATCCCGAGGCGAAATCGTGCAGGCCGGTGTGTTGCCCCGGCGTGAAAAACGACGGACCGAGCGCCGTCTGTCCCGGCTGTCCCGCATCGCTCGAACTATTTCTCAATGTCAGCCGCAGCGTATCCGTGTCGGAAAACTTCCAGCCTAAATTTCCCCACAGCGTTGTATCGCGGAAATAATTGTCCGGCCCCTGCCCGTCGCTGCCGAAATAGGCCGCGCCCGCTGAATAATCAAAAGCTCCCAGCGTGCCGCTCAACTGCCCGGAGCCGCGCCCGGTGCCAAACGTTCCACCATCAGCGGTCAATTCTAGAACCGGTTGTCTGGTGTTGCCGCGGTGGGTGAAAATCTGCATCACGCCCGTCATCGCGTCCGATCCGTAAAGCACGCTCGTCGCACCGTGCACCACCTCGATCTTGTCAATTCCATCCAACGAGAAATTCGAGAAATCCATCTGGCCGCCCGGCTGATTCACCGGCACGCCGTCGATTAACACCTTGGTGTAACTCGAATTGCCGCCGTCCAGAAAGAACGTGGTCGAACCGCCCAGGGGGCCCAGTTGAGAAAAACTCATGCCTGGTATCCCCTGCGTCAGCGGCGTCAGCCAAATCTCTCCGCGTTGATCGATTTGCTCGCGGGTCACAATGTTCACCAGCGCCGCCGTATTCTCGATCGTAGCGGGTTCGGCCGAAGCACTCACCACCACGTCGGCCGACATCGGCTGGAGTTGCAGCCGAACATCCCACGTGCGTGAATTGCCCGGAGCGAGCGTTAATTCCTGCTCCTCTGTTTGGAACGCCGGATGTTGAAGGCGGACGCGGTACCGCCCAGGACTGAATGTCAGCGAATATTTTCCCTCTGGTCCCGTTTCCGTGTGAACGCTTCGGCCGGCGGCATCGAGAGGCTGCGCCGTTACGACCGCGCCCACGATGGCCGCTTCGCTAGGGTCTGTTAAAGTTCCGCTAATTGAGGCGGTTTGTTGTGCCGGTGTAGAGGTCTGCAGAAAAAACAAGAATCCAAACCAACTTGCCACAGCTAGGACTAAAAGGCGGAGCAGTCTCATTTTTCCTCCTCTCCCTCTCGCGCGGGAGTTGAAGGTTGTCCGGGTGACTATGCGTTTAGCGCCTGCCGTGTTTCCGGCTTCACGACCTGGTCAAAAAGATCGCGAGTTCTGCGCCACGCAGGTCTGCCAAGATTGAGATTCCGCTCGGTTTCCTGGCTTGGCGGCTTGTTTGGCATGATCGAGCTGGTCGAAGATGCCGCAACATCAGCGCGGCCTTCCCATCGCGAGTCTAGAATCGCAATTGCCTGCAACTCAAAACCAACGACAGTGGCGTGCGCCGAACATTTCCGCCTTACAGTCGCGCGGCGGCGACGGCTTTTCACCGTCTTCCCGTGCGCGGAGTCTCGGGTGATTGTGGACGGCGCTCTACATCGCTGCAGCTCGCCGCTGGCGAAGGTAAACCGCTACCTTCGCGATGAAAGTCAGGAAAACTTGTGAACTCTCAGCGCGTCGCTCTCAAAATCACGCGCGGCCGGCCGCTGTAACCGCTTTCCACTTCCAGCGGCGCCTCAAAAACTTCTTCCAGCAATTCTCGCTCGTAAACTTCCGCCGGCGTCCCAATTCGCGGACACTTGCCTTTGTGTAACAGCACGATTCGGTCCGAGAATTCGGCGGCAAGATTTAGCTCGTGAGTTACAACAATCACGGTATAGCGATTCTCATCCGCGAGCCGCCGAAGCCGCCGCAACAATTCCACTTTCCCGCCAATGTCCAGATGTTGCGTAGGTTCATCGAGTAAAAGTAACGACGGCTGCTGTGCCAACGCGCGAGCCAGAATCACTCGTTGCTTTTCGCCGCCGGAAAGTTGATCCATCCAACGATCGCGCAACGCGTCGGCGCCCACCTGCGCCAGCGCATTGCCTGCCAGCAAACAATCTTCGTCGGACTCGAAGCGCAACCTCCGCCCGTATGGATAGCGCCCCTGCAAAACATATTCCCACACGCGCAGCGGAAACAGAAGTTCGCTCTCCTGCGCTACCAGCGCGATTTTCTGCGCACGCATCTTCAGATCGAGTTCACTCACCTCCACGCCGTCCACTTCGATTCGACCGGAAAGGGGTTTCAACAATCCAGCGAGTAACTTCAGCATGGTGGATTTTCCGCTCGCGTTCGGCCCCAGTATGGCGAGCAGTTCTCGTTGCTGCGCCTCGAAACTCGCAGGTCCCAACGTGAATTTCGGCGCCGACCGATCCGTAGCGGCATACGCATAGCTGGCCTGTTCCACCTTCAGTCGAACAGGAGACGTGCTCGCGCCAACGCGCACAGGCTGCGGTAATGCCAGCGCTCCACTTCCCGCGCCGGAGCTCATCTCATCCTCCGGCGCATCAGATAAATAAAAACAGGTGCCCCAGCGAGCGCGGTCATGGCGCCCACCGGCAATTCCGTGGGGGCCACCACCGTTCGTGCTAGCGTGTCGGCCAACACAATCGCAATTGCTCCGCCGATTGCGGCGGTTGGAATCAGCATGCGGTAATCGGTGCCAAAAAGCATGCGCATCACATGCGGCACTAGAAGTCCTACATATCCGATCGCTCCACTCACCGAAACTGCCAGGCCTGTCAGCACCGACGCCGCGATATAAACCACAAACTTCACGCGGTTAACGTTCACGCCCAGATGTTTTGCTTCCTGCTCCCCGGTAAGGATCAAATTCAGATCCGACGAGGTCGTGTACATCGCCCCCGCCGCCAGGATGAACACAAAAAAAAGAAATCCAAGCCATCCCAAAACATTTGTCGTAGGCGGAGGCGCAGTCAGGTCGCCCATCAGCCAAAAAGCAATGCTGCGAAGTTCCGAGCCCGTCACCATGGTCAACAAAAACATGATTATCGCCGAAAGAAATGAAGCCGCCACGATGCCCGCGAGCAAAAGCGTAGGACTGTCGAGTTGCCCGCCCCGCCGTCCCAGAAAATAAACTGCCGCAATGGTGGACGCTGCTCCGATAAACGCAGCAATCTGAATCGCTCCCACGGTATGCGGCGCGACGATCAAGCTTACGATCGCTCCCAGCGCCGCGCCGCTTGAAACCCCCAGCACATACGGATCCGCCAGAGGATTCCGTAGCAGCGCTTGAAAGCCCGCACCCGCCGTCGAGAGCGATGCGCCCACCAAAATTCCCAGCGCAATCCGCGGCAGCCGCAACCCAAAAACCACTTGCCAGAATTCCACGGGAACTTCCTCGCGTCTCCCCGCCGCCGCTTCAAAAAGGGTGCTCACGATGTCGCGCACCGAAATTGGATACGCGCCCATGCGCAACGAAATCACCGCTACCGCAAACAAAACACCGCAAAGTCCCAGGCAAGTCCCCAGGATTCGCTGCGGAGTTAAAGGCCGCAAAAATCACACTCCCTTTCCTGCCGAATATTCGCGGAAAATTCCATTCTCACCCCAGTTCGATGTTCGAAACCCTCTCCACGGCCATCCGATGAAAACACCTCCGGATGCAGCTCGTGCGCAATTTGTTCGATCGCGCCAACCAACCCCGGAGACGGCTTTGTAATTTCGTCATCCACTCGAACCACGCGCCCCATTTGGATGGCCCTTAACGCTTTCCACGCCGGTTGTGCGCGCAGGCGGTTCAGCTCGTGGTCTTTATTCGATTCTGAGTGATTCGCGGTAAACAAGATGTAATCGGGCTGCAGCCGCACAACTTCTTCCATGCTCACCTGTGGCCAATTCTGATTCGCCACGATCACCGACTCCGCGCCGGCCCATCGCAACGCGTCCGCAATAAACGTGTTCTGCCCAATCGTAATCAGCGGATCTTCCCACACCACGAACAGCGCATGAACGAGCGGCAGCTCCGCGATGCGCGCGTGTACGGCATCCAGCCGCGATTGCAATTGCGCGACTAACGCCGTCCCTTGTTCATGCGCGCCGATCAAATCCGCCATGCGCGCGATGGAATCCAGCATCCCACGAACGGTATGCGGATCGCTGGTGAAAACGGGAATGCCCAGCCGCAGCAGCGCGTCCGCAGTTTCCGCCCGGTTGATCGAAGTTGTCGCCAGCACCAGATCCGGGTGCATCGCGACGATCGCTTCCAAGTTCGGTGTCTGCGGAGATCCCACGTGCGGCTTCAGTTTCGCTGCAGGAGGCGTGTCACAGAAACTTGTATCGCCCACCAACTTATCTCCGAGCCCCAGCGCGTAAACCGTCTCCGTTAAATCCGGTGCCAGCGTCACGACGTGTTGCACTGAAAACGGAATCGCCATGCGCCGCCCGGTTTCATCCGTCACAAATTTCATGCCGCGCTTATATGTCGGCGCTTGAGCCGCCGCGGCGCCCGTGTAGTTCGCCAGGCAGAACGCCAGGAACAAAATCACAAGTACAATTTGTCGCGCAGCTCGCGTAAATGCTCCAATAAAAAAGCCTCGCGAATAGAGCGAGGCGCTTCGCGACACTCTCTCTCGCGAAGAGTGTCAGCTTCCACTAGCTCGGGTAGGTTTCCTGACTTTCGGCCTGCGAAAATTTCAGCCGATTACAGTGGCGGGACCGTGGCCGATTTTCACGGCCTTCCCCTCGCTTTTCGAATCGTCCAACACAGACTCCTCAAAAAGTTTATTCCCCGAGCCAGCTAAGTTGTCTTCGGCGAGTTTATGCGCCCCGCCTTTCGCTGTCAATCGAATGGAAAAGCTGGCGTCCCAATTCAAATCCTGACGCGCATTTCCAAACGACAAACGTCGCTCTGCCGGTGGTTTTTAGCGGTATCCTCGACTGGATCTGGTCGGGAGGTTCTATGGCTTCAGATTCAATTTCGCGCCCTCCAGCCTGCTATTCGATTGCGCCATGGATGTCGGTTCGAAACGGCGCGCGAGCTGTCGAATTCTACAAAGCGGCATTCGGAGCGGTCGAGAGTGATCGCCTGGCGGATTCGACTGGCGCGGTAGTCGCAAAACTGTCCGTCGGTGGAGCCGTGTTTTGGGTGAGCGGCGAATCCCCAGAAAATGTCGACTCCGGCCCAGAGCTTGTCGGCGGCGGCACCCCGCGAATGGTTTTGATTGTCCCCGATCCGGATGCTGCCTTCGCGCGCGCTAAAAGCTGGCGCCTCAGAGATTTTTCCCGTTGGCGAGGAACACGGTTGGCGTCTCGGACGAGTCGTGGATCCTTTCGGTCTTCACTGGGAAATCGGCCACGAAATTATCGACTGACAGTTCGTCGAGTCGACGCAGAGTCCGCCGGCTTTGGCTGTCATTCCGGAATTCTTCTAGCGGCTAGCGGTTCTTCCACTTCGGGGCGCGCTTCTCGACGGTTGCACGTAAACCTTCTTGCGAATCTTCCAGGTCGGCAAGCTCATTGAGGAAAACTTTCATCGAATTTCGCACGCCTTCGCGCAACGGCAAACCCAAGCTGCCGAGAATGGCCTTTTTCGCCATCGTCAGTACCGGCCCGGACTGCGCCGTAACCTTCGCGCAAACTTCATCCACTTTTTTCTGCAAATCTTTTTCCTGCACCAGCCAGTTCACCAAGCCCAGTTCGCGCGCGCGCTCCGCCGACATCGTTTCCGCCATCAACACCAGCTCCAGCGCCATTTTCGGCCCCAGAATATAGGGCAGCACCGCCGCAGCCAGCGGAGGAAACGCTCCCAGCTTAATTTCCGGCTGCGCGAAACGCGCATTGGGCGTCGCGATTACCAGGTCGCCTAACGCCGCCAGTTCCGCGCCGCCGCCAAACGCCGGCCCGTTGATCACCACCAGAATCGGTTTGGCCGTTTCCACCATCGCTGAAAACGCGCTGTGAAACGCGTCCAGCAACTGAAAAACGCGCCGCGCCGTATATTCGCCCAGCTCGATTCCGCCGCAAAAAGCCTTCGACGCCGAATCGAGCAAGATAAGTTTTACTTCGCGGGTCTCGCTCACCGAGTTGATTCCCGCCACCAGCTCCATCAGCACGCGCTCGTTCAGCAAATTGTGCTCGGGACGGTCGAGTGTCAGGTGCGCGACTTCGCCTTCGATTTTAAACTTCACGAATTGGAAGTCAGTCGTCTTCGGGGCGGCCAGCGCCAACGTCCCCAGCATCTCGGATTCGCGCGCCGCTTTGTTGATCTGCATGCCTATGGCTCCGATTCACCCTGCGTTACGAGCCTAACCCTTTCGCGCGCCCGCATCCACGCGCATCCCACGCCATGCGCTCAATCGGGCAAGACCTGTCCCTCAGAACAGGTCCGTCTTAGATCTTCGTAGCGCTGGCTTCCGGCCGGCTCTTTCTTCCTCCGACGAAGTTCGTGGCGGCAAATCGTTCCGAAGAAGCGCCGTAGGTGTGCCTTAGGTTTGCGTGCAGCGCCGGGGTCTTCGGCCTGCCTGCCGGCAGGCCCCCGGCATCGTTCTTTGAAAAGATGCGGGAACGGGTACCCTCTGGTGTAACGCCGGTTCCGGCCTAGGCCCACAAGTAGAATTCGCCCTCACGAAAACAAACGACGGAAAACCTCCAACCGCGGCCAGAATGCACCTTAGCAATTTCACTTTTTTGCATGATTCCGTGGCCCAGCCTGCGCCGCAGTTCGCGAATCGCCGATCGCGCCGCCGGGCATGAATACGCAAGCGTCGCTTCACAGCGCCTACTCCCTTCCTGTATTCTGCTGGGCCTATGCTGGATCTGGGTTACGTACGGGACCATCTCGACTCGATCGAGAAGATGGCGCGCGATCGCGGCATCGCGCTGGACCTCGCTCCTTTTCGCGAGATTGACACCGCGCGCCGCCAGCTCATCACCTCCGCCGAGCGCCTGAAGGCCGAGCGCAACCGCGCCAGCGAAGAAATCGCGCGAAAGAAACGGGCCGGAGAAGATGCCTCGCAGCTTTTGGCGCTGATGAAAGAAGTATCGGATCAACTGAAACGCGACGACGAGCGCATCAGCGGCCTTGACGATCGCTTGAAGCAATTCCTGCTGACCATTCCGAACATTCCGCACCCAAGCGTCCCGGTGGGAAAAAGCGCCGCCGATAATGTGGAAGTCAGACGTTGCGGCGCGCCGCCGAAATTTGATTTCAAGCCCCGGCCGCACTGGGAAATTGCCGAGGGCGCGGGAATTCTCGATTTTCAGTCAGCGGTAAAAATTGCGGGCTCGCGATTCGCGGTTTACAAGGGGCTGGGCGCTCGCCTTGAACGAGCCCTCGCGAATTTTTTCCTTGACGTGCACACCCGCGAGCACGGCTACTCGGAAATTCTTCCGCCCTTCCTGGTGAACACCGCATCGCTCACCGGGGTAGGCCAGTTGCCGAAATTTGCCGCCGATATGTTTCACGTGGAAGGCACGGACTTGTGGCTCACGCCCACATCCGAGGTGGAACTCACCAGCCTGCACCGCGACGAAACCCTCGACGGGGAAAAATTGCCCATCAAAGTCTGCGCCTGGACCGCTTGCTTTCGCTCCGAAGCCGGGGCCGCGGGAAAAGACACGCGCGGCCTAAAGCGCCAGCACCAATTTCAGAAAGTGGAAATGTTCAAATTCACGCGGCCCGACCAAAGTTACGATGAACTGGAAGCGCTGGTCCAGGACGCCGAAGCAATCCTGCGACGCCTCGGCTTGCACTATCGCGTGATGCAACTTTGTACCGCGGATATGGGATTCGCCGCCGCCAAAACCTACGACCTAGAAGTCTGGCTTCCGTCCACCGGCGAGTTCATGGAAATTTCATCCTGCTCGAACACTGAAGCATTCCAAGCGCGCCGCTCCGGTATCCGCTTCAAAGGCAAAACCGGCAAAAGCGAATTCGTGCACACGCTGAACGGCTCCGGCCTCGCGGTAGGCCGTACCTGGATCGCGCTGGTGGAGAATTTTCAGCAAGCCGACGGATCAATCCTCATCCCCGAAGTGATATGCCCCTACATGGGAGTGGACAGCATCCCCGCTACAACCAAGACCTAGAAGAGAAAATGTCGGCTAAAAAATCAGGAGACTGGCCCGACAAGGACCATCGGCCCGGTAGGTTGCGGCATGCCGCCCACAGGTTCCAACGTCACCGCGAACGCTTTCGCCGCCATTCCTTGCGGCAGTTTCATCATCCATGGATGAATCGGGCCGCCGTGATCAATTACGCCGGCGCTGACGGGCTTGCCCTCCATAGGGACAACCCACAACTGATAGCTTTTGTTCGCTGGCGCCGGTTCCACCCACCCGTCGCACACAGCCATACCCATTTTCGCGTTGTACCTGACGCGCAGGTCGCCCTTTGGCATGCCCGGCTGAACGGCGAGCGCAACAGACACGGTGTCCTTCGCTTCCAACAAATCGGCCAGGTGACGGGCTTCGTCGAGTTGCTTCTTCTGTTCTTCCAGATTTGCCCGCTGTCGAGCCAACTCGCGGCTGAGGCGCGCATTTTCAGTCCACAGGAAAATCGTGGCAATCGCCAGCGCAACGCCCACCGGCACAAGTATGGCAGCCCAGCGACGCCCGAAGAAGCCACCAGCGCGTTGGGGTTCATCGGTCGAACGTCGCGCTCCGGCGCTCTCAGCCGACGCATGAACTTGGCGCATCAACCTTTCGCGGACGGCTGCCGGCGGCTCCACGCGAGGCGCCGAGAAAGCGAGCAGCGCGATCCGCCCGCGCGCTTCGGCCAACTTATTCGCGCACTCCGCACAGGTCGGGACGTGCGATTCGATCGCAGCCTTCTCTTCGCCTTCCAGAACGCCGAGGGCGTACAGGTCGAAGTCTTCCGGCCGAGTTGGATGTCCGCTCATGACAATAAATTCCGTTTCAAACTTTCAACCGCGCTGCGAATCCGCGTTTTCACTGTGCCGAGCGGATCGCCCGTTTTGCTTGCAATTTCGCTATGCGTCAACCCCTCAAAATATGCCAGCTCGATCGCGGCGCGCTGCTCGCTGGAAAGATTCTCCAGTGCGCCCTTCACGCGCCCCAGCAATTGCTGCTGCGCCAGTGCATTTTCCAAATTTGCCGGCACGATGACGGTAGTCTCCAACAGCTCTTCGCCTTCGCTCGGATTGTGCCGCCGCAGCCGCGATATGGCGCGGTTGCGTGCGATCACTGCGAGCCATCCGGGCAGTGAACCGCGGGCCGGATCAAATTGCGCAGCGTTCCGCCAGAGCTGATAAAAAACATCCTGCAAAATTTCTTCCGACGCCTGCGTGTCGCGGAGAATGCGGTTCAGGAGGGAAGAGAGCAACGAGGCATAGCGGTCGTATAGCGCGGCAAGCGCGGACTCGTCCCGCTGGACGATCTTCTGAATGAGCGCCGCGTCCGAGGCCCTCAACTCTACTCCCCTGTGACCGCTCACCAGGTTCTGGCGACTCCATTATTTAAAGTACGCGCGAGAAGGGCGCTCCGGATGTTCGGAGAGCCGAATCTCACTTACCTACCGGTCGATACTCTGTACCCATCTGACTCAAGCGACGCGCGCAGAGTAGCTTGCGTGGGTTGGAAGCGTCAATCATGTTCTCGGGGGCAATTCCGTCAAAGACTGTGCTTAAGACGAGACCTCCGCTGGGGAATATGCGTACTTGGTTAAGGCATTTAGATACAGCTAGATAGAGGAGAACCCCTGAGATATAGCGCCGCACGGCGCCTAGTCAAGCTGCAGTAAGTTCCTAATTTGTCATCGGTTTCCATTGACATCCTTGGCCGCTTGGCTAAACTTCGACTCGCGCAAGACTTACCATACCCGAACATATCGCGATTAGGCTCTGGCCGGCGAAGGCAAGATTGATTCGCCGCGCCGAGAAAGTAAAACAGGAAGGAACGCTAGATGGCTATCGTTGCCAAAGCCGTACCGCAGGCGATCCCGCGAATCGCACCGCGCGAGGATTTGAATCCTTACCGCATCGCGCAGATCCAGTTTGATATCGCAGCCGAATATTTGAAACTCGATCCCGGCCTGCGCCAGATCCTGCGAACGCCGAAGCGGATACTCGAAGTATCGGTGCCCACCAAGATGGACAACGGCCAGATCAAAGTTTTCACCGGCTTCCGCGTGCAACACAATATCGCGCGCGGACCGGCGAAGGGCGGCATCCGATATCACCCCGCAGTGACGCTCGATGAAGTGAAGGCGCTGGCCACCTGGATGACGTGGAAGACCGCAACGGTGAACATTCCGTACGGCGGCGGCAAGGGCGGCGTGATTTGCGATCCGAAGCGGATGAGCAAGTCCGAGCTCGAACGCATGACGCGGCGGTTCGCTTCTGAAATTTTCCCCATCATCGGACCCGACCAGGATATTCCCGCGCCGGACGTTTACACCGATTCTCAAACCATGGCCTGGATCATGGACACTTATTCCATGACCAAAGGGCGCACATCGCTGGGAGTGGTTACCGGCAAGCCGATCTCAATCGGCGGCTCGGAAGGTCGCAACGAAGCGACCGCTCGCGGCTGCCTGGTTACCGTCGAAGAAGCGTGCAAAGTGAAGAAGATGCCGCTGCGCGGGGCGACGGTGGCCATTCAGGGCTTCGGGAATGCCGGATCGATTGCCGCGCGTCTATTCGCGGACAAGAAAACGCGTGTGATTGCGATCAGCGACTCCCGCGGCGGCGTTTTTAATTCGCGCGGAATCGATCCGCTGAAAGCGGCGCGCTATAAGGAGCGTTCCGGCACCGTTGTGGGCATGCCGGGAACTTCGCGCATCTCCAATGACGATCTGTTAACGATGAAATGCGACATCTTGATTCCCGCGGCGCTGGAAAATGTGATTACTCTGAACAATGCGGACCAGATCAAAGCAAAAATCGTCGCAGAAGCGGCCAACGGTCCAACCACCCCTCACGCGGACGAAGTTTTGGCGCGCAAGGGCATCACTATGATTCCCGACATTCTCGCGAATGCGGGCGGCGTGACCGTAAGTTACTTCGAGTGGGTGCAGGACTTGCAGAGCTTTTTCTGGTCGGAAAGCGAAGTGAATGCCAAGCTCGAGATGGTAATGCGCCGCGCGTTTCACGAAGTGCACGAGACGGCGCGGAAGCATCGCACGCACATGCGCACGGGCGCTTACGTGCTTGCCGTAGGGCGCGTGGCGGACGCTACGCTGGTTCGCGGACTCTTTCCATAAAACATTCGCATTGGCGTGTGCTGTTCCAATCAGCCGTCCACTTTAGCCTTCGAGAAAATTTCCTCTTGCGCAGCGAGTGAGAACACGCGTACATTTTTGACTAGCCGGTGCGCTCACGCGAAAAAGGGCAGCGCCGGCATATTTGTCTGCGTGACTTGGGAGCAAGGGGCGTCCAGAGTTGAATAACCACACGAATCACCCTCCACCAATTCTTCTAACGATTGCCGGCTTTGATCCATCTTGCGGCGCCGGGGTGGCTGCCGATCTGAAAACCTTTGCCGCGCACAATTGCTACGGCGTAGCCGCAGTAACCGCTCTCACGGTGCAATCGACGCAGGGCGTGATATCGGTACACCCCACGCCTGCAGCCACTTTGCGCGCACAACTCGATGCCTTAGTGGATGACGTGGCGATTGCCGGCGTGAAAATCGGAATGTTGACGAATCGCGGCAATGCATCGGCCGTGACCGAATTTCTCGACAAATACAAATTTCCGCACATCGTCCTCGACCCCGTTTTCCGTCCGACTGCGGGGAATGCCGAACTGCTGGACACCTCCGGCCTGAAATTCGTGCGCGATGAGCTGCTAAAACGGGTAAGTGTGATTACGCCCAACTTGCCCGAAGCAGAATTTCTGACCGGCATGGAGGTGAAGGACCTTGCCGCGATGAAAGCTGCCGGACAGAAGTTGATCGAGATGGGAGCGCGCGCGGTGGTTGTCACCGGCGGGCATTTGGACAAACCGACCGACGTCTTCTGTGTCGGGGCAGATGTAGAAGCTTTTGGCGGCGATCATGTGAAGAGTTCGAACACGCACGGCTCGGGATGCACTTTTTCATCCGCGATCCTGGCGCAACTGGCAAGCGGCCAACAGCTCCGCGAGGCTGTAATCCTGGCAAAGGCCTATGTGACCAAGGCAATCGAGAAGTCGTATCAGATCGGCAAAGGTGCGGGTCCGCTGAACCAGCTCTTCCGCTTTCATCAGGAACAGCCTCTTCGCGGCGTCCACGAAGTCCCCCAGCACGGCATGCATCCCGCCGCAGAACCCGCCGCGCACTAGAACCCGGGTCGTAAGGAATTTGGGATGGAAATCTTCCAGGTTATTTAAATTCCGCTCCATTAGACGCTCCGCTAGCCCGTGAAGCTTGATTTCTAAAATCTTGCTGAAAACTTCCCGGACAATTATCATCGCTAACGAACGCTTCGAACGAGGTGGGTGGTGAAGAAATTTGCAGAGATGATGATTGTTCTGTTGGGGATTGCGCTTGGCGCGCAAACGCTCGCTGCGCAGGAATGGTCGCAGCCTTGGGCACGCGAGCGCATCACAAAATCACCGCGCCACAGCGAGTGGGTCACCGTGAAGCACGATGGCCGGAATGTGGAAACGCTCGTGGTGTACCCGGAATCGAAGGATAAGCGGCCGGTGGTGGTCCTGATTCACGAAATCTTTGGGTTGAGCGACTGGGCGCAGGAACTTGCGGACGAAGTCGCGGCAGCCGGTTACATTGCTGTCGCCCCGGATCTTCTGAGCGGCATGGCGCCCAATGGCGGCCGCACGAAAGATTTTCCCAGCGGGGTTACCGAAGCGGTCAGCAAGCTGAATCCCGACCAAGTAACTGCGGACCTGAACGCTGCTGCGGATTATGGCCTGAAGCTACCCGCATCCAGCGGACGATTGTTCGTTGCGGGATTCTGTTGGGGAGGCGGCCAAACTTTCCGGTTCGCCACAAATCGCGCGGATCTTGCTGCAGCATTCGTTTTTTACGGTCCGCCACCGGCTGCCGACGCCATGTCGCGCATTAAGGCACCCATCTACGGATTCTACGCCGGGGACGACGCGCGCATCGGCGCGACAATCCCGGACACCATCGCCGCGATGAAAGCTGCGGGAAAGACTTACGACCCGGTAACATACGACGGCGCCGGTCATGGCTTCATGCGCGCCGGCGAAGCGCCCGACGCCAGCGCCGCCAACAAAAAAGCACGTGAAGACTCATGGAAACGCTGGAAGAGCCTGCTCGCACAGTGATTGCCTCGCTAGCGTTTCGACGCTATTCAGCGTGCGGAGAGGTTGCGAGATTCAGCGGCGATAAACGATCTTGCCTCCCACGATGGTGGCCATGGGTGCTCCCCGAAACGTGCGGCCGTTGAACGGCGTGTTGCGCGAACGGCTGGGCGAATCCGACGTATGGTAGGTCCATGCGTGATCGAGCGAGAAAATCGTTAAGTCGGCGGGCTCGTCGGCTGCAATTTTCCGTTCGATTCCTAGAACACGCGCGGGGCCGGTAGTAAACAAATCTACCAAACGCATCGGCGAGATTTTACCCGGATGGGCCAGTTCGCTCAATGCGAGCGCGAGCGCGGTTTCAAATCCGATGATTCCAAACGGTGCGCGGTCGAACTCGACGTCCTTGCTCGAAGGATGGTGCGGCGCGTGATCGGTGGCGATGGCGTCGACCGAGCCATCGGCTAGACCTTCGATCAATGCCGCGCGATCTTGGTCAGACGCCAGCGGCGGATTCATTTTGTAATGCGAATCGTAGCGCACGTCTTCATCAATCAAAGTGAAATGGTGCGGCGTGACTTCGCAGGTCACCTGCAGACCTTGCGCTTTTGCTGAGCGGACATACTCGAGCGAAGCGCGCGCGGACATATGGGCGATATGCAGGCGCGCGCCTGTCAGCATCGCAATTTCCACGTCACGACCTACGCAAATGGATTCCGATTGTGCGGGAATGCCTTTCAGGCCCAAGCGAATGGAACGCGGTCCTTCACGCATCACGCCGCCGGCGAACAACGAAGGGTCCTCGCAGTGATCGATCACCGGCAGATCAAGAGAGCGGCAATAGTCCATCACCTGGCGCATCAGCCGAGCGGTCGCTACAGGTTTTCCGTCGTCGCTCACAGCTACGATGCCAGCCTCTTTCATCGCGGCAATTTCGGAAAGAGCTTCACCTTTGCTGCCCAGCGAAGCGGCGCCGATGGGCCAGACGCGTACAGCGCCGGCGGCCGCCGCACGTTCCACGATTCCGCGGGTGACCGAAGCGTTGTCATTCACCGGCTGCGTGTTCGGCATGGTGCACACCGCCGTAAAGCCCCCGCGAGCAGCAGCCCGTGTGCCGGTCTCGATTGTTTCGGAAAGCTCCTGGCCGGGCTCGCGCAAGTGGCCATGCAAATCAATGAAGCCGGGCGCGACGATCATCCCGGAGGCATCGAAGACATCTACCTGCGAAGCAGAAAGGTCCGGACCCACTCTCAAAATTCTGGGGCCGTCGATCAGAATATCCATGAACGCGTCTGTCTGGCTCGAGGGGTCCAGGACACGGCCGTTTTCAATCAGCAGCATTATTTGTCCTTGCCCGCCGCAGCCGGCCCGGCACTCGGTTCGGATGCGGCGCCGCCCACCAGATGGTAGAGAAGAGCCATGCGAATCGCCAGGCCGTTGGTCACTTGCTCGAGGACGCAGGATTGCGGGCCATCGGCAACACTCGGATCGATTTCCAATCCGCGGATCATGGGTCCGGGATGCAAAACGAGCGCGTCTTTTCCGGCAAGTCGCAGGCGCTCGGGCGTGAGTTGAAATTGCAGAATATATTCCTCGGACGCGAGCGCCGGTTCGTGCAGGCGCTCTGTTTGTACGCGCAGCACGATGATTACATCGGCGCCCTCGAGCGCTTCATCGATATGCGTTACGCGGCGAACGTTCGAAGCGAGCGACTCCAATTCGCGCGGGACCCACATGGCCGGCCCGCACAAGGTAATGTGCGCACCGAATTTACTGAGCAAATGAATGTTTGAGCGCGCGACACGGCTATGAAGAATGTCACCAAGTATAGTTAGACGTAACCCGCCGAGCGTGCTTTTGCGATCGCGGATGGTGAGCGCGTCGAGCAAAGCTTGGGTGGGATGCTCGTGCGTGCCGTCGCCGGCATTCACAACCGGAATACCGAGCCGCTGGGCAACGAATTCCGGGGCGCCAGACGAGCTGTGCCGAATCACGATTCCGTCGGGACGCAGAGCTTCCAGCGTCCATACCGTGTCGAGCAGCGATTCGCCCTTCTTCAAACTGGAAGACTCTGCCTGCAAATTCATGGTGTCCGCGCCGAGACGAGCTGCTGCAGTGCCAAAACTGATGCGCGTGCGCGTGGAATTTTCGAAGAATGCCAGGGCCACGGTTTTGCCCCGCAAAGTGGCCAGTTTTTTTAGCGGATGACGCTGGAATTCCTGAAAAGGCTTGGCTTGATCCAGAATAAAGGAGATTTGCTCGCGGGTGAGGTCTTCGATTCCCAGCAGGTGTTGCAGACGCTGCAGCACGTTTTCCCTTCCAGGCGGTTTTCTCCGGGCCTCCCAAGGGATTGCCGGATTGTTCAAGGAACGCGATCTACCAGAACGACGCGCTCCTCGTCATCAATTTCCATTAAGCGGACTTCCACTATTTCGGTATCACTGGTCTCTACGGCTCGACCAACAAAGGACGCTTCAATGGGCATCTCACGATGGCCTCGATCGATCAGCACGCAGAGCCGAATGCGCTTGGGACGTCCTAGGTCGAATAGTCCGTTCATGGCAGCACGAATTGTGCGTCCGGTGTAGAGCACGTCATCGACAATCACCAAATCCCGGTGGTCGACCGGAAAATCGATTTCATTGGAATGAAATACCGGTTGTGGACCGACCGTCGAGAGGTCGTCGCGATAAAGCGTGATATCGAGAGTACCGACCGGAATTTTAACGCCCGCTGAGTCGTTGATTGTCTTGGCCAGCCGCTGGGACAAAGGTACGCCGCGGCGTCGCACGCCGATTAGCGCAAGATCCTTTGTTCCACCGCTCTTTTCAACGATTTCAAGGGCTAAACGCTGGAGTGTGCGGCTAATTTCTTCCGCAGAAAGCAATTGTCTTTTTTCGACGACGCGCATTCTGGCACGCCATCCTAGCATAGACCTTTGTGTATTCGCAGCCGCGGAATCGGGCCGATAATTCCAGCGCCTCGCTGGAATAGATGCGGGTTTCAGTGCTAGACTACCGCTCGTGAATGCGCCGCAGCCGGCAAGCATGTCCCCACGGCCCGCGGAAGTTGACCTCCGAGTCAGCATTGGTTCCCTCCAGCTAAAAAACCCAATTATTGCAGCCAGCGGTACATTTGGCTACGGAGTGGAGTTCGCCCCCCTGGTGGATCTCAGCAGCCTTGGCGCTGTCGTCATCAAGGGACTTTCGATTCAGCCTATGGAAGGTGCTCCGGCGCCGCGGATCTGCGAAACCTCCAGCGGAATGGTAAATGCGATCGGTTTGCAGAATATCGGCGTGCGAGCGTTCGTGGCCGAAAAGCTTCCCGAGCTCCGACGGCTTCAGGCGACGGTGGTCGCAAATGTCTTCGGCTGTACGATCTCCGATTACGTCGAGGTGATGCGGATCCTGGAGGATGCTGAGGGGGTTGCCGCCTACGAGCTGAACATCTCCTGCCCCAATGTGGAACAGGGGGGGGCTGAGTTCGGAGTTGACCCAGTACTGACCGGAGAGGTCGTCCGAGCGGCCAGGAATGCCGTCAAGCGACCCCTATGGGTAAAACTATCCCCGAATGTTAACAGGATTGGACTTACTGCTCAGGCAGCACAATCCAGCGGCGCCGACGCTCTGGTAGTCGCAAATACATACCCCGCACTGTCTATAGATGCACACAACCGGAGGTCACGTCTAGGTAGTACGACGGGTGGGTTGTCGGGCCCGGCCATAAAACCTATAACTATGAGGCTGGTATATGAAGCAGCTAAGGTGATTAACATCCCACTTATAGGGCTTGGTGGTATTGAGAGCCCGGACGATGTAGCGGAATATATGCTGGCGGGTGCCGCGGCGGTGCAGGTGGGCACAGCACATTTTGTAGACCCAAGAGCCACAGAGCGGCTAGTGAAAGGATTGGAAGGGTGGTGCCGAGACAATAGAGCTCCTGAAATCAGCAAGTTACGAGGCGGCATAGAGGTTGCTGGAACAGGCTCGAAATAGTAAAATCGTTGATTCAACTAAGGTTAGGAGATCATGAAAGCAAAAACTTTCGTAGTGCTCGAATCGGTGTTTTTAGGATTGGGTTTGCTTGCCTTTACTCCGTCGGTCAACCCTACGATCGCGGGAAAGCCAAGCAACCCGTCCCAAGCATCCATCTACCTGCCGAAAGCGTCGTCGAATAACCCCAAGCCGCTTGCGGTCTGGGAATGTACTACCAGTTGGTACGGCGAAGATTTTAACGGCCAGCCGACCGCTAACGGCGAGACTTACGACATGTACGCCGAAACCGCCGCTCACCCGACCCTCCCTCTAGGTTCCATTGTGCGAGTAGTGAACCCGCGGAACCATCGCAGCCAGATCGTCCGCATCAACGACCGCGGGCCATATGTCGAAGGACGGGAATTGGACGTTTCCTACGAGGTGGCTCGTAGGTTAGGATTTGATCAGCGCGGAGTTGCCAAAGTTCGGCTCGAGCTGCTCAAGGTGCCTACACGCCCGGAACCGACCCATCACGAAGACTAATCGTCGCACTGGATGTAGATAATCTCCAGGCCGCCACGGCCTTATCGCGGAGACTTCGCGGGGCGGTCGGCCTCTTCAAAGTCGGTAGCCAACTCTTTACTGCCGAAGGTCCGCGAGCCGTGGAGAAGCTCGCCGACGCCGGCGCCGATATTTTCCTGGATCTTAAATTCCACGACATTCCCAATACGGTGGCCAAAGCCGTTTCCATTGCGGTCCGGCTTCCGCGGGTTCGGCTACTGACGTTGCACGCATCAAGCGGCACCGCTGTGATGCGGGCTGCGCGCGAAGCCGCCGGGAACGCGAGCAGGCGGCCGAAATTGCTCGCCGTGACGGTTTTGACGAGCTTTGACACTACCACATTGCGGGAGATAGGTATGTCGGGTTCAATGGATAAACGCGCCGTTGCGCTCGCGCGCTTGGCCCAGAAAGCCGGAATGGACGGCGTAGTTTGCTCCGCCCATGAGGCTCGCGCGGTCCGGCGCGCTTGCGGACCCAGCTTCGTAATTCTGATCCCAGGGGTCCGGCCCCGCAGTGGCGCTGCGAATGACCAGTCGAGGATAGCTACGCCAGCCGAAGCGATTCGCGCCGGGGCGGATTATCTGGTAGTCGGACGCCCGATCACCGCCGCGCCGGACCCGCGCTCAGCCGTGCTGGCCATCGTGAACGAGATGAAATCCGCTTCGCGCCAAATCCGTTAGAATCTCCTCTCCCGTTCTCTAACTATTGACAAAATACCTCAGGAGGTACAACTTCTCTGCCGGACATTCACTAAGCGGAAGGGGTATCTCTATGCGGATTGTGTTGAAACAGGCTGCACTCACGGCGGTTATCGTACTTACACTCCCGCCGGCGGTTCGCGCGCAGGAGATCGGCGCTCCGCCGGTTGCTCCCAAGGCGCAAACAGTTGAAGTAACACCCACCGATATCAAGGCCAACGTGGGAGACAAAGTTAAATTCAGCGCGGTGGCAAAAGACGCAGCTGGAAATGTGTTGGCCGCGAAACCGATGGTTTGGTTTGCCGCGCCCTTCGATGTGGCGGGCGCAGACAAAGAGGGCGTGGTCGTCTTTCACGAACCGGGTGAAGTAACGGTGGGTGCGGTGGTGGCTGGAAAGCCCGGATTCGCTCACGTGATGGTGGTTGCGCCGCCGGTTGCCAAGATCGAAATTGCCCCGCTACGTCAGGCGCTCGTGGCAGGTAGCAGCGCGATGCTTTCTGCCACAATGCGCTCCGCCAATGGCGACCCGCGCACGGATACCCCGATTCATTGGACTTCGAAATCACCCGCCATTGCTCGGGTAACCGAATCCGGCATGGTGATAGCGAAGGCGCCAGGCAATGCGACGCTCGTTGCGGCGGCTGGCCCCGCAAGCGGCGAAGTCGTCGTGCGGGTGGTTGCAGACAACATTCAAACACTTGCCGTGGAACCGGAAACCATAAGCGCCAAGACGGGAGATGTAGTTCACTTCAGCGCGACGGCGCAGGGCCCCAAAAGCAATTCCCTGAAAGATGTTTTCATCAGCTGGGCTGTGGCCGGACCCAACGCAACGATTTATCCCGACGGCGCGTTTGTAGCCGCGCTTCCCGGCACTTACAAAGTGATGGCATCGGTGGGCTCGCAAAATGCTGCTGCGTCTATTACCGTGGCGCCCCGAAATGTTGAGCGCGAGCTCGACGTGGTTGCGCACATCCCGCTAAAAGCTCCCGACGGGTCGGTAATACAAACTACCGAAGAATGGATCATGGGGAATCACCTATACGTTTCGACCCTGGCTGACAGAATTTTCGACTATGACATCAGCGATCCGTCGAAACCGAAAGAGCTCGATTCGTTGAAAGCCGACGCGCGCCTGATTAACGACATCAGCACCACGCCCGACGAAAAGGTGGGGGTGTTTACGCGCGAAGGAGCTTCCACTCGCAAGAACGGAATTGTGCTTTTCGATCCTTCGGACCCCGCACATTTGAAAGTCCTTTCTGAATATACCGAGACCGTGACCGGCGGGGTGCACAGCGCGTTCATCAACACGCACTACGTGTACATTACCGACGATGCGACAGGTTCGTTGCGGATAATTGATTTTCAAGATTCGCAGCATCCCAAGGAAGTGGCGCGCTGGGAAGTTCAAAACCCGACGGCTGCGATGATTGCCGGTCCCATGGGACCGATGTCGAGCGGGCGCTATCTTCACGATCTGTACGTGAAGGACGGCCTGGCATACCTTGCTTACTGGCGTGATGGCCTTATTATCCTCGACATAGGAAATGGCATGAAAGGCGGCAGCCCGGAGCATCCCCAGCTTGTGTCGCAATACAAATTTAATCACTACGAGCTCTACGGCAACGGTTGGCTCGCCGGAACGCATACCACCTTCCGTTACAACAACTATCTTTTTGTCGGCGACGAGGTTTTTCCGGCGCAGTTCGACATTGACAGCAAAGAGCGCATCCCCGTCCGCGGAATTTGCCACGTGATGGACCTCACCGACATCGGGCATCCGCGAGAAGTAGCGATTTACGAAGTCCCCGAAGGGGGCGTTCATAATTTCTGGGCCGACGATGACATGTTGTTTATCGGCGATTATGCCGGAGGCGGGCGCGTGCTCGATATTTCCGGCGAGCTTCGCGGCAATCTTTACCTGCAAGGTCGCGAGATCGCTCGCATCTGGACCGGCGATGCCGCAGGCTACCGCTCGAATTTGCCTTTTTCCTGGGGCGCGCAACCCGCGAATGGCTTGATCTATTTCAACGACATCAACAGCGGAATCTGGATAACCAGGCTGGGAGGCCCGCGTTTTAAGGGCTCTACGACGGCGCCGCCGCTTCGATAGAAAGCTGCGTAGCTCCGACATCATTTCAAATTTGAGCCACTTCGGGCGGACGTGCGCCCGGGCATTTGACCGTCGTCACCGCCTTCGCTAGCATCAGTGTGCGAATTGCATTCTGGCCATGGAAGAAATCAGGCATGTAATCGTCGGCACTGCCGGGCATATCGATCATGGAAAATCCGCTCTGGTGGAAGCTCTCACCGGCACCCATCCTGATCGCCTGGAAGAAGAAAAGCGCCGCGGTATCACCATCGACCTGGGATTCGCTTTTCTGAATCTTGATGGAGTGAGATTTGGGTTCGTCGATGTTCCCGGCCATGAAAAATTCGTTCGTAATATGCTGGCTGGAGTAGGCGGAATCGATCTAGTCCTGTTCGTCATCGCCGCCGATGAATCGATCAAGCCGCAGACGCACGAACATTTCGATATTTGCCGCCTGCTGGGCATTTCCCGCGGAATTATAGCAATCACGAAATCCGATAAGGTTAGTTCAGACGTCCTGGATACAGTGCGTCTGGAAACGGAAGAATTTGTGCGCGGCTCGTTTCTCGAAGGCGCGCCCGTCATAGCCGTAAGCGCGCGCAGCGGCGCCGGAATCGAGGAGCTGAAACATGAATTGCACCGCAGTGCGCGCGCGGTCTCGTCGCGAGATGAAAAACGTCACTTTCGGCTACCTGTCGATCGCGCTTTCGCGATGAAAGGATTTGGCACCGTGGCTACCGGCACACTTGTCGCCGGCACTTTGAGTGTCGAGGATGAAGTGCAACTCTATCCCACACAAAAACGAGCTCGGGTCCGCGGTCTCCATTCCGGAGGAAAGCAAGTCGCGCGTGCGGTCGCTGGCCAGCGCACAGCCGCAAACTTGGCCGGTATCGATATCACTGACGTGAAACGCGGCATGGTCCTCGCAGCGCCGGGCATTTTCCAGCCGAGCGGGCGTTTGGACGCGAGTATAACTTTGCTGCCTTCCGCGCGGCGGCTAAAAAATCGCGCTCGGGTTCATTGGCATCAAGGCACAGCCGAATCGGTGGCCGAAATAATTTTCTTGGACGGTGCGGCGGAACGCTCGGGCGGCGAAACCGCATTGGTACAACTG
>Ga0307477_10000937_pt1 | contig 27129 bp, 39 predicted proteins | sample atmos_gasesECM2C_FD_203316 | JGI IMG/M metagenome (GOLD analysis project Ga0307477, IMG submission 203316) | Hardwood forest soil microbial communities from Morgan-Monroe State Forest, Indiana, United States - atmos_gasesECM2C_515 | ecosystem: Environmental > Terrestrial > Soil > Temperate...
GTTTCCCATGTTGGCGGCCAGCGCGTACCCGGCATTGAAACCGGCCATCTGGCTTTCATTGCCGTTCTGCAACGCATCGTAGATCAGTTGCGCGAGGACGATATAGCCAGCGGGGCTGGGATGCAGTGCATCAAGCGGCGCATAGGGAAGCGTCCATAAATTATCCGGGTCGCCGCCAGAGTAGTACACACCCATGGGATCTGGCGAGACGTACAAGCCGTTGTACGGCGCGCTGGTGACCAGCGTCTTGAGCGCAGCATTCAACAGGTCACGCTGTTGCAACATCGCATTGGTCGCACTGATGTACGACCGGAACGGCAGCACGCCGATGACCACCGGATAAATACCGGCCGCAAGCCCGGCATTGAGCATGGTGGTGAAATTGGCGAGGATCGTCACATTGGTAACGCCCCCGAGGATGTCGTTCACGCCGCCCATGATGATGGCAAACTGCGGATTTTTTGCCACCACGTCCGCCGCAAACCTGGCCGCCATCTGCGTCGTGGTCTGGCCGCCGATCCCTACATTCTGATTGGCGTAGCTCAGAAATGTCCCGAGAACATATGGAAATGACTGATAAAGCTGAGTCGTGACCTGGAAGTTATCGGCAAACGAGGTTTGCGAGAGCAACCCGCTGGTGAGCGAATCGCCAATGGCGACGAAAACCGGTGCCGCCATGAACGTTTCGACAATGATCGCATTGCCGCTCAATGTCGTCTGCGCCGCCCAGTTGTATTGCGAGGTCGCGGGCGTGGCGCTGAGCACCGAATAGACAACCGTCGCAACATTGTCGTTGGTCGTGTTCGCCGCGACCGAGGCAAACAAATTCTGCGCCGCTGCGCCGCCAGGAGCAAATTCCAGACGCAGGCCCACATAATCGCCCTTGAGAACGCCGGCGATCGGCGTCGCCAAGGTAATGGCGTTGGTCCCGGCTGTAATGCTCGCCGAGATATTCGAGCTGCCGACAAGATCGTATGCGGTGCCCTGCGCACGCCATATTTTCACGTAGGCGGCGGCGATCGAAGTCGTCGCCGGAAGATAGAATTTGACGGCATTGACCGTTCCGTCTTGCCTGATCCGGTAGATTTGGCCGACCGTAACGAAATCTACGCTGGTTTGTCCGGCGCTCGGACCGAAATTGGCGGCTCCGGTCGCGGTCGTCGGATAGGGTCCGACCTGCACCGAACCGCCCTTTGATGCCTGCCGGTCGAGCCGCGGGAACGGCAGTTTCCATGCCCCCGTGGTGCCGTTTCCGATCGGCACGTACCCGAGTAAAGGCGTCCCGGTGATGGTGACGCCGCAGCTTGAGCTGCCGCTATCGAGGAGGTTGCCGGCGGCATCGGCGGTGATGCAGTGACCGAGAGTGAGCGAACCGCTGACAGTGGCAAAATCCGTGGTGTTGCCGCTCCTGGTTCCGGCGACCGGCGCGCCGCTGCCGCCGCCCAGCACCGGAGCATTGGCTGGGATCGCGCCTGATGATCCGATGCTGAGGGCGGTCGGATAATAGGCAATCCCGCCCGGCGTGCCGGCGGCGATCGGGACAAATGGATAGGACGTGCCGTTGATGTTGAATTGCAGCGGCAGCGGCGAAGCCGTGCCGCCGGCACCGGCCGCGATCAGGCCGCCTCCTTGCGCATTGGCGGAAAAGCACAGGAAATGATAGCCGGTCGCGTTGGTGGTCGGCGCGTCGTAATCGCAGAAATTGGTGCCAAACGGCCCCGAGCCTTGCCCGGCATAGGGCGGAGTTCCGGTGCCGCGGGCAACGAGCAGCAGCTCCGAGAGGCCGACGCCGATTCCCCCACCTCCCGCTGGGCCGGAATCCTGCACGATCGGCTGCGAGGTGCCCTGTCCGACATACATTGGCACGTGGCCGGGCGTCCACGGACCGCCCTGCAACACCGCGCCTTGCGGCCATGCCGCCGAAATTGGTAGAAACGCCGCCGCCGCAACGATAAGCGCGAGGCGCCGTGCGCAGTGGCAAACCGGCATCGGATAGCTCTTCATTGGAAGCGGTCACCTTTATTTGGGCGCCTCGCTTGGTCCAGCAGCAGGCGCTGGCGGAGGCGCCGGGATGGTTTTCTGCTGCGCCGTCCGTTCGAGCTGCTCCCAGAAGATTACGGCCTGTAACGCGTCATCAAGGCGCATCTGTCCGAGCATCCGACGCATATCCTCGTAGGCCTTCTGATCGATGGTAATCGGGGCAAAGGGCACAGGGAACGCGCTTTGCTGCGCGCCGGCCGGGGAAGCGAGACATGCCAATGCGATGATCAGTGTTCGTTTCATACGTGTTTCTCCGGACGGATACGCCAGGCGATGACGATGCATCGCCAGCCTAGCCGCAGCATTTCCTTGGCGCTCATCCGGAATTGGATGTAACCTTCGGGATTCAAGTCCGACACCTTAAGCATTCCGCCGCCATAACTGATTTTCGGGCCGGTACAATGCCAGAAAATTGTAGCATCCTCCGGCCGTGTAATGCTGTGGTCAGCGAAGGCGGTTTTTAGGTTTTCTTTCCGTTGCGTCATCCTCTTCTCCTTATCCGGCGTTTTGCGACATGCACACATAGTTGATGATATCGCCACTGGTGGAGGTCTGAGTCAACGTGATGGCGGAGGCACTAACGACAAAGCTCTGCGACAGCAGCGGCGTCCCTTGCCACGTCACGGTGCAAAACGGCGTGTTGGCATATGCCTTGTTGAAAGTAATCACGCACCCAGTAGCTGCCGTGCCGGCGATGTCGGTGCCTAGGATGGTAGGACTTCCGGTCCCACACGAGGTCAGCGCGGGCGCTGTCGTGGCCCCGACCCGGAGGTGGGACTTGCTGTCAATCAGGAGTGCGTCCACTAACGCGTTGACCGCCGTGCCGGTTGTCCCCGCCGGCGCAGTCGCGATGTGAAAGATGCCCCCGGCCCCGGTTCCCTTGCCAGGGGAGACGCCGAGCGTAAAATCCTTGCCAGCCTGATCGGCGGTCCCGCCAGCCAAAGTGCCTTGCGTCCGCAGGGTCTGGGCTACAATGCTGGCGTTCGTATCAACGTCGGTTTGACCGAGTTGAAGGGTGCCGGCAACATTGATGTTCTGCAAATAATTTACATTCGTGCCTCCCATTTTGACGCCGATGCTGGCCGCCGTAAAATTGACGGCGCCATAGGCGGTGAAAACGCCGCCGGCGCCAAACGGCGACGGGCTATACCACGAATTGGCAATGGTCACATTATAGTTGAGGCGGTCCAATCCCAGGATACTGACCTGGAGCTCCCCCGCCGCTGTTGCAACCAACCCGCAATTCGCGCCGCAATTCGATAAGGCAAGCGCCGGCGCCGACAATGTTCCGGCGTTGCTGAGCGTCAGCGCCGGTGACGTGACCGTGCCGGTAAACGTCGGCGAGGCGGACAGCACCGCGCTCCCAGTCCCGCTGACCGCCGTGATCGCCGTGCCGTTGATCAGGAAGGAATTGCCTGCCCCGGCCGTGTCGTAGGTCTTGTTCGTGAGCGTGTCGGTCGTGGCCTTCCCGACCAGCGTGTCAGTCGCCGCCGGAAGGCTCAATGTGACCGTGCCGAGCGCGCCGGTCACGGGCTGCAACGTCAGGAGCCCGGACGTGGCGTTGCCAAGCGTCACCGACCCGAGCGTGCCTGACGCGCCGAGCGTCGGCGTCGCGGTGAAGGCCGGTCCAGCGCCCGCGAGCACCTGTCCCGCCACGCCCGTGATCGATATCGCGCCTGCGACCGACACGGCAACTGGACCCGTGCCCGTGATCGCGCCGCCGTTCGTGGTGGTCGCACAAGTGGCGCACGCAAGCGTTCTGTCGGCAGTGAGGTCGCCACCCCCGGTGATGGGTGCGGTCGTGTTTAGCAACCGCGTATTCAGGGCGCCGTTAGTTATCCCGTAGCCCGCAAGCGTCGTCGGCGTGCCGGAAAGATTTGAGAATGAAGGCTGCGCGTAGGTGCCGTCGCCGCGGAAGAACGTATTAGTGGTATTGGGCCACGCCGGCAACGCGCCAGAGAGCGCCGTGGTCGCTAGGCCGATCAGCGCGGTAAGTTGGACGTTGGTGTACTCGCCGATCACGCCGGCGTTGTCGTACAGCACACGCGTCGTGGTGCCGCCGGTTATCGTGGTGGTGTCCACAGTGATGGTTGTCATGCCGCAGGTATTGACGCCCACCGTGCCGGCATTGATGTAGAGGCATTGGCCGTTTGATCCGCCATTGACGACGGTCGATCCCACGGTCAGCGCGGTGGCCGGCCCTTGAATCTGCCCATGCGCGGAACTGCACGCAGCGGCTGCAAGCGCAGACGCGAGAAGGGCCGCCCGAAGAGGACGCATCCGGATCAGGCCGCGTCGGGCGTCCATGGCTTGCCGTCCGCGTGCACAACCTTGGCGTTGTCGTCGGCGTGTTTCTCGGCGGCCGCGCGCTGCTCTTGCAACATCAGCCTGGCGCATTCGTATCCCGGAGTTAGAAGCTTAACCAACTCCTCGAACTGGTCGTCGGCAAGCCGGACGGTTGCCGCCGGATGATCATTCTGCCTGCTGGGCATGGTGCTCCTCCTATCTGGTTGCGTAGATCGATTTGGGGTGTGATTTCTCGTCGGCTTCTTCGGCTGTGGATTCGGTGGTTTCGTCCTCGACGGCCATCTTCTCGATCTGTAATTCAACGCGGCATTCTTCCTCGCCACCCTCCGTCTTGTTGATCGAGACAGAGGTTACGCAGGCGAAGGCGCGGAGGTCGATCATGTCTCCGACTTCGCAGTCGGCGCTCAGGCCGAGCTTCGGCAGTTCCTTATGGGTGAGACAGATTTTGAGGCCGAATGGATAGCGCGGCCTTTCCGGCATGGGTATCGGACAACAGCAGTCGAGTTGATCCTCATCGTCCATCTCCATATCCACGAGCTTCGACCACATGCGGAGGACTCCTATGCCGCTGCCGCCATCTGGCCCGGAGGCGCAGCGTCGGGTGCGACATCGCCGTTTGGCGCTGCGCCTGCGCCGGCCGCCTCGCCGCCAGCGCCGCCAGCAGCACCGGCCGCTGCCATTTCGGCCATCTGCTTTTCCGCGAGCGCCTGGTGTGCATCCTGGTGACGCGCGTGCATCTTGTCGTGCTCGGCGCGGTGATTGCCGTGCAGGTCGCGGCGCTCGACGCGGTGCGCCTGGTGCAGCGTTTCGCGCTCGGCCTGATGGCGCTCGTGGATGGTCTTGTGGGCCTCAGCGCCGTGCTTGCCGGATTCCTCTTGCTTCTTGTCCTTGTGCTCTTTTTTGGCTGGGGCTTTCGTCTCCTTGCCCCCCTCTTCTTCTTTCTTGACCACGTCCTCCTTTTTGGCGGGAGGCTCGGCCATCTTCTTTTTCGATTCGACGGAATACATTTCAGGCCTCCATCTTGGAGCGGGATTTTTCGTAAATTTTCGAGGATTTTGAGGATTTTTTGGTGCTTTTGCCGTGCATTCCCATCAGCGTCTTGGCAAGCCGAGCCTCACGGCCAAGCTCTCCAGGCGCGCCAGCTTTCTCCGCAGCGTATTCGCGCGTTGACTTCCCGGCCGCTTCCGCCTTGGCCTTGAAGACGCCCTTGCGGCTGTCGGGCACGGCCTTTTTGATCCAGGCTTTCTTCTTTGGGGCATCGGCCATCCCGGTAGTCCTCGACAGCATGTCAACGATGGTCGGATGCGCCATCAGGTCTTTTCCATCCGTGCCCGCGACTTTTCGTACATCTTCGAGGGCTTCTTGCGCTCTGGCAGTTTCCCGCCGGGATCGGCATCGGCAAACTCCTTGGCGGCGCGGCCTTCTCTGGTGTTCTTGTTTTTGTTACTCCACGCCCAGCGCCGCTGGGCCTCAGATACCGGAGGCATCAGAGCTCCGCGGTCCATAGCATCTGGCCGCCGCCGGCTGCCGTCGATGTAAGGAAGCAGGCGTCCTTGGCCGTCATGCCGGTGGTGGTGAAGTTGATCGAGGCGCCGTTGACCGAATTGGCGCCGAGCGTCGCGGAAAACGGCGTCGCCAGGACAGTCGCAGTCTGCGAATCCGACACCATGGTCCAGGTCGTGGCGGTGATGGCGTTGGTGTAGGTCGGTGCCGCCCGCATCACCACGGGGAACGGGATGTACATGGTGCAGGTGGTCGTGGTGCCCTGCGCCGAGCCGAGCGGCGTTTGTACCGCACCCGCGGAATTGCGTTCATTGATCGAGTAGGTGTAGCGCTGTTGGAGTGCGGTCTCGATCTCTTGTGGCCGGTGATAGAACGCCTTGGCGCGCGAGTCGTTGGGACTGAGCACCGCCCCGGCGGCGCCCGCGGCCGCTGTCAGTGCCGGGTTCACAACCAGCTGCGCGCCGGTGAATTCAAACCAGTCACCCGCGACCCCGGTGCCGACCGGGGTGTAGCAGATGATGACCGCGAGTTCGGTCGCGGTCGCCGGGATCGCAGCCACAACCGTATAGCGCGCCCAACCGGTGGTGATCGGCACGAGCAGGTTGGAGGCTGCATTGGTTTGCCCGGCCCAGGTCGATGACCCGCCGCCGCCGCCGTTGAACTGGAATGCCAGCTTTGACGTGCCTTCATCCACGCCAGTGCCATAGACGATCGAGACCTGCAGGTTGCTCGACGCCGCGGAGAAATTCGCTCCCGCCTTGGCGTGAAAATCGAATTCGGCCGTCGTGCCCTGGAAGCGGTAGGAATTGACGGACTCGATTTCCTGGGCGATGCAGGACTGCACCACGCCGGCGCCCGAGCCCTTGTTCACGCGCAACGACGCGCTGTAGCGCGCCGTGATATCGCCGGCGCCCGTCTGCTGCGTTACGGTAAGCGTCGTTGCGGTGCCCGACCACGCAATCCAACGATCGGCTGTGTAGAGCGCCGTGGTGGTGATCGAGCCCACCGAGGTGCCGCGCTGGAACAGGTTGGTGCCGAAGTCGCCGCCGACGATGGCGTTCTCGGCGTTGCCGCCGGTGAGCGTGTTGCCGTAGGTGCCGAGCTGGGCGGCCGTCGCATACTGGTTGTTGGCCTGCGGCGAGCCGCCGACGATATCGAGGAACAGGTCGCCGGCGCCGATCTGGGTGACCTGCGGGACGGTAATGACCTGTGCGATCGCCGCAACGGCAAAGCCGAGAGCAACCAGCGATCCGGCAATCCACCGAAGTTTCTTCATGACGTGATCTCCTTGGCCGATGGCCGGTTCAATTGACGCGATACCAGGTGTTAGCCGACGCCGAATACATGAAGCGCGACGATGTCGGGGTTGCGGTCGTGCATGACGTTGGGTTGGTTCCGACGATGGCCACGCCGGTCGGCAGCGTTGCCGTGATCGACAGGGTGGTGGTGTTGCCGCCGGGGCATCCGATCACCGCTTCCTGGCCGTCTTCCGGCGCGGTCGAAAGCACGATGTTCCAGGTCGTGATCGCGCCGGTGGCGAGCACGTTTTGCACGTTGGTGTCAATCAGGGTCGTATTGACGGTCGTTCCCGCCGCGACCAGGAGGTAGCCCTTGGAATTGCGGATCTGGTTGATGGTGACGGTTTCGACCTGCGGCCCGAGCCCGAGGACGTTGACCTGCTCCTTGCCGGTCGGGTTGGGGATGGAGAGTTGCGGCACGCCGGCAGGCTGCGAATAGGCGGCAATGGCGATTGCGAGCGGAATTGCGACCGCACTCGCACCGGCGAGCTTGATGAGCGACGTGCGCCGCCACGATTTCATGACAGGGTTCCTTTCCGCTCTCGAGCAATTACTGGATGCGGTCCCACGTGGCGTCAGGCGCCGAGTAGAGATAGCCAACGCCGCTGTCGGCGGGTAGTTTGAGAAATGGCGGCTTGTCGTGGGTGGATTCCGCTTTTTCCTTTTTCGGCAGCGTCGGCGACCAGTGGAGGCTCTGGTTTCTGTGTGCGAGCACGGTCAATTCGCCGATTTCCAGGGTCGAATAGATGAATGCGAGATGACCATCGACCGGATGCTCAGGCAGGAGCACGGTGAGCGCCGGCAGCGGCTCGGGAGGTGAAAGCAGCAGGCGCGACACACCATCAGGGAATACGACCCGTTCGGTCGGGATGCTGAACTTCAGGTCAACGCGATCGGGGACGGCCGCAGGCGGAGGCACAGGAACAGCAGGAGGCACAGGAACGGGAGCGCCGACAGCGGGCGCGACAGGCTTTGCAGCATCGCGCGCGTAGGTTCCATCGGGATTGCGCACCGGGAGCGCAAGCACGACTTCGCCTGGCGAGCCCGGACGTGTGTTGGTCGCCGCGACGGCGGGAGTGCGAACCTCTCGCACCGTCGCGCCTTCGGGGATCGATCCGCCGGATACGCGTGCGCCGGCAAGGCCGTCGGTCGCGGCCAGGCCGGCGATGGCGCTTTCGCGGGCGATCAGCGTGAATACGACCGGCTGCCGCACGCCAGTCGCCGGAGCAAACGGCTCGACGTTGGACAGGGAAACAACGCCGTCTACCGAGGGCGTTGCGGGAACGACGATCGACGCGACCTTCACTCCCTCGGGCAGGCCTTCGGTCGCCACCGAGGCGCCAACCAAGCCATCGGTCGCGGCAAGGCCTTCGATCCGGTTGCCGTTCAGAAAGCCCGTCGTCTTGATGGTGACCGTGCTGCCGGCGAGCGTGACGATGCCGGATGCCGTCACTTCGCGCGGCGGAAGCGGCGTCTGCTTGGAGTAGCCGGCCGCATCGCGGAATTGCGCAACCGACATGGTCTCGGCCTGTGGCCCGACGCCGTGCACCGTGACCTTCTGCGTTCCGCTCGGAGTCGTGATCATGGTTCTTTCCTCTCGGTTAGCCCGAAGTGAGCGGCCCGATGGCGAGCGATTCCGCCGCGCCGCCGGTCTGCGAAAAACGATAATTGATGGTGCCGGACGTATATTCGATGCAATTGAGCCGGTAGAGTACGTTTTTCTCCGGCTCGCCGAAGGTCAGCGAGACCGACGAGAGATCGAGATATTGCGCCAGCGCGCCGGCGCCCCCGATGTTGCACACGAGCCAAGTCGCGCCGCCGTCGAAGCTGCGTTCCACCTGCACGGTGGCGTCGTATTTGATCGCCGCCCCGGTAAAACTGGCCGCGGCATCGGCGCCCGTGACCGTGACGACGTTGCCGGTCGGCGCGAACTGGAACGGCACCGGCCCTGTCATGACGGGCGCTGCGGTTGCCGGGGCGGAGAGCTGCACAATCCCCGGAACGCCGGGATTGATGTTAGTCGGCGGGACTGCGACCTGGATGATGGCGGTGACCGTCGTATTGGCCGGCAGCGTCACCTGCTCATTGTTCGACGGCACGGTGACCGTCGCGCCGAGCAATCCGGCGGTCGAGGCAAGTCCGCCGATCTGCGCCGCCGCGGTGTTGATCGTGCCGTAGAGGGTGATCGGCGGCAGAGCAAGCGTGACCGTAGTCCCGACCAGGTTGCCGATGGTCGCGCCGCGCGGCACGTTGGCGGAGTTGATCGCATTGCCGATCGCGAGCCCGGTTGCGCTCGCCACCGTCGGGGCAAGCGACCCGGCGGCTGTGGTCAAGGCGGTGTTGATCGATGCCCAGATGGCGAGGTTCATCGGGCCGCGGAAAGCAAACGGTGCGGTCGGACCGACGGCGGACAGCGTGCCGCCCAGATAGGCGTTGCACTGGTCGCCGGCGTTGGGGAGGCCGGCAGCTGCTACGCCGAGAGGTGCCGGAATTCCCATGGACCGACCTTAGCTGCGCGGCGCGTTTTCGCCCCGCCGCAGCGGCTTTGCCACGGTGCCGAGCACGTGCACGAATTCGGCATTGGGATCGTTGTTGTCGCCGCCAGCCGGTGCATCGATATCGAGCGCATCGGCAAACGGATGGACCGACGCGGTGGCGGTCGCGCGCGATTCGGGATCGCCCTTGACCGACAGGCCGCCGGGCGTAATCACATAGGGCCGGTCATCGACGCGCGTGGCGCCGCCATGCGGCCCGACGATGCGGCCAAGCTTGGCGGATGTCCCGATCGATTCCTTGAATGCGGCATAGATTTCCTTCGCCACGTCGTTGACCGGGAGCATGGCGAGCGACGGCATGCCGGTCCAGAAAATTTCGACGTTGCGGACCTTGCCGTTCCTGCCGCCGTCGCGGACATAGGGCTGGACCAGGCGCTCGTTGAGGTAGACCGGCGTCACCAGGCGATATTCCGGCCTTTCGTTGCGTTGCCGCGCTGCCTCGATGAGCTGCCAAGCCTTCGCGGTGGCGGCTTCGCGGTGGCGAGCCTCCTCCGGCGAAATCTTGGTCTTCGGCTGGCCCTGCTGGTTGATCTCGGTCATCTGCAGCACGAGTTCGGAAAACAGCGCCTTGACCTCGTCGCCGACGCCGTTTGTCACGAGCGCGGGTTGATCGCCGATCCGAATCCCTTCCAGGGCTTTGTGCGCGGCGGATTCGGCCACCTTGTCGAGCGCCGCCTGAAATTCGTCCTGCGTCATGGTCACGGTCTTGCGATCCGCCATGGACAATTCCCTCCTTGATTTGCGCCCGGCCATTGGCTCAAGCGACCTTGTAATTGGCGGCGGCGAACTTATTCGCCTGGTCGTCGCGGACCATGGTGACCAGCGCGGATGCGATCGTGCCGGTTGTGAAGCTGCCGGACGGCAGTGCCGTGGCCGTCATCGGCGAGAACAGCAGCGACAGGAACCGCGGCCGCAGGTTCGCCGGCATAGTCGGCAGGAACGGGAATCGCGCCACGACCGCGCCGGCAACCGCGTTGGCCATCGTGATGCCGTCCTGACTGGCGATATCGACCCACGCGCCCGGCTGGTAGTTGCCGCCGACGCCGAGATCGACGGCGGCCTGCAATGCGACCTTGAGCAACTGCCCGGCCGCGCCGGTCAATCCCGTGCCGATCGTGATGTTCAATTCCGGCCGGATGCCGCCGACGCCGGCGTCCTCCCCGAACAATGCGGCGTTGCCGATGATGTTTGGCGGTGCCACGCCGACACCGGCGCCGAGCAGGTCGATAATGCCGGAACGGATGGTCAGGCCCGCACCTGCGACAAGAGAGAGATTGCCGCCGATCGGGACAAAGGCAACGAGCGCGTCGGTGATCATGATAGAGGTACTCCTATGGATGCGTTCGCCCGATCAGTTGCGTTCGCCGATCAGTTGACGGTCGCTTCGGTATTGAGGATCTGGTCGATGAGCTTGATAGGCTCGCCGCGGAAATTGTCGGTGACGATGCCGGCGTAGTCTTCGAGTCGCAGCAGAACGTTGCGCTGGCGCATCGCTTGCACGTACATCCAGTGCAGCATGGTACGGTTGCAGTACCAGACGTTGCGGGTGGCGTAGTTATCGTCGGGTGCGTCGGTCTTATCGACGCCGGAAACCTTCTTGCTGGTCTTCGGGAACAGCAGCGTCATTTCCGGCATCGTCGCAAAAATATCGATCGCGTTCGGTCCGGCCAAGCCTGCGGCCGTGGTATCGATATTTGCGAGCCGCGCGGCGCGCCGCCAATCCATCGGCACGAGGCCGACTTCTTGCTCGAAATAGGTGGTGAACGCGAGGTAGGGATTGCCGAGATTATCGTATGCCGGCACCGTATCGCTGCGGTCCTCGACTTTGAGGCCGGCTTGTCCGCCGCGCGGATAGGTCAGGAAGAACGAGCGCGGCGACCACCCGATGTACCAGAGCGAGGTGTTCGAATTGCCGGTGCCGCCGCCTGGCAGCACGTTGGCGGCGTTCTGCGCATTATTGGTGTTGATGGTGTTGTAGAACGGCGCGAGGCCCATGAATTCGGGGGGCGTCAGGGTCGTGTTGCCGTAGATGAGGGTTTGTGCGATAACCTGCGAAAACCCCTCCAGAAATGCGAAATCTTCCGAGCGCCGGAATGCCTCGCCCTGTCCGGAATGGCGCAGCAGCGCCGCATCGACCTGGCTCCAATCGGCCAGCATGCCGAGACCGACGCGGGCCTTAGCGGTGGTGGATTTGCCGTAGGGCGTACCCTGGTTATAGGCGCGCCACGCCGGCGAGACAATCGAGGTCCGGTACGAGAACTCGTGCCCGGTGCGCTCGTTCGCCTCCATGAACGGTGCGTCGTCGGTCCAGTCGTTGCACTGGGACAGCATCTCGGCGACTTCCATGATTTCGCCGCTGGTGCTGGTGCGCGAGGCCACGTCGGTGATCGTTGGCCATTGTCCGGTCGCCATTGTTCGTGGCTCCTTGCGTTAGAGCTTCTTGGTTTTTTTGGGGACCGGCGCGTTTGCGCCGTCCCGTGATTTGGTTCTGTCAGGTACCGTTCATTTTTTGCCGGGATTCCTCGGAGTACATGCTGCCGCGCGGCGGCCGGCCGATGTTCCGCGGCGGCTTGATGTCGACGGGCAGGCTCGATGCTTGCGGCTGATCGACGAAGGCGGCGGCGTTATGCAAGATGCGCCACAGCGCGGGATGCGAGCCGGCGCCGGTGACACGCACAAATTCCTCGTATTCGGCGAGGTCGGCCTTGTACTTCGCCGATCCGAACGGGGCGGAGGAAATCAGCGCATCGCGCACGCGGGCGACCGCGGCTGAAGCGGTGGCATGGCCAGCACCGCCAAATTCAGGATCGGCAAGCACCTTTTTGTCCCAGGCCGCGGTTGTGGCGTTGAAAACGTCGAATTGATCGCGCCTGGTCTGCGCGGCAAATTCGGTTGCCGCCTTAGCGTAGAGATCGAGCAGTTTCTGTCCGGCCTCGGCCGGATTGGCGAGGCCTTCCTTCAAAATCGACTTGAATTCGCCGATCGCGGCTGGATCGGCTTTGACCGTCTCCGGAATTTTGAATTCGTATTTGTCGAGATCGACGGTGGGCGCCACTTCGGGCTTGGGTGGCTGCTGCCCTTCGGGCTTGGCTTCCGATTTTGCGGGGGCTTCGGGTTTGGCTGCTTCGCCCGCCTTGGCGGCATCAGGCGCATCCGGCTTGACCTCGGGCTCGGGAGCGGCGGCGGCCTTGCGCGCCGCATCTTCGCGTTCGAGCAGCGTTTCGCGGAACGCCGGCGGTTGTTCGGGCTTCGGCGCGGCTTCTTCGGGAGGTGTGGAAGGAGCCGCGCCCGGAGCAGCGGCCGCAAGGAGGCTGACTTCGCTTGCGGCCGCTGGCGCCGCGGGAGGGGATTGGGGGGCTTCCGCGGCAACAGGGATGGGCGCGGCGATAGGAGGATTTGTATTATCAGTCATTGATCAGGCCTGCAAATCGCTGGTCGTTCTCGGCATGCATGAGCGCCACGGCGGACGCATCGAGCCGCAGCCATGCGTGATAGAGGCGCAGGCCGAAATCCTGCTCGCCGCGCGCGTAATCGGTTGCCTGCTGGTTCGGCATGCCCGACGGCGAGACCATCCAGCGGGTGTCAAAAGCATGAGCGTTCGTCGGCCCGGCGATGAGCCGCCACAGCTCGCGGCGCGCCACTGGCCCGGAATTGAGCAGGCCGCGCCAGAATTCGTCGGCCTCACGTTGCTCACGGCGAATCCGGTCGTTCTTTGCCTCGCGGCGTTTGCGTGGCGACGAGGGCGGATCGGCACCAAGAATATCGCGTTCGACCTCGGAAATGCGGACGGCGTCGCGTTCCGGATGTTCGGCGTCGCCTGCGGGATCGTCGCCATTCAATGCCAGCTCACAGTTTTGGGAATGATGATGCCGCCGGGCGTAACGTTGGTGATTTTCGCGGGAGAGGTCCAGCCGATCGGCACGGTATCGCGGTGCGGTCCCGGCAGCGGCGTCGGCAGGATCATGCCAACCCGGCCGGTGGCCTTGGTCCTGATGTCCTCAGCGATCTTCCGAGTGCCGCGCAGGCACTCCGCGAGTTTAAGAAAAGCGGGGTGCGCGATGCCGGGCGTGAGTTTGCGGCGGGTGCCGTCGGGCATCTTGATGCCGCGCAGCCAGTCGCCGGCGCGCTTGTGCACCTCAGCCATCGCCCGCCCGATGAAAAGCCAGCGGGTATCCTCGCGCCAGCAGTTCGCCTGCTTGGCACACCCTTCGATCAATCTGAGTTCGTAGCGGAATCTGTTGTAGGTGGGCCCTTTGAGCGGGACAACCGCGAGATCGTCGCACAGTTCGATCGCCAGCGCGAAACTCGCAAACATCCGGTCGAAGATTTCGGTCTCGGTCAGAGCACCCATGCCGCATCGGCGGCCATTATCTCGGCCGTGGCAATGTGCAGGCGTCGCATCGCGCATTCATGCGCATTAATCTGCGCACTTTTTCAGGCGATGCGGCGGGTTTCGCTCTTCGCCCAAGCGTCGAGATCGGTCCGGCGGTAGCGCACTGTCTTCCACCCGATGCGGGTGTACGGGGGCCCGTTGCCCTTGTTGTTGTTGGACGCGCGGATGGCGAGCATGCGGGCCGAAATCGGGCAGCCAATCCGCTCAAGATACATCGCGGCCTGCTTGCGCGAGAACCATTCTTGCTCGGTTCGGTGCGGCGCCAGCTCTACCAGGGCGACGGTCATTGCGGAGCGGCCGCCTGCGGCCCGAGCAGTGCACCGAGCGCGGAATTGCCGCCGGGCAGTTGCGTTTCGCTCAATGTCTTCGCGGCCTGGACACCCGCCATCGCCTGTTGCGGCAGCTGCGCCTTTGCCATCTCGTGCGAGCGGATCGCGTCGTGCTGCTTCACTTCGTCGTCGGAATACATGAGGTCCGGCTCCAGATTGGCTAACTCGCAATACTTCCGGTACGCTTTGTCCATGTTGAGAACGCGCAGCGGATCGGGCACGCCGGCGGCCTTCGCGGCGGACGACAGTTCGCCGCCCGTGGTGAAGCAGTCTTTCATCGCGATCGATTCGGCGGAGCGCTGTGCCAGCCGCAGAATCGACACGTAGGTGATCTTGAGCGGGACATTCAACAAGCTCGCCGGCTTCGGCTTGAGCATCTTGCGCCGTTCGAGGATTTCCAGGACGCGCGTGATGATGACATCGAATTCCTTTTCGGCGAGCGTGATCACCGGCCCGAGTTCTTGCAGGCGTTCCAGATCGCGCTTGGTCAATTCGAGTTCGTTGCGCGGCTGCACGCCCTCCATCCGCGAGATCGCCATGAACAGGTCGACAAACAGGCAGTGATCGATGCGCGCCTCGATCTTGCTGACGTTGTCCATCAGCACCTTGACCCACTGCGCCTGGACCTCAAACAGCGGCCAGTATTTCTTCACGGTGCCGCCGGCCGTGCTCATGTAGGTGGTCATGCCGGGCATGATCGAGGACGGCTCGTTCTTCAGCTCGACGTCGGCGCCCATCGGCGGGCGAACGCCCTTTTCGATGAACTCCGCGGTGCGCAAATCCATGATCTGGATTTGCTTGTTGTCGCAGATCGCGTCCATGCAGGGCGAGCGGCCGTAGGCGTCGTTCGACACGGACGACCATTTGAAATTGGCGAAAGGCACGGTCGCGCCGGTGTAACCCTTGCGCGACAGTGCATCCGCCGTCTTGATGCCCTTGAGCCAGTAGATTTCGCGCCAGGTGAACTTCGCGGGAACGACCGAGACCTTGCCTTTCTGCCGGCCGCGTTTGGCGATGTCAAAATTCGGTTCGATGCAATGGCCGACCACGAACTCGGTATCGTACTGGCCGTCGCGCCACGCCCGCTGAACCTGGTCCGGGCATTTCTCCAGCGTGAACATATCCACAATCTGGAGCACGGTCAGAGTGAATTTCCGATAAAATGAATTGCACGACAGCCGGGCCCCGAGCCCCAGGTAGTATTCCCCGGCCGCGGGACCGTAGAACCGGACGATATCCTCCGCGTCCTCGTACGGCAGGACTGGCGCTTGGGCGAACACCACCTCGTCCTGGAACGCCTGCGCCATGGTTGTATAGAAATTCGAATTGTTCGGCGCGAGCACCGTATAGGCCTTGTCCTCGGCATCCTTGAGCCACTCCTTGCCGTCGGCATCGAGCGTAATCCACGGCAGCGCGATCCCGACCTTGAACCACGGGCGCGATGGCGAGCACAGGCCGGTCCACATGCCGGCGGCGCAGGTGCGCACCGCTGACACGCCGTGCGAATTGATGATCTGGGTGTTGAGGTTGTGGCCGCGCCACATCCGGTTTGCGGTGACGAGGAAAATGTAGCGGAAGGGGATGAAAAACGCGGCCAGGACCGACCAGAACGCCCACCACGAGTAACGCCAGTTGTCGAGTGCCAGCATCCGCGATTCGAGATGCGTCCAGATCGACTGCCAGTCGTCGGATTCTTTCTTAGAATCGCGCTGTCGCGCCTGCGGCGGCTGCCGCGCGAGCAGCGTCGGCGACATGAACTCGTAGGCGGCGGCGGCGAAGTCGATGAGCGACATTATTCGCCGAACAGCGCCTTGCCGGCGGTGTTGGAGGCCGCCGCGCCCTCGGGACCGGATTTCAGCGTGCGGGCAAAGCCCATGCCGCCAGCGGCGGCCGCCGCGGCCGCGCGTTGCGCCGCACCGGATTGCTGCACGCCGGCGCTCGCCAGTATCGGCGGATTGGGCGGCGGCGGCGGCGGGGCCGGAGCCGGAGCCGCCGGAGCCGCGGGGGTGAGAAACGACATTTGTGCTTCTCCTATCCGCTTGCGCGCCGTTCGAGGTCGCGGAACGGCTCATAGGCAATATCGCGGTGCGAGGTCGGCCGCAGGCCTGCCCGCGCGGCGACCGGTTCCGCGAAGGTCAGCGCCAGCGCATCCGCGTCGTCGGGCGAATAGCCCAGCTTGATCTTGATCTCGTCCTTGGGCTCAAGCAAAAATCGGTCGCCTTTGAACGTGTATGTGGTCTGCGACAACGCCGCGGCTAATTCGCTCGATTCCGGCAGCGCGCCGCCGCGCTTGATCCATTCGACAAAATCGAAATACATCTCGGCGCGCTTGTTGACGTAGCGGTCCTTGTTGTTCGCCTGGCCGGCGAACTGCACGCCGATCGGCGCCTTGCCAAGCAAGCGCAACTGATCGATCCAACCGGCGCCGAAGCCGCCGGTGGCGTCGATGAACGCCGCATCAGCTTCCCACTCATTCCATTTGCGCGCGACCTGGCCCGCGCCTTGCGTGGAATCGATGTTGCGATACTTGAGCAGCGGGAAGCACTGGATGCCCTGGCGCGGGGCAATCACACTGGCGGCATCGCCGTATTGGGCTACGTCGACGCCGAGCACTTTCGGTGCCTGCCCAATCTCAAAAGCCCGGTAATAGCGTTTCTGGGCATCGCGGACTTCGTCGGGACCGATCAGCGCGTTGAGCGACGACGGCGGAAACCGCCCAAACACGTTCACCAGAACGTAGGGATTGTCGCGCCCGTACTTCTCGATCTGCTGGCGCGCCCATTCGACCGAGACGCGGCTCGCCCGCTTCGGATCGTCGGGATCGCCGTTGATCTCGATGATCTTCCACAGCCGCCGCTCGGCGGTGCACGCATCATAGAGTGGCCCTTCCAGATGCGTCGGATTGCCCGCCTGCACCAGGTGCCCCTCTTTGCACACTGACAGTGCCGCCTCGGCCGATGCCATGATGGCGCGCGGCATGCCGCCGGATTCGTCGAGCACAAACAGGATGTATTCCGCGTGCAGGCCCGCGAGCGTATTAGCCTGCTGCGTCTTGTCCGCCGCCTGCGGCGCCGAACGGGCAGAACACCACCAGGTCTCGGGGTGGTCGTTGGCAAAAATGCGGGTTTTGGTCCACGTGAATTTAGCTGACAGCAGGGGCGATTTGTCCCGCCACAGCGCCAGCTCGGTCCACAGGTTGTCCGCGAGATTGGCTCCGGAGATCGCGGTCGCGGCAACCTTTGGGTATGGCCGCGTGAGCAGAAAATTCCAGATCAGCCACGCTTCGAGGCAGGTTTTTCCGACGCCCTTCGATGCCTTGAGACAGATCCGCTGGTGAGAGGGAAACGCCTCCAGCGCCTCTTCCTGCCACGGTTCGGGATCGACGGCGAACAGCTCACGCACCATCGAGGCGGGATGCACGCGCCAGCGTTTGATGTTGTCAAACGGTGCTAGCGCCGGCTCAACACTCATCAATTCTCCCCCGGAATTATGCACTTTAGGGCTTGACAACGATATCCAGTAGGCTTAGATTGTCGATTGTCAGGCCGATCTTGGCTTGATCCCGCGCCTCGGGGCATCAGGGGCGAGGACCGAAAATGACCTACAGCACGATCTACGACATGCGGACCGGCGACACGATCACAGACGGAGTCCAATCGCAGAAAGTTTGTGATGCCACAATCAACACCGCTCGACAGATTGCTGCGGATCGTGGTCACAGCGTCATCGTCGAGGATCGAGGCACAGAGGAGTGCTACCGGGTGACGCCTGCCGGGCATCGCTGGCGCGCCCCGAAGGGTTGGGTTGGCTCGTGGGCGCAGGAGGATTGAGCCATGGTCAACCATCCTAACCGCAGGAAAGTTGTTGATTTTGATGGGGCGCGCGTTGCGCCCTATCTCATTCGTGCGATTGAGGGTTTTCTGTCCGACCCTCCCGACACGGAGCATCAGCGCGGCTATCTCGCTGCACTGATTGCTGTGTACCTGGAGGGAATTGGCCGAGGCGCAACTGATGCACGCATTCTCGCCGGACAAAAACTGTTGGAGCGCGAATAAATGACCTCGCTCATCGAAATCTATCGCCGCTTCCCCACACGGGAAGCGGCTACCGCGCATCTCGAAAAGGTCCGCTGGCCATATGGCCCTGAGTGCGTCTACTGCGGCGCGACCACGACCGCGCATCATCGCGAGACGAGACGCGACCGCTGGCAATGCTGGTCCTGCAAAAAATCGTTCTCGGTGACGGTCGGAACGATTTTTCACAACAGCCACATTGATCTGCAAAAATGGTTCCTTTTGATCGCGCTCATGATGAACGCGAAAAAAGGCCTGTCGTCGCTGCAAGCGTCCCGCGATATCGAGGTACAGCAACCGACGACCTGGAAAATGATGCACCGCGTCCGCGCCGCGATGGTTGATGACGGCAAGCTGTTGTCGGGCCTTGTCGAGATGGACGAAGCTTACCTTGGCGGTAAGCCGCGCAAGCGGAACCGGCGCGATGACGATACGCCTTCGCCGCGCGGTCGCGCCACGTCCAAAAGACGCCGATTGTCGGCGCGTTCCTCATAAACGAGGAAATCAGCATGTCAAACGCCTTTGCAGCCGCCCATTTCCCCATCAATTCCTCACATGCTGCCCAGCACCAGTTCCGCCAGCGTCATGTCCTGGCCCGCCGTGTTGGTCGGAGCGATCTTGCGCGGTGCCTCCCAGCCACCGATCCGTGCCATCAGCGCGAGAATCGCAGCGCCGTCGCTGTATTTGTTCGGGCCCTTGATTCTGATGCGCTGCCGTTCGTTCGGCTCGCTCGTGATCTGCAACTCGGTCAGCCGGGCAAGCAGTTCCGGGCTCGCCTCGAGGTCGATCGCGCGCTCGCCTTGCCCGCGCGCAGTCAGGTAATCGTCTACGTTGAATGACCTGCAGCTGTCGAACAATTGCTTCGCCTCGCGCAGCGCCCAAGCCGCGTCGAGCTCGGCCTCGCGTGACGCCGCGGCCTGCAGCCCAGCGAGACGCGTCGAAAACGCAACAGAACGCAACAGCCGGCCGAATGCGACCTCCGCCGCGCGCGCCGTCGTATTGGGATAGACCGTGCGGTACGCGCGGCCGCCGTGCTTTTCCGGGTCGGCGAAATAAACGAGCGCAACAGCCTCGTGCTTGGCGCTCAGCTTTTTGGTCGGAGGATCGCGTCGTACATATCGTCGCGGTCGACGATCATCAGAATGGCCGCGGCGATTTGATTGGGATGGCAATTGTACTTCTCCGCCTCGATTTCCACCGGAACCCACGCGTGCGCAACTCACACTCCCCGGCTATGGAGAGCGCCGCCAGGCTTGTTCGCGGCGCTCTCCATCCAGCCGCTACTTCCTCGCGGCACGCCGCCGCTTGGTTTTTGTCGCCGTTGTCTTGGCACTTGCGGCGCGCGCCGCCGGCTTTCGTTTCAGTCGTTTCAGTGCGGGCTTTTTCCTTGCGGGCATCTCGCCCTCCTCGTCTGCGATCGCAGCATGCAATCGACTTTCGAGGATTAGGCTTGTTCGTAAATTGATGCCAGCAAAAAAACTCGCAATCAGGCCGGATTGCCACTGTCTGCCACGCAGCCGATGCCGATCTGCGTGACCCTCTCGTGCCCTTCTATTTTCGATTCGAGCAGACTTTCCATCCGCAGTTTTGCTTGCTCCCAGCATTCCGTTCTCGAGGTCATCGACTCGCGGCGCTCGTAATCCTGTCCGCCCACAGTCATGATGATGACGAGCGTAACAATCGTGAGGTCCATCACAAAAATCCTTTGCCGGAGTGATCGCGGAATGCATCGGCGACCTGGACGTAACCGCGCGTCGTGTCGAGCTTGGCGTGGCCCGCATGCTGTGCGATCGAGAGCAGCGATGCGCCGGCATCGGCGGCGCTCGAAATGTAGCCCGAGCGCAACGAGTGGCCAGCGAACAATCTTGGATCGAGCCCGATCGCCGCGGCTCGCTTTTTCACAATACGCGCCACCTGGCGCGAGCAGAGGCCCTCCCGCAGCACGGTGGTGCCGCGCACCCCGCGAAACAATGGCCCTTCGGTGATGTGGCTTGCCTCCATCCAGGCGTCGAGCGCCTCGACCGCGTGCAGTTTGCGTCCGTGCGGAATGGCCTTGATGAGGCCCGCGCCAGCCTGGTCCGTTTTGCTCCGGCGGATAGTGATGATCAGGCCCTTGGGATGACGCGCGACATCGTCGACCACAAGCGCGACCAGCTCGGCGCGCCGCATCGCCGCCGCAAATCCAACCAGGATCATTGCCCGATCGCGCAGGCCGGTCAGATCGCTCGGAATCTTGCGCAGCAACTTCGCGAGCAGCGCCGCCGTCAGTGCGGCCTTTTTCGCTAGTGCCGACCCGAGCGTGCGGCGTATGCCGGCGAGCGCTGCCTTGACTCCGGGATGAGCGGCCGGGTTGTCCAGCGCTGCAACCTTGTGGACGTGGCCGATCGCGGTGCAGCGGCGCTCCATGGTTCTGACCTTGCCACCTGTACTGGCCAGGGCGGCGAGGTAGGCAGCTACTGTTTCCGGACGGGCGGGCAGGTCGGCCAAGGTATGACGCGCGCACCATCCGGCAAAATCGCGCCAGTCCGATGCATAGGCGCGCCGGGTCGCGGCTGCCTGGCTCGCCGCGACGAAATCCGCCGCAGCATCGACTGCGCTCTGCAGCGATTTAGCGGCCGAATCGGCGATAACTAGGGCATTTTTTTTGGCGTGCGAGCAGGGAATTTCCATCCGATCGTCTCCCGCGAACATCCGATAGTGACGGTTCCGCGGGACTGAAAAGAGCGTCCGATATTGGCAGCTATCGGACGCTGGATAGCGCCGCCAGAAAAAAATGGTGAAAACCTGGGGAAGGATATAGCGCCGCACTGCGGCATGGCCGCCGCGTGACTCTAGCGTGACTCGAAAGGGCGGCGATTAGCGGCCGGACCGTAGTTTGCGGGGGAGGGGAGCGCGGTCCGAGCTACATAGCCAACTTCCTTCTGTCAGATTTTTCGGATGTCGGCAATCGTCAGATCGACAGTGGTCGCGCGTCCGAACAGCTCGACAGCTAAGCGCAATCTGGTGGTCCCGTCAATACGCTCAATCGGACAATCCGGCGGATGCTCGACGATCCCGATCCTGTCAAGAAGCGCCCCGTCGAGGATTCGCACGCGATCGCCGATGCGGAAAATCAGCTCGATCGGCGTGCCGCCGGGGATCGCCCCGCCGCCCTCGCGCTCGCGGGCCTGGAGCCCCTCGATCCAAGCGCCGGAGATGCGCGCCGGCGCGGTACCGACGCAAATCAGGCCGAGAATCCCCGGATAGTCCATCAGCTTTCTCACATCGGCCCGCGCCGACACAAACACCAGGCCCGGCAGGAATGGGGCCACCTGCGGGCGCATCACGTTGACGCCGCAATCACGCTGCGAGCGCGACAGCTCGCGCAGCGGCACGCGCCGCAGCTCGCGCACCATGGGGTAATACGTCGTGAATCCGGCTGCGTTGACACCGGCGAGCCAGGCCTGCATTCGAGATTGCCGACCGGCGTATTCCGGGAGCCCTCGCTTTCGCGTCCCGACCGCGCTCGAGCGCTCGTGCGATAACGCCATTACCCGCACGATCAGCCAATCGTCGGGCCTCACGCGGTGCTCGCTTCCGGCATGTCCGCCACGACCGCGCCCGGCGTGAACACAACATCGGCATTGAGCGTGATCGTCCACGCGTCGCGGGATCCCGGCGCATACGAGCAGTCCGCCGGTGTGATTACGGTCGCCGCGATGCATAGGGTGGGCAAGTCCCGCCCGATCCGGCGCAGAAACCGGGCGGTCTGGTCGAACAGCCGCTCCCGCGACGGCGCGGTGACGACGACGAGGCCGCTTGGCCCGATCCGGACGAGGCAGCCATGCAGGCTGGGATGCTGCACGCCCACCATCGCCTCCCGCTCGACCTCGGTCAAGAGCCGGAAACCACGAACCGCCACGAGATCGCCCCGGACTAAAGGCTTGGCTTGCGACTGATACCCCATGGCTAGCAGGGAATACCACACCCATTGTTGTTGCGGTTGAAACAATTTGTTCGCGGCCCGTCCCGACGGCTTTCGGAGTGCCAGGCTGCAACGGCGACCGTGCACGGGACCGGTCCAAGGCGCTCGCCGCGATGGGGGGGGCGTTAGCCGGAGGCGCCCCCAGCCTCTCGGTCCCCGATCTCCTCTCGCCGCACCTTCCTGGCGGCCAGATCGGCCTCAACCCTATCCCAATGGCGCCCGTCGTTTCGCTCAACCGGCGCCGGGTCGATCCGTTTCAGGCTCAGACCGTGCTTTTTCAGCACGGCGCCAACCTCCTCCTTACTAAGACGGCGGTTGCTGGCTGGCGGCGGCAAGGATCGCAGCGCCAGATCTCGCAATCGCCGATTTTCGATCGGCTCATAGGCCGCTTCGCAGGCTCTCCTGATATCATCCAACATCGGGCGCTTGAACCTGGTCGGCAGCTCGGCTGCAACCTCGTTCACAACCTCGATTGGGTAACTGGCGAAGATCGCAATCGCGAGCGACAGGAAAGCTCCGTGATCCGCGACGTCCGGAAGGCTGCACACGCCGAACAACCTATCGACCGCCTTCGCCGCCGCCGCTTTCCGAGTCTCTCTCGATTCGCTCACGGAGCTTGGTGAGGGCGGCAAAGCCGGCGTCCTTTCGGGCCCGCCAATCGCTTGGGCTTGGGTTTCGTCCATGGTCGATCTCCACAATATTTGACGCGATAGGCCGCGTTATCGGCAGCGGCAATTGCTTGGCGTGTGCGCGGGCAAACGCCGCCTCGAAATATCGGATCGTCGCAGCCGGACCGTCACGCTTTTTGCGCATCATTGCCCGTGCCACATCGCGCATCGTCGGAATGAGCCAACCGCCGTCCAGCATCATCTGGACACGCATTGCCGGCGCGTCGCTTATCCACCGAGGTGGTAGAAATTCCAAGTCGTGGCCGGCTATCTTGGCGATCTCATCCGCAAAATCGAGAGCTTGCTGCGTCAATCTGATTTTAGAAGGCTCTCTCGCGCGCGCGTCACCACCACCACCATCTATTGTACTTTGTGTTTGTAGATGTGGTTGGTTCAGCAATGCTGAAGCATTGCTTGAGCATTGCTTTGGCCGGGAACGCGCCTTACCCCCCTCCCGCCCCGCAGCAGCCCGACGCTCGTACTTTTCACGGGCTGTGACTAATTCCTTTTCAATTCGGCGATGGCGCCAGCTAGTGTCGAAAAATGCAGCAAGCACACTTTTATTGAGCGACCACTCATCGATCGCCATACGGGCGATCATCGCAAGCTGAGCGTCATCGTCAGGAAGAGAACCTTTTTGCCAGTAGTGCATGATTAAATGGAGATACGCTCCACTTTGCGCGGCCCGCAGGTGGGCCGTGTCGGCTAGGTAATCGGCAATGTAAAGCGGCATCCATGGAGTGCTCACTTTAGCCACTCCGTAAGCAGGCGGCCGCCCTTGCTAGAGTTGCATGGCCGCACCCTCCACTTCGCGAGCGCCTCGTCGATCAGCCGCCTTGTCTCCGGGTCGTCCTGTTTGATTGGGGCTGAGATTGGAGAGGACGGGGCGGTGAATTTGAATTTACCAGGATCCTGACTCAGTTCGGGCCTTGCGAGGGCGCGATTGCGGCGGTTCTGGCGGGCTAGGGCTTGGGGGCGCGAGTGGGTCATGCGGCGCCTTAGGATGGGTTCCGGAGGGAACCCCTTGAACTGACTCACGTACTAGGCGGCGCGGGCGCGGCGGTGGCGGGAGGACGGTTTGGTTGCCGCAGGAACACTCTGAGCCGTCGGCCAAAGGTCCGGCCGCAACACACAGGCGGGTACCGCGCCGTTGGTGGCGCGGTGAATCGCCAATGCCATTTCCGGAGACACAGAGCCGCGCCGCTTAGCGCGCCAAATCGCATGCTGGCTGTAGCCCGTTGCTTCCCCCAGCTTGGTCTCTGAGCCGGTAATTTTGATTGCGGATTCGATGTGCTCGCGAATACCCATTCGCGAACCCTAACACCTATGAGTGTTTGAAGTCAACCCCGTGTGCATTGGTGATCACACCAATAGGTGTTGACATGTCACACCGATTGGTGTAGTTCTCCCCCCCCATCATCGGACCAGGGGAGAGGCCCCCATGTCAACATTAGTTGTCGAACTGTCCGCCAAGGGCCGCACGCCCGGCGAGATCGCCCGCATCCTGAAGGCTTGCTTCGATGCCGGGCTGCCGCTGGCAGGAGCGGCGGGGTTCATCCCGAAGAACCATCCGGGCAAGGCCAGATTCCTTTGTGCGTGGCGGAGATGGGAGCGGGCGCGGCGCGCCCGCAACGCCGCCGCGCGCTGCGGAAACATGTGAGAGGGAGGGTAAAATGGCCACAAGCCCACAGCGCATGCTGTCGATCAAGCACGAGAACGTCGCCGAAATCTATGCCACCGCCGCGAAGTACGGCGCCAAGATCAGCCGCCTCGAAACCCATATACCGGCCTGGGACTGCTGGGCCGATCGCATCATGTGGCTGTCGATCGCGGCCTCGCGGTCACCGTCATCGCTCGCCAGCGCGGTGGCGACGGCGAACGAATATGCGTGACGGGGGGGCGGCCATGGAAATCCAAACCAAGCCAATCCCAAAGAGCGTGATGGAAATCCGCCGCGAACTGGAAGCCGCGCACGACGCCGGCCTCACCTGGGATCAGGCCAAAGGCGTCATCCCGAAGAACCATCCGCTGACGCTCGCCTTTCACGCCGAGTGGCTGGATTGGTCGGCCAATCCATAAAGGAGTCCCGTCATGCCCGCATTCGATCACACCTTCGAGGAGTTGCCGCTGTTCCGCACCGAGGACGGCGCCTATGCGGCCGGCCGGGTCGATGGCGGCTGCGACGTGTCGTTCACGTCGCCCGAGGATTTCCAGATCAGCGACATCTACCTCGTGGTCGACAACGGCCGCAACGGGACCGAGGCGCGCTGGAAGCGCCATTACCTCAACATCTCCGATCCGGCGTTCTGGTGCCGGATCCACGACGCGATCATGGAGCGCTACCGCGACCGGATCGAGGAGCGGATCAGCGAAGAAATGATGGAGGCGGCGTGATGCGCGGCTACGACATGCCGGACGATGCCGAACTGCACATCGTGCTGACAGCAAAAGACGAACGGCGGCTCAACACGGCAATCGGCGCAATCGATAACGCGCTTCGAGGTGCGGCATGACCGAGATTTTCGACACCGACACCTACCGCGAGACGGTCCGAAGGATCGGCGCGGCGCGCGAGGCTCAACTTGAGCACCTTGGCACGATCAATGAGGAACTGACCGCCGCGCTCCGCGAGATTGAAGCCGGACTCCGCAATACCGGCACCGACAAATGGAAGTGGATGACGCGGATTACGAAGCCGCAGGCTTGGAAAATCGCCAACGCGGCGCTCGCCAAGATCGGGAGGACAGCATGAGCGGAACGATCACCATCCCTCGCGATAAAACGAACCTGTTTGTGCCCGACGTGCCAGCTGCAAACGGCAACGGCGCGGCGCTCCCGGCGACGCTCCCGGATGCTGCGCTCACCCCCATGGAAATGCTGGGGCGTTGGGTTTCATATGACGCCGCTACTGGGCTAGTTTCCTGGAAATCAAAGCCAAATCGCAATATTCCAATTGGCAGAACTGCGGGAGTTCGCTGGAAGGATGGCCGGAACACCTACATTCGCATAATGATTGAAGGACACTGGGTCTTTGCTCACACTCTTGCGTTTGTTTCTGCTCATGGCCGGCTCCCAATTGGTTGCATTGATCACATAAATGGCGACGGCACAGACAACCGCCTAAGCAACCTTCGTGAAGTCGATCACACGACGAACCTTCGCAACCAGCGTCTCAACATTCGTAACAAATCCGGTTTGCTAGGGGTCGACCTTCATCGGGCTACCGGCAAGTGGCGGGCGAGAATAATCGTCGATCAAACAGAGCATCATCTTGGAACCTTCGATTCATATGATGAGGCGGCGCGCGTCCGACGACGCGCCGAGCGTCGATTTGGTTTTCATCCAAACCACGGGAGGGCGTCATGAGCGGCCAGCTAGAGGTTTTGAACCAAGAACGGGGACTTAATGGAAGTCAGCAGGCCGGCGCCGATGATAGTTTAATGCAACTCATTGAACGCGTGGCCATCAGCCCCGACGCAGATATAGCAAAGCTCGAAAGGCTTTTTGAGTTCAAGGAGCGCTGGGAGCGCCACGCCGCGCGCAAGGCCTTCGACGAGGCTGTTGCTGCGGCGCGAGCAGAAATCCCGCCCATCGCGAAAAACCGCACGGTCGACTTCACGTCAATCAAGGGCCGCACGAACTATCGACACGAAGACCTCGCCGAGATTGCCCGCACGGTCGATCCGGTTCTGAGCAAGCACGGCCTATCCTACCGCTGGCGCACCAATTCGAGCCCGAATGAGCCGGTGAGCGTAACCTGCATTGTCTCCCATCGGATGGGATACAGCGAGGAAAATACGCTATGCGCCGGCCGCGACGACACCGGCAACAAGAACGGCATCCAGGCGATCGGAAGTACGATCACCTACTTGCAGCGTTATACGCTCAAGGCGGCGCTGGGCTTGGCCGCGAGCAACGACGACGACGGGCGCGGAATCGGCAATGGCGCAGCGGTGAGTGACGAGCAAGCAGCGGAGCTTACTCGCCTCGCCACGGCCG
>Ga0307477_10000938_pt1 | contig 27112 bp, 18 predicted proteins | sample atmos_gasesECM2C_FD_203316 | JGI IMG/M metagenome (GOLD analysis project Ga0307477, IMG submission 203316) | Hardwood forest soil microbial communities from Morgan-Monroe State Forest, Indiana, United States - atmos_gasesECM2C_515 | ecosystem: Environmental > Terrestrial > Soil > Temperate...
TGTCATTGCTGAAGGAAAACTCAGCCACGGTCTCGGGAAATTCCGCATAGGTAACGATCGCGACCTCGTCAGCGGCTCCGAATCCGGCGGCGATCGCATTCAAGCTTTTCTTCACCTGCTCCGCCTGCTTTTCCCCCAGGTCGTTGTCGATTAGAACAACGGCAGAAAGGGGATAAGGCTGGGAGTCAAACAACACGATCTGCTGCTCTACTCCATCGGAAAAAACTCGAAATTCATCGCGCTCTAGATCGCCGACCAGTTGTCCATCCCGGTTCTTCACGGTGACCGGCACGATCACAAGTTCGGTCCGGGTAGTGATGCGATTGCGTGTCTCCCCTTGCTGCGGCGGAGCCTGCGTTTGCGCCGCTGGCGCCTGAGGGTTTTGCGGCAATCGAAGCGGCTGACTGGGCTGGGCTGGTTGCGCCGGCGTCGCGTGAGTAGGCGGAGCATCTGGCGGTGGCGTGCCCGGCTGAACCGGTTGCTGCCCGTGCACCGAACCGCTCAGAAGTAATACAATGGCTAGCGCAAGGATCATTCGCATCATCAGCGTATCTCGATTCGCGCCTTTTACCAGGCGCATGGCTGGCCCCGGCCAGCCTCTGGATCGGCCAAAATCTCGAGCGCAATTTGATGGACGAACATCCGTCCGCGCCCGGAATGCATCGTAGGTAACGCGATTTAACTGGAGAGATTATACAATGCAGCTGACCCGCCTCGTGGCAGGCATTTTCACAATAGCCCTGGCAACATGCTGGGGGCTTGGCAACACCACCCCGGCCAATGGAACCTCCGGGCCCACTTCGCTACGAACGGCACTCCGCGTCGCGCCTCCCCAATCCCAACAAAACCAGCAGCAACCCGCGCAATCGCAACAGGGCGTGGTGGTGCAGACCACCTTAGTCAACGTCTTCGCCACCGTACGCGACAAGAAAAATGGCATCGTTTCCGATCTGACACAAAACGATTTCAAGATCATGGAAGACGGCCAACCGCAAGAGGTTGCCTTCTTTTCGAAAGAAGTAAATATGCCCATCACGCTCGGCCTGCTGATCGACACCAGCGGCAGCATGGAACGCGTGATCGGAGCGGAACAGGATACCGCATCGCGTTTTCTCCACGAAGTCATGCGCAAGAAGGACGAAGCCATGGTTATCAGCTTCGACTTTGACGTGGATTTGCTGGCCGATTTTACCCAAGACACCAACGTCCTCGAGCGTGCCATTCGCCGCACCTCTGTCAATTCGGTGGGGGGCGGAGGCGTGGTGACTCCAGGCACCATCCCGCAGGGTAACAATGCCGGAGGAACGGACCTCTACGACGCAATTTATCTGGCTTGTCATGACGAGCTCGCCACCGAGGCCGGACGTAAGGGTGTAATCGTGATGAGCGACATGGAGGACACCGGCAGCAAATTGAGATTGCAAGATGCCGCCGAAGCTTGCCAGCGGACCGATGCCGTCATCCATGTGCTTTTAATCTCGGACTCCAGTTTCTTCCAAAGCGGAATGGGCCCCAGTGTCGCGAGAAAAATGTCAGAGGACACCGGCGGGCGCGTGATCAACGTTCATAATGAAAAGACGCTGGAAAAAGCTTTCGACGTCATCTCCGAAGAACTGCGCTCGCAATATGTGATCGGCTACTACCCCACCAACCTCAAACGCGATGGAACCTTCCGTAAAATTCGCGTGGACGTGAGCAGGCCCGACCTAAAAGTGCTCTCGCGAAGAGGGTATTACGCGCCGTTCAAGTAGGACGGGAAGAGACGCCCTATGGATGATTACTTGCCGCCTGACGGCGGCGCCACCGAGTAGTAGCCTTTGCGTGTTCGAACGGCCAGGCCCTTCCGATCCGCTTGGACTTCAATCCGCCGGTACTTTCCATCGGCCGTCGGATTCTTGGGGGAATATGCAATGAAATACTGGCTGCGCAATTCAGCTCCGATGTCCACAAACGATTGCGCCAGATCTTCAACCTTATAGGGATAAAAGACCCGGCCTCCGCTCTGGTCTGCAAATTGCTGCAGCACTTTGTCTCCGCCTTCCACGTGCATCTTGTGCGGCTTGTCGCCGCTGATCGAAAGCCAGTCGGTGTTCGTGCTGATCGCGTATATTACCGCCTCGGCGCGAATCGCTGATTCCACCGCATCGCTTAGCGCGTGGTCGCTTAACGTATCTGCCCCGTCGCTGATCACCACCAATACGCGCCGAATCTCCGGATTCGGCCCTTTCGGCAAAGGCGGACTCATCAGTTTCTCGGAAGCTCGGTAAATCGCGTCGTTCAGCGCCGTTCCGCCTCCCGCGCGCTGCCTTCGAATCGCAGAAGTAAGCAGCGCCAAATCACCCGTATAATCTTGCACGACCTCCGGCTCGTTATCAAACGTCATCAGAAAAGCCATGTCTTTGTTTCTTCGAATTACGCTATCCAAGAAATCGATCGCGGCATCCTGTTCGAAGGGCAAGCGGGGTCGAATACTGTTGGAAGTATCCAGCAGAACAGCAATGCGCAACGGCAAATCGGTTTCTCGACCGAAGAAGCGGATATCCTGCGCGGTGTTGTCCTCTAGAATCTTAAAATCATTCTGCTCCAAGTCGGTCACGAAGTTGTGGCGGCGGTCGGTAACCGTTGCAACCAGATGAACCAGGCCGGTGGTGGAAACGATGCGCGGCGTTTTGTCCTGCGCCGCTTGCGACTCATCACCCGGCTTCTGCGCACCGGGAGTCTGCGGCCCCGCTTGCGGCGCCTCCGAAGCCGGGGCGCTCCAGTTTGGCCGCGAAGGCGCGGGAGGCGGCGCAGGCTGCTGCGCCTGCGCCCAGGTTGTCGAGCCACAAAAAAGCGTTGCCAGGAGCAGAAATGCGCCAGATGCTTTTCCCCAAGTTTTCATTGAAGTGATTATAGGAACCCTCGTAACGCGGCGTCAATCGCGTTAGCCTCCGCGCTCACCGCGCGCCCGAACTCTTGAAGGTAAAGCACCAATTCGCTCGGAAGCGGAGCGCGACACTCCATTCGCTTGCCGGACCTTGGATGCATGAACGCAATTCGCGCGGCGTGCAGGAAATTCCGTTCCAGCACAGGCATCAGCTGGTTTCCTACCCGCTCTTGCCGCGGAGCCCCATAAGCCGTATCCCCCACCACCGGGCATCCCAGTGCCGAGAAATGCACGCGAATCTGATGCGTTCTCCCGGTGTGCAAATCCGCCTCGATCAAGGAACAATTCCCGCCCCGCAACCGCATTTTCCAGTCCGTGCGGGCTTCCCGCCCTTCCCGGCGACGCGTCGTCATTCGCGAGCGTCGTCGAAGATCTCGCGAAATCGGCAGCTCGATTCTTCCCGATTCGCCTTTTAATTTCCCATGCAGCAGCGCAACATATGTTTTCTGGATGCGCCGCTCGCGAAAGTCTTCTAGCAGCCTTAAATGGGCCATATCCGTCCGTGCAATTAACAGCGCCCCGGAAGTTCCTTTATCAATCCGATGCACGATTCCCGGACGAAGAGGTCCACCCACCCCAGATAATCCTTTACCGCTGTCAAACCGGTGCAGCAACGCGGCTACCAAGGTGCCCGCTTCGGCTCCCGCACCCGGATGAACGATCATTCCTGCCGGTTTATTTACAACCGCAACATCCGCATCCTCGTACAAAATATCGAGCGGGATATTTTCGGCTTCCACTCCGGGCAGCGGCGGAGGCGGAATCTTTACCTCTACCGTTTCGCCCGCCTCCAGCTTGTAGGAAGGTTTCTTGGCCCGGCCGTTCACAAGCACGCGACCCTCATCAATCAGGGTTTGCACCTGCGTGCGGCTTATATCGCTCAAATGAGTTGCCAGAAAACGATCGAGACGCTGGCCGCCGGCCTCTTGGCCGACTTCAAAACCGTCTTGGGGGTAGGGGTCCGCTTCCGGCTTGGAACTTCCGCGCATCTTAGATTGGCGCTGCATCCAGGAGTTTCATATTCGCCACGAAAAACAGTTAGCGCGCGAGCGTAGTGCCTGCTGAGGAAACCGAGGGACCGGGCCTGCCCCGCAACCCGCGCCACCACAGGAACCCGCCGGCAAGAATCAAGGTTACGCTTACCACTTGCATCAGCGAAATCGTGTCGTGGAACATCATCGTGCGGCCCGGATCGCCTCTGAAGAACTCGATGATGCCACGCTCGGTCCCGTACAGCAGCAAATAATTCGCAATGATTTGCCCGGTAAAGCGCTGCCGCCTGCCAATCCAGACCAAAATCAGAAAGTTTAGGAACTCCGCCCCAGCTTCGTAGAGTTGTGTCGGATGCAAGTGAACTCCAAGCGGAGTCCCCGCCAGTTGCTCCGCGGCCGGGTTCGTGAACGTCACGCTCCATGCAACCGTGGTCGGCTTGCCGTAGCAACATCCCGCCGCAAAGCATCCCAACCGGCCAATCGCGTGCCCCAGCGGAAGCCCGGCCACCAACGTATCGAGCACCGGAAGCATCGGCATCTTCTGGAAATACGAATACAAAACGATCATAAGCAGCGCGCCCACAATCCCGCCATAAAAAGTGCCGCCGGATTGGAACGTGTTCATGCTGAGAATCTCGCGCGGATTCGCCAGGTAAAAATCCCAATCGCTCAAAACCAGCCAGATTTTTGCGACGATGAGCGCGGAAAGAACCGTATAGATACCCATGTTCCAGATCTTGTCCGGCTCGAGACCTGCCCGCGGCGCCTGCTTGCGCGCGTACCACAAGCCGAACAGCACACCCGCGGCCACCAGCACGCCGTACGAGTAAATATTCATCCCGCCGAGATGGAACAGAATCGGATGCATCGCTAGGCCCGCTCGTGGGTAGGATGCCGCCAATCGCGGAGCAGTTCCAGAATCACCAGCCCGGCGCCCACCACAATCGCCGCGTCAGCGACATTGAAGGTATACCAATGATGGCTGCCCACATAAAAGTCGATGAAATCCGTGACGCTTTGCCGCAGTACGCGGTCGAATACATTACCCACCGCTCCGCCCAGAATCAAGGCCAGGCCACATTGCGCGAGCCTGCCACCCGCCCGGCCGCTGGCGAGCAGCCAGGTGAGCAGCGCGATCACCGCCGCAGAAAACGCAATCAGTATGGATGTCAACCAGGGCTTGCCCGAATCGGCGAACAATCCAAACGCAACGCCGGGATTGTTGGTATGCACCAGATTCAATAGGCCCGGGATGACTACACGCGTCGCTCCGGCGGGAGTCAACTTGTCGATGGCGTACTTGCTGAATTGATCGGCTAGCAAAGCGCCAAGAGCCAAGAATCCCAAAGCGTACCAGCCCGGACGCGACGCAGAAGAACTCAAGCTTTCACGCTCCCACTGGCGAGCGCGCTATCTTGGTCGATCTCAGCCAGTGCCGCCACACACCGCTCGCAAAGGGTCGGATAATCCGAATTCTCGCCGACGTGCGTGGAATAATTCCAGCAGCGTTCGCACTTCCGCCCTTTGGCGCGCTCGATACGGATTTGCAGCCCTTCCAGTCCCGTCGCGAGCGCCGCTCCCTCGATGTGCCCCTCGGTGACTTCCACCTGCGACACGATAAAAAGCGCCGGAAGCTGCGCAGAGTATTTTCGTAGTAGGTCAACCAGCCCGCCGGTTGCCACCAGCGTTACGCGAGCTTCCAGCGCGCCGGAGATTGTTTTTGCCGCGCGCGCCGGTTCGAGTGCTTTTAACACTTCCTGCCGCACCGTCAGCAACCGTTCCCAATCCGCCGAGCGCGACTTATCGAAGGCAGCCTCCAGATTCTCGGCTGTCGGAAACAGCGACATATGCACGCTCTGCTCTTTCGCACTCGATCCCGGAAGATGCTTCCACACTTCCTCGGAAGTAAATACAAGAGTCGGCGCGATCAGCCGCAGGACCGCGCTGGCGATACGATAAACGGCGGTCTGCGCCGATCGCCTGCCAATGCTCCGGGGCGCGAAGGTGTACAGCCGGTCTTTCAGCACATCGAAATAAAACGCGCTTAAATCCACGGTGCAGAAATCGTGCAGCGCGTGATATACGCGATGGAACTCGAAATTGGCATACCATTCCCGGCACTCCCTCACCAAGGTGCCGGTGCGCCGCAACATCCACGCGTCGATTTCCAAAAGATCGGCGTCTGCAACCGAATCACGCTGCGGATCGAAATCGAAAAGATTGGAAAGCGCAAAGCGGAAGGTGTTTCGAATTTTGCGATAGGCCTCCGCAAGCTGGGTCATCATTGCGTCAGAAAGCCGCACATCCGCGGTGTAATCCTGAGAAGAAACCCAAACGCGCAGCATGTCCGCGCCCCATTTCTCGCAGATTTCTTTGGGCTCCATCGCGTTGCCCAGTGATTTCGACATCGGTCGGCCCTTTTCATCGAGCGTCCAGCCGTGCGTCACCACCTCGTCGTATGGACGTATTCCATCCACGCCCAGCGCAACCATGAGCGAGCTCTGAAACCATCCGCGGAACTGGTCCGGCCCTTCCAGATACACATCCGCGCGCGGCTTGCCCTCCCGCTTCTGTAGCACCGCTAAATTGCTGGTTCCGGATTCGAACCACACATCCAGAATGTCAGTCTCTTTGCGCCAGTTCGCTCCTGCGCAGGAACCGCACTTCGTGCCTGGAGGCAACAGTTCCTCGGCAGAATGCGTGTACCACGCGTCGGCCCCTTCGCGCTCGAAAAACGGAATCACCTGCCGCAGCGCCTTAAAATCCTCCAGCCTTTTTCCGCAGCTCTCGCAATAAAAAATCACCAGCGGTATCCCCCAGAAACGCTGGCGCGAAATGCACCAGTCGGGCCGGTCCGCAATCATGTTGTGGATGCGCTCTTCTCCCCACGCCGGAATCCATTTCACTTTCTTGATTTCAGACAACGCTGCGCCGCGCAGCGCAGGCGCCTTGGGTCCCGGAACATGGGCAGTGCCGCCGTCCAGCTGTATGAACCACTGTTCGGTAGCCCGAAAGATCACCGGGTTGTGGCAGCGCCAGCAGTGCGGATAACTGTGCGGAAATTTTTTCTCCGCCACCAGCATCTCGCGGTCTTGCAGCAGCGATATGATTGCCGGATTCGCTTCAAAAACAGTTTTCCCGGTGTACTCCGGCAAACCTTCTACAAAACGGCCGAGGTCATCCAGCGGAGCATAGGCCTCCAGGCCATACCTCTGACCGGTGGCAAAGTCTTCCGCTCCGTGACCCGGCGCCGTGTGCACAATTCCGCTGCCTTGATCCAGCGTCACGTAATCGGCCAGCACACCCGGGACGCGCAATTCTGGCAGGAACGGATGCTGAAATTTGACTCCTTCCAGCGCGCGTCCCTTTCCGATTTTCGTGAATGGGCCGCCGGGTTCCAGCCCCAGAACTGCCAGCAGTTCTGCATCCCGCATTCTGTCTTCGGCCAGCAGCAGTTTGCCGGCGCCCGTCTCGACCACAACGTATTCATAGTCCGGATGAAAGGCCAGCGCGCGATTGGCGGGCAATGTCCATGGCGTGGTGGTCCAAATCAGCGCGCTTACATCGCCGCCGATCCCAACCTTCTTGGATTTCTCATCGGCGACCACAGGAAACTTCACCCAGATCGAAGGGCTGGTGTGGTCTTCGTATTCAACCTCCGCTTCCGCCAGAGCGGTGCGGTCATACATGCACCAGTACACCGGTTTCAATCCGCGGTACACATAACCCTTTTCAAGAAACGTAATGAACGCATCGGCCACGCAAGCCTCATAGGACCGATCCATGGTAAGGTAAGGTTTTTCCCATTGTCCAAACACGCCCAGTCGCTTGAATTCCCGCCGGTGCAGATCAATGTAACCGGCCGCAAATTCCCGGCACATCCGCCGAAACTCCGCCGCGGACACTTTGTCCGTTTTTCCACCTAGCTCTTTCTCAACTTTTGTCTCGATCGGCAGACCGTGGCAGTCCCAACCGGGAACGTAAGGCGTGCGGAACCCGGCCATGGTCTTCGACTTTACAATCATGTCCTTCAGGATTTTGTTCAGACCGGTCCCCAGATGAATTTCACCCGTCGGGTAGGGCGGCCCGTCGTGAAAGACAAACACGGGCGCGGCCCCTCGCGATTCCTGGATGCGACGATAGAGCTGCATCTCGTCCCAAGTGGCCAGTTGCTCTGGCTCGCGCTCGGGCAGTCTGGCCTTCATGGGAAAATCTGTTTTCGGAAGATTAAGCGTGCTCTTCAGGTCGCGCGTTTTCGCCATCTAATAGGGATTAAATGCCTTTCTACTGATGCAGGCCGGGAAACTCGGAGCCTCAGTTGAGACCTCTATGTTACAATGATTTCAGAACGGTGTCAGCCGCGCCCGGCCCCAGACATCCTTTTTCGCACAGTGGCGTCTAACAATAGGCAGGGCGTAACGGGGAAGTTTTAGGCACAATCGATGGCAGACTACACTTCCAGACTTGACGACGCCGGTCGCTCGACTACCGAGCCGACTCTCCGCGTGGGGCGCTTGCCCTCTCCGGTTCGCAGTTCGGCTCTCAAAGGTTTCTTTTCCAACGTAAAGGATTTTCTCTTCGAGCGCCCCACCAAGCTTAAAGGCGGCGAGCCTAACGTTTTCAATATTCCCGGCTTCGGCGAAGGATTTGGCGACAATCTGAAGGAATTTATGCGCTCCGGCCCGCGGGGACGCGTGAATTCAGATTTGCTGGTCGATTGGAATGCCGGGTTGGGCGGGTTCTGGCAGAACTTGCGCGACATGCTTTCTCCGCCGAAACTTCCACCTCTGAAAACTACCAGCGCGCCGGTAGCCGTCCCTGAAATTTGGTCTAAAAATACTCAGTTCACGCGCGTGCAGGCTCTCTCGCTCGCTTTTCACGTCGTTGTAATCGTGCTCATTGTCCTGCCTCTGTTGCCCGCACTCATGAATCCGGCAACCACCCAGGCCAAGACCATGATCGTCACGCCACTCGACATCAGCTCACCGTACTTGCCCAAGCTTCCGCCTGGCGCTAAGAAGGCTGGTGGCGGCGGGGGTGGCGGTTCGCACGAACTGTTACCCGCCAGCCGGGGTAAGCTTCCCAAGTTCAGTTTGACTCAAATCGCTCCACCCAAAGTGAAAACACCCGAGAACCCGAAGTTTGCGGTCACCCCCACGGTTATCGGCATGCCGGATATGAAGCTGGCCAGCCCCAACATGTCGAACTGGGGCGATCCCATGTCCAAAGTCACCAACGACTCGAACGGCCCCGGCAGCGGTAATGGCATCGGCTCGGGGAACGGTACCGGAGTAGGAAGCGGCAGCGGCGGTGGCGTCGGCCCAGGGGAAGGCGGGGGAACCGGGGGCGGAGTTTTCAACGCGGGCACCGGCGGCTATGGCAGTCCCGTTTGTATCTATTGTCCAACCGCGCAGTTCTCGGACGAAGCGGTAAAGGCCAAATATCAGGGAACGGTTTATCTGACGGCCATCGTGGGACCAGACGGCCGGGCTACCGATATTCGTGTGGCCAAGGGCCTAGGCTTGGGCCTCGATGAAAACGCCGTTGCCGCCGTTCGAACCTGGCGTTTTAAGCCCGCCGCCGGCCCGGATGGAAAAGCTGCCGCAGTTCGAACCATGATCGAAGTGGTCTTCCACCTTTACTGAGGTCTGTTTCCCCAGCTCGCCTTCGTTCCACTCATTTCGTAGGGGTGAGGTCGTTTCCAGCCGCAGGTTTACCTTAACGACCACCTCATATCTGCACGCCTTGCCATTCTGCTACGATGAACATCATGAGATTAAGAATGTGCGCTAGTTGGTTTGTGCTTTCTGCGATGTTGACCGTGGGGCTGCAAGCCTCCCCTCAAACCGGCGCGATTGAATTCGTCGCCAAAGCCACACCCTCCAGCGGCACGGACGAACCCGTCCGCGGAATGACTTTTTATCTGCTCACCAAGAGCTTCGACGAAATAGGCAAAGAAGCGGCCGTCACCTATCCGCTCGTGCTCATGGATGCCTTCGTCGACAAGCTCGAGGTTTCCAAGGAGCTAAAATCCTGGATGAAGAAAAACCGTTGCGTGAATCTCGCGGGCGAGGACTTCATAAAGAAACTTAAACCGGATGATGTCATGGACGTCCCTGAATTCTACAAGGCTTACATCGACAGAATGTCCGGCGATAAGAGTGTTGCGTTTCCACAGCCGAAATACACTCCCGCCGAGAAGAAAAAGAATCCGGCGAAGTATGACGAGCAGGTCAAGCAGTATCACGACGCCATTCGTGCTTTCCTGGTTTTGAATCCCAAGAGCACGGACGGAATCGATCTCGCGCTGGAGGATGTAAACCCCGGGCATCCCTGGAACACCATAAACTCAAACAGCATGGCCGAATTGCATCGTCATACCATCGAGCTCGCGCAATCGAAATATCTCGTCGCTCGCACCGACACCGATTTGCAAGGGCAGGGCTCTCTGCGCGGAATCGCTCCGGGAACTTACTGGCTCAGCACTTTGGATATCGTCGCGCAGGCCGGCGACGCACGGCAGCGCTGGGATGTGCGTATTACCGTTCCGCCCGGAAAAACCAGCTACGTTACGTTATCGAATATCAATGCGGTACAACCTCCGCGCGCCGCGCCTTAACGGGCGCGTTGCCGTATGATGTCCGCATCCGAGGTCGCTCGCTGGATTCTGCAACTGGCAGATCCCGATCCGGAGAAACGATCCACATCCGCTATGCGGCTGTATATGGAAGGAAGCAATTTGTGTACGCCTCTGCTTCGACAATGGATCGCCGATCCCGAATTTCGCGAGCTTTCTCTGCCAAGCGCTCCAGCTCCGCCAGGGGCAGCCGATTCTGCTCAACCGTCGACGGTAGTTGGAATCGCCGTCGAACCAGGCACCTTCCATAAAATTCGACAAGCTAACAATTTTCCGCCGCTAGCCGATGTCCCGCCGGAGCAGGACGCCATCGAATTCGAGTTGCACTTCGAGGATCACATCGATCTCGACATTCTGACCACGCGAGAACCAGGCGGCCCAGGTGCCATTTCCAAATTTCTATCCAAGCTCGGAGAAGGCATCCAGCAAATCGAAATATGTGTTCGCGACGTGGATCGGGCGACGGAGATTCTTCGTTCGCGATTTGGATTAAATCCGGTCTATCCGCAAGCGCGTCCAGGAGCGGACGGCACGCGCATAAACTTTTTCCTCGCTCCACTCCCAAAAGGAAATAAAGTGTTGATCGAGCTGGTAGAAGCTGGCGCAAAAGATCACTAAGCTCGGGCATCCCTCATCGTCTAATCTTGGTCCTATTCACCACTCTGTTGCAAAAGCTTGGCCACCAACGCGGTCCAGCCAGTCTGATGGCTCGCTCCCAGTCCCCTACCCGTGTCACCGTTAAAATATTCGTAGAAGAGAATAAAATCGCGCCAATTCGGATCCTCCTGGAAAAGCGGAGAGTCGCCGTAAACCGCCCGGCGCCCGTCCCGCCGGAGAAAAATGTGCGATAGCCTGCGCGATATTTCCGCGGCGGAGTCCCACAGCGTCATTTGCTTGCCTGAATGGGTGGGACATTCCACTTTGAACGAATCGCCATAGTAAAAATGAACGCGCTGAAGAGACTCAATCAGCAGGAAATTCATGGGGAACCACACCGGGCCGCGCCAGTTTGAATTCCCTCCAAAAAGATCGCTCGTGGATTCGGCCGGCTCGTAGTCCACCGAGTTTGAATGCCCGTCCACGCTGAGCACAAATGGATGGTCGAGATGAAATTTAGAAAGCGCGCGAATTCCGTGAGGCGACAAAAATTCGTTTTCGTCGAAAACGTACCGGTAAATCCGTTCGAGTTTTTTCCGGTTCGCGATCGTCAGCAGCAGTCGGCTGCCTTTTTCCGACTTCTGGCTCATGTCCACGTGCTCGCTCACTTCCGGATTGTGTTCTAGAAACCATTGCATGCGCTTCCGGAAGCTCGGCAATTGCTCGAGAACTTCCGGTTCAAAAGTTTCCCCGGCGAACAGGGGAATCAATCCAACCATCGATCGCACCTTCATGGGCAAAGGCGCGGACTGCCCCAAATGCAAAACGTCGTAATAGAAACCGTCCTTCTCATCCCACAGGCCTACCCCCTGCCCGCCCATGTCGTTCATGGCCTGCGAAATATAAACAAAGTGCTCGAAAAACTTGCTGGCAATGTCCTCGTAAGCGGCGTCTTGATGAGCCAGCTCCATCGCCATCGCTAACATGTCCAGGCAAAACATCGCCATCCAGCTCGTGCCATCCGACTGCTCGATGAAGTTCCCGGGCCCTAGAGGCTGCGAACGATCGAACACACCGATGTTATCCAGGCCCAAGAAGCCGCCTTCAAAAACGTTTTTCCCTTCCGGGTCTTTGCGGTTTACCCACCAAGTGAAGTTGATCAGAAGTTTGTGGAACACCCGCACCAGGAATTTGCGGTCTTCCTTTCCTTGTACCCGGCCCGCGATTTTGTAAACGCGCCAAGCCGCCCAGGCATGCACCGGCGGATTTACGTCCGAGAAGTTCCATTCGTACGCCGGCAGCTGGCCGCTCGGACTCATGTACCACTCGCGCATAAACAGCACGAGTTGGTCTTTCGCGAAATCCGGATCGATCAGCGCCATAGCCACGCAATGGAAAGCCAGGTCCCATGCGGCATACCAGGGATACTCCCACTTGTCCGGCATGGATATCACATCGGAATTGTAAAGGTACGTCCACTCGCAGTTCCGCCCTTCACGCCGCTCCGGCGGAGGCGCGGGCTGCGTCGGATCACCCGTGAGCCAGCGGCGCACGTCGTAGTGGTAAGACTGCTTGCCCCACAATAATCCGGCGAAAGCCTGCCGCTGGACCGTGTGCGCGTCCTCGCTGGCGCAATGCCCCACACGCTCGTTGTAAAAATCGTCCGCCTCCTTCAACCTTTGTTGGAAGATTTGATCGAAGGCGAGCCCGAAAAAATCCCGCGCGGACTCGTGTCCCTCGGTCGGGTTCTGGTCCAGCAAGCGGAGTCGAATCGTCCGATTTTGACCAGGCTGGACTTCGCCGAAATAGTGCGCCGCTGCTTTCGTTCCAGTCATCGCAGGGTTCACCGCGCCGCGCTCTTTTTCAATTAGGAAACGGTGAAAGGAATCCTTCACATAAGGCGAACTGTTTTTCCGATTAAACAACCGCTCTGTATTCGTTTCATTGTCGGTGAATAGTGGTTCGGGTGCGCCCTCGGCAATCAGCCAACGCTTGCCGTAGTGAAATTCTTCCAGGCCAAACAACTCCGCGCCTTCGAGCCCGCGCTGTCGCGAGACTTTCGGCTGGTCAAAGCCTTCGCCCCAGTCCCATCGGTTGCGAAACCAAATGGTCGGCAGCAAATGCAAGGGCGCCGGGTCCGGTCCTCGATTCCACACGGTCAGCCGCACCAAAATATCTTCCGACGACGCTTTGGCGTATTCCACGAAAACATCGAAGTATCGATTTTCGGAAAAAATACCCGTATCCACCAATTCGTACTCAGGCTGAAGACGGTTGCGTTGCGCGTTTTCGCGGCGAAGCTGTTCGTACGGAAATGCTGCTTGCGGATACTTGTATAAATACTTCAGATAAGAGCTGGTAGGCGTCGCATCCAGGTAAAAATAGTATTCTTTTACGTCTTCCCCGTGATTCCCTTCCCGATTCGAAAGCCCGAAAAGACGTTCCTTTAGGATCGGGTCTTTCTGGTTCCACATGGCCAGAGCGAAACAGATGTGCTGATGCCGGTCGCAAATTCCGCCGATTCCATCCTCGCCCCAGCGGTACGCCCGCTGATGCGCTTGGTCGAAAGGCAGATAGTTCCAGGCATCGCCGTTCGCGCTGTAGTCCTCGCGCACCGTTCCCCACTGGCGCTCCGAAAGATACGGGCCCCAGCGTTTCCAGTGGACTTCACGCGTTTCGCTGGCCTCCAGCCTTAGCTTTTCGGCGGTCACCACGCGATTTTTTGTCCGCTCATCCATCCAGCCCATGCTAACCCGACACCGTCAAAAATTTGCGTATTTTGCTCGCCGCTGTTCCCACCGAATCGCTCGACACCCGGCACTCGCCTGCACAGGACAAGCCGTCCGCGATTCTGTATTCTCCAAATGCTCAGTTCTGGATGCCCAGGCGACCGAGCGCGGTTTAGCCTGAGGCGCGAAGCGGCCCTAGCCCGGCATCTGGCTGTGCGCGAATAACGAGTTCACCGACATTTCTAAATATCTCACAGAAGCTTGCAAACAGCCGATTGCTCCAAAGGCAACCCGGAATGAATGGCGTATCATGCTTCTGCTCGCCAGCTTGACCGCCTCTGCCGTCGTTATGCCTATGCTTTTCCTCGGTAACGCCTCCGGTCACGATTTCCAATTTCATCTCGCATCGTGGCTCGACGTCGCCGGGCAATGGCGCGAGGGCATTTTGTTTCCGCGCTGGGCAGAATGGGCAAACTGGGGTTTTGGCGAGCCGCGTTTCATTTTCTATCCGCCCGCTTCCTGGCTTCTTGGCGCCACCTTGGGCTCTGTGCTTCCGTGGAAAATGGCTCCCGGAGCATTTATCTGGTTGGCGCTCGTTCTCGCAGCGCTCACCATGTGGCGCCTCGCGCGCGAATGGCTTCCCCGACGTCAAGCCTTAACGGCCGGCATTCTCTACGCCGTAAATCCGTATCATTTGGTGATCGTTTACTACCGCAGCGATTTCGCCGAGCTTCTTGCCAGTGCATTATTTCCGCTCGTTGTTCTAGGCGCTTTGCGTGTCGCACGCGATGGCTGGGCCCGAGTTCCAGGTCTGGCGCTTGCCTTTGCGCTGATCTGGCTCTCCAACGCTCCCGCCGCCGTTATCGCCACATACTCTTTGTCGCTGCTGTTGGTAGTCGGATTCGCGCTACTTCGCAACCTGCGAGCGTTGCTTGCTGGCGCAACCGCGATGCTGGGCGGCTTGGGTTTGGCAGCTTTTTATATTTTGCCCGCTGCCTGGGAACAGAGCTGGGTTCAAATCTCGCAAGCGCTCACCGAAAACCTTCGTCCCGCCCAGAATTTTCTGTTCACGCATTCGAATGATCCCGAATTTGTCCTGTTCAACTGGAAAGTTTCCTCCGTTGCGCTCGGAACCATTTTGGTCACAGCGCTCGCAGCAGTCTCGGTCGCCCGCCAACGCAGAACTTTTCTTCCGCTATGGTGGACGCTTTTGGCGTTAGGCGCCGCTTCCGCTTTTCTAATGTTTCCGCCCAGCATTTTCCTCTGGCAACATTTACCAAAACTTCAGTTCGTGCAATTCCCCTGGAGATGGCTCCTAGCGCTCGACGTGGTCTTTGCAGTTTTTGTCGCTGCAATACTGCAAACCTGGCGCAAACAATGGCTGGGATGGGCGGCAATTCTTTTAGCCACCGGAGCGATCGGAACAATCTTCGTCCAAGGTACTTGGTGGGATAGCGAAGATATTCCTGTTTTGATGAACGCGATTCGTACCCAGCATGGCTACGAGGGCACGGACGAATATGAGCCGCTCGGCTCCGACCGTTATCAATTGCCCGGCCAGCCGCCTGCCTCCGCAGACGACTCCGACCAATCAAGCCTGAATGAATTAGCGAACACCGCGGCCCCGAAGATCACGGCAATCGATGCAAAATCGCAAGTGCTGACTCCCTTAAACGACGAAAACGCCCATATCGACCGCTGGTCGGCCGAAACAAAAGTGTTTCGGTCGAAAACCAACCAGCCCGTCGCCCTGGCTTTAAGGCTGTTAAATTATCCAGCGTGGGAAATTGAAGTGGACCGGACGGTCGTTCGCGATGATTCGCTTCCAAATACCGGACAGTTGGGGCTTCAAGATCCCGCCGGTGAACATTCGGTGGGGGTATTTTTCCAACGTACCTGGGATCGCACGGCCGGTTCGGCCATCTCCATACTCTCGGCCTTGTTGCTGTTGGGTTTTTCTACCCGCGCCCGTCGAAAATCCCCGCAAGGAACCTGGATTTCGACCTGGCAACCGGACCTAGGGGCAGCGCCGCGGCCTTCGGCGCGGCATTTTACCCATTGAAAACGCATTGCAAACTGCCGCAACCCGGTCATTGGTAACTGGAACCCTGGCTCGATCGGAAATCCCGGAGTCTCACAACGCTCGCCCCGCCGCAGCGCCCGAAGCCCAAGCCCACTGAAAATTGTGCCCGCCCAACTGCCCGGTAACGTCCACAACCTCGCCGATAAAATATAGCCCCGGCACTTTTTTGCTTTCCATCGTGCGGCTCGACAATTCATCGGTATCCACCCCGCCCGCCGTCACCTCCGCCTTCTCGTAGCCTTCCGTATCGATAGGCACCATCGGCCATTCATGTATCTGCCTCTCGGCTTGCGCCAGCCTCTGATTGCTCCAGCTTCCCGACGTGTTCAATTCCAGCCACCTCGTAGCAAGACGCTTGGGAAGAATCCCTTGAAGCGCCGCTCGCCCGGCGGCCGTCCCCCGAGTTTCAGATTCGAACAAGCGGGTGAACACATCGCGCCCCGGCGCAAGATCGATCTGAATCCTCCGCCCTTTCTCCCAATAGGACGAAATCTGCAAAATAGCGGGCCCGCTCAAACCACGATGAGTGATCAGCATCTTCTCGCGAAATGATTGCCCGTTGGTGGAGGCCACCACCTCAGCCGACGCGCCCGCCAGATCGCAATATCGCTCCCGGTCCTTCGCGCCGAACACTAGCGGCACTAGCGCCGGCCAAGGCTTCACAAGCTTCAGGCCAAACTGCCGTGCCACGTCATATCCAAGCGCGGTCGCCCCTATTTTCGGAATCGAAAGCCCCCCGGTCGCAACCACCAAAACAGGCGCGTGAAATTCAGTGCCCTCCGTGCTCACCTCGAACAGGTTCACCCGTTTGATTTCGCGAATTCTTGTATTTAGAAAAATCCTGGTACCCGCGGCCGTGCATTCGGCCTCCAGTACGCCCGTCACGTCATTCGCCGACCGGTCGCAAAAAAGCTGCCCAAGCGTTTTCTCGTGGTACGGAATTCGGTGAGCTTCCAGCAGCGCGATAAAGTCCGCCGGCATATACCGAGCCAGCGCCGATTTCTGAAAATGCGGGTTGCTGCAAATGAAGTTTTCCGGCTGGCAGTAAAGATTCGTGAAATTGCACCGCCCGCCTCCGGAAATCAGAATTTTCTTGCCAGCACGTTCGTTTCGCTCCAAGACCGCAACTCTGCGCCCGCGTTTCCTGGCCTCCATGGCGCACATCAGTCCTGCAGCCCCGGCGCCCAGAATCAGGGCGTCAAAGTTGTGAATTATTTGTTGTGCCAAGCGCCTTCTCGATTTCGCGGATTGCTCTGCGTCTGCACACCTCTGCTGGTATGCTCAAGGTTAAACTATTCTCCGGAGAACACTGCAAACTTTTGCCTCCCATCATCAATGCCCAAAAATTGTCGAAACGTTACGGACTCGCTCCGCTTTTCGAAAATATCTCGTTCACCGTCTCGGAAGGCGAGCGCATCGGCCTGATCGGCCCCAACGGCTCCGGCAAATCCACGCTACTGGAAATTCTCGTCGAACGCGTGAAGCCCGGCACCGGCGAAGTAGCTATTCGCAAAGGCGCGAAGCTCAGCTTGGTCGAACAAATCTCGCAATTCCCGCCGGAATCCACCTGTAGGTCGGTCATCGAAGCAGCTTTGCAACGTTCGGGCGCATCGGCGCAGGACCTTTCATTCCGCGCGGAAGAAGCGCTCAGCCGCGCCGGGTTCACCGATTTTGAAACGCACGCCGCGGCGCTGTCAGGCGGCTGGCGCAAACGACTGGCCGTGGTCGAAGGCCTGGTCCAGGATCCGCACATCCTCTTGCTCGACGAGCCCACCAATCACCTCGATCTCGCCGGGATCAAGTGGCTGGAAGAGTTACTCGAAGATGCCGCATTCGCCTGCGTGGTCGTCAGCCACGACCGCTACTTCCTCGAAAATGTCGCAAACGATATGGTCGAACTTGATCGCGTCTATCAAGACGGATTTCTTCGCGTGAAAGGAAAATACAGCCAGTTCCTAGAAGCCAAAGAGGCCTATCTTCACGCTCAGGGAAATCGTCAGGAAGCTCTCGAAAATCGCGTGCACACCGAAATCGAATGGCTGCGCCGCGGCCCGAAAGCGCGCAGCACCAAATCAAAATCGCGCATCGACAAAGCGCATGTAATGATCGGCGAATTGGCCGACTTGAACGCCAGAACTCGCACCCTCACGGCCAAAATTGATTTTTCCGCTTCGAACCGGCAAACAAAACAACTCATCGTGCTCGAGGGCGTGAGTTACTCAATCGGAGGCCGCTCGCTTTTCAAGGACATTAATTTCACGGTTGCCTCCGGAATGCGCATCGGCTTGGTCGGCCCCAATGGAAGTGGCAAAACCACCCTGCTTCGTTTGTTGCGCGGTGAAATTGAGCCTACCGCCGGCACCGTGCGCAAAGCCGATTCGTTGCGCATTGTTTACTTCGACCAGAATCGCGAGCTGGACCCCAATCTAACGCTGCGCCGAGCACTCGCGCCTGACAGCGATTCGGTAATCTACCAAGACCGCGTAACTCATATCGCATCCTGGGCCGCTAGATTTCTTTTCAGCGCTGAAGATTTAAATCGTCCCGTCGGTCGCCTTTCCGGTGGTGAGCGCGCCCGCGTCCTGGTTGCCCAGCTGATGCTCCAGCCCGCAGACATCCTGCTCCTGGACGAGCCCACCAACGATCTCGATATCCCCACGTTGGAAATATTGGAAGAAAATCTTTTGCAGTATCGCGGCGCTCTGGTGTTGATCACTCACGACCGCTACATGCTGGATCGCCTCTCCACCGTAGTTTTCGGCTTGGATGGCCTGGGCCAATCCGATCGCTTCGCGGATTATTCCCAGTGGGACGCGTGGCAAATCGCGCAGAACGCCGAATTCATCCTCAAACCAACCACCCAGAACAAGACTGCCCCCCGGCAATCAGAGATTCTGCCCAAGCCCGCAAAAACAAGGTTGACCCGTAGCGAATCCCGCGAGCTCGCCTCCATCGAAAAGCAGATCGCCAAAGCGGAACAAACTCTCGTGGCCCTCCGCGCCGCCCTGGAAGATAGAGAAATCGCCTGTGACGCTTCCCGCCTTCAAACCGCCTTTGTGGAAATGGAAGCGGCGCAAAAATCGGTCGATAATCTGTACCAGCGCTGGTCCGAGCTCGATCGAAAAAAGAGCTAACCGGAGCAAATCCCAGCTTCTCTCACGCCTGCAGATATCAGCTAACCAAATCGAGGGTAGCGCGTCTACCTTGGTTATGGTAGAAGGCCTGCTATCGTGACACCCCGACCCGCTCCCAATCGCAGGGAACTCCTGCAGGGTACTCTCGATATGCTGATTCTGCGCACTCTGCTTTTGGGGCCGGCGCACGGCCATCAGATTGCCAAACACATCCAACGCACGACCGAGGAGGTCCTGCAAGTTGAGCACGGGTCGCTCTACCCGGCTTTGCATCGCATGGAGCGCAAAGCCTGGATCATCTCGAAGTGGGAAATAGCGCAGGAAGGAAAACGCGAGTTTAAATACTACCGCCTCACAAAAATCGGCAGGAAGCAGCTCGCTTCCGAAGAATCGAAATGGAAACAACTGGCCAAGGCCATTGCATTGGTGATGAGCCCGGCGTCCAGTGAGGAGTAGCGAACGTGTGGCACTGGCTTAGAGCCCAGCTGTCTTTGCTGTTTCGGCGGCGGGATCTGGAAAACGATCTGCAGCGCGAGTTGCAGTCCCACATCGACCTGGAAGCCGAGCAACAACAAGAGGGCGGCGCATCGGAAGACGAGGCCCACTACGCCGCGCGACGAGCCTTCGGCAACGCCGCGTTAGTTGCAGAAGATGTGCGTGAATCCTGGAGCTTGGCGTGGCTCGCGCATTTCTTCCGGGACTTGCGCTATGGCGCGAGAACGCTCCGCAAAAGTCCAGGTTTTAGCGCGGTTGCCGTACTCACTCTGGCTCTGGGAATTGGCGCCAACACCGCAATTTTCAGTGCTGTTGACGCGCTGATGCTTCGACCCCTGCCGTTCACTTCGCAGGATCAACTGGTACGAATCTACTCCATCCAGAGTGGCATTACCGATACCTTTGGCAATCCCAACGGACCGTCGGCGCCCGACGTTCGGGACTTCGCGCAGAGGAGCCAGAGCTTCCAGAATATGGTGGTGTACGACACTTGGCGCAAAAACATTCGTTTCGGCGATTCCGCAGGTGAGCCGGAGCAGATGCGAGTGGGACTTGTCCCTGCTGCCTATTTCCAAGTCCTGGATTTAAGCCCGCTCATGGGCCGGCTCTTTACCGCGGATGAAAATCAAGTGGGCAAGAATTTTGTAGCCGCAATAAGTTCGCACCTGTGGAAGAGCCGCTTCGCCGGCGACCCATCGATATTGGGCCGCCAGATTCGCATTAACGGAGAACCGTACACGATTGTCGCCGTGATGCCGAACCTGATCCCGGAATGGGTGGAATCTGGGCGCCTTGGTACCGTTGAGATTTGGACACCGTTCGCATTTCCTGACGTGTGGTCGGAAAGTTCTCGTGGTGATCGCGGCTATCTGGCACTCGGGCGCTTGAAGCCCGGAGTTTCACTCGAGCAAGCCCAGGCGGATCTTTCGGTCATCGCCAACGCGCTGGCCGCAGCCCATCCGGTCGATCAAGGCGTCGCCGTGTCGCTTAAAAAACTGGCTGACACTCGCGTGGGCTCGCTGCGGCCGATGCTTTTCCCGTTGATCGGCGCCGTCAGTTTGATTCTGCTGATGGCCTGCGTAAACCTCGCCAATTTGCTTTTGGCGCGCAATGCGGCGCGTCAGCGCGAGTTGGCGGTGCGCGCTGCTCTCGGTTCGCCGCGAGGCGGCCTGGTTCGACAGCTTCTGGTCGAGACTCTTCTTCTATCGCTGATCGGCGCAGCAGCGGGATTGCTGCTCGCCAAGGCTGCTCTCGCCAGCGTCATGAGGCTGCATCCCGAGGACCTTCCGCAGCTTGATTCCATAGCAATCGATTGGCGAGTGCTGGTGTTCACCTTGTCGGTATCGCTGGTTACCGCTGTGCTCTTCGGCTTGGCTCCGGCAGTCATAGCCACGCGTGTGAATCTAGTGGACGCGTTGAAGCTGGGTGGACGCTGGGGAACGGTAGGTGAAACCGGGCAACCGATGCGCAACGTTCTTGTCGTTACCGAAATGGCAATGTCCCTGATGCTTTTGGTGGCGGCCAGTCTGGTGGTTCAGAGCATCCTGCGCTTAGAGCGCCAAAACTTGGGAATCCGGCAGGACCACTTGCTGAAGGGGCATTTCTACGTGCCGGATGTTCGATATCCGAATCCTGCATCGATCGCTCGCTTCTGCGACGAGTTCGCAAACAAGGTTCGCGCTTTACCGGGTGTGATCGATGCAAGCGTAACTACAATTTATCCGCCGAATAACGGATGGACTCAAATGCTCGGCCTCCCGGGGCATCTGGTCACCCGAATTCAGGATATTCCGGCCGCGCAGTTCGGAGTCGTGGATGCACACTTCCGCGCAACTTTGGGAATTCCTCTAATCCGCGGCAGAGATTTCACCGAATCGGACAGTGCAAGCAGCCCGCCTGTCGCGCTGATAAGCGAAGAATTCAAACGGCGGTATTTTCCGGCAGAAGATCCCGTCGGCCAGCAAATTCACGTTGGACCTCCACAATTTTTGCAACTTCCTCCCGGGTCCGGTGTATCAGACGCTTCCGACGTCACAATCGTCGGGATTATCGGTGACATTCGGAATGCCGGCCTGGCATTGGCCGCCGAACCGCAGATTGTCGTTTTATATTCCCAACACCCTCTGGTGAACTACGGATTCAAGAACATCGTGATTCGTACGGCCTTGGAGCCGTCCTCGTTGGCTCCGGCCATACGCCGTCAACTGCACGATTTGGATTCCGACATGCCCTTTGCCGAAGTGCAAACGATGGAGGAACTCGTTGAACACCAGGCTGCAGGAGAACGCTTCGCTGCGGTCTTGCTGACTTTGTTTGCGATAGCAGGTCTGGTGCTCGTCGTTGTGGGTATCTACGGTGTCGTATCCTTCCTAGTCGTACAGCGGAATCAAGAACTGGCGGTGCGGATTGCGCTGGGAGCCAGCCACGCCAATGTTCTCTGGCTGGTGTTGAACCAGAGCCTCCAGATGGCTGCGATCGGCGCGATCATCGGGTTGCTGGGGTCGTGGGCGGCACAAAGATTGACGACTGGCCTTCTTTTCGGCATCTCTCCGGTTGACCCCGCCACCTTTGCGACTGGAGCTGCTTTGCTTCTTGCCGTCGCGGCAATCGCCAGCGCCATCCCCGGCGCCCGCGTGCTGCGCATCGACCCGGCACAGACTTTTCGCCAGGATTGAAACTTGCATGACCACCCTGGCGTGAACTCTTCGGACGCCGCAGAGGTTTGGTTTGCACCTTGCTCGTTTTGCTAATTCCCAATACCAGGAAGCCGGTCAGCAGCCCATGCGGAAGCGCCGTGGGGCCAACTCGCGGCATCCGGCGCTATAGCGGGTGACACCTACGCGCACAATTATCGAGGTACCATTGCTACTCACTTCCTGGAACTCCTAAAATTAAGTGCTAAATAAGTAAGCTTCGCTTGGGACCCGACACGGAGAATTCTCTGTCACTCAGCCCGAGGCCCGACTTTCAGGCCCTCTTTGAATCTGCGCCAGGGCTCTATCTGGTATTAACGCCTGACCTTCGGATCGTTGCCGCTAGCGACGCCTACTTGCGCGCAACCATGACGGAGCGCCAACAAATTCTACACCAAGGAATCTTCGAGGTTTTCCCCGATAATCCGAATGATCCGTTCGCCAGCGGGGTCTCCAATCTCCGAGCCTCTCTCAAACGAGTGCTGCAAAACGGAGTGGCGGATGCCATGCCGACGCAGAAGTACGATATCCGCAAGCCATCTGCCGAAGGCGGCCAATTTGAGGAACGCTATTGGAGCCTTTTTAATCTTCCAGTCTCCGGTCCGCAGAGAGAAGTTGCTTACATTATTCATCGCGTTGAGGATGTCACCGAATTCGTTCACTTGAAGCAGCAGCGCATCGACCAACACAAGCACACCGAGGAATTGCGCGTCCGCGCCCAGAAAATGGAATTCGAAGCAACTTCACGCGCGCGAGAAGTGCTCGAAACGAATCAGCGTTTAGAAGCCGCCAACCAAAAATCAGCGAATCTGGCCATCCAAAGCGCTCGCGCCCGTCAAGAAATGGACGGTTTCTTCAATCTTTCGCTGGACTTACTTTGTATTGCCGGCACCGACGGTTTCTTCAGGCGTCTCAACCCTGCATGGGAAAAGAAACTTGGATATTCGATCGAAGAGTTGTCGGCTATTCCGTTTTTCGAATTCATACACCCTGATGATCGTCCATCTTCCATGCAAGAAGTCGAAAAGCTGAAAGGTGTTTGGAACACCATTGGCTTCGAAAACCGTTTCCGCTGCCGCGACGGTTCCTACTTATGGATTTCGTGGAACGCCGCCGCGCTTGCCGAGCAGGGTTTGATCTATGCCGTGGGGCGCGACGTAACTGAGTTAAAGCATGCTGAGCGGGCTTTGCACTTGTCGAAAGAGAGATACCGTCTGCTTTTTGAAAGCAATCCGCACCCTGTGTGGGTCTACGATCTTGAGAGTCTGGCCATCCTCGACGTCAACAACGCCGCGATGCGAAGCTACGGCTACTCTCGCGAAGAGTTTCTAACTCTGACGATCAAGGATCTCCGCCCGATCGAAGAAGTACCGTCGCTCCTTCAGAATATCGCAGCCTCCGACTTCTCATCACAAGATTGCAGCGTTTGGAGACATCGCAAAAAAAATGGAAGTCTCATCACCGTGGAGGTCGCGTCGCACCCCCTGGTCTACGGCGAGAGAAATGTCCGCCTGGTGGTCGCCACTGATATCACCGAGCGCAAGAGAGTAGAGGCAGATCTGCGGCGAAGCGAGGAACACTGTCGGTTGATGATCGAGAGCGTGTTGGACTATGCCATCCTCACGTTGGATCCTGATGGTCTGGTCACCAGCTGGAATGCCGGAGCCGAGCGAATCAAAGGCTATCGCGCCGAAGAAATCATTGGCAAGCATTTCTCTCAGTTCTATCCCCCGGCCGATATTCAAGCTGGAAAACCGCAGCATAAACTAGAGGTCGCCGCGGCGGAAGGCCGTCTTCTGGATGAAGGGTGGCGTATTCGCAAGGATGGTTCCGCTTTCTGGGCCTACGTGGTGATTACCGCGCTTCACGATGAGTCCGGACACCTGCGCGGGTTCGTTAAGGTTACCCGGGACATGACCGAGCACAAGCGCGCTCAGGAGCAGCTCGTGACCGCGAAAGAAGAAGCCGAACGCTCGAACAAGTTTAAAGATCAGTTTCTTTCCACCATGAGCCACGAGCTCCGCACTCCCTTGAACGCGGTCTTAGGCTTTTCTGACTTGCTCGCTGAAGAAAGTTACGGCCCGTTAAACGAACGCCAAACCCGCTATGTCAGCCACATTAATAAAGGAGGTCACCATCTTCTGCGGCTCATCAACGATATTCTAGACCTCTCGAAGATTGAGGCTGGACGTCTGCAGTTGACCCTTGAGAATGTCCCGGTAAATCGAACCTTCGCCGAGGCGTTTGACACCATAAGGCCATTAGCCGAAAAAAAATCTCACAAATTGATCATGGCCGCCTCGACAAACTTCAACGTGAACGCTGATTCCACTCGTTTCAAACAAATTTTACTCAACTTGATTGGCAATGCGGTTAAGTTCACTCCGGAGGGCGGCAGGATCGAGCTCAGCGCCTCCCAGGTTGATCAGTCAGTCCGGGTGGAGGTTCGCGATTCCGGACCTGGCATTCCTCCCGAAGAACAGCGCCGCATCTTCGAAGCCTTCTACCGGCTTACGCAGACCGATAAAGCCACCGAAGGTACCGGACTGGGGCTCGCCATCACCCAACGCTTGGTGGAATTGCACGGCGGAAAGCTAGGGCTGGAAAGCGAACTAGGATCGGGAAGCTGCTTCTACTTCACTTTGCCAATCGCTCCAACGTTTGAAGCAGAAAGGCCGCCGAAAGTGAAATCGCGAAGCCTTCCCCTCGAATCCGCACGCATTCTCGTGGTGGAAGACGATCTAACCGCGGCACAGCTTCTGCAGTCGCAGCTTAATTCCGCTGGATATAACGTCGTACTGTGCAGCGCGCAAAGCGCTCTCGAGATGGCCGCCACCCTTCAGCCCGCGGCCATAACCACTGGCATCATCATGAAGCCCCTCGGCGGCTGGGAGCTGTTGTCCAGGTTTAAGAGCGATTCCCGCACGGCCACGATTCCCGTGATTGTGATTACCATTGTCGATCAGCGTGCTACCGGCGCGCTATTTGGCGCCGACGAATACATCGTCAAACCGGTTAACCGAGAAACTCTCCTAGCCGCAGTCGAGCGCTGCCTTTCGCGGCGCAACCGGCCGGGCGGCGTTGGCGGCTTGGCCTCCGTTTTGGTAGTCGAAGATCACACCCACACCCGCGAATACATCGCCGAAATCCTCTCTCAGCATGGTTACGCAGTCCGCACGGCAGCCGACGGCTCCAGCGCCCGCGCCCAGGTACTCGCTTCACTGCCCGAACTCGTGATCTTGGATTTGATTTTGCCCGGCATTAGCGGCTTCCAGCTGCTTCAGGAATGGCGCGCCAATCCTCGCACCGCGGACCTGCCAGTTTTTGTTCTCACGAGCAAAGACCTGACGCCGGAAGAAAAGGAGTACTTGAACATAAACGCGCGCGCAATTTTTCAGAAGCAGGATCCCTGGCAAGACAATCTTCTGCGGCAGCTTCGTCGCGTCTTGACTCCGCCCTTGGTAGAAGCCACCTGATGCACGGCATCCTCGTTGTCGAAGACAACATGCCAAAACGGTGACGGCTTAGCTCTTAGGAAGTGATCTCTTCGAAGACTTTTCGCGCTTGGCATAGACTTTGGATGCGTGGGGTGAACTTCGTAATGACCTGCAGGTTGTCGAAGCCCGTCAGGTATTTCGACACCGGATCGTCGAGTTTGAGCTCGCCCTGTTCGAACAGCATCATGATGGCCACCGATGTCACCGGCTTGGTCATGGAGGCGATCGAAAAAATGGCATTCACGGGCATCGCTATATCGTGCGCAACATCGAGCTTACCGGCTGCGCCTTCCTAGAGCACGCCCTCGCGGCCGACGATGAGGGCGACCGCGCCCGGCACGTCGCCGCCACCGACAGCACTGCTAATTTGGCGCGATAGCGCGGCCTTGTCCGAGTCTGAGAATCCCTTTACCTCTGTCGGTTCGTCCTGGCGAGAGCGCTGTGAATTTGTCTGGGCGAGCCCCGAGCAAACCAGCGATCCGGTGAGGGCCATGAACGCGGCCAAACGAATGGCGGTCTTGTGCAGTCTCACAATCTCGTACCAGCCGAGTTCTCGCTTGTTTGGAGCGGCATGTGATTGAACAAGCGAAGTGTAACCTATGAGGGACGGGACAGGTCCTGAATTACGCTTGGGGCAAATGTGGCATTACGGAGTGCCGTTTGCGCTCCAATGTCCTCGAATGCCAAGCGGAAATCACATCCGGCTCGCAGTCAATCACTTGCCAGAGGCGGCTGCGCCGCGCGCCGTGTTGCGCAGGCCTCCCGCAACCTTCGGCCACTGCCCGGCCAGCCCCCCGTTGGGTGAGGTGTCCCGGATGGCGTGCAGAACGCCGTCGCCGCTGAGAACGTAAATCGAGTCGTCGTCTGCGATCGTTGGCGAGAAGACGTCATCTTTGGTGGCGAATTCCCATTTTGATTTGCCAGCCACGCTGACCGCGTAGAGTTTGTGGTCCGAGCTGCCGAAATAGATGTTGCCGGCTTTGGCAATTGCCGGAACGGAATGGACCTCACCACCTGTTTCAAACTCCCAGTTCAGGCGACCATCGGGGCTCACCGAGCAAACATCGTGATCGCCACACCCAAAATAACTCGTTCCGTCGGGCGCCACGGCCGGAGCGTGCGACTGCCCCGCCAAGTCGAGCGACCACTTTCTGGTGCTATCGGGGTTAAATGCCAGGGCCTTTCCGTAGCAGCCGAGATAGATTGTGCCATCTGTGCCGAGCGCCGGTGGCGAGCAACCCACCGGGAGCGGATCGACCCAGTCGAGATCGCCGTTCGGTGAGTAGTGGGCCAGAGAGTTGCTCACAGTGTAGAAGCTGTTGTCGGGCG
>Ga0307477_10000940_pt1 | contig 27055 bp, 26 predicted proteins | sample atmos_gasesECM2C_FD_203316 | JGI IMG/M metagenome (GOLD analysis project Ga0307477, IMG submission 203316) | Hardwood forest soil microbial communities from Morgan-Monroe State Forest, Indiana, United States - atmos_gasesECM2C_515 | ecosystem: Environmental > Terrestrial > Soil > Temperate...
TGCAATATCAGGCGTTGCGTGAGGTACAAATCATAGTAGCCTTGGAGTCTTCCCGCGACGCGTCCTCCATTGCGAACATAAAATGTTGGTTCAATATTGAAGAAGTATGGCTATTGCGGAAGCGCATCTTAGCGCTCTGATCTCGCGGAGATGGCTTCACGACGTGGATTCTTCAAAAGCGGTGCGACGGTCTTCAAGATTTCGCGCGAAAGCTGTTGGTCCGACACTGCGCGGGCCACACCGATGGCACCGACAAGAGCGCAATAGGTCAGGATTGCTTGCGATCTTGTCGTGCCTTTATCCTCCTCGTTCGTGCGACGAATCAGAGTCGCGAGCAACTCAATACTGTCTCGAATTTCCCGAGTGACCATAGCGCGAGTTCGTCTGTCGCTGCGTGCAATGTCTCCTGCCAAAGCGACGACCGGACAGCCCGTGCCTGGTTGATCGCGGTGCGCCTCGCTCAAGTAATCATCGACTAGCGACTCGTACGTAACGCTCGGCCCGCCCGACCGAGCGGTGTCCACCTGACGCTTCCACGCTCCTAGCGCGGACCCCACGGCTTCAGCCACTAAGTCGTCGCGCGAATCGAAGTGTTTGTAGAAGCCCCCCACGGTAAGACCGGCTTCCTTCATCAGGTCCGCGATCCCGATCCCTGCAAGCCCTTTTTCGCGGAACCTCTTCGAGGCGAGAGTAACAATGCGCTTGTGAGTTTTCGCTTTTTCAGCCCTGGAATGGCCCATCGCGTCTCCAAAAAAACTGTAACCAATCAGAATTCGGCGAATCCAATTGCACAATGGATTATAAATATAATCCAGAGTGAGACGCAATCGACGGTGAACTTAGAAGAGGAGAGTGCGACTCTGCCCTCTCTGAACGGAGTCTCACATGCCGAACGAAAAAGTTGTCCTTCTGCTCCAGACGAAGGTTCTGCCGCAATACCGCGCCGAGATTCTGCAGGCCACTCGCGCAAATAAACTGCCAACACGTGCCGAGCCAGGTGTAGAAGTCTACTACCAGACCGCGCGAAAGGACGATCCCAACACGCTTCTTTTCTTCGTGGTCTTCGCGTCGCAAGACGCACAGGATTTCCATTTGCAACAAGACTACGCAAAAAGGACCTTCGCGGCGTTTGAAGGCAAGCTTGCGGAAGATCCCGTCTACACGAACTTGTTCGAGCTTGATTAGCGAATCAATTTTAAGAGAGGGAGAACATTCATGAATAAAGTTATTTTGATCACCGGTACGAGCACGGGTGTCGGGCGGACTGCAGCGGAGACCCTGGCGGAACGTGGATATAGGGTGTTCGCAACAATGCGCGACATCTCGCGCCGCAATGCTGCCACAGCCGAGGCGTTGCGATCACTGGCTAACCGGGAAGGTTGGAGCCTGGACGTCTTGGAAATGGACGTTACGGATGACGCTTCGGTGAAGCAGGCGGTGCAGCAAGTCCTCGATCGCGCTGGCCGCATCGACGTGGTCATCAATAATGCTGGAATTGCCGGGCACGGCGTAACCGAAGCTTTCCCGCTGGAACAATTTGAGCAGGTGTTTGACGTCAATTTGTATGGAGTCGTGCGCGTGAACCGGGCAGTGCTACCGGCGATGCGGCGTCAGCGCAGCGGATTGCTGATTCACGTGAGCTCGGGATTGGGCCGCACGGTGATCCCCGGCTTTGCGGTGTACAGCGCGAGCAAGTTCGCGCTGGAAGCACTGGCGGATGCCTACCGATTTGACCTGGCTCCGTTTGGCATCGATTCCGTAATCGTCGAACCGGGCATTCACCGAACCCCCATTTTGGAAAAGTTTCTCGCACCCACAGAGCGAGATCGCGTGGCCGAGTACGGTTCCACTGCGGAAACGCTCGAGAGAGTCCGAAGCGTGTTTGAGGGATCGAGCACTGCGGCCGAAACGCCGGGACCTGAGGGTGTGGTCGAGGCGTTCGTGCGCCTGATTGAGACGCCGGCGGGAGAACGGCCGTTCCGGACGGTGCCGACGCCTGCCATACAGGAGCTTCTGGCGCCGTACAACGAGCTCGCCGCAACGATGCGGGACACACTCGTGCAGATGTTCAACGTCCCTGAGCTTATGCTGGCGCAAGAAGCCGTTACCGCAGGCGCGGCAAAAGGAGAAAAGAAGGAGGTCGCAAGGAGGAAGCAATGAGGCGCTCAGTGGCCAGGCTGGCTGCGCTCGGGATCACGTACTTGCTTGCGGGTGCGACTCAGCGCAGCGATTCCGATCCCTATGACAAAACCAGCCCGCCAATCACAGCCGGGCCGCACTGGATGATCATGTGGCCTTTTGATACAAAAGCAACGGGGCTGCCGACAACCCATCGCGATCGCGGTGCCTACATCATGTGGGCCGGCTCGCCTTACGGGCACGTCATGGGGCGCCCCAAGGAAATCATAGCGTCCGTATCACCATCCACCTAAAAGCAAAGAGGCGGACATGAGACTAGAAGGAAAAGTTGCACTGATTACCGGCGGCAGTAGCGGCATCGGTCTCGCGACGGCGAAGCAGTTTGTGAACGAAGGCGCGTACGTCTACATAAGCGGGCGCCGCGATACAGAGTTGGCGGCAGCCGTAAAGGAAATCGGGGAAAATGTCACCGGAATACAAGGAGACGTCTCGAACCTCGGCGATCTTGATCGCCTCTTCGCACAAATCAAGCGGCAGAGTGGCAAACTCGACATCGTGTTTGCGAATGCGGGTGTTGCCCGCTATGCCGCTTTGGGCGCTATCAACGAGGAGTTCTTCGATGCGATTTTCGACACCAACGTGAAGGGCTTGCTTTTTACGGTTCAGAAGGCGCTTCCGCTCTTGCCGGACGGCGCGTCGATCATCCTGAATGCGTCCATCGTCGGGAGCAAAGGGCTTGCCACGAATAGCGTCTACAGCGCCACGAAAGCCGCGGTGCGGTCGTTCGCGCGGACATGGACAACGGACTTAAAGGATCGTCGCATTCGCGTGAACGCCGTGAGCCCTGGCGCAATCGACACGCCCGGGGCGCGTACTTTGCTGGCTTCTTCAGAGGTAGGCGAGAAACGCAAAAAAATGATCGCCGACAGCGTACCCCTCGGAAGATTCGGGACGCCCGATGAGACTGCCAAAGCCGTGGTGTTTCTGGCGTCTGACGACAGCGGCTATATCACTGGAACGGAACTGTTTGTGGATGGCGGTTTCGCACAAGTCTAGGATCTGAAAAGCGGGAAACCGTAGACTCTTTCAACCGAAAGGAGTTTTCCTATGCGGCAGTTGCAACTCATAGCTCACGGCGAACCTTCCGATGTCATTGAACTCAACACGGTCTCCGAACCGGCCCTTGGTCAGGAGGATGTTCTCATCTCGATGGAAGCGGCACCGCTCAATCCATCAGACTTTCTGTTTGTCCGCGGCACGTACGGCGTACGGCCAACCCTTCCATCCTCGGTAGGCGCGGAGGGTGTTGGCCGAGTCGCAAAGATTGGATCAAGGGTTGATGTCGCTCTTCGGGGCAAGCGAGTCCTGATTATCCCGACCTACGAGCAGGGCACCTGGGCAGACCAAGTCGTCGCCCCAGTGCGCAACCTCGTGCCGATGAGCGACGAAGCGGATCCCCTGCAACTTTCGATGATCGGAATTAACCCTGCAACTGCCTATCTCTTGCTGAGCCGATACGTTTCCCTTATGCCCGGTGACTGGATCGGTCAGACCGCAGCCAACGCGGCCATGGGGCAGTACATCATCGCACTCGCGCAGCTTGCAGGAGTCAAGACGCTGAATGTCGTCCGGCGGCAAGAAGCTGCCGAACAGGTGCGGCAGTGGGGAGGTGACCGCGTAGTCGTCCAAGGCGACAACCTACACAAGGATATTGAGGAGGCTCTCAACGGGAAGAAACTTAGCCTGGTCCTCGATACGGTGGGTGGAGCTCCCGTTGGCGAGTTGGCCAAATCGCTTAAACCTGGCGGCTCGGTTGTCGTGTACGGCCTACAAAGTGGGCAATTCCCAGCTATGCCGCCTAAAGAGTTCATCTACCGCGGTCTTAGCCTCCACGGATTCTGGCTCATCAATTGGATACGCAGCGCGCCGCGCACAGAGATCGAAGAGATTTACCAGAAGCTGGGAGACCTCGTAGCCGAAGGATCCCTCTCCGCCGCAGTGGAGCATGTCTACTCGCTCGACCGGTTCAAGGAAGCGTTCAAGCAATCCTTGAAAACGAATCGCACCGGCAAGATCCTGTTCAAGTTTTAGCGACCCCGAAACGTTCAGGGTGGATTATGGAGTTTGTGTCAAAGCCCCCAGAAGGATACAACCTCAGCAGAGCGGAGGCTCCCTGACCTCCGATGACTTGAGTTTCGACACGGCGAACCTGCCGTAGTGTGGAGGAAATGAAGCTATGGAAAATGAAGGCTCTTACGTAACTCTCGGGCTGAAAGTATGGAAGGCCCAAATCGATCGGGCGGACAAGCTTTTCGGAGGCCTCTCGTCCGAGGATGTTCTGCGGGAAATAGCGCCTGGCAGGAACAGGCTACTTTACTTGTGGGGACATCTGACAGCCATACACGACGCGATGCTGCCGCTGTTGGGGCTGAGTGAACGACTTCATCCCGAGTTTGATGTTGCCTTCGTCTCGAATCCCGACAAGTCGCGAGCCGACATTCCTACACACGAACAAGTGCGCGAAGCATGGAACAGCGTAAACGGTGAGTTGTTGAGGGGTTTTGAAAGAATGTCGTGGTCTGACTGGCTGGAGCGGCACTCCGCCGTGTCGGCAGAAGATTTCGCAAAAGATACTTCGCGCAATCGCTTCGCTATCCTGCTGAGCCGCACGAACCATCTGTCCTATCACCTCGGCCAAGCGGTACTCGGACGCAAGTGACCGACCATGAGGCATTGGAACTCGCGAGTTCAGAGCTCAGCAGCAATAGAGAAAGACAATGTTGAAAAAGCTTGAGGGTTCTGATGTCCCGATGAAGGTTCATCATCACTCTTGGCAAAGGAATTTAGTTGAATTTTCTACAAGATCCCGAAGTGGTGATTTAATTTTTCAGGACTGCTTGGTTCAACCGCTCTGGCCCACGACCTCTAATGTTCTTGCGCGGTATTTGGGCCGTCGCCCTCTGGCGAACGGACACCATACAGACTGACTCTCGGATTGTGGCCCCGAGGCTCTTTGTAATACCAAAGCTCGATGCTTTCAAGCGAACGTTCGCCGAGAAGGTCGATGACGTAGTTCCTTCCCCCGGGTGAAATCCGATCGCTGACCATCCGTTCCTGAGAGGTGCCATCATCGAAGTGAACGACGAGGCGGTCAAAAAAAATAGCCTCGCCGCTGACCCGCAACTGAATCGCGCGAAAGTGACCATCGCGACGGGTGATCTGGATCCGGCCATGATCCTGACTGCTATCGACCTGCGTGTAGCCCAAGAAGTCCCAAAACTGCCCACGGGCCAATAGGGAAGTGGCAAAGGCTAGGGCCAAGAGTCCGGCGATAGTATGGCGAAAGCGCTTTGGGAGCATCGATAGTCCTAGAACGTCTAGAACCATGTATACAGGGTTTCCTTGGTCCTTGTAATCGCAATCACCAGGAACACACACAATTGATTAACGATGGCGGCGATCTGGTCGTTGCCCGTACGCAAGCACTCCACGGAGGCTAAAGGGCATGGATTTGTTCGAAGGAATTGTGCGGATGAGGCGAGCGGCGCAGCGCGGGGCGCTGGCTAGGAGGGGGAGATGCGCAATCCGCCTCCGCTTGGTTATTTCCAAATCCAGCGAACTCGCGACACCTGTCTGCTGCAGCAGGTGGGACTAGGTTCGTTTTTGATGAACCGGTTGCTCGATGCGTTGGATCAGCGCGCTGTTCAGAATTGCACAGACCCCCGGCTTCGTCGCCGCTAGCATGCTCCTCGGCTGCATCTGGCGCTGGTCGAACGAGCCAGGCGTGCCGAGAGGTGTGCAGGAGATAAGTCTATGAGCGCTCGAAAAATCAGAACCCTTTCCCTAGTGCTTGGCGCAACGGCTTTGCTCAGCTCGGATACCTTTGCGCAAAACGTAAAGACAGGAAAACTGAAGATGTCGGTGATCCCCAAGCAGGCCTACACGTTTGTTGATGGCAAGGCGATTGGTCCCGGCAATCGGGTCATCAAGCTCGATGTCGGCACCCACCATGTGATTGTAGCCAACTACGGATACACGTTTGTCGAGCAAGACGTCTCGATGGATTCGGACAAGACCGTACCTTTGGACATAAAGCTGGAACCCGTTGGCGAACCGGTGCCAGGCCCTCGTGGTCGCATCCAGATTGAAGCAGGGAAGCTCCACGGGGCAACAGGCGCCGCCGTTCTTCTGAACGGCAAGAAGCCCTTGTACTTCGTAGGCCACGTGGACGAGTTCGATCACGACATTATTTGGCACCAGGAATTGGTCGTGCCACCAGGAACTCACCAAGTGACGGTCACTCGGCATGGCAAGGAACTGTGGTCCGGACCGATCACGGTCGCGGCAGACCAGCGCGTGATTGTTGATATCTCGAATGGAAAAGAAAAGACCAAGCCCTGGCCACGTGGCTCGGCGTGCCCAACCTATCGCCCCCAATGCGATCTGCCTAAATTGGCGCCACGCTTTAGGGCCGGCATTGCAAGCGCCACCGTCGTTGTGGCGCCTGTCAGCGGATCGGTCTCTGCCAATCCGTCGAAAATCGATTGCAACCAAAGTACGCAGCTAGCCTGGGTTTCCAAAGAAACTGTCGAAGCCGACATGAGCGGCATGAGCCCCGTTCCGACTTCGGGCGAGAAAACCATTTCGCCCCGGCAAACCACCGTGTATCAGCTTACCGCTTCAGGACCGGGTGGCGTGGCAACGCCGAGCACGACAGTGGAAGTCAACTCTGTCGTGCAATCTTCGGTGAACGCTTCACCCACGGAGGTCAGGTACCGCCGTATCGGCGACAAGATCATCGAACCAGGGAGCACTACGCTGAACTGGTCGTCGTCGAACTCCGACGACGCCTCGCTGAATCCGGGTGGCTCGGTTAGTGCCAGCGGCACGAAGTCGATTACCCTCAGCCCAACGCAGAGCGGCACTGGCCCAGTGGACGAAGAATTCAAATACACTCTGAACGCGACCAATGCATGTGGTGGTTCGGATACCAAGACGGTGGTGGTACATCTAAAGGGCTCCATTGAACCCATTCCAGCCGTGCTGCTGCACAGCGTTTTCTTCCCAACCGCCTATCCTACCAAGGACAAACCGATGCTGGGACTCGTTCGCAGTCAGCAGGAAGTATTGACAACTCTCGCCACGGGATTCAAACAGTATCTCGAATACGACCCTGACGCGAAGTTGTCGCTTGGCGGATACACGGACGTGCGCGGCGCGGATAAGTACAACGATTCTTTATCCGAACTCCGAATACAACGCGTCAAAGATTTCCTGGTTTCACAAGGAGTCTCAGCGGAGAAGATTGACAGCTCCGCGTACGGCAAGCAGAAACCGCTGGACAAGGCCACGGTTAGCAACCTGCAAACCCAAAATCCAAGCAAGCCTCCTAAAAAGTGGGTGCGCGATTCCCGTGCGACCTGGCTGGCTTACAATCGCCGCGTTGACATCGTTCTCATGCCCAGCAACGCCGAGTCGGTGCGGTTGTATCCCAATCAAGCTGCGGATTCCCAAATTCTTTGGCAGAGACCCAAACCGGCCCGCAGCGCCGTTGAAGGGTACAACTAAGCGCTGGCTCCCGGGGAACTAGCAGGCCAAGATGCCTGATCGATCGGGCGGTCTCCATGGGGTCGACGCTGGAAGTCTGCTTGCAGGAGTCTCAAACGCTAAACGTCGTTCGCGAGCGCTGACTTGCAGCTTGGCAAAGGGATTTAGTTGAATTTTCTATCCGATAGCGAATCGGCAATTTAATTTTTCGAGTCCTGAAGCTTCAACCGCTTACGGCAAGCAGCTGCGCTAGGCCTCACCCTCGAAAGGCAAACAAAGTCAGCTTAAACCGCTCCGCCACTCCACGAGCATGAGCGCAAGAATCCCCTGAAGAGGGCGACGGAGATTTCGGCATTCGCCCAGGTACAAGGGTGGATCGACTACCTCATGCGGATTCTATCGCTGACGGCTGCGAGAAAAATGGCGAGAATGTGGCGAGAATAGTGTGGTTGTGGCGAGATTGACGGCGAGAATATGGCGAGAAAATACATCCACGAACTTGTTGGTTGGCCTGGATTTACCTGGAATGCAAAGACTCTTGCCCCTTTGCTCTTCGGGGTCAGGCTGCACCAGGGTCTATTGCTCGGCAAAATGCGGGGCTACGGTTTTGCTTCACAGTGGACGGCAACACTAAAGGTGCTCACGGAAGAAACGATCAAATCCAGCGCGATCGAAGGGGTCGTTCTTGATGCAGAGAATGTTCGCTCGTCGCTCGCTCGCAGGCTGGGGCTGGATGACGGAGCACTTAAGGTCCACAAGGATCGATATGTCGATGGTGTCGTTGAACTGATGCTGGACGCGACACAGAAATTCGATGAGCGGTTAACAAAGGAACGCTTATTCGACTGGCATGCCGATTTGATTCCCGGAGTTCGCACCACCAGCGACAAATTTCGGGTTGGCACATGGCGGGACGACAGCCAGGGGCCGATGCAGGTTGTATCAGGAGCAATCGGTCGCCACGAAGTTCACTACCAAGCGCCCGCAGCTGCCCGAGTCGAGAGCGAGATGGGAACGTTTCTCAACTGGTTGGACGGCAACGAGGAGCAAGATCCGCTCTTGAAGACCGCAATCGCACACCTGTGGTTCGTTACGATCCATCCCTTTGAAGACGGCAATGGGAGAATTGGAAGAGCCATCGCCGAGATGTGCTTAGCCAGATCGGACGGCAGTGTGCAGCGTTTCTACAGCATGTCGTCGCAAATTCTCGAAGAACGAAAAGGCTATTACGATGTTCTTGAGAAGACTCAGGCCGGATCGTTGGACATCACGGAATGGCTAACTTGGTTTCTTGGGTGTCTGGACCGAGCCATCGAACAATCGAGCCGAATCTCAGACAGTGCTCTCGAAAAGGAATTGTTCTGGCGGGACTTGAAGAAAAGGAACCTCGCTCTGAACGACCGGCAGAAGAAAGTTCTGAATAAACTGTTCCATGGGTTCGAGGGAAAACTGACCAGAGACAAGTGGATGAAAATAACAAAGGCTTCCTCGCGGACTGCTCTTCGAGATATCGAAGAGCTGATCGCCGCAGGTGTCATTGAACAAGAAGAGGCCGGAGGAAGAAGCACTTCCTACCGGCTAAAGAGGACTGCAAAAATCCGGGGGCAGGAGTAACAGATATTTGGGCCGTTCGGTTCTGAATCGAAGTTTCAGTGTTTCTTCGAGGATGAGTTGACGATCCTTCCGGCTACGTTGGCTTGTCGTGCCTGGATTCATCCGTGGAAGTCCCTCGGCTCAGCAGCGGTGTGGAAAACCGCCGAAGCGCTGCCTTAATAAGGTGGCGGTGAGCAGCTACAACGGTCTATGAAACGGTCGACAGATTTGGTGCCGGCCTACAGCCGACGGACAAAGTCAAGCATAGCCTGGTTGACCTCCTGGGCTCGCTCCTGTTGAGTCCAATGACCGCAACCTGGCAGCAGGAGAGTTCCCCGAAGCTGCGGTACAAACTTCGACAGGCTGGCGACAATTTGGTCCATCCCACGAAAGGCCAAAACGAGATCGCGGTCCCCGGCGATGTACAGCGCCGGGACTGTCACCTGCACTCCAGACACAGGCGCTAAGAGTTCCCAATTTCGGTCGATATTGCGGTACCAGTTCAGCCCCCCACGGAATCCCGTGCGCGCAAATTCGCTCACGTAGAAATCCACGTCCGCTTCGGTGAGCCAATGAGGCAACGATGCCGGATTCTTCAATCGCGAGAGAAAGCCGCCTCGCCGTGGCACCATATCGATTTCGCGGCCGTCCCTTGCAGCGTCATCCCGGCCTTCCCCTGAAGCCGAGCAGAGGAAGCTGCGAATGCTCAGACGGACATCATGCTCGAGCTCCGCCTCGGCGATGCCTTGGGATTGGAAGTAAAGCTGAAAGAATTGCGCGTCCTCGGTCTGGGGCATAATGCTGGTAGGACGAACGGGTGGTCGCGGTCTGAACGGCACGCTCAAACCGATCACGGCGCGAAAGCGATCGGGCCGCAAAAGCGCGGCGTACCACGCGACGGGGGCGCCCCAATCGTGTCCGACGATCACCGCTGTCTCTGTGCGTAAAGCATCAAGCAGGCCGACCACGTCGCCAACATGATGGAGCAGCGTGTACCGATCGAGTTGTTCTGGGCGATCCGTCTGCCCGTAGCCTCGCATATCCGGCGCGATCGCATGGAATCCAGCTTCTGCGAGGGCATGCAACTGATGGCGCCACGAATACCATGATTCGGGAAAACCGTGACACAGTACCACCAGGGGCCCTGCTCCGCTCTCGGCGATGTGCATACGGATGCCGTTCGTTTCGACCGTGCGATGTTTTATTTCGCTCACTGTACTTCCTCGAAGACCGTGTTGAGTTCGACGACATCGGAAGGTTCGTCGTCAGATATGTGTTGCAACTGCCGCATAAGAAAACTCCTTTCGTTCGAAAAAGCCTACGGTTTGCTCTTGCCGGATGTTAGGGTAGCGTGCGTTTATCCGCACTTGGTTTGCGGCGTGATCCGCACGGATCTGTGAAGCAGATACACCACGAAGAATTGGAGGACGGCGATAAAGAACGGCCCAGCGCATTTTCCAAGATCATGCTCAAACAGACCGATTCCGGCATCCAGCAATTGCATGGTGCCGGCGAGCGCACCCAGGATCAGCAATGCAGGCGTCGCCTGCTTGTAGATCGCCCCCAATGCGAACAAAGCCAGAGGAATTCTCGGCGCCGCCGCGTACATCGCCAATAGCAACGACGCCTGCGTTCGAACGGATTCGGCAGGGACCAGGTATTGCGGACGGAAGATCGCCGCAATGGAAAAGCCGCTCGCGACCAGGACATTGATTGCCGTAACCAGCGAAGCCAGCCGAATCGCCTTTATTGTTGTCATTGATTCCTCTCTCTGAATAAGCTCGTCCGAGCGTAGTTGGGTTGATTTGACAACGTGTGTTCGCTAATTGCAGAGCGTGATACCTGTTACGTTTTCTCCCTATCAATGGCCGTCAGATTGTAAGAACGACCCTCCCGGAGGGGCGGCCCTCAATGTGGTACGGCAGAGCGTCCGCTGCTTCAGCCAGCGGGGAGAGCAGCGGCGAAGCCGATCGAATTTCTCTTGAGCTCGTTTCTCGTGGTTCTGTGCGGAAAGTTCCACTGCTTTGTCTATGCTTTTCATTGGTATGTACCCCTCTTCTGAGTTTGAATTCGGCTCTGATGTTGCATTTGGGCTCTTGCAAGTGGATCCGTCGAGCGACCCGCCTTCTTCCAGTCTGGTTGCATGATCATAAACACGACGTTCGGTGCAGCGAGCTTCATCGCGGGGAGATGCGATTCTACTTCTCCGTTGAGACGGAACCATTCGCTGCTTGCTCAATGAGAGAAGCAACGGCGCGCGGCTGCGAGACGTAAATCGCATGACTTCCCTTAACTTCGACAACTTTTGAACCGGCTCGTTTCGACATGGCCCGTTGAGCGTCGGGAGGAATCATCTTGTCCTCCGTAGAAATGAGGTACCAACTTTGCTTGGATTTCCACGCTGGTTCGCTCACCATTCCGCTGAGTGCCTGCACGCCCCAGGGAACCTGAGAATCGGCCATGAAAGCGGCCAAACCAGGATTTACATCGGCGGCGAACGAGGCCGCGAACTTGGACCGGTCCAGAGAGAAGAACCCGTCCTGCGGCGGTAGGATTGGCGGTGCTGGCGCCCCTGGCGGAGGATTCTTGATCAGCGTTTCGACTGACTCGCCCCTGTCAGGCGCAAATGCGGCAACATAGACAAGCCCCACCACCTTGGGGTCGGTACCCGCTTCCGTGATCACGACGCCCCCATACGAATGCCCGACAAGGATGACTGGGCCATCCTGCGCGGCAATGACCCTCTTCGTTACGGCCACGTCGTCGGCGAGCGAGATCGTGGGATTCTGCACGATGGTAATGTTGTAGCCTTTCTTCTTCAATGTGTTGTAAACGCCTTCCCATCCCGAGCCGTCCACGAAACCACCGTGGATCAGCACTATGTTCTTGACGTTGCGTGGTGTGCTTGTCTGCGATGTCGCAGCCAGCGCCCCACCGAATACAAGCGCAATGATGGGCAGTAGCCCCAACGTGATACGTCGAATGTTCAGTTTGTATGGCATCGTTATGCTCCTTTTCAATTTGAGCTCCTGCAAGCGGGTCCGTCGAGCGACCCGCGTTCTTCCATCCTGGTTGCATGATGCAACCACTGATAGGATGCCCGAATCTGGTATAATGGTGCAACCAGAGTTTATGGCGGCTAACTACGAGGAGCCATGCGACACAAATCCTTCAAAGCCAGCCTGTGCCCCGTGGCACGCGCGCTCGATACCATCGGCGAATGGTGGTCTTTGCTCATCGTGCGTGATGCCCTCGGTGGCATACGGCGCTTCTCCGATTTTCAGAAGAGCTTGGGATTGGCGAAGAACGTCCTGAGCACGCGCCTCAAGAAGTTGGTTGCGTGCGGAATAATGGAACAGGTGCCGGCTTCGGACGGCAGTGCCTACCGGGAATATGCCCTAACCCAAAAAGGCCGAGAGTTGTTCCCGGTCATCGTTGCTTTGCGTCAGTGGGGAGAAAGTTATCTCTTCTTCCGGGGCGAGAAACGTCTTCAGGTTCTGGACAAACGCACCGGAAAACCCTTCCGAGTGCAAGTACACAACGCGAAAGGGGAAATCCTTGCGGCGAACGGTCTGGAACTGGTTACTGTTACGAATTGAATGGACGTTTACGGCGTGCATGGGAACAAGTACTTCTCATGCTGCTTTACGTATAGGAGTTACCAAGTGATCCTTCGCGACCTTGGTCCTCCGAAATAAGGCACAACAACAAAAAGCTAGAGGGGCTCAGAAGCAAGCAGAAGATCTTCCTCACCGATGGGGAAGAAGTGTTGTTGAAGCTTGGCGCTGATGAGAATGCGCGCAACAAGGACGGTGAAACGCCGATCTTTACGACCGTCGATAATGACGCCATACCGCTGTTCATTGATCATGGCGCAGACCTAACCATTCGTAACAACAAGGGCAACACGATGATGGAGGCCCCAAAGAAAAAGGACCCCTTCAAAGATCGGACGAGCGTAAGTAGTCGCCTCCGAGGATTGAGGACCCGCCCCACGATAGGCGCGCTTCGAGTTGATGTGAATCTGGCGATACGAGCCAGCCGCTACTTCGTCCCATGAGAAGGCCGATGAGGATGCTCTCTCCAAAAACCATTTTGCCAACCATTGGACTCTTCCCATTTAGGCCTATTCATGGCTATAATAGCCATGAGGAAGGAGCCGTCAAATGCGCAGTGTGAATGTGGCGGAACTGAAGAACCGGCTGAGCAAGTACCTTACCTTCGCCAAAGGAGGCGAAGAAGTGGTAATCCGAGACCGTAATCTCCCGGTGGCCAAACTAGTTCCGTTTTCGGGGGAAGGTGCCGACGATCAGGAACTTGTGCTGGTTGCTGCGGGGAAACTGCGTCTCCCCAAGGTGCGGCTCGATGTAAAAGCGCTCTTGAAGATTCCAACGGGAAGCGTTGCAGGGAACAAGGCGATTCAAGCCGTTCTCGCCGACAGAGAAGAAGAACTGTGAAAAAAACGACAGCGTTTTGGGATGCCAGCGCGCTAGTTCCTTTGTGTGTTCACGAAGCCGCGAGTCGTCACGCGCAGTCCCATCTGAGGAGATTTGCGCCCGCAGTTTGGTGGGGGAGTCTCGTAGAAGTTCACAGTGCTATTTGCCGCCTCCATCGGGAAAAGGAGATAACCGATCTCGACAAACACGGTGCGGTGGCACGACTGCGTTTGCTAAACCGTGGGTGGAGGGAAATTCTTCCCGGCGATCAGGTCCGTGATTTGGCGACGCAGTTGTTGGATAAGCATTCCTTGCGGGCCGCCGATAGCTTGCAACTTGCAGCGTCCTTGATCTGGTGCGAACAGCGACCCTCCAGGAGAAGCTTCATCTGCGGGGACCAACGATTGGCCGAGGCCGCAGAGTCAGCTGGATTCTCAGTTCTCGAACTTTCAAGAACTGTTCCCTGAACGAAGTATCACGCCTGATATTTAGCAGTGCCTGCCCAGACCTTCCGGTAGGAGTTAGGTCTGTGTTCTGGGGTGCGTCGATAACAACGTCGAGTTGTGTTCTTCTCCCGGTGATCCAGCCGGACGATACGCTTACGAGATCGTCAGCGGTAGTGTAATAAGCGCCCGTGCTCATCAGAGAACCTGTACTCCTAGGCGCGGGCCAACGACCGCTACCCTGATAAGGGCGAGGTCGGTGGTTCAAGTCCACCCAGGCCCACCATTTAATTTCAGTAGGTTACCGAGCGTCGTCCCACAAATCCCAACCCACAACTCAGCCCACACTTCATTGCACCATCTGTGTAGCCACTCCTAACGCCGAAAGATATTCCCCCTGCGCCGCCCGTGTTTCATCGCCGTCGTCCTGCGCATACAGGTCGAGCGTCGTTTGAATCTTCGCGTGACGCAAGATGCCCTGCACGGTCTTGGGTTCGACTTTCGCTTTGTTCACCAGCCAGTTGCTAAGTGAGTGGCGAAGATTGTGAAGTCCAAACCTTTGACCGTTCCCCGGTCAGCTTGCGAAGGTCGTACGCTTCTTTCATCAGTAGCTTCTCCCCTTCAGGATTACGCAATTCGCAACTCGCCTACGGCTCAATTTTGGCCTCTGGCAACACGACCCCTTCAAACGAGTCGCGATAGAGCGTCTCGATTCGTACCACCTCCTCGTCGGTCAACGCGGCAAATTCATTCGTCCGTGCGCGCTTCGACAAACGGCCATTCTGCTGGCGCAGGAATCTGTGCAGGTTGTCCACCTTTCGTTCCGGCATGTCGACGATCTGCTGCAGTCCTTTGCTGAATCGATCGTAAGCCTCGAGATACGCAACTTCCTGAGGCAGATCCTGTTCAATCGTCTGTTCGACGCAGCGGTACAAGAACTCGGCGTGCGCCGTGGCGTCGAAATAGCGGTAGTAGTTGGCGGTATCGTTCAGCACGCGCACATTTCCTGCAGCCGTGGGCTCCCATTCGATCAAGCCAAGCAGTGGGCGTGAATACGACTCAAGGACCGATTTATAGGGCGTGATCTCACGATAGATGGCCGCACTCACAGGAAAAACCACGCCCGGTGGGTTGTATCCGGCCGCCGCCAGAGTGTGGTGAATAAGCCATCGGTGAAGACGTCCGTTGCCGTCTTCGAACGGGTGGATGTAGACGAATCCGAATGCGAGCGCCGCGGCGACGATCACCGCGTCGGTGCCCGCCTTTCGAACACGCTCATCGTAGGCCACAACACCTTTCATGAGGCTGGGGAGGTCCTCGGCTTTCGCACTGATGTGTACCGGAACTGGTTCGTGCGTTTTCCGGTCATGTGTTCCAACAAAACCACCCTCCGCTCGGAGACCCAGCTGCGTGAATCTCGAATCTCCGATCCCGATGCGTTGCAGCCGCTCGAACTCCGCAACGCTCAAGGCCCTGGAGCCAGCTTCGCTGATTGCTTTCCCCCACCGTACCGCTCGCTGGGGCGAGGGTTGCTCTCCTTCGATCCGGAACGAAGCCTTGCTGTCGTCCAGCAACAAAAACGCGGCGGCCCGGGTGAGAATGCCCGGCTGCGTTCTTCCGACAATTTCTCGCGCACGGTGATCGAGCCCTTTCGCGGCCTGAGCTTCGGTCGTCGCTGTCCGGCGAACGAGCGGGCAGAACGCTGGAGTACCGGGCAGATTATCGAGCACTTTATGACGGCTGGACGGAATGCCCGTGCCGAGACCGAATTGCTGGTCAGGATCAAGGACTGGAACGGCGCGAACCTTCCCCGGCGGTGGAACATCGAGCTGTCGCCCCGTCAGCCACTCTCGCAGAAACCAAAGGCGACGCGTGTACGCGCCCGTTGGTTCCGTACGCACGAGAGCGCTAAATTCTTCATCGGGAACGACTCCAGAAAGAGAAGCGAGTACGCCCAAGTCTACGCCTTCCCACTTCAGCGCGAATTCGAGGTGCCCCGCCAAAGTGTCTTTTGGCGTGTGCCGCGGTGTGAGTAAAAGCCAATTGTTCGCGTCCACCCGGTGGTGATGTTCGGAGATTCCCGCCAACTTCGCGGGAAGTGGCACCTTCAAATCGTAATGGTCAATCAGACTCGCATATCCTGCCGTGCTCATCGTTTCAGGTACATCACGTCCGTGAAATTCGTTCACCTTCCGTGAAAATCGTTCACCTTTCCGCTTTGATTGCATTTATGCTCACCGCACCCTGCTACACAGGTAATATTTCGTGCGATTCAATCACCGTCCATGAATTTCATTCACCACAATGACATAACCATGAATTATACTCACCGCAAATTACTCCTGCAACCAGTATTTTATTTAGAGTAGCACGAAGAAGAGGTATACATACCTCTCTTCGTGCCTTCCAAAACCCGGCAAGGCATTTCAGCTCCATCCTACGGCGTGGTATATATACCACGCCGTAGGATGGACACACCTCGAGAAGCTCACATTCTTGAACGCGTCGCAGAACGGATCTCTGCTTCCTTGCAGCACGTCTTTTCCGCGAGCGACTTACTTCAGTTTCTCGACAAGCTACGCGCCGAGGGCATTCTTCCGAAGTCCCCTTCTAGCCATAAACTTAAGCAATTGGTCATTGCCACCGGAATCGTTCACGAGATCGAACTGACCGCCACGTATCAGTTCGAGTCCAAACGCTATCATCGCGGTCCGTTTTCACCTTACGAACTGGCACTCTCGCTAAAGCCCAATTCCTACTTGTCGCACGGCACTGCTGCCTATCTACATAACCTGACCGATCATGAGTCCCATACGATATACGTGAACAAGGAACAATCGGCTAAGGATTCTTCGAGCGAACTGACGCAAGAACGTATCAACCGCGCCTTCTCCGCAAAGCAAAGGACGTCCGGTTTTCACTTTCACCACGGCCAAACGACGATCACACTTCTCAACGGAAAGCACTCGGGCCGCCTTGGCGTCATGGCCATCACAGGGTCCCGGGGCGAGCCGCTCGAGGTAACCGACCTCGAACGCACGCTCATCGACATCGCTGTACGCCCCGCCTACGCCGGCGGCGTCCAGCACGTGCTGACCGCTTATCTCCGTTCGCGCTCAAAGGTATCGGTCGATCGCATCGCCAAACTTCTTCGCCGGCTCGATTACGTCTATCCATATCATCAGGCGATAGGATTCTATCTCGAGAGTACGGGTCACGCCTCAGCGGATCTCGACGTGCTCCGGAAACCCAAACTGAAGTTCGATTTTTTCCTCGCGCACGGAGTGAAACATACGCGATTCGATGAGCGCTGGCGGATCCACTTTCCCGCGGATTTCCTCCGCCCAGAGGAAGCGGCGAGCTAGGATCTGGATTTCCGAACTAAATCGTGTTTCACGTTCAATTCCTTTCTCAACTCGGAGAACAATCTGGCGTGAGGACTCATCTGCTCGTTGTAGAAATCATCGAGGCTTTTTCGCGTACTCGGCTTGCGCCCTCGGTCGAGGTGCCACTGGATCTCGAGCCCACGGAAGAGCACCGTGCGCGCCACTTCATGCGCCGTCTGCAGTGATTTTCGAAACAACGGACTGTCCGGTGGCTGCCGCACGCAAATCGAGGCATGGTTAGTTATCCAAATTCCGAGGCTGTATCCTTGCGTTGACTCGCGCGTCTAATCTGCTTAGAGTTGAAATAAGGCAATGCGCAATAGACTATTCATCGTTGTGGCGTTGGTCGCCTTGTTGGGCTTGCAATTCGCGGATTGTATGTCTGAGATGACACAAGACCCGCAGAGTATGAAGTGCTGCGGTTCTATGCCCTGCGATCCCTCGAATCAAACTCACGATTGCTGCAAGGGCATGGTTTCGTCTCAATCTCCAAGCGTGTTGCCGGTCGCTCACGTGACGCTCCATGCTCCGGTAATGGCTGTGACCGATACGCTTGCTTCGCCCCAGACGACGCGATACACCGAAGTCTCTCGCCTGGATTTCGAGGCTCCTCAGCATTCACCTCCGGAGCTGTACACTCTTCATTCTTCCCTCCTGATCTGATCCGCTACTCAGCGGTGCGGCCTCGCACCGTCCTGTCTCTTGTTGTGTCTCTGCTGTTCCTTTAACCCGTCGCTTTGTCTCGGCCGAACCCCTCACGGGTGACTCGCCGGCAATCCACGGTTTCGTTGTCCACGTTGAGGAGAAAAAGATGTTTTTGATAGCGAGAAGGAATTTCGCTGCTCGGTTGTCGCACGCAGCTCTGAGTCGAAGTATTTCTGTACTTTTGTTTTTTGCTGCGTTGGGTGGAAGTGCTTTTGCACAGGAGCCGACATCCTCGCACGCGGGGGCGGTCACTCCTCTTTCGGAGTTGCTCGCGGAGGCGGAGAAGAACAATCCGCAGATCGAAGCGGCACGGCATGGCTGGGAAGCGGCAAAGCAAGTTCCGACACAGGTCTCGACACTCCCCGACCCGCAATTCACCTTGCAGCATTTCAGCGTTGGCAGTCCACGCCCCTTTGCCGGGTACACCAACAGCGACTTTGCCTACATCGGCTTGGGCGTTTCGCAAGACATTCCGTACCCGGGCAAGTTGCGGTTGAAAGGCGAGATTGCGAAGCGAGAAGCCGAGGTTTCGCAGCAGCAAATCGAGTCAGTGCGCCGTGGCGTTCTCTTGGAACTCAAAGCAGCCTATTTCCAACTGGCGTACCTCTCCAAGACGCTTGCGATCCTCGAACAGGACGGTGAACTGCTCAAGCAAGTGCAACAAGCCGCAGACGCCCGCTACCGCTCGGGGATGGGCACACAGCAAGACTTGCTCCAAGCCCAACTGCAACAGACAAAGCTGCTTCGTGAAATTGCCATGCACCACTTGGAAGCGGGCAGGCTCGAAGCCCAAATCAAACAGCTACTAAACCGCCCGCAGGATTCGCCGGACATCGAACCCGCCGATCTCGTTGAAACGCCTCTCGCGCAGACCTACGCCGAACTCCTGGCCGCGGCCGAAGTCCAGAATCCCGAAATCGCCAGCGCGAAGAAGATGATCGAGAAGCAGTCCCTGCAGGTGGACCTGGCGCGCAAGGATTTCTACCCCGACTTCAACGTGCAATACATCTGGCAACGCACCGACCCTACGCAGTTTCGCGCCTACTACATGTTGAGTGTCGGGGTACGCGTGCCGATCTATCGCGGACGCAAACAACGTCCCGAACTCGCGCAAGCAGAAGCGGAGAAGCTCCGCGCGGGAAGCGAACTCCAGGCGCAGTCGCAGCAGGTCGCAGCGGAATTGCGTTCGCAGTACGTGCTGGCGCAACAGACCTCCGAGCTTCTCAAGATTCACCGTGAGGGACTCTCGCCTCAATCGCGGTCGGAATTCCAAGCCGCCTTGGCAACGTACCAATCGAACAAACAAGATTTTCAGGCACTGCTGGCTGCATTTCTCGACGTCCTTCGCCTTGACGAAGAGTACTGGCAAAACGTCAGCGAATACGAGATCGCAATTGCACGACTCGAACAGATCACGGGATTGTCGCTTCGCTAAGAAAAGGAAAATGAACATGCGAAATTATCGAAATGCGTTTCTCTTGGTCCTGGTCGGCAATCTGGCTCTCCTCGCTGTTCTCGGCGGACTGTGGTGGCGCGGACAGCGCTCGAAGACGGAGGCTGCGATGCAACCGACCTTGACTGAATCGGCCCAGAGTTCTCCGAATGGATCGGAGAGCGCCGCACAGGTGCCGCACGAAGCTGCGCTCGTGCCCGTTCAGCTTTCACCAGAACGTCTGCAGAGCATCGGCGTCAGGACCGGGCGTGTGGAAAGCAGAATCGTCGAAGACGAAATCCACGTCACCGGCAATGTCGTAATTGATGAAACACGTCTCTCTACCGTGCAGGTGCGGTACTCCGGCTACATCCAGAAAGTCTTTGCGGACGCCACCTATCAATACCTTCGCAAGGGCCAGCCGCTCTTCACTATCTACAGCCCGGACCTCGTCGCTACCGAACGTGAATATCTGGTGGCGAAGCAAAACCAGCAGCGCGTCGCGCAAAGCACAATCCCCGGTGTGACCGAGGGAGCTGCTTCGCTCCTGACCGCCGCAAGTGAACGGCTGACACAATGGGGCGTTCCACAACGCGAAATCGCGCGCCTTGAATCCACGGACGAAATCCAGCAGGAACTCCAGGTCGATTCTCCGGTTTCTGGCTACATCACCGAGCGCAATGCCCTTCCGAATCTCACCGTTCAGCCGGAAACACGGCTTTATTCCGTCGCCGATCTTTCCACCGTTTGGGTTTTGGCCGAAGTGTTTCAAAACGATTTGGGAAGAATCAAAGTTGGCGACCGCGCTTCACTCATGGTCGACTCGTATCCGGGGCGAACATTCGAAGGTCGCGTCAATTTCATTTATCCCCAAGTGGACATGACGACGCGCACCGCGCGGGCGAGGTTTGTATTTTCCAATCCTGGTTTGAAATTGACTCCAGGAATGTTCGTCAGCGTTACGTTGAAAGTCGCTATGGGAAAGCAGTTGGTCATTCCAGCCAACGGCGTTTTGCAATCGGGAACGCGGCAGATTGTTTTCGTCAGCCGAGAGGGCGGCTACATCGAACCACGCGAAGTGCAACTCGGCTCGCGAGCAGGTGATGACTTCATTGTTTTGAACGGAGTCAAAACGGGCGAGGAAATCGTCACGTCCGCCAACTTCCTGATCGACTCGGAAAGCCAGCTCCAGGCGGCACTCGGTACCTTCGTTCCTCCACCGCCCGGTGCAGGGGCGGCAGGAGCGATGAACGCTCCACAGGCAAGAGCGGAACTCACAACCGAACCCGATCCTCCCCGAAAAGGCAGCAATACTTTCCGTGTGAAGCTCACAGATGCGAGCGGTGCACCGATTTTTGACGCGGAAGTTTCCGTAACCTTTTCCATGCCGGCCATGCCCGCGATGGGTATGGCCGCGATGCGGACGCAGGTTTCACTCGCCGAAAAAGGCAACGGACTCTATGAGGGTCCAGGGAAGCTAGACAGCGGCGGAACGTGGCAAGTCACGATTCTTGCGAAAAAGAACGGCCAAGTTGTCGCCAGCAAACAACTCAGCGTGAACGCCACGGGAGGAATGTAACGTGATCTCTCGTTGGATTGATTGGTGCGCGCAAAACCGTTTTCTCGTGTTCACGGGAACGCTGCTGCTGGTGCTCGCGGGAATCTGGTCTTTGCGACGTATCCCGCTTGATGCATTGCCGGACATCTCAGATGTTCAAGTCATCGTGCATACGCCGTGGGCTGGCCAGCCGCCTAGCCTGATCGAGGACCAAGTCACGTACCCCATCGTCACCAAGCTGCTCGCAGCGCCTCACGTCAAGGCGGTGCGGGCGCAAACGATGTTCGGTGACTCCTATGTCTTCGTCGTCTTCGAAGATGGAACCGATCTCTATTGGGCGCGATCGCGCGTCCTCGAATACATGCAGCAAATCACTGGCCGTCTTCCTGCCGGGGTTCATCCGGTCATTGGGCCGGACGCAACGGGCGCAGGCTGGGTGTACGAGTACGTTGTCATCGACCGCAGCCACCGGCAAAGTCTTGCGGAACTGCGCAGCATTCAAGACTGGTATTTGCGGTATCAGCTCGAAACCGTCCCCGGTGTCGCGGAGGTCGCGACCATTGGCGGCTTCGTGAAGCAGTACCAGGTCAATCTCGATCCCAACAAGCTGCGCGCCTACAACATCCCGCTCTCCACCGTGATCGAAAAAGTTCGGGCCAGCACGAATGAAGTCGGCGGACGCCTGCTCGAAACGGGCGGAGCGCAGTACATGATCCGCGGACTCGGGTACTTGCGTTCGCTGAACGATTTGGAAGTGGTGCCTGTCGCAACGAAGAATGGAACGCCGGTTCTCGTCCGTGATCTCGGCACAGTCAGCTTCGGGCCGGACATCCGCGAAGGAGTCGCCGAATGGCAGGGTGAAGGAGAAACCGTTGCAGGCATCGTCGTCATGCGCGACGGCATGAACGCTCTGACCGTCATCGACGGAGTAAAGAGAAAACTGGCGGAGACGAAATCCTCCTTACCTCTCGGAGTCGAGGTCCTCTCCGGCTACGACCGCTCCGGCTTGATTCATTCTTCCATCGAAACCTTGCAACGGGACCTGCTCGAAGAAGCGGTCATCGTCAGCGTCGTTATCATTCTCTTCCTGTTTCATTTTCGTTCCGCGCTGATTCCGATCCTCACATTGCCGATCGCTGTCGTTGCGTCGTTCATTCCGATGTACTACCTCCACGTCAGCTCGAACATCATGTCGCTCGGTGGGCTGGCCCTGGCCATCGGGGTCCTTGTAGACGCGGCCATCGTCATGGTCGAAAATGGCTATCGGCAGCTTTCCGAACATCCATCCGCTGAAACCGAAGGCGTGTCCGCGCCGGAACGCCGGCGCGTCCTTCTCAGTTCCGCCAAACAAGTAGGACCGGCAATTTTCTTTTCACTCGTCATTGTTGTCATGTCCTTCCTGCCGGTGTTCTTGCTCGAAGCGCAAGAAGGGAGGATGTTCCGTCCACTCGCTTGGACGAAAACGCTCGCTGTAGGTTTTTCTTCTGTGCTGGCCATCAGTCTCGTTCCGGTGCTCATGATTCTCTTCATTCGCGGGAAGCTGCGCCCGGAATCTAAGAACCCCATCTCCCGTGTTACGCAGGCCATTTACCTGCCCGTGTTGCGGCTCTGTTTGCGGTATCGCAAAACCACGTTACTGCTCAACTTGCTGTTCTTGATTCTGACGCTGCCACTGGCTCTCAAAATCGGCAGTCAGTTCATGCCGCCGCTCTTCGAAGGATCGGCGCTCTACATGCCGACCGCGCTGCCTGGAATTTCCACCACGCAGGCCTCCCAGTTGCTCCAGGAGCAGGATCGTATTATTCGAACCTTTCCCGAAGTCGAGACGGTCTTCGGCACCATCGGACGCTCGGACAGCGCCACCGACAATGCGCCGCTCGATATGTACGACACGACCATCATGCTCAAGCCGCGTGAACAATGGCGTCCGGGGATGAACTACGAAAAGCTCATCCAGGAAATGGACCCCAAGCTCCAGTTTCCGGGTCTCTCGAATACCTGGACCATGCCCGTGGAAAATCGTTTGGACATGGAGCTGACAGGAATCAAGACGCCGCTTGGATTAAAGATTCAGGGGCCTACGCTGGAAGGCATTCAACAGACCGGCGCGCAAATCGAGCAACTGCTTTCCTCGCTTCCCGAGGTCCGTTCCATTTTCTCGGAGCGCGTGTCGCAAGGTTTCTATATCAATGTTGACGTCAATCGCCTCGAAGCAGCTCGTTACGGTCTGACCATCGCGGATGTCCAACAAGCCGTCAGTTCGGGAATCGGCGGGGAAATGGTCACGGAAAATATCGAAGGCCGCGAGCGATACCCCGTCAACGTCCGGTACAGCCGCGATTTCCGCAATAACGTCGAAGACCTGCGTCGGGTTCTGATCGCCACACCTTCGGGCGCGCAGATACCCATCGAACAAGTCGCGCGCATTTCGTTTTCCCGCGGCCCCGCGATGATCCGCGATGAGGACGGAGCCTTGACCGGTTACGTCTACATTGACCTCAATTCGAAAGACTATGGCGGATTCGTGAAAGCGGCGAACGACCTCTTCCGACAAAAACTTCAGTTGCAGCCAGGGCACACCTACAAGTGGGCTGGAGAATACGAATTCGAACAACGAGCCAAAGAGCGTCTCAAGATAATTCTACCTGTCGTGTTCTTTGTGATCTTTGTGCTCCTCTATATGGTGTTCCACTCCGTCGCGGAATCCGCGGTGCTCATCTTTCCCACGATTTACGCCCTCACAGGCGGACTCATCCTGCAGAAGCTGCTCGGTTACAACTTTAGCGTGGCGGTTTGGGTCGGCTACATTGCGTTATTCGGTATCGCCGTCGAGACGGGTGTGGTCATGGTCGTATATCTCCACGAGGCACTGGACCGACGACTCGCATCAGGGAAACCGCTGAAGCATGAGGACATCGAAGAAGCAGCAATCGAAGGTGCAGTCCATCGCTTGCGCCCGAAGCTGATGACCGTGTCCGTCGTGCTCACAAGCCTCATTCCCATCCTGTGGGAAACCGGAGTCGGCTCCGACGTAATGAAACCCATTGCCGCTCCCATCGTCGGCGGCATGATCACCTCCACGATTCACGTGCTGATTCTCGTGCCGGTGTTCTTCGCACTGATGAAGGAACGCGCTCTGCGGCGCGGAACGCTTCACTTTCAGGGCAACGATCCCGCGAAGGATTGAGAACTCCGCAGATCGATATATGGGTTATCCGCCGCATCGAAATTGGTATCCATTTAATTTTTCGTATCGAAAACGAACCCGTGAGGCGTGCGGTTTAACACGCCTCACGGGTTCGTGTTCCTAATCGTGGGTGCCGTCGCGTCTGGGAATCAAACCGAGCCAGAGATCAGGCACATACATCGGGGGAACGAGAGCCTTTATTGCTCGAATCGGCCGCGTCCGAGTCTCTGCAAAAGCTGTCTGCCAACATTGGCGGGCAGCTTCGGTTGCGTGGTCGCGACGTCTGCAACCGACTTGTCGATTCTTTCGTCTATGGGCGTTGCCAAAAAGGCGTGGGTCTCGCCCGTATGCGGACCGCTGAGCACCGTCGCCATTCCCACGATTTGTCCGCGCTCGTTGATCTGGTTAGCCATGGTTGGGTTGAGGTTGGAACTGGCAGGAAACAGCGTGTCAAGGTTGGTCATCACGCCGTCCTGCCAGATGAAGGCGTGGGACCAGTTGAAGGTGGCGTCCAAGGTGCTTCCCACCACTTGGCCCTTGTCGTTGACGCCGCTGGCTATGGCGGCAAAATCTCCCGGCAGAGTCTTCAGGTTTGTGAGTGCGCCGTTCCGCCAAAGCGCGGCAAAGAAAGTTGTGCCGTCAGCGCTGCCGATTTCCCCAACAATTTGGCCCTGGTTGTTAACGCCGAAAGCGAAACCACCAGTTCCGAGGTCAGTGAGGGGCAAGGCAGCCCCGTTTTTTTCCCAGAATACGGCGTGAAGCGCCGTGGTGCAGGTTCCCGAGTAGCCTACGGCTTGACCTTGATCGTTGATGGCGTTCGCTTCCCCATCTGGATCGCTACCCACCGTAGGAAGAGCTCGGGCTTTGCCGTCTTCCCATATCACCGGCGAATCAGTCTTGGAAGGCGAGGAAGCTGGGCATGAGGAATCAGAAACAGTCGTTTCCGCAAACCCGGTGATTTGCCCGCGATTATTCATGGCGCTGGCCTGCCCGTTATTTCCCCCCAGCATCGGGAGAGCGCTCATAGAGCCGTTTCGCCAAAGAAACGGACGACATGTAAGGTGTGTGCCGAACCCGCAAACGTCTTCGCCGTCCGGATCTGGAACAGCGGTTTCGGAATAGCCTACCGCTTCCCCTCGATCGTTGATCTCGCCGCCAAAGGGGTTGTCCCAACTGTTCGGTCCTCCGAGCGTGCCGAGGTCAAGCGTGAATCCGTCGACGTTTATCGCCACCCGCCCTTTTTCAAGCTTCCCCGACGCGTTCAAGAGCCCGTACTGGGTCTCCGTCCAGCCGCGATCATTGATGCCCATGGTACAGCCGAAAAACCCATCGTGCAGAGTGCCCAAATCTTCAACGTGATACCTGACCTGCGCGACCGCATCGGTGAAGCAACCCAGAGCGATCGTCGTAACGCACGGTATCCAGAGATTCCGCAACCGTCTTAGTGTGTTCATATCCCCCTCTTTTTTCTTTCGGTGAAAGCCGCCGCGCCGAGATGACTGGCGATTCAGGTCGCGTACCACTCCGCGCGCTAGCAGTTCAGAGCGGAATTGGCTCACAACTCCACACATTCCTGCTGAGTGACAACGGGAGGAAGCACGTGGTGTTCCACGTTCACGACGATTACGTCACACAACAGGCCCACGAGCTCAGAGTTCGAGGACGAGTGGTGGATTAACAATCTCCCGGGACGACCTACAAACGACCAGGGCGACTGTTTCTCCAACTTTTCATACGAAATCCGAGAACACGGAGCAGCCCAGAGTCAGACAGATCATTTCGATTGATTTTTAAATGGTTTAGCATACATACTGGTTGGTATGTTAGCTGCTCACGAGAAGAAGCGACGGACCCGTGATCCGGAGCGTACGCGGGAACGCTTGCTGCAAGCGGCCTTTCGGGAGGTCCACCGATCAGGCTTTCAGAGTGCCAGCATCGATACAATCCTCGCCGCCACTAACGTCACCAAGGGAGCGCTCTATCATCACTTCGAGAGCAAGGAAGCCCTAGGCTATGCCGTCGTCGAAGAGAAGATCGCAAACCTTACGCGCGACAGGTGGTTGCGTCCTATGCAGAGCGAAGGGGAACCCATCGACATTTTGATCGGCGTTGTCCGGCGGATACCATCTGGGCACCAAGACGTTCGCGCGGGTTGTCCGCTGCTCCTTTTGTCACAGGAGATGTCGCCGCTGGACGAGCAATTCCGCAAGCGACTGGAGAGGATATTCCTGGACTGGCAGGAAGGTGTTGCAACGTTTTTGCGGAAGGGGAAGTCCCAAGGAACAATTCGCCGCGACCTGAATCCAGACGAGGCTGCCAGCTTTTTGATCGCGACGGTCGAGGGCTACGCGACGTTAGCAAAGAACGCTCAAGATCCGAAGGTGTGGAAAGCGGGAATCAGAAATATCGTGGGATGGCTGAGGTCTCTTCGGCCGCCGGACAACTACAAGCGGGGCTGACCGCAACGCGATCGGGTTAGGCGTTTCAAACTAGATCATGAAAAGGAGAACGAACGATGACAAGGATCACAATGCCGCGCAGGAATCTGCTCGGGACGGGAGCCTGCGCGCTGGTCGGTGCGGTGACCCTACCCGGACTGGCAAGGGCCAGCGCATCGGGAGGGCCTGAC
>Ga0307477_10000941_pt1 | contig 27034 bp, 29 predicted proteins | sample atmos_gasesECM2C_FD_203316 | JGI IMG/M metagenome (GOLD analysis project Ga0307477, IMG submission 203316) | Hardwood forest soil microbial communities from Morgan-Monroe State Forest, Indiana, United States - atmos_gasesECM2C_515 | ecosystem: Environmental > Terrestrial > Soil > Temperate...
ATTGATCCGAACCGCCAGAAAATGGCGCTGATCTGGGACTGGCCGGTTACTTTCGGAACCTCGGTTGTTACCTGTAGCAAAGATACAATCCCTTGAAATGCCGAAAATAGCGGCTCTGTTCGATGCCGGCCAGGCTGTCCTCTCGACCTTTGATCTGGACGAGGTTCTGAAGAGAATCCTGGCGATTGCGCACGACTACTTCCACCTGCGAAATGTGGCGATTCTCCTTTTGAACAAGGAGACGCAGCAGTTGTACGTACGGTCGCAAATCGGGTGGGACGAGGGCCAGGAGATGATTCGCCTGGCAGCCGACCAGGGAATCACTGGAGCGTCGGTCTCAAAGAAGCAACCGGTTTATGCTCCCGATGTGAGTAGCGACTCGCGCTACATCTGTGCGGCGCAATCGACCCGCTCGGAGTTGGCGATTCCCCTGATGGTGCGCGACGAAGTCGTTGGAGTGCTCGATTGCCAGAGCGATCAACTGAACTACTTCGACCGCGAGACGATCGAACTGCTCACCCTGTTTTCGACGCAAGCCTCGATCGCCCTGGAGAATGCGCGGTTGTACTCCCTGGAGCGTCAGCGAGCGCGGCAGCTCGAAGCCATTAACATCATCGCGCAGCAGAGCACCGCAGTGATGGAGCTTGAAGACCTGCTGACTCGCGTGTGTTCGGTCATCCAGAAAGCCTTCCAGGTTTCTCAGGTCTCCCTTCTTCTGCGCGAGGAGGGTGATCTGGTGATGCGGGCTTTTCACGGCGAACTTACGCCTTGCTTTCCCCCCGGCGGCCGTTTCTCCACGACAGAGCGCCCTTGGTCTGAAGTCATCGATATCAGCGGTACCGTCATCGAGAAGGATTTAACCGTGGCTCCCGAGTCCTTCCGGTTGTTTAGAGAATCCGCCTCCCGCATGAGCATCCCGCTGATTTCCTTTGGCCAGACGCTGGGTGTGCTCACGCTGCACAGCTCCAAGGTGGACGCATTCCGTGAAAGCGAACTGCAGTCGCTGGAATCCGTGGCCGACATTTGCGCGAACTCGATTCAGAACGCGCACTATGTCGAGCGGGTAAAACAGCTGGCTTATCTCGACGGCCTCACCGGCATATTCAACCGCCGGTTCTTCGAACTGCGCATCATGGAAGAGGTCGAGCGCGCGCGCCGCTATGGCAGCGCCATGGCCGTAATTATGGCCGACATTGATCAGTTCAAGCGATTGAATGACGAGTTCGGGCATCTCCTGGGCGACGAAGTTCTGCGGCAGGTTTCTTCGGTCTTTCACCAGCAGCTACGCAAAACTGATGTAGTGTGCCGTTATGGAGGAGAAGAATTTGCGCTTCTCTTGACGCAAACCACTGCAGAACAGGCTTTTGTCGTGGCCGAGAAGCTGCGGAGAATGGTGGAGAAGTGGCAGTTCCCGGGAGTGCCCCGAGCCATTACCATCAGTGCGGGTGTCGCTGCCTTCCCTCAACACGGCAAGAATCGCGATGAATTAGTTCGCGCGGCGGATAGCGGACTCTATCTGGCGAAGCAAAACGGAAGAAATCGCGTGTGCGTCACCAATGCCGCCGAAGCAGCCTCAAACGGCAAATAGAGACTCACGTCCGTCAGCCACAAACCAACACGACTTCTGAAGCATGGCAATGTCCGCAATGAGGTACTAGAGCCAGTCTTGCCGCAAGCGCATGAGTTCGCGCTGTAACTCCCGCATGTCTTTCTGGAGCTGCCTCTTCTGCTTCTCGGTCTGCCTGAGAAACTCGTCCTGGTGCTTGCAGACTTGCTTCTTGAGCTGCTCAGCGGCCTCGCGGGATCTTTCGACGGCGAGTTCCATCTGCGGTTGCAGTTGCGCGAGTTCAAATCGCAGCTCGCCTTCTTCGTCTAACAGCTCGCTCGATTCCTTCCGCTCCGGAAGCGTTAGATTCAGAGTCTGTTCCTTCTTGTCGCGCACAACTCCTACAGATACTGAATTGCCGCTGCGGGACTTCACCGCGTGGGAGAAGTCGCTGGTGTCGTGCACCGGCTGATTGTTGATCTTGACGATCACGTCGCCGGCATGGAAACCGGCTTTCTCTGCGCGGCTTCCTTTTTCCACAGTCCGAACGAGGACGCCATTGCCATCCTTGACGCCGAAGAAGTCTCCAAGTTGAGGCGTGATGTTCTCCACCATCAACCCGCTGCGCGCCGACGAAGTCACCACCACCATGTTCATCGAGGGGATATCGATATCGGGGATATGAATGGGAGGGATGTTTACATGGATGTCGCCCGGTTTGGGACCAGCCCAGTTGTACTCTTTGTGCTTGTCGGCGAGCGCCACCTGCAACGTTAAGGGCTGGCCGTCACGGCTGAGGCCCAGTGTGACCGCTCTTCCCGGCGGTGTCTCGTGGATCATGCGGCGCAACTGGGCTCCACTTTCGATCGGCGTCCCGTTCATGCTCAGGATGACGTCGTGCTCCTTAATGCCGGCCTTGCCTGCGGGAGCGTCCTGGTCGACCATGGTGACCTCGACGCCTTTTTCCTCCTTCAACTTCAGGGCGCCCATTCGATCTTTGGAGACATCGGCTATATCTACGCCCAGGTACGAACTTGTCCCGCTATCTTCGCTCGAGAAAACCCATGGTTGCCCCGCACTCTGATCGACGGACCAGCTCTGCGCGGCTTGCGCAAAGCCAAGCAACAAAGGTAGACACAGGATGTTCGAGACAAAGTATCTGCGCATGTGACTTCCTCGATTTACAAAATTGCGAGGGGTTGCTTTCCCTCGCCTCCAATCTGTTGCTAGTGTCCAGCCCGCTTCAGGCAAATATCGCCGGTTGAGGTATGCACCTTCAGCCAGGGCCCGCCGCCGTTGAGCTTGCCCTCAGCGGTCAGCGTTTTCGGGCCATACTGACCGCCCTCACTGGCGACGTGTATGTCCTGAAAATCGGAGGTAATCTGATGTCCGCTACCCATGTCAACGCTGGCTCGAACGTTAATGGCGACGTCGGAAGCGATGTAGACCGTGATGTCGCCGGCGCCTGTTTCCAGGTCGGAATCGTGGCGTTCCCCGCCGTTATTCACCAGCTTCACGGTGATTTCGCCAGCACCGGTTTCTGCCGATGCCGACGGTACACCGTAAAGCTCGATACTGCCTCCACCGGTTTCGGCGTGAACATGCCCTTTGGCGGACGTCAGCCGAATGCTGCCTCCGCCGGTTTCAATCTCAGCGGGGCCGCCGACATCGCTGAGGTCGACGCTACCGCCGCCGGTCGACGCTTTCACCTTCCCGTTGCAATGACGCACGGTAATGCTGCTTCCGCCGGTCTCGATCAGCGCTCCTTGCGCGCAGGACTGAATTTCGACGCTGCCGCCGCCGGTCTCAGCAACCAGTTTCCCGTTTGCCTGATGAACCTCAATCGACCCACCGCCCGTGTGCAGTCCCAGTTCGCCGCTCACGGTTCCGACCTCAATTGAGCCACCACCGGTTTCCGCGGCAGCACCTCCGCCGATATCGTCGAGATGCATGCTTCCACCGCCGCTCTGCGCCTCGACGCGGCCGGCCAAGCCGGTTGCATCCACGTTGCCGCCGTCGGTCTCCAGTTTCACCAACGCCATATCACGCGGAACCATGACCGAGAACTCGCCGGAAAAATGCCGGGGATGCCTTCCTCCCTGCCAATCTCCGACGATCCAGGCGGTATCACCTTTGACGTATGCGGTTACTTTGTACTGTTCGAATTGCCTGCGTGCTTCCTGCTCTGAAGAAGTGCCGTAACGAGTATGAAAAACGTAATTGATGCCTTGCTGTTGCCCACCGCGTACCACCACGGAGCCCATGTCTACCTTGACTCGTAAATTCCTGACTGCAGCCAGCGATCCCGTTACTTCCTGCGCCCAGGATCCGCCTTCATGGGAGACTTTTGTTTCCTGCGCCCAGCTTTGCGAAAGAAAGCTCATTGGCGCAAGCAGGGCCAGCATTCCGGCCAACCTGACGACTTGTGGCGCTTTTTTCAAATGAATCACCTCACTTCTGCGTCTGACGCGACGACTTCTGTTTGATGTCTTCGGCTTAGGTCGTCGGTCTTGGGTGTTGGAATCATTCCTAAGACCTGCGACCCGAAACCTGAGACCGCCTTGCTAATCAATCTCCGGCAACTGCGCCAGCATGGTGCGCGCTTGCGACTTGATGTACGTGCTGGTGTCCTTCGCAGCCAGGGCCATCAGGACGCCACGAACGCTGCCATCGGCCTTTACTGGTTCGATCAGGCGCAGCGCCTCAATACGCACGCCTGAATTGGAATCGTTCACCAGGGCACGCAACACGGAGTCGCGCACATTGGTGTCGCTCTTGACGTAATTTCCCAGAGCATCAAGGGACTTCAGACGAACACCGGGATTGGTGTCGTTTTGCAGCGCGTAGATCAATGCCTCACGCACCTGCAGATCGCTTGAACGCTGCGCCAGCAGGTCAACGGAGTCCACACGCACACCGGAGTTGTAGTTATTCCGCGCTGCAAACAGCAGCAATTGCTGGATCTGCTGATCATTCAGAGGTCCCTTCTTTTCCTGTGTGGAGACTGTGTTGTACTTGATGCTGACTTGATCGGTGCCCGGGACTGGAGTGATGGAATCGATGCCGGCGATGGAGGCTTCAGGGGCAGGTGGTGTGTGGTCAACAAACGGTACGTTCGCCGGCCGGATCACTCTGGACGCGGTTAATATTCCGCCCGCAAAGCCGAAAATCAGAATCACGGAAGCCAGCGCCGGCGAGAACCGCACCTGGCGCAGCCAGCTAACGGGATCAAACGGCAGCCGGCTTAAAATGCTGCCTTGCTGTGCGGTCTCGAGTGCTTCCTGCAACTCCATGCGCGAGGACGCCAGCAGATTCGGCGTCGGATCCTCGGCGCGATCCTGGGCGAGCAACGCGTGGAAATTCTGCTCGGCCTTCAATTCCAATGCGCAGTCAGCACAGCGAGCAACGTGCTGCTCCAGTTCGTGGCGGGCGTCATCAGCCAGTTCGCCATAAACGTGAAGCACGATATTTTCTCGAACCCATTCACACTTCATAGGCTCACCTTCATCCATTCATTCTGATCGGCTGGGCTTCGCCCTCGCCGGACAGCCGAGGCGGCTGTCTCTACATGTTCCTTGCCACTCATCGCATATCCGCCAATGCCCCGCGCAACTTTTGCGTGGCCCGGAAGAGGGTGTTCTTGGCGGTCTCTTCCGTCGTATGCAAAATCTCTCCCACGGTCCTCAGCTTCAGCCCGTGATAATGCTTCAACTCGAAAACCATGCGCTCCCGAGGCGTCAGTTTCTCCAGTGCTCTGGCGATCCGCGCGCCTAACTGGCGCCGCATCAAATCACGCTCTGGATTTGCTCCGGCGCGCCCGTCTGCAACCTGATCGAGCAAGTCGTACTCGCCGCCATCAGAGTCTTTCGCGACCGGCGCGTCTTCCTTGCGCACCGTCTTCTTGCGCAGGTGATCGAGACACAGGTTCGTCACGATCCGGTAAATCCAGGTGTAGAAGGAACACTCGAACCGGAAGCTGCCGATGTTCTTGTAAGCCTTGAGGAAGGCGTCCTGATACACGTCCTGGGCGTCGTGTTCAGTTCCGGTGAGATGCAGGGCGAGCCGCAGCACCGCCTGATCGTAGTGGCGTACGAGTTCCTCGAAGGCTGCGCGGTTCCCGCGCTGCGCCTCGCGGATCAGCATCGTGTCGTCGATGCGACGATCTTGCGTTTGGCGATCTAGCCCAGCCATGCAACCCCGCGTGGGGTTCTGGTTCCTGCTGACTCTCTCTCTTAACTCACTCTCTCTTGAGTGGGCCCGTCCGCCAACCGAAAATGGCACTGCCCATACACCGGCCGGCATTTTGTGTCGCTTCCTCTACTTGCCCGGTTTTCCAGTCTTCCGGGCTTGCACAGGAATAGACGGAGAGTCAGCGCAACCGTGAGCAGAAATTATAGGCTGTACAGGGATTTTGTGGAGTACCTAGATGATTCTAGGACAAAGATTTAGGGGGGAAACAGAACAACGGGACACAGAGCCAAGTGCCAGTTTGGCATGGAAAGTGCCCTAGAAGCGATGCAACTCGGCGGAGTGGATGGACCCTGGCGAGGAGCGTTGCCGGCAGAGACGTTGCGAGCAACGTCTCTACCGAGACTTATTCCGTCGCCGGTTCCTTTTCGATCACGACCTTAAGGTGGGCGGTCACGTCCTTGTGCAGCTTGACAGGGACAGTGAACTCGCCCAAGGTCTTCAGCGGTTCGTGCAACTGAATCTTGCGGCGATCGATGTTGAAGCCCTTCTTGGTCAGCGCGTCTCCCAAGTCGCTCGACGTCACCGATCCAAACAGCTGATCGCTCTCGCCTGACTTGCGCGTGAACGACACCGACACGCCATCGAACTGCTTCGCCAGTTCCTCAGCTTGGGACTTCTCTTTGGCCGAGCGCCTCACCGAGGCTGCCTTCATTTGCGTAATGACGGCCTTATTGCCCTCGTTGGCTTCAATGGCAAGCTTGCGCGGCAGAAGAAAATTCCGCCCGTATCCCTCGGCGACCTTCACCACGTCGCCGCGCGATCCCAACTTCGCTACGTCTTCTTTGAGAATGACTTCCATGGATGGCTCCAATCTTTAACTATGCCCTTTTCGTTGTCATTCCGAGCACGCGAGGAATCAGCCTCTCCTCCCCACGGGCAAACACCAGATTCCTCGCTTCGCTCGGAATGACAAAGCGGGGGGCGCCGGCAAGTTACGATGCTCTTCCGGCAAACGGCAGCAGGGCGATATTGCGCGCCTGCTTGATGGCCGATGACAACCGGTGCTGGTGCGGGGCACACACGCCCGTCAGGCGGCGCGGCACGATCTTGCCGCTCTCGGCAACGAACTGCCCGAGCAGCCGGTAGTCCTTGTAGTTGATGTCTTCGATCTTTTCGACGCAGAATTTGCAAACCTTCTTGCGCCGGAAGAACTTGCGTCCGCCGGGTCCGCCTTCGCGCGGAGGTCCGCCCGGACCGCGTCCGCCACCACCAAATCGGGGGCGATCTCCGCCTGGTCTTCCGCCTTCGCTGCGCGGCGGTCTCTCGCTGGGTGCCGCTTGCTCTGGTGCTTTCGTTTCGTCTGCCATAACTCGTACTCTCCTTCGGATTCTCTGCCGTGCCCGCAAAATAGGGGCCAGGGATCAGGGGTTAGGGGCCAGCAACAAACTTGTTCATCACAGAAGGTCCAGGACTCTGATCCCTAGTCCCTGACCTCTGGCCCCTGTTTCTAGGCTGTTGCCGGAGCTTCCGCTGCCGGAGCCGCTTTCTCTTCCGGAGCGGCCGCCGCTGGTTGCGCGCTCACCTTCTTCTTCGCTTCGCGCAGCTTCTTGATTTTGTCCAGGCGCTTCTGCTCCTCGTCGACTCGCACGGTCAGGAACTTGATGACCGGCTCGGTCACGCGCAAACGGCGCTCGAGTTCGTGCATCACCGGGCCGCCGCCTTCGACGACCATCAACACGTAGACGCCGTCATGGAAGCGCCGCACGGTGTAGGCCAGCCGCCGCTTGCCCATCTTTTCGACTTTCACCACATTGCCTCCCGAAGGGGGCACGACCGATTGCAGTGTCGAAATCAGTTTGTCGAGATCCTCGTCCGTCATATCGGGCCGGACGATGAACATCAGCTCATAAGTACGATTCATTCGTTGTCTCCAAACCTTCTGAAGGGGTCAGGGGTTAGCGATCAGGGGCTAGCAAAACTATCTGTGCTCTTACTGACCCCTGTCCTCTGATCCCTGGCCACTTTCTTCTTTCCGGTTAAAGCGATTCATCGCCGCCGCCGGACCATCCTTCAAAATCACCTTCACCGCTTCTGCCGCGGTATCGAGCATTCCATCTACGACTTCCAGCTCTTTCTTTTTCATCGGAGCCAGCAGGTACTCTGCGCCGTCTCCGACTTTCCGCTCGGGCGCTACGCCGATCCGGATCCGCAGGAAGTCCTGCGTGTTCAGCGCACCGATGATCGACTCGATGCCGTTGTGCCCCGCCGAACTGCGCCGTGTATGAATCCGCAACGTGCCCAGCGGAAAGTCCAGCTCGTCCTGAATTACGATCAGGTCTGACTCTGGAGTCGCCTCGTACTCCCGCAACAACTCCCGCACCGCGAGTCCGCTCAAATTCATGAACGTCTCGGGCTTAGCCAACAGCACCATCTGATCGGCGATCACGGTTCGCGCCGTCAGCGCCCGGCATTGCCGGTTCCTTACTTCCAACCCAAGATTGCCGGCGATCCGATCGATCGCCAGAAAACCCAGGTTATGCGGCGAGAACTGATACTCGATTCCGGGATTGCCGAGACCAACGATCAGTTTCACGCCACGGTCCACAGCTTGCGCTGAGATTGCTCGTGTGGCGACGGGCGCCTCGCCCGTCTGGCTAGCGCGAAGCGCAGCCCACCTCGAGGCAGCCTCCTCACGCAGCTATTTCTTCTCTTTCTTCTCCGCTTTCTCCGGAGCAGCCTCGGCGCCCTCTTCCTCAGTTTCCTGCTTGCCCTTCTTGATGACTTCAGGCTCAGCCGGAGCAGCCGTCGCGTCCGCCGCGGCAGCTTCAGGAGTGACCACAACCTCTTCCTTCACCGAGGTCACGTGCGCCACGGGCTGGTTGGCATCGGTCAAGAACTTCAGCTTCTCCGAGTGCGGCAGATCGGAAACACGCAACACCTTGCCGAAGGTCAGGTGCGACACGTCGACATCGATATGGCTGGGGATGTCGGCCGGCAAGCACTCGATCTCGACTTCACGCAGCATCTGTTCGAGAATGCCGCCTTCCTGCTTCACGCCCGCCGCTTCGCCCTTCAGAAAGATGGGAACGCTGACGCGCAGCACCTTGTCGAGGGCAATCCGCTTCAGATCGATATGAAGCAGCCGGCCCTTGATCGGCTCATACTGCCAGTCAACAATCATGGCCTTCGTATTCTCGCCGTTCAGGGCGAGATCGAAGATGGTGTTGTGGCCGGTTTCGGAGTTCAGAATTCGCGTCACCACACGGGGATCTACGGTGATGGGGAGCGAGTCCTTGCCCGCCCCGTAGACTACGGCCGGAATCTTCCCGTCGCGCCGCACACGTCGCGCCTCATTCTTCGTACCCGGCTTCCGTGTCTGCGCTTCCAATTTGTTGGTTTCCAATGCAGTCGCCATAAATGTCAATTCCTATCTAAGATTCAGCAGTGAGCTTCGAGGTGCGAGCCACGAGTAACACCTTGCTTGCTCGAAGCTCGTGGCTCGAAGCTCATAGCTACATGAACAACTTACTCACCGAAGTCTCTTCGTGATTGGCCTGAATCGCGCGGCCAATCAATCCCGCAATCGAAAGGACGTGAATCTTTCCGCCCTTTTCTGTTCGCGCCGCCTCGGCCTCGGCTGTCAACGGGATTGTGTTCGTCACCACAACTTCCTTGATGACGGAATTACGAATATTTTCCACCGCCGGCCCCGACAAAACGGCATGCGATGCGCACGCATAAACACAAGTCGCGCCGTTTTCTATCAAGGCCGCGGCCGTTTTCACCAGCGTGCCGGCCGTATCGATCAAATCATCGATGATCAGGCAAGTCCGTCCGTGGACGTCGCCAATCACGTTCATGATCTCAGCTACGTTCATTTCGACGCGCCTTTTATCGACGATGGCCAGCGCCGCGTCCACTTTCTTGGCAAAAAATCTCGCTCGCTCCACGCCGCCCGCGTCCGGCGAAACCACCGTTAAGTTCGGCAACGCCAGCTTGCGGAAGTGATCCACCAGCACCGGTGAAGCAAACAGATGATCCACCGGGATATTAAAAAATCCCTGCAACTGCGGCGTATGCAAATCCACAATCAACGCGCGGTTTGCTCCCGCAGCGGTCAGCAAATCGGCGACCAGCTTCGACGAGATCGGGCTGCGCGGCTTGTCTTTTCTGTCTTGCCGCGCGTACCCGAAGTACGGAATCACTGCGGTGATGCGCCGCGCCGATGCCCGCTTGAGCGCATCAATCATCAGCATCAGTTCCATCAGGTGCTCGTCCACCGGACGGCACGTAGGCTGCATCACGAAAACGTCGGCCCCGCGCACGTTCTCTTGAATCTGAACGTAGGCCTCGCCGTCGGCGAAGCGCGTGACCTGCGCCTGCCCGCGCTGCATTCCGAGAAAGTGGCAGACCTCGTCTGCCAAAGACTCGTTTGCGGTACCGCTGAAAATCTTGAACTTTTCGTCCGTCCGCGGCCGCGGCTTTCGCTCCGGCTTTTCGTCAGTCACTGGCGGACTCTTCTTCTCAACTTTTTCAGCCTTGTCGGTCGGCGTGACTAAAGTTGCCATGGTTCTTTGGGCTCCTGGCCTTCAGTTCTTACCGTTTTCGTGCAAGCTCCCAAGCCAGCGGGTTTTCTGGCGAGTGGGTACTGGCAACAGCCGAATTTCCTGGCTGGGCCGCTAGGATTCGAACCTAGACAAAGTGCTCCAAAGGCACTTGACCTACCATTAGTCGACGGCCCAGTAAACCAATTGATGGTTGAATGCTTGATTGTTGATTGAACCCTGTTCGGGCACGACTATTGTCATTCAACAATCGGATTTCAACAATCAAAAATTGGCCGACCCAAAAGCCCGCCCATACCTCAAACAATGTAGTGACAGCCGCCTCGGCTGTCCAAGCGAGCCCTGAGCGCAGCCGAAGGGCTGTCGCCCCCGACCACAAGCCTCATTTCGCCCACATCCGCCGCCAGTAAGCCGTCCGCGTCAAGGTTGAGGCCACCTGCGCTGCCCATCCGGCCTTCCGCAGCTTCGTAACCGCTGAAGCCGCACCCTGCCGCGAAGCAAACATCCCATACAGGGTCGAGCCAGAACCCGACAGGGACGCATACTTCGCACCCGCGCGTACCAACGCACCTTTAGCCTCGCCTAGCTTGGGATACTCAGGAAAGACGACTTGCTCGAAGTCGTTTTCGATCCCAGCCCGGTCAAGCCGGAGAAGCGGATTCCCGGCCCGGCCCCCTCTTTCCAACGGATGAGAAGGAGCACTGGAGTACAGCCCGCTCAGCCACGCCGACAAGCTGCGGCCAAGCTCATTCATTCTATCGGAGGCAGTGGGTACCGTCAATTTCGAGTTGGTCGGGAGGTCGCCACCGCCCGTGTGGGGACGGGCGCCTTCGCCCGTCCCTGCCGAGCAACGCTCGGCAGGGCTTTTGTTCGAGATCTCATCCTCACCCATCCGAGATAAACCTTCGCGGGCGGAAGCGCCAGCGCCACACAACCGATCCCACTGGGCGAACGCTTTCGGAGTCGAAACCCCAATCTCCGGCGTCACGACCACACACGCTGTCGCCGGAAAATCCGGCAAGGGATACACCTGCTCCCCCCGCCCTGCTCCCAAGACAGCACCGCCGACCAAAAACAAAGGCAGGTCCGATCCGACATCTGCCGCGATCCGTAACGTCTCGACCTGCGTAAGCGTTTTGCGCACAGCGCGCCCCAGCGCCAACAATGTGGCCACGGCGTTGGCTGAAGCTCCACCCAGTCCGCCCTGCACCGGCAACCGCTTTTCGATCTCGATGACGACGCGCCCCTTGGCCCGCAGAGCAGTCATCGCTCGCTCAACAATGCGGAAGCAGGTATTCGACTCATCCCGCGGCACCCGCGGATCGGCACACCGAATCTCGATCCCAGTTCCACGCTCGACGCCAACGCGAATCACATCATGCAGGCTGATCGTCTGATACACCGTAAGAAGTTCATGAAACCCGTCCGGTCGCGCCCGACCAATGCGCAACCCAAGATTGATCTTCGCGAACGATTTGATTGCGACAGGCATGGACGGACGATTGTAAAGTCTTGACGGCTGACTTGACGACAACTCGGGCAACAAATGGCGGTCCGCGCTCCGATCCCATCCGAACCGCCCGGAAAAGTCGGCTCTTCTCCAGCATGATCAGCCGGGCGGTCGGCCGGCTTCAGGGGCAATTAGGACGCCACATTTGGACTTTCCCTGCTCGTACCACCACCTTGGTAATCTCGACTCTTGTTCCCCTTGGGCGCAACCTTAATGTGATTTCAGTCACAACCGGCTCCCGTTGGACGGGGTAAGACGGCCTCCCCATTGAAAACAGAAAGTCCTGCAATCACGATGCTGCGCCTCGATTTTTGGGCCCCTGTGCAGCATTTCATCCCGCAAGTTGGGAAGCACGACAGTGTGAGCGGGAGTACGGCCAAAATCTCATGCTCGAGGGTATCGGCTGCGGTGCCGAGGCGCGAGCATCAAGGGGTGGAATATGTGCCGGTTCATCGCAAGCAGTCGTTTTTTCGCAACATTCTTTGCCATCACAGCGGCGGTCTATGCTCAAGACTATAAAGTCATTAGCGTAAACGACGGAGGCACGATCTCGGGCACCGTGAAATGGTCCGGACCGGTCCCCCGCACGGCAGAATTCCCCATTACCAAAGACAGCCAGATCTGCGACCCCGACGCCAAAAAGACTGCGGACCTTGAACGCCTGATCGTTGGCTCGCAAGGCGGGGTCGCCAATACGGTCGTCTATCTGAAGAACATCACAGCTGGCAAGACGATGGACCTGCCCGAGCAGCGCCGCCATCTTGACCAGAAACACTGTCGCTATATTCCGCACATCCTCCTGGTCCCCCAAGGCGGGACACTCGACATGATGAGCTCAGACGCGACCCTGCATACGATTCACATGGATGGCGCCGCCACCTTTAATCTTCCCTTTCCCTTTCCTGGCCGGGTGTCATCGCGCACTCTGCAAACTCCGGGGCTGGTCAGCCTTCGTTGCAACGGAGGCCATGTCTGGATGAACGCCGAGATGTTCGTGGCTCCACACCCGTACTATGCCGTCACGGATGAGAGCGGACGCTTCGAGTTCACTAACGTCCCTACGGGAACGTATCAGATCGTTGCCTGGCATGAGGGTTGGAACCTGACGGGGAAACAGCAGGCCTATGATGTGCTGACGGAACACAGCGTGCAGCGTCCGGTTTTCAACCCGCCTAAAACCTGGGAGAAATCTGTGACTGTAACGGGGAACGGCGTTTCCAACGTAGACTTCGTGCTCGCGAACAAATAGCCAAGCGGGTGGGCGTCAGATGCGTGATTAAACGCGCAGGTGCTCGCCCTCTGTGTAGAATAAGGCTGGATGTCTCAAGCTGCTCCAGCAATCACTCGTAGCCCGGGCGAAGTAGTCCGGCAGGCCCCGGTTTCTCAGGCTCCCAATGGTGTCTGTTACGCCAGCCTGGGCGAGATCGCGGTCAACTCATTTGACCTCGACCGCATGGTCGCCGCCGTTCCGACCCGCATTGCCACTGCACTGGAACGCAAGGCTTACTACTTCGTTCCGCTGACGGTCAGTCACGGCGATGAGACCCTTATCGCTGACCGTTACGACGTAGCTCTCAGCGATAACGCGGTCTGCCACCGCAACCTGAACCTGGGCGACTCGCAGTGTGTCTTCATCTCCACGCGCTTGATGGACGACAAGTTCTCCGTTGCCTTCGAATTTTTCATCAACGTTGGGCACGCGCTGGTCGATCGCGCTGGAGTGTCGTCCGAATTCGCCGAGCTTGCCTGGAGCCACGTGGAAGCCGGAGTTCGGGGCGAGACGTCGCTCGACGCATTTGAATCCCGGAAGCTGGCCACCGCCAACGGTCCTGACGCCGAGCGCTTTAAGAACGAATATCTTGAAGCTACTTTTTCCGACACGATCTCGATTTACCTGCTCTCGCTCTACCTCGACTTTGACTATGGGGATTTGCGGGAGCGTGACTACCCGCTGATCGCGCCATCCGCTTTGGCTGAGCGGTTACGCAAAGTTGCGGAGCTATTCCCGCCCAATAACGGGTTCGAATTCGCCATCCTCTACAAGCGCCGGGTTTGAAGTTGAGAGTTACCGGAACAGCACCGCGAGCGCCACGCTGGTATGGCATTCCCGTGCGAGTGTTGCTTGCAACCTTCATCGGAACGCTGACCTGTTTCGCCGTGAGTCTGCTGATTGGAATCTTGGGAATGGTAGTCGTGTCGGCGATGCGGCGAGTTCATCCTGACATGCGAATCGCCTACCGCCAGATCGCGCTGCCCATGGCCCTGGTTGCAGGGGCAATCATCTTCGTGCTGTCGCTGGTCATGGAGATCCGGCACTACCGCCAGGTGAAAGCTCTGTCGGCGATCGAGAGAATGGGATAGCAAATGCCTGCCCGCATTGCCATCCCCATGCCGCACTCGACCGACCGCGAATACGGCGAGCGTGCGATTCCCCAATACGAGCGAGCGGTGGTGCTCGCGGGCGGAGAGCCGGTTCGCATTCCGCTCAACCGTACGCCGGAGGAAGTCAGAACTCTCATGGATCGCAGCGATGGTGTGCTGCTACCGGGCAGCAATGCTGATATTGATCCCGCGAGATTCCAGCAAGCCCGCTCGCCGCATACCGCGAAATCTGATCCGCGCCGCGATGATGTTGATACCCTGCTGCTCGACAATGCCTATGCCCGGCGAAAACCCGTGCTCGGCATCTGCTATGGCCTGCAGAGTCTGAATGTCTATTGCAAGGGCTCGCTGATTCAACATATTCCCGACTTCCTTCCAGAAGCCACCCGATCAAAGGTCAATCACGAAGCCGGAAGAACGGTTGCGATCGCGCACTCGGTCGAGGTCTCGGGAGATTCTTTGTTGGCGAAGATCATCGGGAAGGCAGCTAGCAATCAGAAGTCGGGCGATGGCAGTTCAATTGTTGTGCCGGTAAACTCTTCCCATCATCAGTCCGCAGATGCGCTGGGCGAAGGATTGCGCATCGTGGCTCGCTGCCCCGATGACGGCATCATCGAGGCGGTGGAAGGAACTGCTACAGATCATTTCGTCCTCGCCGTGCAGTGGCACCCCGAACGGTCCGTGGATGAGGACGAGGCTTCGCGCAGACTCTTTCGTGCACTGATCGAAGCAGCCAAAGGCTAACTGCCAATGCCAAACAGCCGCGAAGAAAATGGTCGAGTCGATCGCGGCCATATCGCTGCTTGCGGCCCGCTTCGTCTGGCCGAATGGGATGGACCGTCCAGATCATTTCGAGTGCCTTCGGTGTTTCTCTGCGTTTTACGGAAGTGGCCTTCAGCGTGATTTCTTCCGGCGACGCTTCTGACGCACTTTCTGCAGCAAGACCACGACATGCGCGATCGCCGCGGCATCCAGATTGAGTCCCTCTGGAGTTTTCGCCTTCAGCCCCACGCAGTCAGAGTGAACCCCAAGCAACTCCGCCACCCTTGTACGAATCGTTACCGCATGCGGGCCGATTTTCGGAGCGGCCAGGACGAGGCTGGCGTCGATGTTGGCAACTTCGTATCCGGCGCCGTCTACTCTCTTTAACGCCTCACGCAAAAAGATCACCGAGTCGGCGCCTTTCCACTTCGGATCCGAGGGTGGAAACAGCGCTCCAATATCCGGTGCTGCAATGGCCCCCAGTAGCGCGTCGGTAATGGCGTGCAGCAGCACGTCACCATCGGAGTGACCACCGAGTCCCTTGTCGTGTTGGAGAGTAATGCCCCCGATCTTCAGCGGAATGCCGGGCCGAAATTCGTGCGAGTCAAAGCCATATCCAATGCGAGTTGATGGCTGTGCGGTCGCTGGTCGTCGGTCGTCGGTCTTTGGCATTGTCGTCACGGTCGCCTTGCAGCCGGACTCAATTCTTCGCAAACATTAGCCACGGATTCACACGGATTTGCACGGATTTTCTTTCTTTCGTTGTCAAAGAGAAGGCGGCGGAATTGGGGGCGGACGCCGAAGTTGAAAAGAAGCCCGACTTCGATGTCCGTTGCACGAAGATAATGCAGTAACTGCGCCTCGTGTGCTTTAACCAGGCTCCGCGCCGCTTTCAGTTCGAGCAAGATCGTCTTCTGGACAATCAGATCGGCAGAGTATTAGCCGATCTTCTTTCCCCGAAACCACACTGGGATTGGAACCTCGCGGCTAACCCGTAGACTTGAAGATTCCAGAGCTACCACCATGGCTTCTGCGTAAGTTGATTCAAGGAATCCATGGCCGACCTCATTGTATACGTCACAGAACACTCCTATGATTTTGTCGGTGAGCTCGGAGTGCTTCAAGGTGCAGGGCAATGTACCCATCAGCACCGAGTTTACGGTGTCAGGTCGGGTTATCCGTGGAAATCCGTGCCGTCCGTGGCTTCATTTCCCTAAATAGAACTCGGCTAACTCCATATCTCCCGGTGTAGTGATCTTTATGTTTTTCGGCGAGCCCATCACCACGGCCACTTCGCGTCCGGAGCGCTCGGCCAGCGAAGCCTCGTCGGTGCCCATGAAGCCATCCGCGGAGGCCTCATCAAAAACCTTCTTGATTACTTCATAGCGGAATCCCTGTGGAGTTTGTGCCAGTACGACGCTAGCGCGTGGAATAGTCGCCTTGACGATCGCCCCTTCAGCGGTGCGTTCAACTTGTTTCACGGTATCGACCGCAGGAAGCCCGGCAATCGCTGCACCGTATTTGCGGGCGGCCTCAATGACCTCGTGGATGATCTCGCTCGTGACCAGAGGCCGGACCGCGTCGTGGACAAGCACAATATCATCAGGTCCAGCGGCAATCGCATTGAGCGCATGCTCCACGGATTGCTGGCGGTGCTCGCCTCCAATCACCAACTCGACCTTCTTTTGGCGCACGGCGCTCGATTCTTTCTCCAGCCGGTCGCGAAAGCCTTCGATTTCATTTTCCCGTAACGCGATCCAGATCTCAGTGACTTCATCTACGGCAGCGAACCTGCGCAGCGTGTGGATGAGGATCGGCGTTCCGGCAAGCTCGGCGAATTGCTTCGTAAGATGAGGCTTGCTGTCTTTCGCGCTCGACACTGGGGCCATGCGTGTCCCCAGACCGGCAGCGGGAATGATGACAACAACCTTCATGGCGGGCTGTAAGTATACGGGCGCGAAGGCGGCTTATTCAAATGATCGACGGGCACACGTCAGCGCGGTCACCGGGCAAGCCGTGTGCATTTCTCAGGCAAGCGGCAAGAATCTCTGGACGTCTAAACCGGGCCAGTTTTCGTCTCGACAGCCGTCGGGCTCGGCACCGCCGCTGTCGTGGTCGGGACCACCGGAACCGCGCTAGGTGTCACGGGGACCGGGACAGGCTGCCGGGAATAAGCGGCGCGTTCGTCCCATTTTCCGAAAATCATCTTGCCTGCCGTGGTCTGCAGAACGGATGTCACCGACACATCGATGGTCTTGCCGATCATTTTGCGCGCGTTGTCGACGACCACCATGGTGCCGTCATCCAGATAGGCTACGCCTTGGTTGTATTCCTTGCCTTCTTTGAGGATGAACACGCGCATGGTTTCGCCGGGCAGCACGATGGGCTTCAGCGAGTTGGCGAGCTCGTTGATATTCAACACCTCTACGCCCTGCAACTGCGCCACCTTGTTCAGGTTGAAGTCGTTGGTGATGATCTTGCCTTCATACAGCTTGGCTAGTTCAATCAGTTTGAGATCAACTTCCCGGACCGCGGGAAAATCGTCTTCCACGATCTGAATCTGCAGGTTGGCCACCTTCTGCAGGCGCTGGAGAATATCGAGGCCGCGGCGGCCGCGATTCCGCTTCAACGAGTCTGCAGAATCGGCGACCAGTTGCAACTCGCGCAGCACGAACTGCGGCGTAACAATGACGCCGTCGAGAAATCCGGTCTCGGCAATGTCGGCAATTCGTCCGTCGATGATGACGCTTGTATCGAGAATCTTGTAACTCTTCTTTCCTTGCTTCTCACCGCCGAAGATTCCACCCAAGGCAGCCAGATTCAGCAGGTCGCCCTTGTTGGCGCCGACGGCGAGGCCTACGTATGCCATCAGGAGCATGACCAGAATCTGGAGGAAACTTTGGGTGTGCCCCGCCGGAACGCTACTGCGGATGACCAGCGCGAACAGATACGCCCCGCAGATGCCGAGGATGCTTCCGATCGCGGCTCCGATCAGGCGCTTGAGGCTGACCGTTCGCAGCTTCCACTCGAACAGAACGATGCCGGCACCAATGAGCGCTCCCACACCGGCGTCCCAGGGCTGCGTCAGGTTGAAGGGTTCAATAACAAAGCAGGTTGCGGCTACAACCAGAACAAAAAGAAGACGTACAAAAATGAGATCCACGGTATACCTCCCCGCGGATGCACTTTCCCTGTGCTACCGGACGATGCACCCGAGCCAGCCATCGCCGCCCCCGGCGGGTTGGCCTTTCTTAAAGCGGGGCGCAAGAATTAGGGGAATGAATGCACGCCCCGTTCCGGCCCTCTGGGGCAGGCCGGAGGAACAGTAGACTGACGCAAAAAGTATATACCTCTGGGTTACACCTTGGGGAAGGCTCAATGGTGCCATTCCGCGTACCCGGTTCGGCCGCACCCCTCCCTGACCTCCCGACTCGCCTGCTCAAGTATCTGAGTTCCTCCTGCTAAACTTCCCTCATGAAAGCCTTGGTAATTACCAGCCTAGCCGGCCCTGAAGCTTTGGCGATTCAGGACGTACCGGAGCCCAAGCCCAAGAATGGTCAAACCATAGTGCGTGTCTTCGCCGGAGGCCTCAATTTTGCTGACTTTATGACTGCGAAGGGTGGGTATCCCGGAACTCCTCCGCCCCCTTTGGTTGCGGGACGGGAATTCGCGGGCGTTGAAGAAGGCACCGGCCGGCGCGTCATGGGCTATACGCAGTGGGGAGCCTTTGCGGAGAAGGCTGCCGCCCACGAGAACATGCTTTGGCCTATCCCTGAGCAGTGGAGCTTCGAACAGGCTGTGGCCTTCCCAGTGAACTATTTCACCGCGTATCTCGGCTACTGGCAGGGGGGAATGACGCCGGGCAATCCGGCGCCCTCGGTTGTCTACCGAGAAGAGGCAACCAGTCGCACTCCGCGTGTTCTGATTCATGCCGTCGCCGGAGGCGTCGGAACAGCGGCGGTACAGATCGGGCGACTGCTTGGGGTGGAGATGTACGGCACGTCCTCTTCGGATGAGAAGCTGTCCCGAGTCAGGGAACTCGGGCTTCAGCACCCGATCAACTATAAACGGCACGAGTATGAAGAGGTGGTGAAGAATCTCACGCATGGCGAAGGTGTGGATGCCGTCTTCGAAATGCTCGGTGGTGAGCACACGGCCAAGAGTCTCCGTTGCCTGCGAGACTTCGGGCGTGTGATTCAGTACGGCACCGCCACCGGAAAATCTCCACAAATTGATTTGCGCGCCATGTACGCGAAATCGGCCAGCGTACAGGGACTCTGGCTTACGTACCTATCCCAGAAAAAAGAGATCATGGAGCCCGCGTGGAAGCAGTTATCGGAGTGGATCAGCCAAAAGAAGCTCACGCCACAGATCGGCCATGTACTGCCTTTGGAGCGTGGGGTTGAGGCCTATAAGTTGCTGGAGGAGGGGAAGAATTACGGGAAGATTGTCGTGAAGATCGCTGGATAAGTGAATGTAGAACGAGCCGGAAGGTCTTCAGCCGGAGAGGCGGCCGCAAAGGAGATGGCGGCCTGAACGTCCTCAGGCCGCAAAGCCGGAAAGTCGGAAAGAATCGTTTCGGGGGAGTCTCCCGCGACCAAACTGGCTAGAACGGTGCGCAGAGTTACCCGGGTGCCTTTGAATACAGGATCGCCGCCGCAGATTTGGGGGTCCCTGATAATTCTCTCTTCGTATTTGTTCACAAGGCCACTCCTATCGCACACGTCAGTTGAATAATATCACTGGGAGTTGAAGTTTTCCTCGAACACCCAGTGCTCGCTGACCAGGAAATTCGCCAGCGAGCAAAGTGCAATCGCCAGGGCATTCGCAAGCAGGTAGTTCATCCCGCCATAGCCCACCATCACCTTCATTAGCGCCAGATTGCCCAGGATTGAAACGGCTCCTGTCGTCAGATTGAATCTCGCCAATCGAGGAAGGGATCGGCGCCACGACGCTTGCACGCGGTCGGACCAGGTGAACTGTTCATGCCATACGAAGTTGTGAACCACCGCGGCTTCGACCGCCACGGCGGTGGCCGCAAGATAATTGAAGTGGAAGATACCTTTCAGCACAAACAATGCGGCGAACTGCACGGCGATACCGATTCCGCCGACGAGGTTGAACTTCAGCCAGCGCAGCAGTATTTCTCGGGTGCGCCTTCGGCCGTTTGCGGGACGAGAAACCTTCTCGATCTCGAGTTCCGGAAGCAGTGCTTGCGCGGTCATCGCGAAATCCTTTCCTCGCGATAAAGCCGGATGGTGTTCTGCGCCGTAAAGAACACCAGCATCAGGCTCATGCCCACCAGGCCAATGGCGCCGCCGACATCAAACAGCCGGTACTTTCCTCCGAACAAACTGACAAGAGGCCTCCAGAGCAGCGCAACGTTGCCGATCGCGAGCAAGATACGAAGCTCAGTAGGGCCGAATCGCCAGAACGAAATGCGGAATTCTCCGAGTGCGTGAGTTGCAAGGTAAGACTGGATCGAGAGCATCAGAAACGCCACCAGCAAGCCGATCGCGATCCGGGGATGCATGTAGCCAGAAAGAGCAAGCCCGCCCATCAGGGCAAGGGCGCCAAAGCTGTCGACGATGTGGTCGACGTAGAATCCATACCGCGGCCGCTGGCAGTGACGGACTCGCGCGAGTGTGCCGTCGAGAGAGTCTCCCAGCCAGTTCAGCGCGAGGCAGGCGATGACGCCCAGCAGCGCATAGCGATTGCGGGCAGCCAAGGCGTAGCAGACTCCGGCGCCAATTTGCGACGCCAGACCGAGAACGGTGAGATGGTCGGGGCCGATCCAGGAAGGCGTGTGCGCCGCCAGCCAGAGCAGTGCCCTTTTCTCTGGCGTTGCTGTCCAGCTTTCCTGGAGACGGAGCATATCGGGGACGAGACGTTTGCGGCGCATCTCTAATAGCACTCGAGGATTTACCTGTTCGCAGAATTCGGTCATGGTGTGGGATCCGGAAGTTGCCATATGAGCCTCCAAGACTGTGCATGCTTCCTGCTTCACTAGCGAATTTCGCGCGGAACGACGGCCAGAACAATGCACGGAGGATCAAACGATGATCAAGCGGCAAGTTGTTGAAAGGCTGAGACTAATGTCCTCATCTCCAGGAGAAGAGATCAGGTTAACAGTCATTGACGATGCTACTGTTGAACTTCGCGGATGGCGCCGGTGAGTTGGTCAACCGACCATGACACCCGATCCGGGGTGATGACTGCCGGAGGGGCAAGAAGGATATGATCGCCTGACGTTCCGTCGATGCTGCCCTGCATCGGATAAACGAGAAGGCCCCGCTCGAGAGCGGCCGCAGCCACTCGGGTGGAGAACCCTCGGACGGACTGAAAGGGACGCTTCGTCGATTTGTCAGCAACGAATTCGACTCCCCAAAGCAAGCCGATGCCCCGGACGTCGCCGACCGATTCCTGATCGCGCAGAGTTTCGAGAGCTGCTTTGAAGAACGCGGCTGGCGTTCCAGAGCCACTGGAATCAGTGGCTCCCACCAACTTGCGGGTCTGCAGGTACCGAAGAACGGCGCGTCCGGCGGCCAGTGAGATAGGGTGGGCGTTATAGGTGAACCCGTGCAGGAATGCGCCTGACCCGGTGGCAATAGCGTCGACCACCTTCTTGCTGGCAATGACCCGCGCCCAACGGTGCGTACCCGCTGGAAAGTCCCTTCGCCGTGACCAGAATGTCCGGCTTCACATCCCAATGCTCGACGGCGAAATTCCGGCCGGTACGACCCATGCCGGTCATGACCTCATCCGCAACGAGGAGCACACCACTTTCACGGCAGATTTCAGCGATCGATTGCAGATATCCGGGCGGAGGGAGAACCGCTCCGAGCGTGGCCCCGCTCACTGGCTCAAAAATGAAGCCGGCTGCCTCACCATTGGCATTTTCGATCGCTCGCTTGAGCTCGGCCGCGTACTGCCGTCCGCAGCTGTGGCATCCGTCGTGCAGTCGAACACGCAGCGATAGCAATACGGCATGCCAATATGCGGGAACTCGCGCACCATTGGCAGGTACATTTCCCTCCGGCGTTTGTTGCCGGAGACCGAAAGCGCGCCGAGCGTCGACCCGTGATAGCTCTGGTTCCGGCTGAGAATCTGGTGCCGATGGCTCTGGCCGATTTCTACCTGATACTGACGCGTGAGCTTTAGCGCCGTCTCGACCGATTCCGAACCTCCGCAGGTAAAGTAAACCGCTCCACCTTCGAAGTGCTTACCCGCGAAGGCCAGCAATTCCTCGGCATACTCCTCGGCGATGGGAGTCGTGAACTGGCTGGTGTGAACGAACTCCAGTTTGCCCGCCTGCTCGGCCATGGCCGCCGAGATCTCGGGAACACCGTGACCGATCAGATTCACCGCAGCGGACCCCGCCAGATCGAGATACTTGTTGCCGGCGGAATCCCACACAGAGACTCCTTCCCCGCGAACCGCGGCAGGAAACTCCTTGCGGAAGGATCGGCGAAAAACTGATGTTGGAGTCTGGAGCGAAGTGCTGTGCGGCACACTTGATTATCGCATTAGCTCTGACTGGAGCGGCCGCATGTCGACAGGCTCGAAGCGCCTCTTTTCGCCACTTCTGACCATCTAATGGAGCAGAAGACCCGGTAAGTCTAGGGGACGACCGTGTGGCCTTCGAATTTGGCAGAAGGAGGCTTCATGAGGAAAACCAATTTGCCGTCTTTAACTCTGTTTGTGTTCTTGTTCGCTCTCGCTAGCCTTGAGTGTGCAGCGGCCCAGCAAGCGCCATCAGCAGGCGGAATACCAGTCCACATCCTGGTGACTGTCGAACCCAAGCATGGGTCGAACGTTCCGGTTATCACGCGCGACGACGTGATGGTTCACCAAGGAAAGGATCGCGATCAGGTAACCGATTGGACTCCCGCACAGGGGGATCGGGCTGCACTTGAGCTTTTCATTCTGATCGACGACGACGCCAACACCAGTCTGGGATCTCAGTTGGAAGATATCCGTCAGTTCATCGACGCACGGCCCTCCACGACGAAGATTGGAGTGGCGTACATGCAGAACGGCATCGCGAGAGTGGCGCAGGGGCCGACCAGCGATCACGCCCAAGCCGCAAAAGCACTGCGCTTACCGATGGGGACGGGTGGAGCAAACGCCAGCCCCTATTTCTCGTTGAGCGATCTGGTGAAGAAGTGGCCGACCGGCGCCGAGCGTCGCGAAGTTCTTATGGTGAGCGACGGGATCGATCGCTACTACGGCGAGGGTGATCTGGAAGATCCGTACCTGCAGGCCGCCCTTGATGATGCGGGGAAGGCCGGCATCGTCGTTTCTGCCATCTACACTCCGGGAGTTGGCCACTATGGACACAGTTACTGGCAGAACTACTGGGGGCAAATCTATCTCTCGCAACTCGCGGACAAAACCGGCGGCGAAGCGTACTACATTGGCTTCACTGGCGCGCCGGTGACCTTTGCTCTTTATTTGGACGACGTGGCCCGCCGGTTGGAGCACCAATACTTTTTGGGCTTCCTCGCCAAGCCAGAAAAGAAGTCGGGATGGCAGCAGATACGGCTTTCAACGGAGACACCGAACGTCGACCTGGTCTCAGCTGGCAGAGTCTACGTTTCGCCTGGGCAATAGCGTTGTGTTTCAGGCTGGCTGGAGCGAGTCGGTCAACACCACTGGTTTGAGATTCCGATAAGATTGAACATCTGATCGGGTCTCGATGACGAAACTGCTGCGTTTCTTCCGGCCATCACACCAGCACACTGCTTTCTCGGCGACTCTGCTGCTGATTACGGCGGTGATGCTGTCGCGCGTGATCGGATATGCTCGCGATGCCTATATCGCCTGGGCCTACGGCGCAGGTGGCGCCACGGATGCTTACGTAGCGGCGTTCACTCTACCGGATTTTCTGAACTACGTCGTCGCTGGCGGCGCGGCATCGATCACGTTCATTTCCATTTACACTCGATTTCTCGCTGAGAAACGCGACGAGGACGCGCAGAAGACCTTCTCAATCGTCATTACGGTCATGACCACGGTGATGATCGTGGGCACGATTGCTACCGAGATCTTCGCGCCCCAGTTTGTGCGCTGGTTCGTCAAAGGCTTTACGCCCGACAAGATCGAGCTGTGCGTTCGTCTGACGCGCATCCTGTTGCCTGCACAGATCTTCTTCTATGTAGGTGGCGTCGTTTCGGCGGTACTTCTGTCGCACCGGCTTTTTCTGTTTCCCGCATTCGGCCCCTTGATTTACAACCTCTTCATCATCCTGGGAGGAGTCATCGGTGGACACCATTTCGGTATCGCGTCGCTTGCCTATGGGGCATTGGCAGGCGCGTTCGCCGGACCATTTCTCGCCAGCGTGATCGGGGCGGCACGCATCGGCACCGGATACCGGCCCTCATTCGATATAAGAAATCCGGCATTTCGCGAGTGGGTCAAACTTTCGGTTCCGTTGATGTTGGGCGTGTCGCTCGTTACTGCCGACGATTGGATTCTGCGGCACTATGCCGCCACCGGGATCGGCGACATCACCCGCTTAACTTTTGCGAAGCGGTTATTCGCCGTACCAATCGCGGTCCTGGGACAAGCGACCGGGCAAGCCTCCCTGCCTTTTTTCGCGCGGCTCTTCAACGAAAAGAAATTGAAGGAATTCGCCGACACCGTCAACGACTCGGTCTATCGTGTCTCGGCAGCATCTCTGCTCGCCACTGGATGGATGATGGTTGCGGCGCTGCCGCTCATTGATCTCGTATACCGCCGCGGCAAGTTTCTCTTCACCGACACGGAAACCAGTGCCGTGTACTTCTTCTGGTTCTCGTTGTCCCTGATGCTTTGGTCCGCACAGGGTTTGTACGCCCGGGCGTTTTATGCGGCCGGAGACACTTTGACCCCGATGATTGCGGTCAGCGTGATCACGGTGTTGTCGCTGCCGATTTACTCCTTCCTGTTTCACACCTTCGGAGTGATTGGCCTCGCATGGGCATCCGATATCGGGATCGGCATCAACCTGCTGGCGTTGGCTGCACTTCTTGGATATCGAAAGTTGGTGCCGCTAGGCGGATTGCGCTGGAAAGAATTGGGGAAGGCGGGCTTGGTATCGATTGTCGCCGGCGCGATCAGCTTTGAAGTTGCCAAGGTGGTACCGTTGTCAGGTGTGGGACATGGAAGCCGCATCGCCGACCTGGCTCAGCTGGGTCTGGTTTCGGTAACGTGGGCGGCCGCGACTGCGATGGGGCTGTGGCTGCTGAAATCGGAGTTGCCGCGCGATCTGCGCAGGCGTCGCGCAGCCGCTTATCCCGCGGTCGCGCAGGCCGAGAGCAAAGAAATTATGGGTGCCGGAAGAGAGCCTTAACCGCAAAGGCAGCCAGATCAGTTACGCTATACTCTAACCCCTGTGTACTGATGATTACCTCCACCAAAACGGTTCCGATTCAGAAACTCGTCGAAGAGTTGCGCACGCTACCGGAATCCGCATTCATCCCCACCGAGCCACTACGCCTGTTCCTCACGCAGATGCCGGTCGATGCCGAATCCCTCACGCCTTATCTCACCTGGGAGCGTCAGCACTACACGCGTAATCTGATTGATCGCACTCCTCTTTACGAATTGCTGGCCATTTGCTGGGAGGTCGGGCAGGCCAGCTCCGTTCACAATCATCGCGATCAGAACTGCTGGATGGCCGTCCCACTGGGCCGGCTCCAGGTCGAAAACTTCCACCTTGTTGATCAGGATCTGGCGGCGGGGCGAAGCCAGTTGGAACCGCTCAACACCGTAGAGATGAACATTGCCCATCCCCGTGCGGTCGACCCTGCCGATCCGGTACATCGAGTCATCAATCCCCGCGAGTTCAACCAGCGTGCCGTCAGCCTGCACGTCTATTCGCGCCCGTTTGACACTTGCGTGGTGTACTCGCCGGAGCAGGGCACCTGTGGTGAAATCAAGCTGCATTTCACTACCGAATACGGCAAACCGAAGTAACCATCAAGAAACCGACGATCACTGACACCGCGGGCCTTTCTCACTAGCATTCTCTTTTCGGGGGAGTCATGCGGACTTTTGTTGGTTTGATGGTCACCAGCCTTGTTCTGGTCGGGTTAGCGTGTTTCGGGTGGATGCACCTTCGTCGCACAGCGGATTCTTTCAACATACAGTCCGCGCCCATCGCCGAAGATGCGCGGCAGGCGGAAACAACCTATGAAGAGGCTCAGGACGCGCATCAGTCGGTCTCCCTGGCCGGACCTCTCGCGACCTACATGAGCAAGCAGGGCCCGGTTGCCGTAGAGAAAGTTCGTGCTGCTGCCTATAAACCAACTGCCTCGGATCACGTTGGTGGGTCGGTAGTCGGCACCAGCATGCCAATCTTGAATGAGAAGTTCCACGTTTCGGTGATCGTGGATTTACCGTTCGATGTTCCGCCGCACGCCTCTACGCCACAATTGCGCGGAACCTTCCGCTCGTTTCTTCAGGCCAGCGGAAAGCCCACGAGCGATACCGATGCAGACGTCGAGTTTCACGTTTTGAGCGACCAGGAGTTCTCGAACTTCCTGAACGGTAAGCCCAGCGAGGCACTGTTTTCCGCCGACGCGACTCATAGCTCGGAAGTGAACGCAAGCTTACCTCCCACGTTGAACAAAGCTGTCACCTATCACATGGTGTTCCTCAACGAGTCGAAAAAGAGGAAAGTCGTGCAGGCAGACTTCCGCATCGATTTCTAGCGGCTTTCATGCGCTAAACTAGGCGCGGTGCCCCAGAAGAAAAAATCGCCGAATCCCCCGCCCGAAGCCGCCCCTCGCCCGGAGAAAGTCCCGGCTGCTAAGGCGTCTGCTTCCGCTGGTTCCAAAGGTCCCACCGATCCGTCCAGCGCCGGCTCGAATGGCCGTATTTACCTCATCGACACGATGTCCTTCATCTTCCGCGCCTATCACGCCATGGCGCGGCAGCGACCCATGTCGACCAAGACGGGTTTGCCCACCGCAGCCATTTACGTATTCGTAAACATGCTGCGCAAACTGCGCGACGATTTCTCTCCCGAGTATCTCGCCGCGGTCTTCGACGTGGCCGGACCCACGTTCCGCGATGAGCAAGCCGAGGCCGTCA